>OICD01001195.1_pt1 | contig 11591 bp, 11 predicted proteins | sample 1581161 | NCBI WGS metagenome assembly OICD01 (sample SAMEA3882546, study PRJEB24775) | human gut metagenome | biome: human-associated habitat; feature: intestine environment; material: feces | place: Netherlands | collected 2009/2010 | reverse complement strand
GCCTGCCACAACTCCCGCGACGGTGCCGGAGACCACCGCCGCGCCGACCGCCGAACCCACCGCGGAACCCACGGCGGAACCGACCACCGTGCCGACCACGGAACCGGAGGTTTATGTCAACCCCCTGAACGGTGAAGTTCTGGATGCGCCCTTCACCGGCCGTATTTTTGCCAACACCGTGAGCAATCTGGCGGACAACATTCCCCATGTGGGCGTGGTGAAGGCGGACATGCTGATCGAGTGCTACGTCAACATGGACAGCGTGGTGCGCTGTCTGGCGCTGTTTACCGACATCGACTCCGTGGACGCCATCGGCTCCACCCGTTCCACCCGGCCCATGTTCAACAGCATCGCCCAGCACTATGACCTGATCCTGTCCCACGCGGGCGGTTCCGCGCAGGCGCTGAAGGATGCCAAGGATCGGGGCGTGGAGAATTTCAACATTGACGAATGGGTGGTGGCCTCCACCGGCGCTTCCTATCGGGACACCGAGCGCAAGGGCGCGCTGGAGAACACCCTCTACGGCATCGGTTCCGGCATCAAAGCCTATGCCGAGTCTCAGGGCTACCCCATGACGCTGGAGCGGGACTACGGCTTCGACTTCACCGACGACGGCACCCCGGCGGACGGTGTTGAGGCCAAGGACATCAGCATCACGCTGGTCTACGAAAAGGCCAGAAAGGAAACCCGGATGGTCTACGACGAGAGCACGGGCAAATACGCCTTCAACCAGTACGGCAAGGTTATGACCGACCTGAAGACTGAGGAAGTCGAAGCGTTCCGGAACGTCATCGTCATGTACGCGGACATCACCACCACCGGCATTTACCACATCGCGGACTTCAATGCCGGCGGCAAGGGCTACTTTGCCTGCGGCGGCAAGCTCATCCCCATCGTCTGGATGTGCGGCGGCGATAAGGAGCCGTTCCGTTTCTTCACGGAAAGCGGCGAGCCGCTGGAGCTTGGCCGGGGCAACACCTACATGGCCATCTGCACGCCTCAGTCCCCCGTCGTCTGCGAAGGAATGCCGGAGCAGCCCGCCGAAACCACGGCCGCGTCCTGAGTTTGGGGCGGATATTCCGGGAAATGAAAAGCGCCCGCAGCGTCACGCGGCGGGCGCTTTTGCGCAAATGAGCAACATGCACCGAAAAATAGCAAAAACTGATCGGAATTTTACGAAAATTACACTTTACAACGCAGTGGGATTATTGTATAATGGATTCCGTACGGAGATATCGAATGCCGTACCTGAAAAGTAAAATACTGCCTTCCGGCAGTAATAAAAATGGAGGAATTACCATGTCTGTTAAAGTTGCAATCAATGGTTTTGGCCGTATCGGCCGTCTGGCTTTCCGTCAGATGTTCGGTGCTGAGGGTTTTGAAGTCGTCGCCATCAACGACCTGACCTCTCCCAAGATGCTGGCTCACCTGCTGAAGTACGATTCCACTCAGGGCAACTACGCTGCTCAGGGTCACGTCGTTGAGGCTGGCGAGGACTTCATCACTGTGGACGGCAAGAAGATCACCATTTACGCCAAGGCCAACGCTGCCGAGCTGCCCTGGGGCGAGCTGGGTGTTGACGTTGTTCTGGAGTGCACCGGTTTCTACACTTCCAAGGCCAAGGCTCAGGCGCACATCGACGCCGGCGCCAAGAAGGTCGTCATTTCCGCTCCTGCCGGCAATGACCTGCCCACCATCGTTTACAACGTTAACCACAACACCCTGACCAAGGAAGACAACATCATCTCCGCCGCTTCCTGCACCACCAACTGCCTGGCTCCCATGGCCAAGGCTCTGAACGACGGCTGGAAGATCCAGTCCGGCATTATGTGCACCATCCACGCCTACACCGGCGACCAGATGATTCTGGACGGCCCCCAGCGCAAGGGCGACCTGCGTCGTTCCCGTGCGGGTGCTGTGAACATCGTTCCCAACTCCACCGGCGCTGCCAAGGCCATCGGTCTGGTCATCCCCGAGCTGAACGGCAAGCTGATCGGCGCTGCTCAGCGTGTTCCCACCCCCACCGGCTCCACCACCATCCTGAACGCCGTTGTTGAGGGCAACCCCACCAAGGAAGAGATCAACGCTCAGATGAAGTCTCAGGCCACCGAGTCCTTCGGCTACAACACCGATGAGATCGTTTCCTCCGACATCGTTGGCATGCGTTTCGGCTCCCTGTTCGATGCCACCCAGACCATGGTCATCAATCTGGGCAACGGCACCAGCCAGGTGCAGGTCGTTTCCTGGTACGACAACGAGAACTCCTATGTTTCTCAGATGGTCCGCACCATCAAGCACTTCGCTACCCTGCTGTAATTCCGGTTCGGATAATGTAAGATTCCCCGCGGCACTTTGGGTGCCGCGGGGATTTTTCGCTGTTCAGGGCTGCCAGAATTCGCCAAGGCTCCGGCGCACCTTGCCGGTGTAGCCTGTGACCGGGTGGGCTTCCAGCATGGAGCGCAGTACCGCTTCTTCGGTGGCCTCCGCCACGGCGCGGAAGGCGTCGTCTATGTGGGACTCGTGGATGCAGCGGAAGTTCAGGCAATCGCCCTGCGCGGGAATGCGGTTGGCGGTGGAAAAGCCTACCATGACTTCGCCGCTGCCGTGGCCGATGTAGCTGCCCAGCCGGGCAAGCCCCACGCTGCACCGACGGATGATCCGTCCCAGCTGGCGGGAGGTGACGGGCAGGTCGGTGCCGACGATCATGATGCATCTGCCCTCGTCCGGGGTGTCCTCCCGGATGCGCTGTTCAATCGCTTTGCCGACATTTTCCCCGCCGATGGTCAGGTCCCGCAGACAGCCGTGGTTCGTCAGAACCAGCACGCCCACGGTGAAGGTCTCACCGCCGATCTCCACAAGCCGGGAGGAGGAACCGATGCCGCCCTTCAGGTCGTGGCAGGTCATGCCCTTGCCCGCGCCCACGTCGCCCTGCGCAAAGTCCGCCGACGCGGCGGCAATGGCGGCGAAGACCTCCGCCTGCCCCACCGCCCGGTGACGGATGTCATTCAGGGATGCGTCGTTGCACTCGCACACCACGGGATTCACGGAAAGAACCGGATATCCCCGGCGCTCCCCCTGACGGCACATATATTCCACCATGGCGTCGTGAACCAACCCCACGTTCAGGGTGTTCGTCAGGGCGATGGGGGTTTCCAGCGTCCCCAGCTCCCCGATCTGCATCAGCCCGGTGGTTTTTCCGAAGCCGTTGAGAACGTGGTAAGCCGCGGGCATTTTATTGCGGAAAATGTCGTCCTCGCAGGGCAGGATCACCGTCACGCCGGTTTTGTGCCGTTCATCATCCACGGTGCAGTGGCCGACGCGGACGCCTGACACGTCCGCGATGGAGTTCCGCGGCCCGTGGGGCATACGGCCGATGTTCAAATCCATAAAAATTCCTCCCGAGTGTTTTTTTGACATTATACCGTTTCGGACGGAAGAATGCAACGGTTTTGCCATAAAGAGGGAGGTTTCCTGTGAAGCGGCAAAAAATCCCGTGTTCATGCTGTTGCGGAGGGTTGACCCCTATGTTACAATTAAAATTGGAAACCAAAAGGAAGGCGGCACCGGATGGTGCGGAAGTGTGAACCCAAATGAAAAGATGCCCCTGCTGCGGCGCGCCCTATGACGGCAAGCGCTGCCGGGAATGTTACTACGAGCCGTTTACCGAGGAGATTGCCCACGGGATGCATACCCACGAGGGGGAACCGCTGGTCATTGAGCACCCGGAGGACAGACCCGTCCGCCGGAGCGTCCCCACCCGGCAAAAAGAATGCAGGCAGTATTCCGGCCGGCGGAAAAAGACCAGCCCCAAGTGGCTCTGGCCGATTCTGATCGTAACCGCGTTCATGGTGGCGCAGTACGTGCTGACGGAGTTCATTACCGAAAAAGTGAGCAGCATGTCCTCCCTGTGGAGCGACGACGAGGACACCTGGGAGACGGAAGCGGTGATTCGCCCGGAGGATTTCCACCACCAGACCGTCCTGTACGATAAGGGCGGCATCCTGGCCGTGGCCGACTGGAAGGACGGGGACACATACACGGACGAGATTCCCGTCTACCTGCGCAACGATTCAGACCGGGACGTTATGCTCATGAGCAGCATGGACTGCGTCAACGGCTACATGACGGAGTACCGCCTCTTTTTGGGCGAGGTGGAAGCGGGACAGGAGGAAATGACCTCGATCTGGGTCAACGATACCGACCTTGAAAGCGGAAATATTGAAACGATCGGCGAACTCTCGTTCTGCTTGGAAGTGACGGATGCCAGCGACTACAATCCGCTGGATTCTACGCCCCTCATTACCCTGCGCGCAGACAAAAACAATGTCCGGTCGGTGGAGAGCGGTGGCACGACGGTTCTGGAGGAGGCGGGCATCACCCTTACCTACACGGGCAGCGAGGGTGAGCTTTGCGAGGACGGCGCCTTCCGGTTCCGGGTAGAGAATCATTCCGAGCGGAATATCTGGCTCTACACGATGGAAACCTATGTGAACGGCGAATCCGCTGATCTGTTCCTGTTCGACGAGCTTGCGCCGGACGCCTGGGGCAAGTGCGAAATGTGGCTGTATGACGCGGGCGTGGAGCGGGTTCGGGACATCACCTCCCTGGAGCTGGTGCTGGGCGTCCTGGATCATGACACCGATGAGCTTTTGCTGGAAAGCAAGCGGGTCAGCATTCCCGTTACAAAATAGTGTTTTCTTCCCCCGGCTGCATCAGCAGCCGGGGGAGCATTCGCTTCCAAAAAATCCACGAAAAAAGCAACGAGCCATTGAAAGAACGGTGGAAATTTGATACTATATAGAAAACATGGGGCGGCCACGCGCCCGCCCCGGAAAACAACCAGGTGAAACCATGAACACCAAACAGGATTACATTGCCGTCTTCGACTCCGGCGTGGGCGGCATCAGCGTGCTGCGGCACCTGCGGCGGGTCATGCCCGGGGAGCGGTACCTCTATTTCGGCGACTCCGCCAACGCCCCCTACGGCACCAAAACCAAGGACGAGGTGGAAGCGCTCACCTTCGCTGCAGCGCGGCGGCTGATGGCCCGGGGGGTCAAGGCGCTGGTGGTGGCCTGTAACACGGCGACCTCCGCCGCCATTCACGACCTGCGGGAAGCCTACCCGGACACCATCGTCATCGGCATTGAGCCTGCCCTCAAGCTGGCCTACGACCGGTATCACGGCGGCGGCATCGGCGTGATGGCTACGCCCATGACCCTGCGGGAGGAAAAGTTTGAAGCGCTGATGCACCGCTACGACCAGAGCTGCCGGGTCTACAAAATCCCTGCGCCGGGGCTGGTGGAGCTGGTGGAGCGGGGACAGGCGGATTCCCCGGAAGCCGAATCCCTTCTGCGGGAGCTGTTCGCCCCCTATCAGGGGAAGCTGGACGAGGTGGTGCTGGGCTGCACCCACTACCCCTTCGCGGCTAAGGCCATTTCCCGGGTGCTGGGAAGCGGCGTCGCCCTGTTAGACGGGGGCGACGGTACCGCCCGGGAGACCCGCCGCCGTCTGGCGGAAGCGGGGCTTCTGGAAAACGGAACAGGCGAGGTCATCCTCACCAACAGTCTCCCGGATGAGTCAATTCTCGAATTGTCCCGGAAGCTGTTGGATGAGAAATAGATATGGAGGAAAAGATTATGGACGACAATATTCTGGTCATCGGCATTGCGGGCGGCACGGGCAGCGGCAAACCCACCCTGATGAACAATCTGATCTCCCGCTTTGAGGGCATGGTCACGGTCATCAGCCACGACAACTACTATAAGCGCCACGACGACATGACCTACGAGGAGCGCAGTCAGCTCAATTACGACGAGCCTGCCGCCTTCGACACCAGCCTGATGGTCTACCATCTGGAAGAACTGCGCCGGGGACACGCCATCGAATGCCCGGTGTACGACTTTACCATCCATAACCGGTCGGAGCAGACCATTCACATCGTGCCGAAAAAGGTCATCATCGTGGAGGGCATTCTGATCTTCGAGAACGAGGAACTGCGCAACCTCATGGACATCCGGATTTTCGTGGACACCGACGCGGACATCCGCCTGTGCCGCCGCATCAAGCGGGACGTGAACAAGCGGGGAAGAACTTTGGAAAGCGTGCTGAAGCAGTATCAGGACACGGTCAAGCCCATGCACGAGCGGTACGTGGAGCCGAGCAAGAAGTATGCCAACATCGTCGTCCCCGAGGGCGGAAAAAATCTGGTGGCGCTGGACATGATCATCGGCCGCATCCAGCGGCACCTGGAGGAAACATGAATTACGAGAGCCTGATTTTTGACATTGACGGCACCCTCTGGGATTCCCGTGCGCTGGTGGCGGAGGGCTACAACATCCAGCTTAACAAAGAGGGGCTTTCCCGGTACTGCATCACGGCGGAAACCCTGAAACCCCTGTTTGGCCGGGTGATGACGGAAATCGCCGATGTTCTGTTTGCCGACTTTCCGGAAAAAGAGCGCTACGCCCTGATGGCGCGGTGCATGGAGACGGAAAACCGCCACCTCCACGAAAACCCCTGCCATATCGGCTACCCCGGCGTCCGGGAGACGATGGAAGAGTTGGCGAAGACGCACCGCCTGTTCATCGTCAGCAACAGCCAGCAGGGCTATCCGGAGCTGTGCATTTCCAAGCTGGGGCTGACCGGCTGCATCACCGGCCATCTGTGCTTCGGCGATACCGGCACCAGCAAGGGGAAAACCATCCGCACACTGATGGAGAAATACAACATCACCTCCTGCGCCTACATCGGCGACACCCAGGGGGATTACGAGGCCACGGTGGAAGCGGGCGTCCCCTTCCTCTGGGCAAGCTACGGCTTCGGCACCCCGGCAGGGTACGCCGGGAAAATTGATTCCTTTGAGGATTTGCTGAAGTTATAAACATTATGGAGGTTCCATGAGTATCCCAATCGACACTTACTGCCTGCAATGCCTTCTGCGGCGGAACATCGCCCTTGCCCAGACGCTGGGGACGGAGGCGCAGGCAACGGCCTTTGCCAAAGAGATCATGAAGCTGTGCATTAATGCGCCGGAGGGGGTGTCCTCCCCCTGGTTCGGGCCGAAGATCGCCGACCTGCTTCACGAAATGTACGGCCTTGACTATGACCGTTTCCGTCAGGAAAAGCTGGATTCCAACCGCTTCGTGCTGGAGCGGCTCCCCATGATCCGGAAAAGGGTGACGGAAGCCAAGGACCCGGTTCTTGCGGGGCTGCAATTCGCCATTCTGGGGAATTATCTGGACTTTTCCGCCTTACAGGGGCAGGTCAGCTTTGAAAAGCTGGAGGAAATGCTGGATAAGGCGCTGGAAATGGAGCTGGACGAGCAGGTGTACGCTTACTTTTGCCGGGATTTACGCCGGGGCGGGAAGCTGGTGTACCTGACGGACAACGCCGGAGAGATCGGCTTTGACCGGGTGCTGGCCGAGGCCATCGCCGCGGCGTATCCGGATATTTCCGTCACCTTCTGCGTCCGGGGCGCCATCGCCCAGAACGACGCGACCCGGGAGGACGCCGCCGCCGTGGGAATTCCCTTCCCGGTGATCGACAACGGCAACCGGGTGGCGGGCACCCAGCTGGATATGCTGAGCGAGGAAGCCGCCGCGGCGCTGTCAGGCGCGGACGTGATCCTCGCCAAGGGCATGGCCAACGCGGAAACCATGCTGGGCTGCGGGTACAACGTGTACTACGCGTTTCTGGTAAAATGCCAGCGGTTCGTCACCCGCTTCGGCAAGCCCATGTTCACCCCCATGCTGGTGAAAGAACGGGAGTAAAAAATTCCTCTGCTGCGGTGGCAACAGAGGAATTTTTGCAATCAGGAATGGCGCTGGGTGGGCTGGAGGTAGCATTCTGTGCTCCAGCTGAAACAGCTATCGTACTCGACGGTCAGATAGACGGTCTTCTTGCCGTCCTTCAGCTGGACGAAGCACACGCCGTTTTCGTCAAAGAGATCGGTGATGTCCATACTCTGATCTTTGTAGTAGACCCACACCGTTCCGTCCTCCCGGTAGGTCACATCGATTCTGTTCTGAAGGTCTTCCAGAAGCTCTTCCTCCGTCAGAGGGCGCTCCCGGCCAAAGGCGTCGATGGCTACACCGCCGCCCCCTTCGCTGTGTACCCCGTCGGCAGCTCCGTAGGTCAGCTCGTAGCTGCCGTCCTGAATTTCCAGAACGGCGTCGGTCTGATCGCCGTAGCACCAGAGCTGGATGGTTCGCTGAATGCCGCCCACGTCTTCCGCGTAGCAGACGCCCGCCATGGCAAATACCGCAATCACCGCGGCGCACAGCAGCACCGCTTTCCGTAGGGAAAAATGCTTTTTCGTTTCCATACGCTTTACCTCCGTCAAAATGTCCTCGGAGGCATGAAGCACGCCGAAGGCACGCCGGTACTTTTCCTTATTCGTCATCGTTCCACGCCTCCATCAGTTTGGTTTTCAGGAGCTGCCGTCCCCGGTTCAGCTGGCTTTTGACGGTGCCTTCCCGCGAGTGGAGAATCTCCGCGATCCGGGCGACACTGTAGTCCTCGTAGTAAAACAGGTGGATCACCGTCCGGTATTTGGCGGGCAGGGACATGACAGCCTCAAAGAGGGACTTATCTTCCGGCGCTTCAAAGGACAGCGTTTCCATATAGTCCTCCCATGAGACCCGGTGCTTTTCCCAGAAGGAACGCTTCTGATCTCTGGCCCGGTTGATGGCGACCCGCAAAAGCCATGCGCGGATGTGATCCTCGTCGGTAAATTCCTTGTCATAGGAACAGTACCGCAGATATGTATCCTGCACCGCGTCGTCGGCGTCCGCCTGATTCCCTGTGACGCTGAACGCCGCAGAGAAAACACGGTCGCCGTATAAGCGAAAGGCATCCTCAGCTGACAGTTTCATAGACAACCCCTTGTTCGTTAGAAGTACTTCTGCCAATAGAACGTATGAGAAGCGGAAAAGGTTGCGTATTCTGGAAAATTATTTTTGAGTATTGTATCATCCGAAGCGCTTTCCTTCAAGGGCGTTTTCCACCGCTGATTGGGCAAAATGTTGAAAAAAAGTCCCGGAATTTGTGAAAACCCTCTTGCCAAACAGGAAAAACAGTGATATAATCCTAACGTAAACAGGTAGAAGGTAGGAAAGAGAGGCGCGAGCGCCTCTCTTTCTTGCTGATTAAGGTCGTGTCTGAGAGCGGGTGAAAGCCACCTTTCGGACAGACTCAGGGAAAGGGTGTATCCATGAAAGTTACCGAACAAGTGGCGGCCTTCGCCGAGCCCATCGTGAAAGAACACGGCTGCGAGCTTTGGGACGTGGAATACGTCCGGGAGGGCAGCGAATATTTCCTGCGGCTGTATATTGACAAGGACGGCGGCGTGGACATCAACGACTGCGAGGCCATCTCCCGCGCCGTTGACCCCATTCTGGACGAAAAGGACCCGATCCCCGGCTCCTACCATTTTGAGGTCTGCTCCGCCGGACTGGAACGGGTGCTGAAGCGCCCTTCTGATTTCCAGAAATATCTGGGCAGCCCCATCACCGTCAAGCTCTACCGCCCCAGGAACGGCATGAAGGAGATCCCCTGCGTCCTGCGCGCTTACGAGGACGGCAGGCTGACCGTGGAAGCGGGCAAGGAAACCGTAACGTTTGAAAAATCCGAGGTCGCGCTGGTGCGGCTTCGCGTGGAATTCTGATAGGAGGACAGAATAAAATGGCAAGAAAGACAGCCAAAAAGCAGGCGGAAGCCCCCAAGGTGGACATCGGCGCGGAGATTTTCGCGTCTCTGCGGGAGCTGGAAAAGCTCAAGGGCATCCCTGTGGACTATATGGTGGAGCGTCTGAAACAGGCGCTGACCAACGCCTACCGCAAAGACCGGGAGGATCGCCGGGACGTTCCGGCGGACAATGTGGTGGTCGATCTGAGCGAGCATGGACTTTCCATGCACATCGTCAAGACCGCCGTGGAGGAAGTGGAGGATACCGCGCTGGAGATCCCCATCGACGCCGCCCGGAACTATAACCCCGACGTTCAGGTGGGCGACCCGGTGAACATCCCCGTGGACATCCAGAAATTCGGCCGCATCGCCGCCCAGACTGCCAAGCAGGTGGTCATTCAGGGCATCCGGGAAGCCGAGCGGGGCGTGGCCTACGAAAGCTATTCCAACAAGGCACAGGAGCTGATGACCGGCACCGTGCTGCGCATCGACCCCACCACCGGCGATATGTTCCTGCGCATCGGTCAGGGTAATGATACCTCCGACGCCGTGCTTCAGGCCGGCGAGCAGATTCCCGGCGAAATCCACCACGAGGGCGACATGATCCGGGTGTACGTGCTGGAAGTCCACAAGATGGGCCGCGGCCCGCTGATCCACGTCTCCCGCACCCATCCCAATCTGGTGCGCCGCCTGTTCGAGCTGGAGACCCCGGAGATCGCCGACGGTCAGGTGGAGATCCGCAACATCGCCCGGGAAGCCGGTTCCCGTTCCAAGATGGCAGTTCGCGCCGCCATGGAGGGCATCGACCCCGTGGGCGCCTGCGTCGGCCCTCACGGCGGACGTGTGGGTGCCGTCGTGAAGGAACTGGGCGGCGAGAAGATCGACATCGTGGTGTGGAGCGAAGACCCCTGCCAGTATGTCCGGGCTGCCCTCAGCCCTGCGGATGTCATTGACGTCAGCCTGATCCCTGGCCAGAAAGCCTGCCGGGTGATCGTCCCCGACGACCAGCTGTCCCTGGCCATCGGCAAGGAGGGCCAGAACGCCCGCCTGGCGGCCCGGCTCACCGGCTACAAGATCGACATCAAGCCGGAGAGCTATCACGACGAGGAGGAGCCTGCGGAGGACGCCGAGCCGGTCATCGGAGATGATGAGGAGGAGACCGCCTCCCCGGAGGAGTCCGCGGCGGAGCCTGCTGACGGAGAGTAAGACAGCTTTTCAGAAAGGCGGCCTGTGAGATGCCGAAAGTGAAGAAGATCCCCCAGCGGCAGTGCGTGGGCTGCCGGGAAATGAAGGATAAGAAGTCCCTGCTGCGGGTGGTGAAGGCCCCGGACGGCACCGTGTCCCTGGACTTCGGCGGCAAGAAGCCCGGCCGGGGCGCCTATGTGTGCCACGACGTGGCCTGCCTGCAGAAGGCCCGGAAGTCCCGGGCCCTGGAGCGGGCCTTTGAGACCGCCATCCCGCCGGAGGTCTATGACGCCATGGAGGCAGAACTGAGAGGTGCGGATGGATCGACATAACATTCTGTCCCTGCTGGGGCTCAGCCTCCGGGGCGGCCGGCTGGCCGTGGGCGAGGAGCCCGTGGAGGCCGTGGCCCGGGCCCGGGACGCCCGGGTGCTGCTGCTGGCCTCCGACGCAGCGGACAACACCCGCCGCCGCTGCCAGCATTTCGCCCAGGCGGGAGATTGCCTGTGGCTCCAGCTGCCTTTCACCAAGGCGGAGCTGGGGCAGGCGGTGGGCCGCCGGGCGGCGGCCATGGGGATTCCTGCTCCCGCAGGGGGCTTGTCCAGCGGGATGCACCCCCCATTTTCTTTTCCGTCTTGCGGAAAAGAAAACGGGCCGTGCACGGTCCAAAAGAAAAGGCCGCTTGGGCGCGCTCCGGTGCAGTGACCCTCCGCGCGCAACGGGGG
>OICD01001190.1_pt1 | contig 11624 bp, 7 predicted proteins | sample 1581161 | NCBI WGS metagenome assembly OICD01 (sample SAMEA3882546, study PRJEB24775) | human gut metagenome | biome: human-associated habitat; feature: intestine environment; material: feces | place: Netherlands | collected 2009/2010 | reverse complement strand
CCACATGGCCCACGCTGGTCAGGTACTTTTCCTCCTGGGAGGAGTTCCAGGCACCGTCCCCGCAGGTCTCGGTAAGGCCGTACATCTGGGCGATGAAGAAGCCCCGGTCCATCAGGTCCTGGAGCATGGCAGGGTCGAACATGGCTGCGCCGCAGGTCAGCATACGCAGGCCGTTCAGACGCTCCCGTTTGCCCTTCATCACATCATGATAAATGCTCTTCAGCAGCACCGGCACCACCGCCATCACGTCACTCCGCATGGCCCCCAGGTCCCGGTAGAAATATTTCAGGTCGTTGCACAGGTTCACGCAGTGGCCGGTGATGCTCCAGGACACCAGGCTGGTCATGGCCGAAATGTGGAACATGGGCAGGCAGGACAGAGAGCTGAACGCGTCGGTGTTCCAGCCGGTCTGGCTCCGCACATCCTCAAAGGGGGTCAGGAAGGCAGGCATGGCGGTGAACAGGTTCTTCTGGGACAGCATAACGCCCTTGCTGCGGCCGGTGGTGCCGGAGGTGAACATGATAAAAGCCATTGCGCTGAGGTCCGGCACCTCGGTGATCTCCATGGCAGGCTCAAAGGCGGTAAAGGCATCCATGGGCACCAGACGATCCCCGTACTCCTGGCCCAGGGCCGGCTCCCGGCTCAGGTATTCGCCGTCATGAAGCACGCACACCGGCTCCACCAGATCCAGCTCGTAGCAGATCTCGTCCCAGTTCTTGCCGGTGTTCAGGGGCACTGCCACAGCTCCGGCCAGCACTGCGCCGTACATGCATATCACATAGTGGTAGCTGTTGCGGGCCAGGATGGCCACTCGCTGCCCCAAGGGGTTCGGGGTGCGGCTGCGTAAAAATGCCACGAATCGGCGCAGGTCTGCAGCGTACTGCCGGAAGGGCACCTCCACCACGCCGCCCTTGGCCTCATCATAATAGCGGATACCAATCCGGTCTGCGTAGATCGTTTCCAGATTGTTCAGAGACTGATACAGCGAATGAACCATGTTAGCCTCCACGTCACTGTTTTTTACATTCCTGCAGCCGGGCCCACCCGGGACCGTGCCGCTTTTTCGATTGTGTTCAGTATACAATACCGCCATTGGCAATGCAATACCTTTGCAAGATTTAATTTCCATTTTTGGCAATTAAATCTTGCACATCTTGTTTTTTCCATCCGGCAGCCTGTGCCGTCTGCCCAGAAATCCGGTCCTTCTGCCGGGCTTTTTTATCGGTAAAGACAACAATTGCCACCCGGCGGTGGGCAATTCAAAATTGACAGTGTGCACAAAAAGCATTATACTAGCCTTATATCCTTATAAATGGATCATTTTTTACTGTATGCGCCTGTTGGTCACATGTTTCCGGACGGCGCAAGGAAGGACCCTTTTCATGGAAGGCACCAGACCCAGCACCGTCAACTCCATCGGCATGTTCGACATGCTCAAGGGCGTGGGCATGATCACCATCGTGCTGGCCCACACCGCCGAACTCTACCCCATGCAGATCTCCGGCGGGCTGTCGCTCACGGCGTTTTTCCCTTTTATCTATCGTGAGGCCCTGATGGCGGCCTTTTTCATTGCCAGCGGCTACGGTTTCCGCAAGCGCTCCATCGGCAAGTGCATCCAGCAGCAGCTCAGAGCGCTGCTCAAGCCCTACTGCATCACGGCGGCGTGCACTTCGCTCTTGCATCTGCTGTGCCACTACATGGCGTTCCATTACTTCCCCAGCAGCGTCACCGAGACCCTCAAGGTGGCCGGCGGCTTTCTGCTGGGGCTGCCCCACACCACTACTTATGCCGGGCAGCAGTTCTTTTCCACTGGCCCCATGTGGTATCTGCTCTCGCTGCTGATCGGCTGGGTGCTGCTGGACGCCATCCTGAATATCTTCCCGGAGAAATACACACACTGGGCTGTGCTCGGCATCATGCTGCTGGGCTGGGGCACCACACTGGTGTGGGAGCTGCCCTTCAGCCTTTCGCAGGGGGCCGTGATCGTGCCCTACCTTTACATCGGCTATCTGGCCAAGAAGAACCGCTGGCTGGACAAGCCCCTGCCCCGCCGCACCCTGTACATCCTGCTGGGCGGCACAGCTCTGACCGCTGTGGGAGCTCTGCTTGCCCAGAGCACCGACTGCATCTCCATGGGCGAGTGGACCCTCGGCCCGCTGAGCATCCTGCTGGATGCCGCCACCGGCTTTTTGTTCATCCGCCTGTTCATGCGGCTCAACCGCTTCACCGGCCCCATCGCACAGGGCCTGCAGGCCATCGGCCGCAACTCACTGAACATCTTCTGCATCCACACGGTGGAGCTTATCGCCATTCCGTGGTATCTGTTCGCGGCTCACTTTACAGACCACCCGCTGCGGGGTATGCTGCTGCAGAACGTGATCGCGTTTGCCTCCATCGGGCTGGTGTGCGCCCTGCTGAACCTGCGGCGCAGCTGGATCGTCAAAGCCTCGGCCGCACGGCGGCAGGCCCAGCGGCGCACCCCCGCGCTTTCGCAGCATTGATTTCCCCGGCTGCTGCGGTGCAGCCGTATCCTATAAAACAAGAGGAGAATCCGGTTATGAACAACGATGCCCCCCAGACCCTGGACGCGGCAGGCAGCCGCGTGGCCGAACTGGAACAGCAGCTCCGGCTGTCGGACGAAGGCGTTTCCCGGCTGGCACAGCGGTGCCTGGAGCTGGAGCAGCAGGTGCTGAAATATGAGGCCGTGCTGGCCTCGCAGGGTGCCGACACCGAACAGGGTGCTCTGCTTCTGCCCCAGCTGTTCTACGACTCCGGCTCCGGTTTTTCGCCCCACGAGTGCCTGACCGTTGCCCCCGACTCCTACGACGAGCTGACCCACGAAGTGTCGGCTGTGTTCGAGTTGCCCGTGGAGGCCAGGGCCCTGCGGCTGGACCCCGGTGAATTTGCCTGCTGCATCACCGATTTTTCCCTCTCAGACGAGCGGCTCAGCTACCACATTCTCAACGGCAACGCCCTGCAGGAGGGCACCATGCTGTTCATGAACATCGACCCCAACCTGACAGTGGAAAGTGCCGTAGGCTTCCCCGCCGGGCTGCGGTTTGCGGTGAAATATCGCTACTATCCCCTGGGCCGCTACCTGCATGAGCAGCCCGGCAAGGCCCTGCTGCGGGCGCTGACCGTGCTCAAGGAAGAGACCGAGGCCGTGTCCCGTCAGGGCACCGAACAGCTGCTGGAGGCAAACGCTGAGATCCAGCAGCTGCGCAAGCAGCTGGCAGAACAGCAGCAGCATCTGGCCGACCTGCAGAACAGCCGGGCCGCCTACGAAGCCTCGCTGGAAAACGTGCTGGCCAGCAGCAGCTGGAAGCTCACGGCTCCGCTGCGCAAGCTGCTGGGCCTGTTCCACCGGCATTGAAGGGGGTTCGTACATGTACAGCAGTTACAGCCCCCTGCAGCGCCGCCAGCTGCGGGAACAGACCTATACCGACACCCAGAGCACCTATCTGCTGGTGTACGCCCCGGGCCGCCGCAACGCCCTGACCCTTTCTCTGGCCGAGCAGCTGCACCGCAAGTTCCGGCTGGTGGACCGGCTGGAAGGTGAGCTGACCCCCTCCGTGAACGGTGTGCTGCTGGTGAGCGAGGATGTGGAGTGCACCTCCACCGCCCTCACCTATTTTGCAGCCGCCTTGCAGCAGGGGGCTGACCTTGTGGTGTGCGATGCCGTGTTCGGCTACGACGGCGGCAGTGCCCTGTACCAGACCGACCAGCACCTGCCCGGCCAGCGCTGTGCCCTGCTCTCCCGCGCCCTGCTGGACCGCTGCCGCGCGGCGGCCCGCGGCAAAGACGATGTGCTGGAACTGCTGCGGCTGGCAAACCAGCTGGCGCAGAACTGCCGCTGCGTCCCGCAGGCACTGCTGCACTTCCGCCGGGAGCTGTGCGCCGAGGACGTATTCTCGGCCACCGGCAAACGCGCCGTGGTGCTGAGCCATGAACTCACCATGACCGGTGCACCCATCGTGCTGGTGAGCGCCATCCCGGTGCTGCGCAGTCTTGGCTATGAAGTGGTGGTGCTGGGCCCCTCGGACGAGGGTTCTCTGCCGCTCTTTCTGGAGGCCGGAGCTGCCGTGGTCACCCGCCGCGACTGCGTGACCTCTTCCACCCTGTGGGAGCTGGCTTCCAGCGCAGACTTTGTGCTGGCCAACACGGTGGTGGAAGCCCCCGCCGTGCGCACCCTGAACGGCGGCTTTGTGCCGGTGCTGTGGTGGCTGCACGACGCCTTTGCAGGCTATCCCTTCATCACCCACAAGATCCCCAAGGAGCTGGCCGACAACGTGCACATTGCCGCTGTGGGCTCCCACGCCACCGCCGCTATGCACTCGGTGCGGCCCAAATTCAAGGTGGAGCAGCTGATCTACGGCCTGCCCGACTACGCCCGCGAGAGCTTCCCTCGCTACGACCTGAGCTATGCCGGCGGGCGGCCCCTGTTTGTCACGGTGGGCTCCATGGAGATGCGCAAGGGGCAGGACATCTACTGCGAAGCCATCCGTCTGCTGCCGCCGGAGGTGCGGGAAAAGGCCTCTTTCCTCTTTGTGGGCAAGGCTTCCGACCGGGACGTCTCCGCCCATGTGCACGCCCTGACCGAGCAGTTCCCTCATAATGTGTTCTACCGCAAGCGGCTGGAACGCCCGGAGATCAAGTCACTGATGGAGCAGTGCACCTGCATTGTGTGTGCTTCCCGCGATGACCCTATGCCCACCTTTGTGACCGAGGGCCTGATCTTCGGCAAGCCTTCCATCGTGTCGGAGCACACCGGCACCGCCGGGCTCATCACGGAAGGGGTGGACGGCTTTGTGTACCGCAACGACGACCCCGCCCAGCTTTCCAAAGTGCTGGCCCATGCCATCGAGCACCCCGACCAGCTGGCCGCTATGAAGGCCGACTGCCGCAAGCTCTACGAGCGCTACTACACCAACGAAGCCTATGTCTCCACCCTGGTCCGTCTGATCCGGGAGCTGACCGAGTCCCACTAAGCCTTTTGTTTTATTCTTGTTAAATTCAACGCCCCGGAAAATCCGTGTGATCTTCCGAGGCGTTTTTGCACGCAGTGTGTCAAAACAATCTGCAATATTTGTCAGTTTCTTTCCGTTCCGGACATCTTTTTTATCATCCGGGCCGGATTGCACAAGAAAATTCGGCTTCCGTTCACAAAGACGGCCTGCGGCTGTGCTATACTTTTAAAAAGTTTCATCCTGTCTGAAAGGAGTCCCTGCCCTCATGAACCAATCTGCCGCCTCTCAGCCTTCCCGCAAAAAGGCCGTATTATCTCTGCTGATCCTGCTGGCGCTCACCTGCGTGATCGTGCTCATCTTCCGGGATCACTGGGCTGAGATCACAGCCGCCCTTGCCCAGCTGAACCTGTGGCAGGTGCTGGTGGTGCTGGCGCTGGGCATCAGCTACCCGCTACTGGAGGGCTGCGTCTCCTACGTCATCGTGCGGGGGCGGCTGCCCGGCTTCACCCTGCGGCAGGGCATCGACAACGCCTGGTGCGGCACCTTTGGCAACGTGGTCACCCTGGGCGCGGGTGCCGTGCCGGTGCAGACCTGGTATCTGCATCAGGCCGGGCTGGACATTGGCCCCGGCGTGGGCCTGATGACCCTGCAATATGTGTTCCACAAGACCACTGTGCTGCTGTACGCCACCGTGATGCTGCTGCTCCAGCACAAATGGCTGGCCGCCAACACCACCGGCGTGCTGAAATATCTGCCCATGGCATATGCTGTGGTAGCGCTGGTGATCGTGGCGCTGGTGCTGGTGTGCGTGTCGCCGCTGGTGCAGAATCTGGCCCGCTGGGCACTGGGCTTTCTGCCCAAGACCGAAAAATGGCAGCAGCGCCGGGCCGACTGGCTGGAGCAGCTGGATGTACTGGGCACCGAGAGCCGCCTGCTGCTGGCCGACAAGGCCCGCTGTGTGCAGATCTTTGCCCTGCAGGCGCTCAAGCTGTTTTTGCTGTTCTGCCTGCCGTGGCTGTGCATCCGGTTCATGCAGCTGTCCCCGCTGAGTTTTGCGCGGGTGCAGCTGCTCACCAGCCTGATGCTGTTCGTCTCCAACGCCCTGCCCAACGTGGCAGGCATGGGCTCCATCGAGACCGCTTTTCTGCTGCTGTACAGCAGCTTTTTGCCTTCCGGTGAGGTGATGAGCGTGCTCATGCTCTACCGCATCGCCAGCTATTATTTCGTGTTTGCCGCCAGCGCCGTGGGCTTCTTCCTCGCCCAGCGGCGTCTGACCCGGACACCGCCAAAGGAGGCGTGACTCTTTATGAAGAACAAGAGCATCCTGTCCCGTGCAGGCATTGTTCTGCTGATCCTGCTGGTATTGGTGCTCATCCTGCCTTCCAGCAAGATCGACCTTGCATCAAAGATCAGCGCCAGCACACAGGCCAGTGTCCGGGCAGAGCACCAGCAGAATTTTGCCAGCTCCAACGAAATGGAGTTCGAGGTTTATTCCAGTTCGGATGAGATCTATCAGAACATTTCGGAAGTGCTTTCCGGCGTGCACTGTGTCAGACGGCTCAGCCAGAACTATTCCTCCTACTCCCACGAATTTCCGGTGGATTCCATCACCGTGAGCTATTACGATGACGCAGAGAATCATCAGCTGCTGCTTACCGTCTATTCCGACGGGGTGTGCATCCTGAACAATGCCTTTGTCTCGGTCAAATACCCCGGCGGCGGGGCCGCAGAGCTGTATCAGGCGCTTGCGGAGATCGTGGAATAAATCGTTCCTTTTCTATATAAAACAAAAATCGGGGCGTGCAGGTGGTCAAGCTGCACGTCCCGTTTTTGTTTTCTTTGCACGCGATGCGGTACCAATCACACCGAATGCCGCGCCGGAGGCCGCAGAGCAAACCATGCTGCAGCTTCCTTTTGAAAAAGAGAATGGAATGGAGGAATTGGCGTTTGCGCAGCAATGAAAGCCCCAGTGAGGCTTTTAAGCCACAAGGTGGTCTTGCGCAAGCAAGATGGAGTGGCCTCGCCACGACAAACCTGACGTCCGATATAGCTTAACCGCTATAGCAGACTTGAGTTTTGCGCAGAAGCATTGCAGGTACCTCTGCTGTTCTGGTGCAACGCGTTTCAAGCGGTTAGGTTCATCTAACCTCGTTGCGAGAACAGAATACCATACGCAGTTAGTCTTGTCAACCCTTATTTGAAAATTTTCCGGAACTTTTTTGCAGTAAAGTTTTTTCTGCCCGATTCGTGCACCCTGTACAGACACAGCCGGCTAAGGCTGTGCAAAATCCACCAGTTTCCTCTTGCTTTTGACCGATATCTTTGTTATTATAGTTCCTGCAGCACTGCAACTCCACATCTCGCCGCTGCTTTTTGGCAGCAGGGCGGTTCTCAAGGGTGCAGTGTGTCCAAGGAGGCGCTTTGACAAATTTTTGTTCAGAGCTGCTCCGATCAGTCCGCCCCCAGAAAGCCGCCAACAAAGAGCGGCTTTTCAAAGGCTCAATAGTTAGGCTATGCTAACCAACGCATGGAATGGAGCAAGGAGGTTCCAATGATCAATTTTGAACAGTGGGAAGGCTTTGAGGGCCGCATCTGGAAAGAGGAAGTCAATGTGCGCGACTTCATCCAGAAGAATTACACCCCCTACGACGGCGACGAGAGCTTTCTGGCCGGCCCCACCGAGGCGACCGACAAGCTGTGGGGTGCCCTGCAGAAGCTGCAGAAGGCCGAGCGCGCCAAGGGCGGCGTGCTGGACATGGAGACCGAGGTCGTCTCCGGCCTGACCGCCTACGGCCCCGGCTACATCGACCCCGAGCTGAAGGACCTCGAGAAGGTCGTCGGCCTGCAGACCGATAAGCCCCTGAAGCGCGCCTTCATGCCCTACGGCGGCATCAAGATGGCGGAGCAGGCCTGCACCACCTACGGCTACCAGCCCAGCGAGAAGCTGCACGAGATTTTCACCAAGTACACCCGCACCCATAATCAGGCCGTGTTCGATGCCTACACCCCCGAGATGAAGAAGGCCCGCCACAGCCACATCGTCACCGGTCTGCCCGACACCTATGGCCGCGGCCGTATCGTCGGCGACTACCGCCGCGTGGCGCTGTACGGCATCGACTACCTCATCAAGGCCAAGCAGAACGACTTTGCCAACTGCGGCGACGGCACGATGACCGAGGATGTCGTCCGCCAGCGCGAGGAGATTTCTATGCAGATCTCCGCCCTGAAGGGCATGAAGGAGATGGCTGCTGCCTACGGCTTCGACATCTCCCAGCCCGCCGCCAACGCAAAAGAGGCCGTCCAGTGGCTGTACTTCGGCTATCTGGCCGCCATCAAGACCCAGAACGGCGCTGCCATGTCCGTTGGCCGTGTGTCCACCTTCCTGGACATCTACATCCAGCGTGATCTGGACAACGGCACCCTGACCGAGAGCGAGGCCCAGGAGCTGATCGACCACATGGTCATGAAGTTCCGTATGGTCAAGTTCGCCCGCATCCCCAGCTACAACCAGCTGTTCAGCGGCGACCCCGTCTGGGCGACCCTCGAGGTCGGCGGCATCGGCATGGATGGCCGCTCCATGGTCACCAAGAACGACTTCCGCTTCCTGCATACGCTCGAGAACATGGGCCCCGCCCCCGAGCCGAACATGACGGTGCTGTATTCCAGCGCCCTGCCCAAGACCTTCAAGGACTATGCGTCTAAAATCTCCATCGACACGTCCAGCGTCCAGTACGAGAACGACGACGTCATGAAGCCTGTCTGGGGCGATGACTACTCCATCTGCTGCTGCGTTTCCGCCACCCAGACCGGCAAGGAGATGCAGTTCTTCGGCGCACGTGCGAATCTCGCCAAGTGCCTGCTCTACGCCATCAACGGCGGCGTCGATGAGAAGCTCGGCGAGCAGGTCGGCCCCGCTTACGCCCCCATCACCGCCGAGTACCTCGACTACGGCGAGGTCACGGCCAAGTACGACGTCATGATGGACTGGCTGGCCGGGCTGTATGTCAACATCCTGAACCTCATCCAGTATATGCACGACAAGTACTACTATGAGGCTGCCGAGATGGCCCTGATCGACACCGATGTCCGCCGCACCTTCGCTACCGGCATTGCCGGCTTCAGCCATGTGGTCGACTCCCTGTCCGCCATCAAGTACGCCAAGGTCAAGTGCATCCGCAACGAGCAGGGCCTCGTCACCGATTACGAGATCGAGGGCGACTTCCCGAAGTACGGCAACGATGATGACCGCGCCGATGACATCGCCGTCGAGCTGCTGCGCAGCTTCCTCGAGAAGATCAAGCGCCGCCACACCTACCGCAACTCCGAGCCGACCACCTCTATCCTGACCATCACCTCCAACGTCGTCTACGGCAAGGCCACCGGCGCTATGCCCGATGGCCGCAAGGCGTACACCCCGTTTGCCCCCGGCGGCAACCCGAGCTACGGCGCCGAGACCCACGGCCTGCTGGCGTCCCTGAACTCCGTTGCCAAGCTGCCCTACCACTGGGCACTGGACGGCATCTCCAACACCCAGACCATCAACCCCGATGCCCTGGGCCACAGCGAGGACGAGCGCGTTACCAACCTGGTGCAGGTCATGGACGGCTACTTTGACCAGGGTGCCCACCACCTGAACGTCAACGTCTTTGGCGTGGAAAAGCTGCTGGACGCCATGGAGCACCCCGAGAAGGAGGAGTACGCCAACTTCACCATCCGTGTCTCCGGCTACGCGGTCAAGTTCATCGACCTGACCAAGGAGCAGCAGCTCGACGTTATCGCACGTACCTGCCACAAGGTCCTGTAATTTTGTAAGCAGAATAAGGCCCGCAGCCGCGGCTGCGGGCCTTTTTTGTGGTATACTGTGTTATACCACCCGGTAGGGGCCGGGCATGCCCGGCCCGCAGGTTTACGCAAGCTACCCGTTCACGTTTTACAGCACCCCTTTTCAAATTGCATTGTAGGGAGGGGTCTTGACCCCTCCGCGGCCAGAGGGCTGGCCGCCCTACAAGCGCCCGCAAAAGGAATGCGCAGGGGAGGGATTTATCCCTCACGGGACATGTGCGGCAGCCGCGGGGCGTCGAGGACGCCGCCCCCTACCAATTCATTTTTCCGATAAACGGAGGTAAACTTATGTCCGAAACTCTAGGCTACATCCATTCTGTTGAAACCTTCGGCTTGGTCGACGGGCCGGGCGTGCGGTATATCATCTTTTTGCAGGGCTGCGCCATGCGCTGCCAATACTGCCATAACCCCGAGACCTGGGCGTTTACGAAGGACACCGCCAGCACCCCGCAGGAGGCATTTACTGCCGCCTACCGCTACCGCAACTACTGGCGCGGCAACGGCGGGCTGACCATCAGCGGCGGCGAACCGCTTTTGCAGCTGGACTTTGTCAGCGAGGTGTTCCGTCTGGCCCGCGCCAAAAAGGTGCAGACCGCGCTGGACACCAGCGCCCAGCCCTTTGCGCCCGACAACGCCGAATGGATGGCCCGCTTTGACCGTCTGCTGGAAAACACCGACCTCGTCATTTTGGATTTAAAGGAAATTGACGACGAGAAGCACAAAAAACTGACCGGCCACAGCAACAAAAACATTCTGGCCATGGCACAGTATGTGGCGGCCAGGGGCGTGGACCTCTGGATCCGCCATGTGCTGGTCCCCGGCCTGACCGATGACGCCGACGGCCTGCGGCAGCTGGATGCCTTTATTAAAACGCTGCCCACCGTGCGCCGCGTAGAAATTCTGCCCTACCACACGCTGGGACTGTTCAAGTGGCAGAACCTCGGTATCCCGTACCCGCTGGACGGCGTGCGCGTACCCACGGCGGAGGAGGTCGAAACTGCGGAGCAGCTTTTGCATGTGCGCGATTATCCCGATGCACCCAAGGGCAGCACCACAAAGTAATTTCTACAAAAATACTGGGAATTATTTTGGGAAAATGCTTGACATCACTGCTGCAATATGGTAAAGTATATGCGTGGTTAGCGTCTACTAACCATAACCAACCTCGAACCGTCAACCGGCTGTTTGCCTCTCCGGTACGGTTCCTGCCAATAACAGGCTGCGCCTCCGTTTTGGCGTTTTGCTCTGCGCCTTTTTAGCGGTCTGCTTATTGCGTTTTGCCCCCATCGTTCTCTGCTCCGGACGGTGGGGGATTTTTTTGTGCTTCGCGCAAAAAGTCGCAGCATCACGGCCACGGGAAACCGCTGCCGCCCCTTTTGCGGTTTGTATGTAGGGCGGGGTGCCCTCACCCCGCCGCGGGGCGTCGGGGACGCCGCCCCCTACAGTGGCGAACCGCGGACTTTCCCGCTATGGCAGACGTCCGCAAAAAGGTCATCCCTCCCGGGACTATTGCAACCCTGTAGGGGCCGGGCATGCCCGGCCCGCGGCCTGACGAAAGCGCCCGTCTGCGGGAACCACCCCGGGCGGATATAGAATCCGCCCCTACGGGAATTCGCTGCCGCCCCTTTTGCGGTTTGTATGTAGGGCGGCGAACCGCGGCGTACATCCCGCAAACCCATCTTTCAACAACAACCGCCGCCCGTCGTGGAAAACTTCCCCGGCGTGCGGCGGTTTATTGTGCGTAAATAGAGTTTAGGCAGCACCGCATAATTCTAAGTGCCGATACGGCGAGCGAGGTGCGGCAGCTGCTAAGCC
>OICD01001170.1_pt1 | contig 11809 bp, 8 predicted proteins | sample 1581161 | NCBI WGS metagenome assembly OICD01 (sample SAMEA3882546, study PRJEB24775) | human gut metagenome | biome: human-associated habitat; feature: intestine environment; material: feces | place: Netherlands | collected 2009/2010 | reverse complement strand
ACCACGCCCGAGGACATCGAGGCGCGCTACCCGAAGCGCGACCTGCCCGAAGGCGCGAAGGTCACCCGTATGGGGCCGAGCCCCACGGGCTTCATGCACCTCGGCAATCTGTACGGCGCGCTCGTAGACGAGCGTCTGGCGCATCAGTCGAAGGGCGTTTTCTATCTGCGCATCGAGGACACCGACCGCAAGCGTGAGGTCGAGGGCGGCGTGCAGATGATCATCGACGCCTTCCAGTCGTTCGGCCTGCCGTTCGACGAGGGCGCGACCACCGACGGCGAGACCGGCATCTACGGTCCCTACCGCCAGAGCCAGCGCGCTGAGATCTACCAGACCTTCGTCAAGTCGCTCGTCGAGCGCGGCATGGCGTATCCCTGCTTCTGCACCGAGGAGGAGCTTGCCGAGGCGCACAGACAGCAGGAGGAGAACAAGGAAAACTTCGGCTACTACGGTAAATACGCCGTATGGCGCGACCGTCCGATGGAGGACATCGAGGCAGAGCTCGCCAAGGGCACGCCGTATGTCGTCCGCTTCCGTTCCGAGGGCAGCATCGAGCACAAGATCCGTCATGAGGACCTCGTAAAGGGCAAGATGGAGGTCACTGAGAACGATCAGGACGTCGTCATCCTCAAGTCGGACGGCATCCCGACCTATCACTTTGCACACGTTGTGGACGATCATCTGATGGGCACGACCATCGTTGTGCGCGGCGAGGAATGGCTCGCGACTCTGCCGGTACACCTCCAGCTATTCCGCGCGATGGGCTGGAAGGCGCCGAAGTACGCGCACACCGCACAGCTGATGAAGATCGACCCCGAGACCGGCGGCAAGCGCAAGCTGTCCAAGCGTAAAGACCCGGAGCTGGCGCTGACCTACTACAAGGCCGAGGGCTTCCCCATCCCCTCCGTGCGGGAATATATCATGACCGTGCTGAACTCCAATTTTGAGGATTGGCGGCGGGCGAACCCCGACGCGGACATTGAATCCTTCAAGTTCAGCCCCAAGAAGCTGAACCCCGCCGGGAGCCTGTTCGACTACGCCAAGCTGGTGGACGTATCGAAGAACGTCATTTCCCGCATGGGTGCGGAGGACGTGTACGCCCAGCTGTTGGAGTGGGCGAAGGAGTTCGATGCTGACTTTGCCGCGAAGCTGGCGGATTCTCGCCATTGGCCGGGGCGGCAAGAAGCCGAGAAAAGACCTTGCCGTCTGGAAGGACGCCAAGCCCTACATGGGATTCTTCTACGACGAGTATCTGGAAGCGCCCGTCTGGGACGAGAAGTTCTCCAAAGCCGTCATCCGGGACGTGCTGGAACGCTTCCTGAGCGTCTACGACTTTGCCGACGACTCCGCCGCATGGTTTGCCAAGGTCAAGGAGATCACCGAGGCCATCGGCTTCACCACGGATATGAAATCCTACAAGGCTGACCCCACCGCTTTCCCCGGCACCGTGGCCGACGTTTCCACCTTCCTGCGGCAGGCCGTCACCGGCAAGACCGACAGCCCCGACCTGTACACCATTATGCAGATTCTGGGCTACGACCGCACCGTAGCGCGCATCCGTGACTGCATTTCCCAGCTTTGATGGCTAAAACTGCCCGGCGTCGAATCGACGCCGGGCAGAAATATTATACCAGCAACTGCCCGTTGATCACCAGATGGAACGTCAGTCCCAGCGCCTGCGCCGCCTTCTGGCACAGAAGCATCCGCTTCATGAAAATTTCCAGATATTCCATCACGGAACCAAGTTCCGTATCCACCGTCAGAATCAGACGGATGCTGGTATGCTGCTCGTCAAATTCCAGATGGCAGTCCGTTACGGAGTAATTCACCCGGTCGTGGATGTCCAGCGCCACGGTGGCCTTGTCCCGCACTCTGGAACGGCGAACGTCGGATTTGTCCGCCAGAATCAGCGCTGCCGCGAAGGCGCTCACCGGCTGGCCGGTGCCTTCGTCGTGGTTGCCGATGGCCGTGACAATGGCGGCAATTTCCTCCGGCGGAAAGTTCATTCTGTCAAGGATGCGGAACGCCATCACTGCGCCGCTCTGGCTGTGATCGACCCGGTTCACAACGTTGCCGATATCGTGGAGATATCCGGCGATCTTCACCAGCTCCACGGTTCTCTCCGGATAGCCCAGCGTTTCCAGAATCCAGCCAGCCGTCTGGGCGACCCGTGTCACATGCTGGAAGCTGTGTTCCGTAAATCCAAGGGCTTTCAGCGATGCATCCGCCTGATCGATGTACACCCTGACCGCTTCGTCCTCTTTCACCTGTTCGTAAGTCATATTTTTCCTCCTTGGTATCCCGCCGGGATACCTTCTTTCTTTATCATTTCTGCTTCCTTTTAACTTTATCCAATCTATGTAAAATTTGTTACCGGGAAATTGTAAAGCTTCTTTACAATCACGCCTTCTTCTTTACTTCCCCCGCGGACTGTGCTATACTTTAGGAAACGATTTCCGGTTTACCGGCAAAAATAAGGAGCATCCGCCGCTATGTACGAACAATATTCTTCTCAGGAATTTGAAGAAAAATACACCTATTCCGGTAATTTAGGCGCATTCTGGACGCCGGAAAAGACAGCTTTCCGCCTGTGGGCGCCCACTGCCGGGGCCGTTTCCATCCGCCTGTACCGCAGCGGCGACCCGGGTGCCGACGACCTTCTTGCCCAGCTTCGGATGCAGCCCGACGTCTGCGGCACATGGACGGCGGAACGGTTCGGAAATCTGAACGGCATTTACTACACTTACCTCGTCACTGTGGACGGCCAGACCCGGGAAGTCTGCGACCCCTATGCAAGAACCACCGGCGTCAACGGCTGCCGGGGGATGATTCTGGACTTGGCTTCCGTCAATCCCCCGCAGTGGGACACCGATGCAGACCCCCACGCCGGTAAGTCCATCACCGACGCCGTAATTTACGAGCTGCACGTCCGCGACCTGTCCTCCGACCCCAGCGCCCATATTGCGCACAAGGGCAAATTTCTGGGTCTTACCGAAACCGGCACAAAGACCCGGGGCGGCCACCCCACCGGTCTTGACCACATCAAGGCGCTGGGCATCACCCATGTCCACCTCCTGCCGATGTATGACTTCGGCTTCACCGACGAAAGCCGCCGCCATCCCCAATACAACTGGGGCTACGACCCGGTGAATTACAACGTCCCCGAAGGGTCTTACGCCACCGACCCGTTTCACGGCGCTGTCCGTGTGGCGGAGGTGAAGCAGATGGTCAAGGCGCTCCACGACAACGGCCTGAGTGTGGTCATGGACGTAGTATACAACCACGTGTATGACGCAGGGGCGTTCTGCATCAACCAGATCGTCCCCGGCTATTTCAGCCGTATCAGCAGTGACGGCAAATACTCCAACGGCTCCTTCTGCGGCAACGACACCGCTTCCGAGCGGAGCATGGTGCGCAAGTACATCGTGGATTCCGTCTGCTACTGGGCGGACGAATACCATATGGACGGCTTCCGCTTCGATATCGCCAGTCTGATCGACACCGTGACCATCAACGAGATCATGGCCGCCGTCCATCAAAAGCACCCCAACGTGATTTTCTACGGTGAGGGCTGGGATATGAAGACCGAGCTGACCAAGCCCGGTGTCCAGCTGGCGGTGCAGACCAATTCCGCGATGGTTCCCGGCTTCGGCTTTTTCAGCGACACCATCCGCGACCTGCTTCGCGGGACTACCTTTGAAAGCACCGCGCCGGGGTTCGTCGCCGGGGCGGTCGTGTCCAAAGAAGCGCTGGAAGCCTGCTTCATGGGAATGCCTTCATGGGCGGCTCAGCCAGACCAGTGCGTGAACTACGCCTCCTGCCACGACAATACCACTCTCTTTGACCGTATCGCCCTCACTGCCCCGGACGCGCCCGTTGAATCCCGGATTCGGATGAACAACCTCGCCGCCGCGTTTTATATGCTCTCGCAGGGCGTCCCCTTCCTGCAAGCCGGTGAGGAAATGCTCCGCACCAAGCCCGGGAGGCACGGCGGTTTTGACGACAACAGCTATCGCTCCCCGGACAGCGTCAATTCCCTGAAATGGGCGACTCTGGACAAGCCGGAATATCAGGACGTTCTCAGCTACTACAAGGGCCTGATTGCGTTCCGGAAAGCCCACGCGGCACTTCATCTGTCCACACGGGAGGATGTTCAGCGCTGTGTCCACCCGGTGTACTGTGAAAATGAACACTGTGTGGCGTTCCGTATCGACGAGCCGGAGGGAGAGATTTTCGCCGTCTTCAACGCCGACGCCCAGCCCGTCTCCGTTTCCCTGCCGGATGGACATTGGAACGTGAACATCCGGGACGGCCGCGCCGGAACGGAAACCACGGAAACGGTGTCCGGAACGGTTTCCGTCTCCCCCATTTCCGCCATGGTTCTGACCCGCAGAAAGGCAATCGAGGTCGTGGCGGGGCTGATCTGGGACGAGGGCAAATTTCTGATCTGCCAGCGCCCGGAAAGCAAGGCACGGGGGCTGCTCTGGGAATTCCCCGGCGGTAAGGTGGAAGCGGGCGAAACGCTGCCTAAGGCGCTCCAGCGGGAGTGCATGGAGGAACTGGCCGTCAAGCTGGACGTCCGCGACCGCTTCATGCAGGTCGAACACAAATACCCGGACATTTTCATCCGCCTGACGCTGTTCCACTGCGTCATCTCCGAAGGCGTCCCCCAGGCGCTGGAACACAACGCCCTGCGCTGGATTCACCCCAGCGAAACAAAAAATTTCACCTTCTGCCCCGCCGACACGGATATTTTGAAAGAAATTGACCGGGTGTACGGCGGCAAGAAACCGCTCTGAGAAAGTGCCATCGTCGATTTTCCCAAACGAGCGAACCAATTCTTGACATTTGACAGCATTTTTACTATAATAGCAGTAGGAGAAGCCACTGCATTCTCCGAAGGAGGTTCTTTATGGAAAAGAAAATCATCACCATCAGCCGTGAATTTGGTTCCGGCGGACGCACTATCGGCCACAAGGTCGCCGAGCGGCTGGGCATTCCCTTCTATGACAAGGAGCTGGTCAATCAGATTGCCCTGGAATCCGGCTTCGCCCCCAAGTTTGTGGAAGAGCACGGCGAGCATTCCCCCAGCAGCAGTCTGTTTTCCTACGCTTTCGCCCCCCAGGGCGTTCCCGGCGTGATGAACGGCCTCTCCACAGCCGATTTCCTGTGGAATATCCAGTGCAGCGTGATTCTTCAGCTGGCGGAGAAAGGCGCTTGCGTCATCGTCGGCCGGAACGCGGACTACATTCTGAAGGATCGTCCCGATGCGCTGCATACCTTCATTTTCGCGGATATGGCCTTCCGCGCCGACCGCATCGTCCGTCTGTACGGTGAGTCCGACAAGAGTCCGGAGGCGCGTCTGAACGAGAAGGATAAGCGCCGCCGCGTGAACTATCAGCACTACACCGGCCGCACCTGGGGTCAGTCCCAGAATTATGACATCTGCCTGAATTCCGGCGTCCTCGGCATTGACCAGTGTGTCGATATCATCGTCGGCGCCGTGGAAAATTCCAAAAAGTAAATTACATAGGTTTGCCCTGCACCTTCCGGTGCAGGGCATTCTTTATGAATCAGACGTTGGCCGTTTCCTTTTCGGAATCGGCAATGTTGATGTTGACGCCGTTGACCTCCACGCTCTCGTCGGCGGAGATCAGAATGTATTTCACGCCGCCGATGACGCGGGTCTCGATCAGGTCGCTCCGGGCGGGGTCTACCTTGATGACCACATCCGGGGTCTTCACCTCAAAATGCTTGTTGTCAATGATGTTCTTGGGGTGCAGGTCGGCCTCGAAGCCGAAGGTCTCGTCGTAGTCCACGCTGAATTTCGCCAGATGCTCCTCGGAAACGCCGCAGGAGGTCAGCACCTCCTTCACGTCCTCCTTGGAGATCATCAGCGGCTCCGGCACTTTGCTCTCCTTGTGCAGCTCGATGCGCTGGCACAGCTGGTCGTGAACGGTCTGCACCACGTCCAGACTGCAATCATCCCCCAACGACGTGGTGAGCAGCGCCTCGAAGGACTTCTTCTGCTCGGCGGCGGGCTGGGGCACCGGGGTGTTGAACACCGCCTCGATCAGCGCGTCCTGAGAGGCCGTAATGTCGTGGGTGTAGTACAGGGCGTTATAAATATTGGTCGCCCGGTCGTCAAAGGCCGGGAACAGGAATCCCAGCGCGGGGGCGGAGACCATCTGGTTCATCGCGCCGTCGTGGAACAGCTTTTCCTCCGGGACGTAGTGAAGATTCGCCTTGGTCTGCTTGACGGGGCAGATGGCGCAGAGAATGAAGGTGTAGGTCTCGTCGGAATTGTCCGCCTGAGAATCGCCGTCCTTGCTCTTGAAGGGGACGTCGTAGCTGTCGCAGCACAGCAGAATCAGGTAATTGCCCTCAATGGTCACGGTGTCGATGATCTTCTGACAGAATTCCCGGCGAAGCGTATCGTCCGCCAGCTTGGTCTCCCGCAAATCCATGAGCATTTTATGCTCCGGGGAGCCTGCCACCTGACTTGTCTTGAAGGTGATGTCAATGAGATTCTTGCCGATGGCGCCGGAAAGGGAGCGGCGCAGAAGGGCAAAATACTTGTCGGACTCGTTCTCCGGCATGATGCCGGTACTCTGGCGGAACTCGGAGATGACCTCCTTGTTGTCGTTCACATAGCAGCCGTAAATGGCCGTGATATTGCTGCGATCCCGCCGCAGATGCCGCCGGATCTCGCCGATTTCCTTATCATTCATGGTTTTCCCTCGCTTGTATGTTGAGATGCCCGGACATTATATCACATCAAAACGGAAAAATCCAGTCAAAATCGAAGGCGGGCGCTTTCGCCCGCCTTCGTCAGGTTATATCTCCGGGAGTGCCCTCGCGTTGCAATCGCTCATGGTCATGCGGGGATAGGTGTCCACGATGCGCTGATATTCCTCATTCGTGATGGGTGTCAGATCTTCTTTCATAAAGTCAAAATCTCTGTCCCGATACCATTGGTCATTATTGCCGTGGTAAGTAATACTCTCTATCGGAACAGCCGTTTTGTTTTCCACCTGATAATAGGTACAGCCGCTTCCGCCGGAACCCTCGCCCCAGTACTCCAGAACATTTCCAGCACACAGATAAAGCGAACTTCCGCTCAGAATTTCCCGCGCGGTGCCGTTTAGAACGCCGGCCACATTGCTAAGCGTCTTGTCCCTGTTAAACAGCAGCAGTTCATCCTGCCCGTCGCCGTCCAGATCACGTAGCGCATAGTATTTTATCCAATACGTGTCGATTGAAGAAAGATATCCCCCGTAATTGGCCAGCAGCTGGGCATCTTCCGCCGCACTGCTGTCTGCGGAATTTATTTTCTCAAGCGGCTTTGGGTTACAATCCCAGAAGGACATACCGGGGTAAGTGTTAACGACCCGATTATACTCTTCCTCAGTGATGGGCGTCAGATTTTCTTCATAAAAGTCGTAATTACTATCCCGGTAGCATTGGTTTTCATCGATATTATAAATAATGCACTCAAACGGAACTGCTGTGTGGTTTTCCACCCGGTAATACGTCCGCTGTTCCGCGCCGGAACCGCCTTCCCATGCTTCCAGAACATTGCCTTCGCAAAGATCAAGCACATTGCCGGACAAAATCTCCTGCGCAGTGCCATTTTGAATTGCGGCCACCTTCGTCAGCGTTTCTCCCGAGTTATACAGCAGCAATTCGTCCTGTCCATCGCCATCCAGGTCACGAAGCGCATAGTATTTTATGGAACTCGTGTCGATGGTGGAAAGATATCCTTCATAATCAGCCAGTGCCGGGTCATAACTCCCGGCACTGGCGTCTGCGAATGGTGTAATTGTAATGGGAAGGCTGGCGGCGGCACTGTAAATTTCGTCCTCCGACCAGTTTTCGTCGGTGATCGGCGCAAGATCATTCTCGCCCGTTCCCCGGAACCAGGGGTGATCCGGGTCTGTCGCCGCATCAAACCGGATAAGGCTGTCCGTGACCAGCTGCCCATTGCTCAGGTGGCAGTACACATAGTCCGCGGACGCCGCGCCGTTCGACCCGATGTTCAGAATGCGGAAGCCTTCCCGCAGCTCATAGGAATTCCGATCCCAGCCGGTGAACACATGCACCAGCTTGCCGTCCACCAGAGAATACAGGTCGTAAATGACCTGCCGTTCGGCGTCGTTGGCGATGATAAGCTCGTCCGTGCCGTCATTGTCCAGATCAAGGAGCGCATAGCCCAGCTCGCTGGGAGAGGTTACGTAGCTCACCAGAATGCTGATGTCCGCGTTGCTGCACGCCTCCCCGCCCCAGTGTTCCGTCAGGGCGGTGACATATTTGGCGATGACCGGCTGGTAGGCTTCCGGAATCGCGGTGCCGCTTTCGGTTGGCGCGGTGGTTTCAACGGGGGCGTTCCGGGTTCTCGGGGCGAGGGACAGGTCAAAGGTGTTGGCAAAGGCTTCCAGCGTCGCCTTTCCCGTCTGGGTGTCCCCCGTCGTGGCGTTCATCACAACGATCACGACAACGGAGTCGCCGGTGTCCGTCAGCACGAGGGAATTGTTCTGCCCCACGGCAATGAGGACATCCGTCCCGGCGGTGGTGACATAGTTCGACCACTGGTAATCGCTCGTATTCTCGATTTCCCAATAGGCCGTGGAGAGGGTCTGCTTCATGGCGCGGTACACCCGGTATTCTATGGGGTAGTCTACGCCGCTGACCGTGGTCGCGCCCCAGAATTCAAAGTTGCCGTCAGCGGAATAGCTGGGATTGCTGGTGGTCACGTCCCCGTTCCCGGAGTCTCTGACCATGCTTCTGACATCCAGCGCGGTGAACATTTCTTCGGTGGTATCCGGGGAAATTCCGTCTCCGACCTTGTTCAGACCGTATTTCGTGCAGATTTCGTCCACCTTCTGCGCCATTTCCGTATTCCGGCAGCCATAGGCGCGGTACGCTTCGGAGAGGGTCTCATCTACATCGCCAGTGGCGTTGTAGCTCTGGACGTAGTCCTTGATCTCCATGCTGGCCTTGTAATTTGCCGAGGATTGCAGGCTTTCCAGCGTCAGCGGCGCGGTAGGGACATTGGACATGGACGGCGGAGTCTTATCCGTCCGTCCGAGGACAAAAATGCCCAGCAGCACCACCGCAAACAGCGCCGCGGCGGCGGGAATGATCGTCCACCAGCGCTGAGACGATGCCTTCTGCTGATGCGCGCCTCGGCGATGGGGCTTTTCGGCGGGAAGCTGGGCTTCCAGAGCCGCGCGCATTCTGGCTCTCTGGGCAGGCGTGGGGTTGACCGTGTTCAAGGCGTCACAAATCACTTGACTTTTCATCTGTCAGCACCTCCTAACATAGTCATAAGCTGCTTTCTTGCCCGGGACAGGCGGCTGCGGACGGTGCTTTCCGGACAGTTCTGATGGGCAGCAATTTCCGCAGTGGTGTATCCCTCGTAGTAGTACAGATAGACGACGTCCTTGTAGTCCTGGGGCAGCGCCAGAATGGCGTCCAGCACGTCGTTTCCCGTTTCCGCCCGCTCCTGGGGCAGGGACGTGTAATCGTCTATGTTCTCATTTTTACGCCACCACTTTTTCAGGGTGTCCTTGCAGAGGTTTGACGCCGTGATAATGAGCCACGCCTTTTCGTGGCGTTGGTCTGCAAAGGGTTTTCCGTTGGACATCAGCCGCAGGAAGGTCTCCTGGGTCATATCCTCTGCTTCCGGGGCGTTTTTCATGTATGCATAGCAGACACGGTAAACGGTGTCTACCTGACGGTCATAGATTTCCATGATTTCTTTGTTGGTACGCAGCAAAGTAGGCATTTGCCTTCCCCTCCTCTCAGATAAGAAACGATTCAATGGGTCAAAATGTTGCATGGCAGATTATTTTTCACAAAAATGCTGTCATCCCGCCGCGGCGGGATGACAGCGCTTCGTTTTTCAGCTCCACAGGCATTTCCAGTTCTGGATAAAATATTCCACGCCGGAGTAAACCGTGGTGAGGACAATGACGCCGATAACGACCCAGTTGAGCACAGCCACACCGGGCAGCGCCATCATGACGCAAAGCCCCACCATGGTGCTGGCGGTCTTGACTTTGCCGCTCCATCCGGCGGCGATCACATGCCCCTTCTGGACGGCGATCAGCCGCAGTCCCGTTACGGCAAATTCCCGGGTCAGCACGATCATCAGCGCCCACGCGGGAAACACGCCCCACTGGCAGAACATGCACATGGCGGCGATCACCAGCAGCTTGTCAGCCAATGGGTCAAGGAATTTTCCAAAATCCGTGACCTGATTGTAATGCCGGGCAATGTAGCCGTCTAAGGAATCCGTCAGGCTGGCAACAATAAAAATGGCGAGGGAAACGTACATCCACATTCCCGGCGCGCCGCCGGATAAGTACATGGTCACCATAAACGCCGGGATCATTGCCACCCTCACCAGCGTGATTTTACTTGCCAGCGTCATGCTTCTTCCTCCACTACATAGCCGCACAGATCGCCGTCGGTGCAGCCGTCAATTTTTACCATGACAAAATCGCCCTCGTGAACAGGCTCGTCGGACGCAATCCAGACCCGGCCGTCGATGTCCGGGGAGTCGGCGAAGGTGCGGCCGTAGAACTGCCCGCTTTCCTCGTCGTAGCCGTCCACCAGCACCTCCATGGTCTTGCCCAGCTTTTCGGCGTTGTAGGCGTCCATGATCTCCGATTGCAGCATTTCCACGATCTCCGCCCGCTTGACGGCGGTATCCGTGTCCACATGCTCCATCTGCGCGGCAGGGGTGCCTTCCTCCGGCGAGAACGCGAACGCGCCGACGCGCTCCAGACGTTCCTCCCGCAGGAAATCGCACAGCTCGGCGAATTCTTCCTCCCCCTCACCGGGCAGGCCGGTGATCAGGCTGGTGCGGATGACCAGTCCGGGAATCCCGGCTCTCAGCCTTGCGAACAGGGCTTTCAGGAACTCCCCGTCGCCCCGGCGGTTCATCAGCTTCAGGATTTTGCTGTTGCAGTGCTGGATGGGGATGTCCAGATATTTGACGATCTTCGGCTCGGAGGCCATGACCTGAATGAATTCGTCGTCAATTTCGTCGGGATAGACGTAGTGGACGCGAATCCAGTGCAGTCCGTCGATCTCGCAGAGCTTCCGCAGAAGCTCCGGCAGCAGACGCTTATGACCGGGCAAGTCTGTGCCGTAACGGCTGGTGTCCTGTGCGACCACGATCAGCTCCTTCACGCCGCTGTCCGCCAGCATCCGGGCTTCGTAAAGCACGTCGTCCATCTGGCGGCTGCGGTATTTGCCCCGAAGGGAGGGAATGACGCAGTAGGCGCAGTGGTTGTCGCAGCCCTCGGCGATTTTGATAAAGGCGTAGTGTCCCGCCGTGGTCATGATGCGTCCCGTTTCTACTTCCGGGGCGTCGATGGAGCCGAAGTCCACCACCTGTTCCCCATTCAGGAGCTTTTCGATGGCGGGAACGATTTCCGTGTAGCTGCCGGTACCCAGAATGCCGTCCACCTCGGGCATTTCCTTCAGAATGTCCCCCTGATACCGCTGGGACAGGCAGCCGGTGACCAGGATTTTGCCCACCCGGCCCGCTGCCTTCAGCTCCGCCACGGAGAGAATGGTCTCGATGGCCTCCAGCTTGGCGCTGTCGATGAAGCCGCAGGTGTTCACCACCACCACATCGCTGCCGGCGCAGTCCTCCTGCACCGTCATGCCCGATTGCAGGCACAGAGCCATCATCTGCTCGGTGTTTACACGGTTTTTGTCACATCCCAGGGATATAAATGATACGATCACGGTTTTTATCTTCCTTTATTCCTGAATCTCGGACTCCAGGCGGCGG
>OICD01001169.1_pt1 | contig 11823 bp, 10 predicted proteins | sample 1581161 | NCBI WGS metagenome assembly OICD01 (sample SAMEA3882546, study PRJEB24775) | human gut metagenome | biome: human-associated habitat; feature: intestine environment; material: feces | place: Netherlands | collected 2009/2010 | reverse complement strand
AGCGAACAGCCGCCGCCGGCCATATACGTGTAGATCTCGCACGAATCACTCTCGGGAACGATCTCCCAGAACACGGTGGGCGTGCCCGTGCCGACGTTGCGCTTGGTGTTGTACTCGTCGAAGGTCTCTACGCTGTTGTGGCGCAGGGGTGCGGCGAATGTTGCCTGTACGACGGCTTCCTTCAAAAGCGCTTCCAGCTCGCCGATGAGCGGGAAATATGCGCCGCACTTGACCCAGAACTGCAGAACGCCGGTGTCCTGACAGCAGGGGCGGTCAAGCTCCATGGCGAGCTGCTGGTTTTTTGCCATTGTCTCATAGATCGCCTGCGCCAGCGGCGTTGTTTCCTTCGCGCGCAGCTCGGCAAGCTTTGCTTCCACATCATCGGGCAGCTTTTTGCCTACGATGGCCACGAATTTTGCCATCTTTTCCGTCATCAGCTGGACCTGCTCTGTTTTTGTCATAATAACTCCTTTTCTGTCAAATACATATCTGGCCGTGTAGAATTATCCGGGGAAGAATGGGAAGAGGATCGGCAGCAGCACCATGCAGATCACGAACGACACGCCGATCAGCGGCAGGCCGGCCTTCACATAGTCCCTGAAGGAATATCCGCCGATGCCGACGACCATGGTGTTTGCCGGCATGCCGATGGGCGTCGCGTAGGCGCACGAGCCTGCGATGACCGTTGCAACGACGACTGCGCGCGGATCTGCGCCGACGCCCTGCGCCAGAGCGACCGCAATGGGGACCATCAGCGCCGTGGTCGCGGTGTTGGACATGAAGTTGGTCAGTGCACAGGTGACGATCCAGATGACGAGCAGCAGCAGGAACGGCGAGGGCGTGTCGCCCAGCGCGTGAATGATCGCGTCTGCAACGAGCGTGCCTGCGCCTGTGGTCTCCAGCGCGCTGGCCAGTGCGAGTGAGCCGCCGAAGAGGAAGACGGTCTTGAGATCGATGGAGCGCAGCGCCTCTTTTTCCGAGATGACGCCGGTGAGGATCAGGATGATCGCGCCGACGCTGGCCGAGACGTGCAGTTTGACGCCGATCTGCTTTTCAAAGATCATGGCGAGGATGCTCAGAATGAGGATGACCAGGGAAGCGGTCTGCTTCCAGACGGGGACGCCGGAGAAATCTTTGGCGGCGAACTGGTCGTCGTCCGCGCTGACAAGATCCTTGTTGTCCGGCAGCAGCTTATAGCCGAACACCGCAAATACAGAATGCCGAAGACGAGCATCGGCAGGCCGACGCCGATGTACTCAAAGAAGCCGGTCTCGATGCCAAGCTCATTGAGCGCATTTGTGCCGATGAGGTTGCCGGGCGCGCCGATGATCGAGAGGTTGCCGCCGAGCGCGGCTGCGAAAACGAGCGGCATGAGGAGCTTTCCGCGCGAGAAGTCGGAGGACGCTGCGATGCCGATGACGACCGGGATCAGCACGGCGGCTGTGCCGGTATTGGACAGGAAACCGCTCATCAGACCCGTGATGAGCATGACGGCGATGATGCACTGGCGCTCCGTTTTGGCAAAGCGTGTGACAAGACTGCCGATCTTGTTCGCCATGCCGGTCTCAAAGAGCGCCTGGCCGACGATGAACATGGCGACACAGAGGATGACGTTGCTGTTGACAAAGCCGGCAAAGGCCGTTTTGGCGTCAAGAACGCCTGTAATGGTCAGGCCGATACATACGATCATTGCCGTGAGTGCGAGGGGGATCTTTTCCCAGACGAACATCACAACGGCAAAGGCCAGGAACAAAAGGGTGATTGTGCTAGGACTCATAAGGTTCTCCTCTCAATTCAATATAGTCTGCAGAGCGAAGCACCGGTCCTTCCGCTCTGCTATCTGTTTTTTACCATATTCGCCGTTCTGTGCGCTATCCGAAAGTACCGCAGTTTATTGTGCAAAGCGTACAGAGAAATGCGGGAAAACCATAAGATTTCGGTCTTGTTGCATAACCATGCATGAAAAAATTCCCGCCCCATCCGGACGATTTTCGCCCGTGGAGCGGGAATTTGCGGCTGCCCCGGCAAACGGATATGCCGGAGGGTGTCTGAATATTTTCCATAGGGGAAAATGTTCAGAAAGGCAGGCTGGAAGAAAAAACTATTGTGACAGCTCCCACAGGATCTTCTCCAGACCGGCGGCGGTCTGCTGAAGACCCTGCGTCAGCTCTTTGAGCCGGAGCGACGTTTCTGCGACGCGCTGCAGGGGCGTATCTGCGCCGGCAGGCGGCTGCTCGGCGGGCTGGCCCGGATCGAGCACGTACTGCAGCAGGATCTGGTTCATCGCCTCGTCCGCGCGCGGCAGAAAATCCCGCTTGAAACGCGGGTCGTATTTTGTGACCGTCTCGTTCAGCTGCCGGCGGTATTCCGTCGGTGTCTTGCTGAAGCGCGCACGGAAGACCGTGTTGAACGATTTGAGGTCGGAAAAGCCGTGGGACAGCGCGATCTCCGACACGCTCTGGTCGGTCTGGGCGAGCGCCAGCGTCGCCTCGCGCAGGCGGATGCGCGTCAGGTAGTCGTGGAAATTGACGCCGAGATTGGACTTGAAGAACTGCGAGATGTAGTTGCGGTTATACTTGCTCACCTGCGCCAGATCGTTGAGCGTGATCTTCTGCATATAATTTGCGTCGATATACTGCACGATCTTTTCGACCGCGTCAAAGGTGTTCCGCAGCAGCATTGCCTTGCCCGTGCTCAGGCGCTCGGGCGGGAAGTACAGGCTCAGCGTATGCAGAAGCGCGTACAGCGCGCTCTCGAAGCGCAGCTTTTCCTCGGCGCCCTGCCCCTGGGCGCTCAGCATGAGCGACGCCAGATGCGCGCGGAGCAGCACGAACGGACGCTCGTTCTTCCGTCCGCCTTCGGAGCAGCAGGTGAACTGCAGGGCGTTCATATCGCCGTAGTATTCCCGGAAAAGATCCGGGGCGATATGCAGCACCATCGCGACGCTTTCCGGTTGCCGGGCAAGCGTGGCGTGGCCCTTGTTCGAGCCGATCAGAATGACGTCCGAGTCCCGCAGCAGATGCGATGCGCCGTCGATACAGACCTCCAGCTCGCCGCGCAGGACCGTCATCAGCTCCAGTTCCCTGTGCCAGTTGTAGTGGTAGGAGCCGATATGATAGACGTACTGCTCCAGAAAACAGCCGTTTTTTTCACATTGGTAGAAAAACTGCTCCACATTGCCACCGCCTTTCCCTTTCTTCTATCGTATCGCCCCACCCGCGTTTGTCAATGGCATTTCTTCAGATCTTTGCACGTTTTTATCCGGAGATTCGCGTCAGCGGGAGAAAAACGTAAGAAACCCCCGGTGCTGTTCACAGCGGAACGGCACCGGGGGTTGTTATCACATCGAGATCCAGCCGAGGGCGTTGGCGACGGAGCTCAGGAGGATGATGGCGGCGAAGAAGGGGCAGAGGAAGCGGATCATGGTGTTGAAGACCTTCTTGCGGCGGAACGTGGACTCGCCAAGCAGGACCTCCTGCTCGATCCGGCCGACGCCGACGACGCGGGAGACCAGCAGGCAGATGGCGATGGCCGCGATGGGCATCATGACGGAATTCGTCAGGAAATCGAAGAAATCAAGGAACTGCATCCCGATGATCGTCACGCCTGCCAGCGGGCCGTAGCCGAGCGACGAGAGCGTGCCGAGCGCCAGCATGACGACGCCGACAACGGCCGTGGACTTCTTCCGGCCCCAGCCGAGCTCGTCCTGGAAGGTCGAGACGGCGCTTTCTGTCAGCGCGATCGAGCTGGTCAGCGCGGCGAAGAGCACGAGGACGAAGAACAGAATGCCGATGGCCGTGCCGAGGCCCATGGAGTCGAAGACCTTGGGGATGGTGATGAACATCAGTGACGGGCCGGCATTCAGCGCCGCCGGGTCGCCGCCGGAGAAGGCGAAGACCGCCGGGATGATCATCAGGCCCGCCATGATGGCAATGGCCGTATCGAAGACCTCGACGTTGCGGGTAGAGCCCTCAATGGAGATGTCTTTTTTCATGTAGGAGCCGAAGGTGATCAGGATGCCCATGGCGATGGACAGCGAGTAGAACATCTGCCCCATGGCGGCCACGACGGTCATCCACGAGAAATGCTCGATGTCCGGCACGAGGAAGTATTTGACGCCCGCCAGCGCGCCCGGGCGCGTCACGGAATAAACGGCGATGATGATCGACAGCACGACCAGCACCGGCATCATGAACTTGGATACGCGCTCGATGCCGTTTTCCACGCCCGCGAAGATGACCGCCAGCGTCAGCGCGGCGAAAATGACGAAGCAGAGCTCCGTGGACACGCCGTTCGAGATGAACGAGCCGAAATAGCCGTCAGCCGCGAGCTGGCTGCCGTGGCCGAGGACGTACTCGGCCAGGTATTTGACGACCCAGCCGCCGATGACCGAGTAATACGGCACGATGAGGATGGGGATGATCGCGTTGATCCAGCCGCCGAATTTCAGCCAGCCGGAGCTGCCGAAGGCACCGAACGCGCCGACCGGGCTCTTGCCGGTCATGCGGCCGAGCGAGGTCTCTGCTACGATCATGGTATAGCCGAACGTCATGGCCAGAATGATGTAGACGAGCAGGAAAATGCCGCCGCCGTATTTGGCGGCCAGATACGGAAAGCGCCAGATGTTGCCGAGGCCGACGGACGCGCCGGCGGCCGAGAGCACAAAGCCGATCTTTCCGGAAAACGTACTTCTTTTGTGTTCTGCGTGGTTCATGGTTGTCTCCTCTCTTCTGCCGCGCTGCGCGCGGCTGTATCAGTGTATCACAGCCAGCGGCAAAAAACAATCCCACCCACGGACAAAAGTCCGGAGAAGAAGGACAGAGAACGGGCAGAAAGATGAAAAAATCAGCGCCTGCCCATGGGGCAGGCGCTGTGGGTTTCTGGGGCGTCAGTTCATCTCTTCGATGTAGTAGACATAGTCGAGGGATTTGAGGGCTTCGATGATCTCGCCGTGCTTTTTGTACTGCTTGAGCTCGGCGCTGGCCACGGTGAAGGAGACGGTGAAGACGCTGAGGCCGGAATTCAAGTACGCGGGGTTCGACTCGATATCGTCGATGCGTATGCCGAGGGCGCGGACGGTCGAGACGAAATCCGGCAGGTCGGACTTGTTTTTGAGCTCCAGATGGACCTCAAAGTGGTTCGAGCGGTCTTTCAGGTGCGTCTCGAGCGCGGGCAGGCCGGACATGCTGCACAGCAGCGCGAAAAACAGCACCAGCGCCAGCGTATAGAGCCCCGCGCCGAGCGCCAGCCCCACGATCCCGCAGCACCAGAGACCGACCGAGGTCGTCAGGCCCTTGATCTGGTTTTTGGAGCTGAAGAGGATGGAGTTGCCGCTGATGGTCGTCATGCCGATGACGGCGGCCGCGGAGAGGAGCGGGATCGTGATGGGCAGAACGTCCATGAGATACTGGTCAATGAGCATCGTGGCCGTGCCCGCGAGGCTCACAAGGATAAACGTGCGAAGACCGGCCGAGTGCCGCTTGCTCGAGCGCTCGCAGCCGATGATGGCGGCCAGGGCCATGCTGACGGCCAGCCGCAGAAAGATGGAGCCGAGCGTCAGCTCCGCGCTCCACGGGCCGAGAAGCCCGGCGATCCAGTCTGTTTTCATGCTCTGCTACCTCCTGAGATAGAAATACCGCCGCTGGGCCTGCGTCTGGGCCAGCTGCTCTTCGGCGGCCTCGGTAAAGGCAGCCTCTTCCTCCGACACGTCGCTCTCCAGCGGCGGAAGCTCCGACTGGATCTTCCGGATGCGCTCGATGAGCAGCTGCACGTCGGATTTTTGTTCGCCGGTCTCGGTGACCTCCGCCACGATGGCGACGTCCTCGAGCTTGGTGGAATACGATCTGGATAAGTACAGCGCCAGTTTCGCGCAGCCGGGGCCGATGAGTTCATACAGGACGCTCGAGGCGAGGATGATGGTCTGCAGATCGCTGCCCATCGTGCCGCCGAGCGTCCGGGCGCCGAGGGCCGCGAGGCCGATGGCCACGCCCGCCTGCGGGATGAGGGCAAGGCCCAGATAGTTGCGCACCAGCCGGTCCTTTTTCACCAGCCGGCAGCCGAGCCACGCGCCCGCGTATTTGCCGAGGATGCGCACGAGGAAATAGCTCACGCCGATCACCAGCAGCGGCACGCCGTCGAGATTCCCGGACGAGGAGACCAGCGCATCGAGCTGGAACGACATGCCGGAGCGCACGAAGAACAGAAGCAGGATCGGGGGGCTGAAGTAGTTGAGCTGCTTGAAGAGCTTGTCGTCGTCCGCGATGTTGGTATAGACCGTGCCCATCATCATGCAGCCGAGCAGGGGAGACAGGTCCAGCAGCGCGCACACGCCGCAGAACGCGAACAAAAGCGCCACGGAGATGATGAGCTTATTGTCTTTTGAACGCTTCTGCGGCATCAGAAGCTTCATAAAAAGCCCAAAGAGGCTGCCGAGCCCGACGACCAGCAGATTCAGCACCACTGGCTTGCCGAGCGTTTCGAATGAGAATCCGCTCGCACCGCTTAAAGAAGCCAGCGCGATGGAGATGGCGACCGAATAGAGGACCAGCCCCACCACATCATCCAGTGCCACGACCTGCAGGAGGGTATCGACAAAATCGCCCTTCGCGCCCGTCTGCCGGATGGTCATCATCGTGGAGGCCGGGGCCGTGGCCGAGGCGAGTGCAGCCAGCACGATCGAGAATGCCAGATCGAGCCGGAGCACGAAATACGTCAGGATAAAAATAAAGACTGAGGCCAGAACGGCCTCCAGGATCGTGATCCAGACGACCTTCATGCCGTTTCTCTTCAGGATGTCGAGCTTGAAGAACTCGCCCGTGGAGAACGCGATGAAGGCCAGCGCGATATCAGAAAGAAAATCCGTGCCGTCGATGATCCGCTGCGGCACGAGGTTCAGAACATAGGGGCCGATGAGGATCCCGGCCAGGATATACGCCGTGACGTTCGGCAGCCGCGCGAGCTTGGTCAGCCGCGTCATCAGAAAGCCGGAAAACAGCATGAGCGCGACAGAGATGATCACACCGGCGACCGGGCTGGCCCCGGCGATCAGCGCAGACAGATTCGTGTCCTCACCTCATTTCATTTTTGGTAAATGCATTGTACCACAGGAGCTGGAAATCTGCAAGCATTCCGGATGCGGCGAAATTTCCGGGTATTTTCCGGGAAGTGCGCAGAAAAGGCTTGCAAACGGGCCGCGGAACCGATACCATATACAATAAGAGTATGCAGGGGAGGGACGGCGTATGATCCGGACGGTCGGGATCGTCAGCTTGTCGAGCGGGATCCTGGGCGAGCCGTTTGTGCAGCATGAGGTCCGGCTCGGCCTTGCGCGCCTGCAGGACTACGGCCTGCAGGTCCGGTTCCTGCCCCACGCCCGCGCGGGGCTCGAGGCGCTGCGTGCACATCCGGAATGGCGGGCGGAGGATCTGCTGCAGGCGTTCCGGGACCCGGAGATCGATCTGATCCTCTGCGCCATCGGCGGCGACGATACCTACCGGCTCGCGCCGTATCTGTTTGAGACCGGCGAACTGCAGCGGGCCGTGACGCAGAAGCCCTTCCTCGGCTTTTCCGACACCACGATCGACCATTTCATGCTCCGCAAGGTCGGGCTGCCGACGTTTTACGGGCAGGCGTTCCTCCCGGACGTCTGCGAGCTGAGCCGGACGATGCTGCCCTACACCCGGCAGTATTTTGAGGAGCTGCTGACGACCGGCCGCATCCGCTGCATCCGGCCGAGCGATACCGCGTACGAGAGCCGGAAGAACTTTGGCGAATCGCAGCTCGGCACGCCGCTCGCGGCAAAGAAACTCGGCGGCTTCCGCCTGCTGCAGGGCGGCGGGCAGTTCTCCGGCGAGATCCTCGGCGGCTGCATCGACAGCATCTTTGACATGTTTGACCCCTCACGCTACGCGGACATGCCGGAGATCTGCCGGAAATACGGGCTGTTCCCGGCAAAAGAGGAATGGCGGGGCAGGATCCTGCTGCTCGAGTCGAGCGAGGAACAGATGGCGCCCGCGAAATACAAAAAGGCGCTGGAATACCTGAAGGACGCCGGGGTGTTCGCGGCGGTCAGCGGCGTGCTGGTCGGGCGGCCGATGGACGGCGTATGGCAGGCGGAATATGAGCAGCTGCTGCGGCAGGTGATCGATGATCCGGCGCTGCCGGTCGTGTGCGGGCTGAATGCCGGCCACGCGCTGCCGCGCTGCATCGTGCCGCTCGGGGTCCCGGCGCGGGTGGATGTACAGGCACAGAAGATCGAATTTTTATGAACTGCCGGGATGGCAGGATAGGAGGCAGTTTTATGTATCAGGATGCACCGAAGCTTGTGATCATGGCCGCCGGGATGGGCAGCCGCTTCGGCGGGCTCAAGCAGATGGAGCCCGTCGACGACGAGGGTCACAGCATCATTGACTTTTCCATGTACGACGCCCGCCGCGCGGGCTTCCGCGATCTGGTCTTCATCATCAAGCGGGAGCATGAGGCGCTGTTCCGTGAGCGGATCGGCGACCGCATGGAGCGGTTTTTCAACGTCGAGTACGTCTATCAGGAGCTGACGGATATCCCCGCGGGCTGTGAGGTCCCGGAGGGGCGGATCAAGCCCTGGGGCACGGGACAGGCCGTCGCCTGCTGCCGGAACGTGCTGCACGGGCCGTTTGCGGTCATCAATTCGGACGATTTTTATGGCCGCACGGCCTTCAGCGAGATCTATGAGTTCCTCCGCACGAACGAGGATCCGCACCAGTACGCCATGGTCGGCTACCGTGTGCGCAATACCGTGACGAAGTTCGGCTCCGTCGCCCGCGGCGTGTGCGAGGTGCGGGATGGGATGCTCGTCGACATCGTCGAGCGCACGAAGATCTACCAGCGCGGCGAGCACGCCGTCTACACCGAGGACAACGAGACCTTCATCGATCTGCCGGGCGACACCATCGTTTCCATGAACATCTGGGGCTTTACCCAGCCGATGGTCACGGAGCTCTGGCAGCGGCTGGGGACGTTCTTTGCGGAGGATGTGCCGCAGGACCCGCTGAAGCGCGAGTTCTATCTCCCCGTCGCCGTCAACGCCCAGCTGCAGGCGGGCACGGCCCGCGTGCGTGTGCTGCCCTGCGAGGAGGTCTGGCACGGCGTGACCTACCGCGAGGATCTGGCCTCCGTCAAGGACGCCATCCGCGCGCTCAAGGCCGCAGGCGTCTACGAAGAACGCCTCTGGCCGGACACAAAAGATTGAGAGGAAACAACATGCACTATCTTGGGATCGAAGCAGCGCTCAAAAATCAGCCGCTGCTGGACCCTGCGTTCATCCCCTTCGGCGTCTGGCGCAGGGAATATGAAAAAGAGGCGTCGCGCCCGTTTGCCCTCGCGGTCGAGCGCGACCACGGGGCCGTCTCCGTGTTTGAGACGAAGCTGCGCGGCGAGGATTTTGCCGAGGCCAATTACCGCTATATCGAGCGCTTCGTGAAGCTGCTTCTTTGGAGCGCGGGCGGCCTTCGCGTCTGGCTCTGCGGCGACGATGCGCTGGCAAAGCGCCTGCAGGCGGAATACTGCCCGGAGGGACGGCGTGCGTTCGACGTGGGCTTCATGCAGGACGTGTTTGAGGTCCCGTTCGAGATCGTCATTTGCGACTGGGCGCACCTGCCCAAACCGAACGAAAAGCCCATCCGTGTCGGCGGCCACACCAACGGCTGCCGCATCGGCTTTGACGCCGGCGGCTCCGACCGCAAGGTCTCGGCCGTGATCGACGGGCAGACCGTCTACTCCGAGGAGGTCGTCTGGCACCCGAAGACCTCGGAGGATCTCAGCTACCAGTATGACGGCATCGTCAGCGCCTTCAAGACCGCCGCTTCCAAGCTGCCGCGGGTCGACGGCATCGGCGTCTCGTCCGCGGGGACGTTCGTGGGCAACAGCCCGATGGTCTCCTCGCTGTTTCTGAAGATCCCGCGCGCGCAGCGCGAGCAGGTCAAGTCCATCTATGACCGCGCGGCAAAGGAGATTGGCGACGTGCCGATCGTCGTCGCCAACGACGGCGACGTGACCGCGCTCGCGGGCGCGATGAGTCTGCAGGACGGCTGCGTCATGGGCCTTGCCATGGGCACGAGCGAGGCGGCAGGGTACATTGACCGCAGCGGCGATCTGCTCGGCTGGTTCAACGAGCTGGCGTTCGCGCCGGTCGATCTGAGCGAGACGGCCGCCGTCGACGAATGGTCCGGCGACCGGGGCGTGGGCTGCAAGTATTTCTCGCAGGACGCCGTCATCAAGCTCGCGCCCGCCGCCGGCATCGCGCTGGACGAGGGGCTGAGCCCCGCGGAGAAGCTCAAGACCGTACAGGCGCTGGCCGAGGGCGGCGACGAGCGGGCAAAGGACATTTTCCGCACCATCGGCGCGTATCTGGCGCATACGGTGCCGCTCTATGAAATGACATATGATATCCGGCACCTGATCGTGCTTGGCCGCGTCGCCTCCGGCGTGGGCGGCGAGCTGATCGTGGGCGAATGCTGCAGGATCCTGCAGGAGGAATACCCGGCGCTCGCCCAAAAGGTGCAGGTCATGCTGCCGGATGAGAAATTCCGCCGCGTCGGTCAGTCGATGGCCGCGGCCAGTCTGCCGGAGGTTCCCGATGCTGTTTAAACATGCAGAAATTTTCACGCCGCAGGGCTTTGTCCGCGGCGCATTCACCGTCGAGGACGGGCGGTTCGGCGAGATCCTGCCGCAAAGTCCCGATATGCCGGGCACGGATCTTGGCGGCGCGCGCGTGATCCCCGGCCTGATCGATATCCACAACCATGGCAATTCCGGCGCGGATTTTTCCGACGGCGACCCGGACGGCATCCGGACGATGGCGCGCTATCTGGCAAGGAACGGCGTCACGTCGTTCGCGCCCGCGTCGATGACGCTGCCGTATGACGTGCTCGCGCGCGCGTTCCGCGCGGCGGCGGACTACAACCGCGCCGCGCACCCCGGCTGCGCCCGTCTGATGGGCATCCAGATGGAGGGGCCGTTCTTCTCCGAGAAGAAAAAGGGCGCGCAGAACGGCGCGTACCTCCGCCTGCCGGACTTCGAAGCGTTCCGCGCGCTCTACGAGGCCAGCGAGGGGCTGGTGCGCATCGTGGATGTGGCGGCGGAGCTGCCGGGCGCAGTGGACTTTGCCGCGCAGGCCGCGAAGCTCTGCACGGTCTCCATCGCGCATACCGACTGCAGCTATGAGGATGCCGCGGCGGTCTTCGCCGCCGGGGCCCGCCATCTGACGCACCTGTATAACGCTATGCCCGGCATCCACCACCGCAAGCCCGGCCCCATCGGTGCGGCCTCCGAGCGGGAGGATGTGATCGCGGAGCTCATCTGCGACGGCCAGCACGTGCACCCGAGCGCCGTGCGCATGGCCTTCCGCCTGTTCCCGGGCAGGATCTGCCTCATCTCCGACGCGCTGCGCTGCTGCGGCATGCCGGACGGGCAGTACACCCTCGGCGGGCAGGACGTATGGCTGGAAAACAATCTGGCCCGGCTGGCCGACGGCACGATCGCGGGCTCGGCCACGAACCTGTATCTGTGCATGCAGAAGGCGATCTCCTTCGGCATCCCGATGGAGCAGGCCATCCGCTCCGCGACCATCATTCCTGCGCGCCAGATCGGCCGCGAAGCCGAGATCGGCTCCATCGAGCCCGGCAAGCTCGCCGACTTCGTCGTCTGCGCCCCCGACCTGACCCCCAAAGCCGTCTACCTCGGCGGCAAGATCGTGGAATAAACAAGCTGTTCTTCCGGCGGCGCCCCCCCAGGGCTCCCCTTCCAGGGGCCGATTCCCCCTATCAGGGGGAAATGTCCCGAAGGGAC
>OICD01001166.1_pt1 | contig 11837 bp, 10 predicted proteins | sample 1581161 | NCBI WGS metagenome assembly OICD01 (sample SAMEA3882546, study PRJEB24775) | human gut metagenome | biome: human-associated habitat; feature: intestine environment; material: feces | place: Netherlands | collected 2009/2010 | reverse complement strand
GGAGATGGTCAATAAGATCATCCGTTATGCCGTAGAAATGTTTGCCAAGAGCGATGAGACCCACATGCAGGAGATCATCACTTTAGAGGATCAGGTAGATGAAAAGGAACGCGAACTGCAGAAGAAGCATGTAGAGCGTCTTACCAAGGGAGAATGTTCTCCCGAAGCCGGTATGATCTTCTCGGATATTGTATCCGGTCTGGAGAGAGTTGCAGACCATGCGACCAACATTGCATTTGCCATTACTACCGAAGAGGAAATGGACGAAGGCAAGACCAATTAAAAACAAGAATGAGCTGTAAGATGAGAACCATGCAAAGTATAATGCTTTGCGTGGCTTTCTTTTTTCGACACTTAAGACGATACGATTGACAAAGCAGAGAAAACAGTAGTATTTTGTAACAGAAATACTATCGGAAGTTATGAGGATACAAAAACATGAAGATCTATTTGGTAAGACACGGTGAGACGGACTGGAATCAGGCGGGACTTTTGCAGGGGCAGACGGATATTGCGCTTAATGCCCAGGGATTGGAGCAGGCCCACGATGCGGCGGAGCGGTTAAAGAAGGTTCCGTTTGAAATTGCATTTTGTTCACCATTGATCCGGGCGAAGCGCACGGCAGAGATCATCATAGGCGACCGGAAGATCACCCTTACCACAGACGAAAGACTCAGAGAACTGAATTTCGGACCCTGGGAAGGCGTGGATATCCGGACCATCAAGGATGCTGCCAGCCAGCCTTTTACCAACCCGGGCAGCTACATTCCCCCCGCGGGAGCGGAGAGTTTTGCACAACTGTATAAAAGAAGCGGCGAATTCGTAGATCAGGTATTGCTGCCATTAGAAGGTACATATGAGACTGTGTTGGTGGTGGCTCACGGAGGAGTGAACCGCAGTATTCTGAATCCTGTTCTGAATATTCCTGTCGATGATTTCTGGCGGGTGCATATGGGCAACTGTGCTACTGCGATTTTCGACTGTACAGATGGAAAACTGTCCATGCTGGAATATACGGATAGCAAGAGTGCCAATGCGAAGAGCAAGCTGCTGTGAAGGGTTTGCTGAAATTTTAGGCGTGTTGGCTTGACAGACAGAGATTTTTTCCCTATAATACGCACTGGAACAAAGTAAATCTCGATTACAAAACCCGTAAGGGCAGTGGATTTTTCAAGATTTTGATCTTATTTTCGCCACACAGCAGAAATGTTGTGTGGCGTTTGTTGTATAAGGAGCAGAAAATGAACCAGACTTATATGAAAGAAAAGAAAATATTTCCCCTTGTGATGTCCATGGCACTTCCCATGATGCTTTCCATGGCATTCAATTCCCTCTATAACATTGTGGACAGCTATTTCGTGGCGAAACTCAGTGAGGATGCCATGACAGCACTTTCCCTGGTCTATCCGGCACAGAACCTGCTGACTGCTGTGGCGGTGGGCTTCGGCGTGGGTGTTAATGCCATGATTTCCTTCTATCTGGGAGCACAAAATCAGGGAAAAGCGGATAAGACGGCAACCCAGGGCATGGTGCTGGGCGTATTGCACGGTGTGCTGCTCATGGTCCTGTTCCTCTGCGGAATGAACTTATTTTTGGGAATGTTTACGAAGAGTGATACGGTGCGGGCACTGGGCATGGAATATTCCAATGTCGTGTTCCTGTTTTCTGCCATTGTGACCGGAGGCATCACACTGGAGAAAATATTCCAGGCGGTAGGCCGGATGCGGGCTACCATGGTCAGCATGATCGCCGGATTTGTAACGAATATTGTACTGGATCCGCTGTTGATCTTCGGCATCGGACCTTTTCCACGGATGGAGATCGCCGGAGCGGCGCTTGCCACCGGCATCGGACAGGTGATCACATTACTGGTATATCTCATCTATTATGTGGCGGATCCTCTGCCGGTGAAGCTTCATAAAAAATATCTGCGCCCGGAAGGGGAGATCTGCGGCAAGACTTATGGTATCGGTATCCCGGCGACCCTGAATATGGCCCTGCCTTCTCTGTTGATCTCCGCGTTGAACAGCATTCTGGCAGCATATTCCCAGGGGTATGTGCTGGTGCTGGGTGTTTATTATAAGTTACAGACCTTTATTTACCTGCCTTCCAACGGTATCATTCAGGGCATCCGCCCCTTGATCGGCTACAATTATGGTGCAGGAGAGAGAAAGCGTGTGGAGCAGATCTACCGTCTGACATTGGAACTGACGGCCGGGATCATGGCTGCCGGTACGGCACTGTGCTGGCTGATCCCCGGAGAGCTGATCGGACTGTTTACTGAGAATCCGGAGACCATCACCATCGGTATCGCGGCACTGCATATCATCAGCCTGGGCTTTATTCTGTCCGCTGTGTCGGTGACCAGCTCCGGAGCCCTGGAGGCACTGGGACGGGGGATGGCTTCCCTGGTGATCTCCGTGATGCGGTATGTGGCGGTGATCATCCCTGCGGCATTTGTCTTAAGCCACCTCATCGGTGTCACCGGTGTATGGTGGGCGTTTGTCTGCACGGAGAGCGTGACCGCAATGGTGGCGTATGTGCTGTACCGGAAGGTTTGGAAGAGGGCGTAGAGCCGTCTCCGCACAAATCGACGGGTGAACTGATGTATACACAATATCTTGTGTCATGAGATTGACTTCCTCCACAAAGTGTTGTAGAATAAACCGTGATAGGTTTTATGGGCACAAGCCATGGGGACATGAGATTAAGGGGGTACATAAGATGTTTCAGGTGATCAAACGAGATGGTTCCAAAGCAGACTTTACACTGACGAAGATCAATGATGCCATTATGAAGGCTTTTACTGCGACGCAGATGAGCTACAATAATGACATTATTGATCTTCTTGCGTTACGGGTGACCGCAGATTTCCAGAAAAAGGTGGAAAATGATGAGATCCATGTAGAAGATATCCAGGACAGTGTGGAGCGTGTACTGGGACAGGCCGGCTATGAGGAAGTGGCGAAGGCGTATATTCTGTATCGCAAGCAGCGCGAGAAGATGCGTACCATGAAGTCCACGATCCTGGATTATAAGGATGTGGTCAACAGCTATGTCAAAGTCGAGGACTGGCGAGTGAAGGAGAACTCCACAGTAACTTATTCCGTAGGTGGACTGATCTTAAGCAATTCCGGTGCGGTAACGGCAAACTACTGGCTGTCCGAAATCTACGACGAAGAGATCGCCGAGGCACACCGCAATGCGGATATCCATATCCATGATCTGTCCATGCTGACCGGTTACTGCGCGGGATGGTCCTTAAAGCAACTGATCAAGGAAGGACTGGGCGGCATCACCGGCAAGATCACTTCTGCACCGGCGAGACACTTATCCGTACTGTGTAATCAGATGGTGAACTTTTTGGGGATCATGCAGAACGAATGGGCGGGAGCACAGGCTTTTTCCTCCTTTGATACCTACCTTGCCCCCTTTGTGAAAGTAGATCATTTAAGCTATCCTGAAGTGAAAAAATGCATCGAAGCATTTATCTACGGTGTGAATACGCCCAGCCGCTGGGGTACCCAGGCTCCTTTTTCCAATATTACACTGGACTGGACGGTGCCCGATGACCTGGCAGAACTGCCGGCACTGGTAGGCGGCGTGGAGATGGATTTCAAATACAAGGATTGTAAAAAGGAAATGGATATGGTCAACAAGGCATTCATCGAGACCATGATCGAGGGCGACTCCAACGGCCGCGGTTTCCAGTATCCGATTCCGACGTATTCCATCACGAAGGATTTTGACTGGTCCGACACCGAGAACAACAGACTGTTATTCGAGATGACCGCAAAATACGGTACACCGTATTTTTCCAATTATATCAATTCCGACATGCAGCCCAGCGATGTCCGCAGTATGTGCTGCAGACTGCGTCTGGATCTGCGGGAACTGCGTAAGAAGACCGGAGGCTTCTTCGGTTCCGGCGAGAGCACCGGAAGCGTGGGTGTTGTCACGATCAATATGCCCAGGATCGCATATCTGTCTGCCAATAAGGACGAATTTTACGCAAGACTGAACCACATGATGGATATTGCGGCGAGATCCCTGAAGATTAAGCGCGGTGTCATTACAAAGCTGTTAAATGAGGGACTGTATCCTTATACTAAGCGGTATCTGGGCACCTTTGAGAATCATTTTTCCACCATTGGTCTGATCGGCATGAACGAGGTGGGCTTAAATGCCAACTGGCTGAGAGCGGATATGAGCGATCCGAGAACTCAGGAGTTTACCAAGGAAGTACTGAATCATATGAGAGAGCGCCTGTCGGATTATCAGGAGCAGTACGGAGACCTCTACAATCTGGAGGCGACTCCTGCGGAGAGCACCACTTACCGTCTGGCCAAGCACGACAGAAAGCGCTGGCCCGGTATCAAGACGGCAGGAAAGCCCGGAGATACTCCTTACTATACGAACTCTTCCCATCTGCCGGTGGACTATACTGTGGATATTTTCGATGCACTGGATATTCAGGATGAATTGCAGACCCTGTATACTTCCGGTACGGTGTTCCATGCGTTCCTGGGAGAGAAGCTTCCCGACTGGAAAGCAGCGGCTTCCATGGTGCGGACGATCGCTTCCAATTACAAGCTGCCATATTATACGCTGTCGCCGACCTATTCCATCTGTAAGGAACACGGTTATCTGGCTGGAGAGGTGAAGGTATGTCCTCATTGTGGGGCGAAGACCGAGGTGTACAGCCGCATCACCGGTTACTATCGTCCGGTGCAGAACTGGAATGATGGTAAGTTACAGGAATATGCCAACAGAACGGAGTATGACATTGGCCGTTCTTCCTTAAAGCGTCCCACCAGAAGTGTGGTAACGCTGTCCAATTTTGCGGAGGACGTGGAAGTGAAGGTGGAGCAGCCGCAGGATATCAAGTATCTGTTCACGACCAAGACCTGCCCGAACTGCAAGCTGGTGAAGGAATATCTGAAAAATGTGCCCTACGTGACCATTGATGCGGAGGAGAACATGGAGTTGGCAAGACGTTACGGCGTGATGCAGGCACCGACACTGGTGGTAGTAAACGGCGACAGCCATAAAAAATATGTAAATGCTTCAAATATCAAGAAGTACGTTGACCAACTGACATTAGTTGGGGTAGAATAGATACAGGTCAGGAGGCATCGCCCGAAGGCGGTGCCTTTTCTGCGGTCATTACAGATACACCGCAGAGGGAAAATTACACAATTGAGAAAATAAAATGCAATGAAAATGATTGCAGAACGGAGGAAATATGATCAACAAACTGATCACTCGAATCAAAGAAACCAACGCACCGATCGTGGTAGGACTGGATCCTATGATGAAATTCGTGCCGGAATATATTAAAAAGGCGGCTTTCACTGAGTATGGTGAGACCCTGGAAGGTGCCGCAGAAGCAATCTGGCAGTATAACAAGGGGATTGTGGATGCAATTTATGATCTGGTACCCGCTGTGAAGCCTCAGGTAGCAATGTATGAGCAGTTCGGCATTCCCGGTATGGTGGCATTTAAAAAGACCGTGGATTATTGTAAAGAAAAAGGTCTGATCGTCATCGGCGATATCAAACGTGGTGATATCGGATCCACTTCCGAAGCATATGCAGTAGGACATCTGGGAAAAGTACAGGTAGGTAGCAGGAGCTATTACGGTTTTGATGAGGATTTCGTGACCGTGAACCCTTATCTGGGATCCGACGGTGTGAACCCTTTTGTGAAGATCTGTAAGGAAGAGAAAAAGGGCATTTTTGTACTGGTGAAGACTTCCAATCCCAGTAGCGGCGAATTTCAGGATCAGTTAATTAATGGCAGACCGCTGTATGAGCTGGTAGGAGAAAAGGTCGCAGTCTGGGGAGCTGACTGCATGGGCGATTCTTACAGCTATGTAGGTGCTGTGGTAGGCGCAACCTATCCTGAGCAGGGCAAGGTACTTCGTAAGGTAATGCCCAAGGCATTTATCCTGGTGCCCGGTTACGGCGCACAGGGCGGTAAGGGTGCAGACCTGGTACACTTCTTCAATGAAGACGGACTGGGTGCCATCATCAACTCCTCCCGTGGCATCATTGCTGCATACCAGCAGGAGAAGTATGCACAGTTCGGTGAGCAGAATTATGCAGATGCTTCCCGCGCGGCCGTGCTGGATATGCGTGAGGATATCGCACAGGCACTGGCAGCACGCTAAAGACGCGCATCTCCACGTTTGACCGGCGCGTGGGGATAGACTTATGCGTTTGACGGCATAATATACAAAGGTATGGGGTGTCCGCAAGCGGACAGATGGGAGAACGAAGGATGAGAGAAAAACTATATATTACCTTCCATTCGGAGGATGAAATCAGACAATTTGTGGATACCTGCAATGAATTCGATGATGCGATCGATATCCGTATTCAGAAGACCGCAATGGATGCGAAGTCTCTTTTGGGAATGCTTCTGATGAAGACGGAGGAACCGCTGGAGATTGAATACGCCTGCTACGATGATGAGGATAATTACGAAGAGTTCAAGCAGGCTATCCTGGAAAAATATGATGCGAAAAATCTGCTGAAAATAAAATTGTTTGAAAAAATTAAAAAATTCTATTGACATTTTCACCTGCAGCAGTTAAAATACATACTGTTGCAGGCGAAAACCTGTGAATGTACGTGTAGCTCAGCTGGATAGAGCGTCTGGCTACGGACCAGAAGGTCGTGGGTTCGAATCCTGTCACGTACATCGTAAGCCCCGGAGATGATGTCTCCGGGGTTTTTGTATTTCATTTTAGAAAAGTTTTAGAAATACTTCCCACTCCGTATATTTACGTAGTACTTATGTCATGCTAAAATAATGAGGTAAATGGAGGAAGTTGTATTAGTATGAACAAACAGGATTTTATAGACCGGCTGCGGATGGCACTGAACGGACGTGTGTCCCCTGGCTTGGTTATGGATAATGTCAATTATTACGAAGACTATATTAATACGGAGATCCGGAAGGGCCGTACGGAAGAGGAAGTACTGGAGAGCCTGGGAGATCCGAGACTGATTGCGCGTACGATCATTCAGACCAATGGTGGTGATAATCGGTCCGGCTATCGTAATACCGTCTATGGAAACGGAGAATACAGAGAAGCAGCAGGATCGACGGTACATCACAGTTATAACGGAGACGGTAATGGCGAATATGGCACCCATGGGAGTAAAATGGCAGATGTATTAGCGAAGCTGCCAGGCTGGGTCTGGATTATTCTGGGGATCCTTGTGGTGGTACTGGTGATCAGCGCGGTATTTTCAGTACTATCCTTCCTGGCACCGGTATTGATCCCGATTCTGGTAGTACTGTTTTTGGTAAAACTGTTTCGAGACTGGCTGAACTAGTAACTATTCAGAGCCGTTAAATATAACCGAAGGGATGTCGAATGCTTGCATTCGTAAGAACCGTCGGTTATATTTATTTGGCGATTTAGCCTCTATGAGCAAAAGGAAAGCCTCGAAGAGGCGATTTTGCGAATGGGCTCTGAATAGAGTTAATTACCACGTAAAGAGCCATCAGGGGGAAGCTGATGGCTCTTTTGAGGGGAGTATAAATAAATAATACATAAGGGTGCAAATAGAATCATGAAGGGTTCTTCTATTCACATTTATGATTATAGTACTAATGTCACAAAAATGCAAGATAAAAATTGGTTCTAAAGTACCATAAATTAAAAAGCATATTTTTGTGGAAAATAGACATACTACTCCTGTAACTAAAAATCCTGTTAGGAGGTCACAGATATGTCTAATAATTACGATCAGAACAACGAGAACAAGTATAGTAACTCTTATGGCGAGAACCAGAACTCTCAGAATAAGCAGAGCAGTAAGAATCAGAACAAGAATCAGAGTAAGAACCAGAATAGGGATCAGAGCGAGAATAAGGAGCAGAATAAGAACTGCTAGTTTTTGTGCATAAGAAGTCAGGGGCGTTCGCAGGAATGCCCCTATTTACATATTTTTGGAATGCATATATAATGTTCCTATGTTTGATTGAGATACGGAGGAACGAATGAGACGTTTTGAATTGATCGCCCCCTGCCATTTCGGTATGGAATCGGTGCTTAAGAGAGAGATTACAGATCTCGGATATGATATTACGGATGTGGCAGATGGCCGTGTGACTTTTTTCGGTGATGAAGAAGCTTTATGCAGAGCTAATATTTTTCTGCGCACAGCGGAGAGAATTCTGATCAAGATCGGAAACTTTCACGCAGAGACATTTGAAGAACTGTTTCAGGGAACGAAAAGTCTGCCCTGGGAAGACTACATTCCTAAGGACGGTAAGTTCTGGGTAGCAAAAGCGGCCAGCGTAAAGTCCAAATTATTCAGTCCTTCGGATATCCAGTCTATTATGAAAAAAGCCATGGTGGACCGGTTGAAATCACAATATGAAATCTCCTGGTTCCCGGAGGATGGTGCAAGCTTTCCGGTCAGAGTGTTCCTTATGAAAGACGAAGTGACGGTGGGACTGGACAGTACCGGAGAATCCCTGCATAAGAGAGGATACCGGAAGCTGACGGCAAAAGCGCCCATTGCGGAGAACCTGGCAGCATCGCTGATCATGCTGACTCCCTGGAACGGAGGAAGGATCCTGGTGGATCCTTTTTGCGGAAGCGGTACGTTTCCGATAGAAGCAGCCATGATGGCGGCCAATATGGCCCCCGGCAGGAACCGGAGCTTTACGGCAGAAGAATGGCCACATATTGTAGGAAAGAAAATATGGTATGATACCTGCGATGAAGCGGAAGAGATGGTAGACCTGTCAGTGGAGACGGATATCCAGGGATATGATATTGATGAGGATATGGTAAAAATAGCCCGGGAAAATGCGCGTATGGCCGGTGTGGATAAGCTGATCCATTTTCAGAGAAGAGGCGTGGAAGATCTCCATCATCCGAAAAAGTATGGATTCATTATAACTAATCCGCCCTACGGAGAACGATTGCAGGATAAGAGCCAGATGCCGGCACTTTACCGTACCATAGGGGAACGTTTTCGTGAACTGGACTCCTGGAGCATGTATCTGATCACTGCTTACGAGCAGGCAGAGAAAGATATCGGACGGAAAGCAGACAAGAACAGGAAGATATATAACGGAATGATGAAAACCTATTATTACCAGTTTTTGGGACCGAAGCCGCCGAAGAGAAGAGAAATATAACCTTTCATGAAGAAACGATTGCAAATCAGAGACCAAAAACAAAATAGGAAGGTGACATTGGTCCTCTGGCTCCTGTTGGGAACATTTTCCATGGTAGCAATGCTATGGATAGCAGCGCACAAGACGGTGGTGATTTCCGCACGAAGCCAGGAGCAGGGAGAACTGGTCCCGGAATACCGGACGGAACAGACCGGAGAGATGCAGCTACCCATGCAGACGGATCAAAAAGCCGACAGGCAGATCTGTATACCACTGGAATCGGGGACGAAAGCGGAGAATGTAGTGGTGGAGAACCATTACATGGAGAAGGAACTCTGGATCTACATAGAAAACGGAAGAAAAGCATTCTATAAGGAACGGAGGATCACAGGAGATCTGAATCCTGTGGAAAAAGGAATCTGCGAGGCACAGAACGAAGGTGTGCTGCTGAGACTTTCGATGCGGGAAGTGCTGGAATATCACAGCACTCTGGAAGAAGGAAGTTTATGGGTCGATTATGTCAGCCCCAAGGAACTCTATGACAGGATCGTGGTATTGGATCCTGTGGGAGGCGGCAGAGATCCCGGTGTGACGGCTTCCGGCTGTCAGGAAAAAGAAGTGGCACTCAGTGTTGCCAGACAGACAGCCCAGCTGATGGAAGACCGGCAGGTGAAGGTATATCTTACCCGTACAGAGGATATCGATGTTACGAAAGAGGCAAGAAGGCAGTTCGCCGACTGGGTTGGAGCAGATCTGTATCTGGAGATCGGATTGTCGTCAGATCCGGAGAATACGTCGGTCTATGGGATCAGCGGAGAATATAATGATGAATATTATATTCCGGAGTTCGGCAACCTTCAGTGGGCCGATTGCGTTACAAGGCAGGTTACGGTGGCGGCCAGCAATCGGGCAGTGGGACTTTTCCCGGCAACAGAGGAAGATGTCCTGTGGGAGATCGCAATCCCGTCAGCCAGAATCTCTTTGGGGTATGTGACGAACGCTGCTGAGAGACAACTGCTGATACAGGAAGACTATCAAAAAAAGCTTGCACAAGGTATTGCGGAAGCTATTAACGAGGTTTATACTAATACGCAATGATGGATCATATGCGGTGAGGAGTGGAATATGCAGGGAAGAATCGTATTTGCAACCGGCAATGCCGGTAAGATCAAAGAGATCCGAATGATCATGGAGGACACCGGAATGGAGGTGGTATCCATGAAAGCTGCGGGGATTATGGCAGATATTGACGAGAACGGAAAAACCTACGAGGAAAATGCTTTGATCAAGGCCAGAGCGGTGGCGGCGTTTACGAATGACATCGTCATGGCGGATGACTCCGGACTGGAGATTGACTATCTGAATAAGGAACCGGGGATATACTCTGCAAGATATCTGGGAGAGGATACTCCTTATTCTGTGAAAAACGCAAATCTGATCCAGAGACTGGAAGGGGTGCCGGAGGAACAACGGACAGCCAGATTCGTGTGTGCCATTGCCGCTGTTTTACCGGACGGAAGAGAACTGACGACCCGCGCTGCGATTGAGGGCAGGATCGGATATGATGAAAAAGGGAAGAACGGATTCGGATATGACCCCATTTTCTATGTACCGGAGTTCGGAAAGACAACCGCGGAACTTACAGAAGAAGAGAAGAACCAGGTCAGTCACAGAGGAAAAGCGCTGCAGCTGATGAAAGAGGAACTTAAGAAATATGAAAATATTGATCGTAAGTGATACCCATAAAAAGAACGAGAATTATTTCAAAGTGCTGGAAATGCATCATCCGGATATGGTGATCCACTGCGGTGATGCGGAGGGGAGTGAGTATGCCCTGTCTGCTGCTGCAAAATGCCCGGTATATATTGTGCTGGGGAATAACGATTTTTTTTCGGATCTTCCCAGAGAGATCACCCTGGATATCGGACCCTATAAGGTATGGGTGACTCATGGACATAATTATTATGTCTCCATGGGGAATGAGACGATCAAAAAAGAAGCCATTGATCGTGGTGTGGATATTGTATTGTATGGACATACACACCGCCCGGTGATCGATATCGATGACAATATCATCGCGGTGAATCCCGGAAGCCTGTCTTATCCAAGACAGGAAGGACGTCAGCCGTCTTATGCCATTATGGAGATCGATAGAGAGGAAAAAGTACATTTTACCATTGCATATCTGCGATAATGGTTCCGGTGTAAAACACGTAGTACAGACGTAGGAGTTCTGCAACTTTTCTCTTGACAGATAGAAAAAAACTAGGTTATAATTACACCTGCGTTGTCGGAGGTTCCGATGTGACGCAGCCTCGGGGTGTGGCTCAGCTTGGCTAGAGCACCTGGTTTGGGACCAGGGGGTCGCAGGTTCGAATCCTGTCACCCCGATGCGTAACTTGAGTTTTGTGTTTATTTTTCAAAAAATTAGTACAAAACTGTTGACAAATGATGTCGGATAAGTTACAATATGCTTCGTCGGTTTGCTAATGCAGATGACTGACAGATATGTGTTCGTAGCTCAGCTGGATAGAGCAACGGCCTTCTAAGCCGTGGGTCGGGGGTTCGAATCCCTTCGAGCACATGCGCGTTCCTGCGAGCGATGTTAGCGCTCTAAATGGTACGATAACATCTCTATGGTGGGTATAGCGCAGTTGGTTAGCGCGCCAGATTGTGGCTCTGGAGGCCCA
>OICD01001163.1_pt1 | contig 11863 bp, 8 predicted proteins | sample 1581161 | NCBI WGS metagenome assembly OICD01 (sample SAMEA3882546, study PRJEB24775) | human gut metagenome | biome: human-associated habitat; feature: intestine environment; material: feces | place: Netherlands | collected 2009/2010 | reverse complement strand
CGACCTCGGCCGGCAGGCGCGCCTCGGCCTCCTTCAGGCGGTTCTGGATGTCGACGGCCGCCAGGTCGGGGTCGGTCGAGATGTCGAAGGTCACCGTGGCGGAGAAACCGCCCGAGTTGGAGCTCGACGACTCCATGTAGATCATGCCGGGCGTGCCGTTGAGCTCCTGCTCGATGGGCGTGGCGACGGCCTGCGTCACGGTCTGCGCGTCGGCACCCGGATACGAGGCCGAGATCTTGACCACCGGGGGCACGATCTGCGGATACTGGTCGACGGGCAGCAGCGCAAGGCCGATGGCGCCGACGATGACGATGACGATCGAGAGCACCGTCGAGAAGACGGGCCTGTCGATGAAGAAATCGGCTTTCATGGGCTACTCCTCCTGCACTTTATCCTCTTCGCGGACGGTGGCGACGGGCTCGACCTTCATGCCGTGCGAGAGTTTGTGATAACCTTCCACCACGATGCGCTCGATCGACGAGAGACCGCGCTCGATGACGGTGTTGTTGCCCAGCTCGGGACCCGTCTCGACAAAGCGCTTCTCGACGACGCTGTCCGGGCGCACCACGTAGATGTAGGCACCGCCCTTCTCGATGACCAGCGCCTTCGTCGGCACGACGATGGCGTTCTCGCGCACGTCGAGCAGCAGCTTGACCTTCGTGAACTGGCCCGGCAGCAGGATGTGGTCGGGATTGGCCATCTCGGCGCGCACGGAGAAGGTACCCGTCTGCGGGTCGACCTGCGGGTCGGCGAAGTCGACCAGACCCCGCATGGGGTATTCCGATCCGTCGGCCAGCGTCACGGTGATGTAGGGATCCCACTTGCGCGTGGAGTCCTTGTGCCCGAGGTTGACGTTGCGGGCCTTCGAGCGCAGGTAGTCGAGGGCCGTCATGCTGAAGTCGACACGCACGGTATCGCTCTTGACGACGGTGGCCAGCAGCGACTTGCCGCTCGGACCCACGAGCGTGCCGATGTCGGCGTAGCGCTCGGAGATGTAGCCCGCGATGGGCGAGATCACGCTCGTGTAGCCGAGCGTCATCTCGGCCTGCGTGAGGTCGGCCTCGCCCACGACGACGTCGGCCACGGCGCTCTCGTAGGAGGCGATGGCGTTGTCGAGGTCGAGCTGGCTCGCGGCGCTCTGCTCGTAGAGCGGGCGGATGCGGTTCAGGTCACGCTCGGCCTTCTGGGCCTGGGCCCGGGCCTTGTTGAGCTGCGCCTTGGCCTTGTTCACGCGGGCGCGGTAGAGCTTGGGGTCGATGATGAAGAGCGTCTGGCCCTTCTTGACATAGGTACCCTCGGCGAAGAGCATGCGTTCGAGGTATCCCTCCACGCGGGCGCGGATCTCCACGAATTGCTGGGCGCGGATGCGGCCGACGTATTCGCCGTAGATGTTCACGTCCTCGGTCGTCACGGGTTCCACGGCTACGACCGGGAGCTCGATCACGGCCGGGCGCGGACGGAAGATAGAGCACACCGGCCGCAATCAGCACAGCGGCGGCCAGGCCGATCCAGCCTTTGCGGTTCATCCGCACGCGGACGTGCTTCACGCGCGAGGCCGTCCGTTTCAGTTCGGCCATGTTCAGCTTCGTCAGGTCCGGTTTGAGTCTGTCCAGGTTCATATCGAAATGGTGTTTACAAGGGTTTCCATACATGCTACCAATCCGCGGACCACACTGCCGTGAAAATGCCAAATTGCTTTCGGACAGCGTTATAGCGGTATTTTCGGGCTCAAAGATAGCGAAAAGAATGTAGAAATAATCCACACCCGTGTGGAAATATTCCACACCCGGCGGCGGCGCACGAAAAAACCTCCCGCAAAAGGGGAGGTTTTCCACACACAAACAGTAACAATACAAACAATGCGATGGCTGAATCGTTTTCCCATTGTTTCCGGAACAAAGGTCGGGAAAAAACGGCGTGCGGCAATCCCCATAAGTAGGTATTTTCGCATGCCGGGGTGGTCCGGAGGCCCCGGTGTCCGTACTTTTTATTTTGAAATTCAAAAATATGCACTATCTTTGCAAGCGAAATTCCTGAAGGCCGGGCGACCGTCCGGCTGTGAAAATCTCAAGAAAACAAATAGTCCGTATGCAAGATCTGAAAGCGCTCGAAGGGAAAAACCTTGCCGAACTGCGTGAGATAGCCAAGACACTCGGCATAGACAACGTGATGGTGAAAAAGCGCGAACTCATAGATAAGATTGTCGCCTCGGCGCAGTCCGGGGCTCCGGCCGCCGTCGAGACGACGCCGGAGGCGGCACCGGCCGCACCGGCCGCCCCGGTGCGTGCCGCGCGGGGACGCCGTCCCCGGCTGCCCAAGTCGGAGGCTGCGGCACCGGTTGCGGAGCCGGGCGGTGCGGCAGCGGAACCCGCGCCGGCAGAAGCGGCTGCCGCGGAGAAACCATCCGAGGCGGCGCCGGAGGAGGCTGCCCGCCCCGAGCCCAAGCGCCGGGGCCGCAAGCCCAAGGTGCAGCAGGCCGTCGCGCCGGAGAGCGCCGCGGAGACCCCGCAGGAGGCGCCGCAGGGGGGTGAACCGGCCCCGGAACACCCGCACCGCGACCGTGCGGAGCGGCACGAGCGGCATGAACGCCGCGAGGCGACCGAGGCGCAGCACCTCGACGAGGAGGTCATCACGAAGGACGACTTCGCCGGCGAGATCGAGGGCGAAGGCGTGCTGGAGATCATGCCCGACGGCTACGGATTCCTCCGCTCGGCGGACTACAACTACCTCAATTCGCCCGACGACATCTACGTCTCGCCGTCGCAGATCAAGCTCTTCGGCCTGAAGCCCGGCGACACGGTCAACGGCACGATCCGCCCCCCGAAGGAGGGTGAGAAGTACTTCCCGCTGGTGCGCGTCAACGAGATCAACGGCCTGAAGCCCGACTACATCCGCGACCGCGTGCAGTTCGAGTACATGACGCCGCTCTTCCCGAGCGAGAAGTTCTGCCTGACGGGCAACGGCCACAACAACATGTCGACGCGCATCGTGGACCTCTTTTCGCCCATCGGCAAGGGGCAGCGTGCGCTGATCGTCGCCCAGCCCAAGACGGGCAAGACGATGCTGTTGCAGGCGATCGCCAACGCCATTGCGGACAACCATCCGGAGGTCTACATGATCGTGCTGCTGATCGACGAGCGCCCCGAGGAGGTGACCGAGATGGCGCGCAACGTCAAGGCCGAGGTTGTCGCCTCGACCTTCGACGAGCAGGCCTCGCGCCACGTCAAGGTGGCCGAGATGGTGCTCGACAAGGCCAAGCGCATGGTCGAGTGCGGGCACGACGTGGTGATCTTCCTCGACTCGATCACCCGTCTGGCGCGCGCCTACAACTCCGTGCAGCCCGCCTCGGGCAAGGTCCTCTCGGGCGGTGTGGACGCAAATGCGCTGCACAAGCCCAAGCGTTTCTTCGGTGCGGCCCGCAATACGGAGGAGAAGGGCTCGCTGACGATCATCGCCACGGCGCTCATCGACACCGGCTCGAAGATGGACGAGGTGATCTTCGAGGAGTTCAAGGGTACGGGCAACATGGAGTTGCAGCTCGACCGCAAGCTCGCCAACAAGCGCGTCTACCCGGCCGTCGATGTCATTGCCTCGGGTACGCGCCGCGAAGACCTGCTGCTGCCGCGTGACGTGATGAACCGCACGTGGGTGCTGCGCAAGTACCTTTCGGACATGACGCCCGTCGAGGCGATGGAGTTCCTCCAGAAGCAGATGAGCCTGACGAATTCCAACGAGGAGTTCCTCGCCACGATGAACCACTGATCGAAAGGTGAAAAGTGAAAAGTAAAAAGTAAAAAGTGAAAGGGGAGGGGCTACACTTCCTTGGATCATCCAACCAGGAAAACGGGGCGGCCGACGGCTTCCCCGTTTTTTGTGCACGAAGCGGGGGCTTGCCGATGCGCGTCCTGTTCCCGCCCGGGGCGCCACGAAGTCCCCTTCGCTCCGGCCGGTCCGGGGCGCGCCGCGTTTCCCGGTGTCGTCTCGTTGTCGTCTCGCTGCCGTCCTGTTGCAGCCGTTTTTTCTGCGGATCATGCCGCCGGATTCGGAAATAAATCGTAGCTTTGCGGAGAACGATCCGCGGCCGTGCGGCAAATAACGCAGGGACCGCGCCCAAAACAATGAATGCGATGATGAAACGAATCCTGCTGTTGATTGCCTGCCTGCTGGCCGTGCGGAGTGCCGCGGCGTGGGGGCAGAAGGGACACGACGTGACGGCCTGCATTGCCGAATGCCACCTGACACCCGAGGCGGCCGAACGCATCGACAAGGTCCTCGGCGGACACTCGCCCGTCTACTATGCCAACTGGCTCGACAACGCCAGCCACACGCCCGAGTATGCCTATACGAAGACGTGGCACTACCTGAACATCGACGCGGGCGAGACGCTCGAGAGCATGGCAGCCAATCCCAAGGGCGACGTGCTGAAGGCCGTAAACGACCTGGTCGCCAGTCTCAAGTCGGGCGATCTGGATCCGGCCGAGGAGCGGGTGCAGCTGCAGATGCTGATCCACCTCGTGGGCGACATGCACTGCCCGATGCACACGGGACATCTCTCCGATCTGGGCGGCAACCGGGTGCCGGTGGTCTATTTCGGCAAGGCGACGAACCTCCACGCGGTGTGGGATACGAACCTCATCGAGTCGGCGCACCGCTGGAGCTATACCGAGTGGCGCGAGCAGATCGACCGGCTGCCTGACGACGAGGAGATGCGCCTGCAGGCGGGCACGCCGCGCGACTGGCTGCTCGAGACGCAGGCAATCTGCTCGGAGGTCTATGACCGCACGCCGGAAGGCACGAAGATTTCGTATGATTACGTCAACTGGGCTGCACCGATCCTTGAGATGCAGCTGCTGCGCGGCGGGGTCCGCCTGGCCCGGCTGCTCAACGAGATTTACGGATAGACCGCGGAGCGATTGTGACGGTTTCCGGGGTGCAGCCGTCCGTTCCGTGCAGCGACGGCGGCAAACTGTGCCGGGAGCGGATCGCTCCGGACAACCGTCCGGTCCTGATTCGGGCGAATACGGAAAAAGCAAAGCGGGCAACCACGAAGGTTGCCCGCTTTCGGTACTCGGAGCGGGAATCGAACCCGCACGACCATTGCTGGTCACAGGATTTTAAGTCCGGCGTGTCTACCTATTCCACCATCCGAGCCACACACGCCTTTTCTGCGAAAGGCGACGGCAAAAGTACGCAATATTCTCCGATTTTACAAGCCCTTGCGGCTTTTGCCTCCGCAAAAAAAACGCGGACGCCGGCCGCAGCGACCGTGCGTTAGCCGATCTTCCGTCAGCCGATGGCGGCCAGGATGGCTTCGTCGTCATCGGGCGCGAACCACCGGATTTCGGGGTCGCGCCGGAACCACGTGAGCTGCCGCTTGGCATAGCGGCGCGAGTTGCGCTTGATGAGTCGCACGGCTTCGTCGTAGGGTATCTTTCCGTCGAAATAGTCAAACAACTCCCGGTAGCCGACCGTTTGCAGGGCGTTGAGCTCCCGGTGCGGATACAGCGCCCGCGCCTCGGCCTCCAGTCCGTCAGCCAGCATCTGGTCGACGCGGCAGTCGATGCGTCGGTACAGCTCCTCGCGCGGCAGGTCGATACCGATCTTGATCACCTCGAAGGGCCGCTCGCGGCGTATGCCCGTGCGCAGCGATGAGTAGGGGCGTCCGGTCTGGAGGCAGACCTCGAGCGCCCGCACCACGCGTGCGGGATTCCGGAGGTCCGCACCGACACAGTAGTCGGGATCGAGCCGCCGCAGCTCCCCGACAAGCGACTCCAGTCCCTCTTCGTCTATCCGCCGCATCAGCTCCGCCCGCAGCGCCTCGTCGGCGTGCGGCAGGTCGTCCATCCCGTCGCACAGCGCCTGCACGTAGAGACCCGATCCGCCGACCGCCACAACGCAGTCGTGTGTGGCGAAGAGCTCCGAGAGTCGTGCCAGAGCCTGTTCGGCATAGGCTCCGCAGTTCAGGTTCTCCGTGATGTCGTGCGACGCGATGAAGTGATGTTCAGCTGCCTGTAATTGCTCCTTTGTGGGTTGCGCCGTGCCGATGGGCATGCCGCGGTAGAGCTGCCTCGAATCGGTCGAGAGGATCGGAGCCCCCAGTCGCCGTGCGAGGCGGATGCTCAGGTCGGTCTTCCCCGAGCCCGTCGGCCCGACGAGGACCACCAGCCGTTTAGTACTCGTCGTCATAGGAGTCGTCGCCCTCGAAGTCGCGGAAGTCGCCCATCATCTCGTCGAAGGCCGACCCCTCCTCCTCGTCGTCGCGGTTCTTCGAGGGGTCGTACTGGTCGGGAGCCTCCGCCCGGGCGTAGATCTCGCGCGGATAGACGGCCCCCTTCTCGGCCTCATACGCTCCGGTCAGCTCCAGGTAGTAGGCGCGGTCGCCGAGCAGGTCGAACAGGTAGATCAGCCGGTCGCGGCGGTTGTGGATGATCTGCCCGAGGGTCACGTGCTCCATGAGTTCGGGCGCCCCGGTCATATCGTCGCCCATCTCGAGGAGCGTAAACTCGCGCTGCTTCTCCCAGCGCTCGTTGGCCGTGAAGAACGACGCCATGCACTCCTCGTATTCGAGCGTCTCGAGAATGAAGTGGTGGAAGTCGAGCAGCGTCATGTCGTACATCACCTCGTAGTCGCGCACGAAGTGGTCGTTCTCGTCGCTCAACATCCGGAATCGGAAAACCATCGACATATCCGTATCGTTTTTTGTGTCTGTTTGCGTACAAATGTAGTGAAAAAAGCGGCTCGCGCTCACAGCCCGCAGAGAAATTCCAGCACGTCGCGGTCGTCGGGCCAGTCGGTCAGCGAGGGCGACTGCGCCCGTCCGAAGTCCACCCGGCGGCTGTGCGGCAGCAGGGTGGTGACCACGCACTGCAACTCGTTGTCGTGCTGTGTTAACCATGCCGTCACCTCCTCCGGTGTTTTATATCGGACAAAGGCAATGCGGCTCAATGCCGCGGGGAATTCCTGCTGTTCGACGGCCACGGCGCGACCGAAGTCGACGTAGGGGGTTCCGCTCATCTCGCAGAGTGCTTTCTCCTGACGGTAATTGTTTATGTATTTCGGATTTACATCTGGCATCTCCAGTTTGGGTTCATATCCTTCGGGCAGGAACAGGAGCGACACGCTGCGGCATCCCAGCCCCGAGTAGGCCCAGATGTCGTCCGCCAGTCCGCGAAGCTGTTCGGGCGTTTCGCGGCCCGACAGCACGGCGACGGACTGCCGGCTGCCGCGCAGCAGGGCGGGGATTCCGGCGTATTGCGCGCGGAAGTAGCGGTTGGCATTGTCGCTGCCCGTGGCGATCACGGCATCGACCGGCTGCGTGCCGTCGTAGAGGACGACCCGCGCCTCGGGATCGATGTCGCGCAGCTGCGCGACGATGTGCTCCATCAGCACGCGGTCCTTGGCCGAGGGCTTGACCAGGCAGCGGTGGCCCGCCGCCACGACGCACAGCAGGTCGAAGAACCCTACGAGAGGGATGTTCCCAGCCATGATGACCAGTACGTTGCGCGCCTGTGCGACGGGAAGCGGGTAGGCTGCGAGCCACCCGCGGAGGCGCTCTTCGGTGAGCATCTCCGTCGCCAGGGCCCGGGCCGCACGGCATACCTCGAGTGGTGTGAACCAGCCGTTGGCCTCGCAGGCGCGGGCGATGACCTTGCGCGAGGCCGCATCCTCGCCGAGGCGTTCCAGCCGTCGGCCGAGTTCCGAAAAGAGTTCGATTGCGTGTTTCATCACCGCAAAGATAACGCACGACGGGAATATTTCGTACCTTCGCATGAAAGTTGCATGCCTTTGCCATAAACCGTAAAAACAGAGATCGCCATGGAGAGAACATTCAAGGAGGCGCTCCGCCTCCGCCGCAGCTACTACGCGCTGGCCCCGGAATCGCCTGTAACAGATGCCGAAATCGAGGAGATTCTGCGCTGGAGCGTGCAATACGTCCCGTCGGCCTTCAATTCGCAGTCGACGCGCCTCGTGCTGCTGCTCGGGGCCCAGCACGGCCGACTTTGGAGCCTGGTCAAGGAGACCCTGCGGCGGATTGTCCCTTCGGAGGCCTTCCCGCGCACGGAACGTAAGATCGACACCGCCTTTGCCGCGGGTTACGGCACGGTGCTCTTCTTCGAGGAAGAGGCTGTCGTGCGCACGCTTCAGCAGCAGTATCCCGAGTATGCCGACAACTTCCCGCACTGGTCCGAGCAGACCTCGGCCATGCACCAGCTGGTCGTCTGGACGATGCTCGAGGATGCGGGGTTCGGCGCCTCGCTGCAACACTACAATCCGCTTATCGACGACGAGGTGCGCCGCGAGTGGAAACTGCCCGCGACGTGGCGGCTCGTCGCCCAGATGCCCTTCGGCCGGCCGCTGGACCATCCCGCGGAGAAGAGCTTCGAGCCGCTCGATGCCCGCATCCGTATTTTCGGCGACGAGTCGGACCGGTAGGCCTCCGTTTCCGTCGGCACTTTCCGTTACAGCCAGTCCGGCTTTATTGTTGCAGCAGGTTTTTTCGTTGCGTTTGTTGCGTCCGTCTCGTTTGTTGCGTCCGTCTCGTTTGTTACGTTCGTCTCGTTTGTTGCGTTCGTCTCGTTTGCCCGTTCGGCCCGATTGTTTCGTCCGATAGGCCCATTCGTTCGCTCCGACCGTCGCATGCGTTCGACCCGGTCGGAACGACCGGCGGACCGAACAGACGGCATTTCGGCGACGACCGGTTCTGTCAGACGGTTGCCGGGCTGCGCTCCCGGGGGCGGAACCGGTTGGGACCGTGTGCTGCGTATGGCCTCGAACGGGGCAGGTAGGGCAGCGCGCGTAGGGTGGTGTGTACGGTCATACGGCAGTCGTGTGGATTGTGGCGCTTTGGGGGCTGCAAAGGCGGATTGTGTACTGTCGGCAGGGGAATTGGTAAAAATTTCGCATGAAAAAACATAAAAAATTTGGAGATTCGGATTTTTTGCCTACCTTTGCACTCGCAAACGAAAACCATGCGGAAATAGCTCAGTTGGTAGAGCGCAACCTTGCCAAGGTTGAGGTCGCGGGTCCGAGTCCCGTTTTCCGCTCCAACAACAAAGGGAGAACCGATTCGGTTCTCCCTTTGTTGTTGATGCAGACATGCCCGGGGCTTGTCCGCGCGACCTCAAGGCGCCCCTTTCAGGGGCCGGGGGTGTCAACAACGGATCACGGCCGTCACTCGCGCTATGCGCGAGTCCCGTTTTCCGCTTCAGAAAAAAGGGAAGAATCTTGCGACTCTTCCCTTTTTGTTTTGTCTGTATGGTACAGGGGCTTGTGCCGTTTCCGGGTTTCGGATGCCGATTCAGGCAAGGTGTAGCCGATTGTATTGCCGACCGGCCGGCGACTTATCGTAAAAATGGCTCCGTTTTGTGATTTCTCGCGGCAATGTGCTAACTTGCCTTACGGAAACCGCTTGTCGGAATCCGAACTTTAACCCAAAATATTGCAGGATATGAAGATCGTACACTGGTTGTGCGCCTTGTGCCTGGTGGCTGTGGCGGTCCCGTCGGCGGCGCAGGTGCGTATCGTAAGGCATGGAAAGGCCGTGGCGCGGATTGTCGCCGATCCGGCCGATTCGGTGGACATGCGGGCGGCGGCGCTGTTGCAGGAGCTCGTCGGACGCATCAGCGGGGCGCGGCTGCCCGTCGTGGCGCCGGGAAAGCCCCGTCGCGGCGACATTGTCCTCGGCGCCGGGGATGTCCGTGGATTGACCGAGGACGGCTTCCGGCTGAAGACCCGCGACGGGCGGCTGATGATCTCCGACGGAGGCGGCAAGGGGACCATTTACGGCGTGGTGACCCTGCTGGAGCAGTACCTCGGCGTCGCCTGCTACGGAAACAACGCCTGGCGGCTGACCCGGAGCCGCGACGTGACGATCCCCGCACTGGACCACGCCGAGAATCCGGCATTCCGCTATCGGCAGAGCCAGTGCTATGCGATGGCCGAACCCTTCTACCGCGACTGGTTCCGCTTTGAGGAGCCGCAGGAGACCTTCGCCGGCGGCTACTGGGTCCACACCTTCGACCGCATCCTGCCGTCGGAAGTCTACGGTCGGAGCCACCCCGAATACTACGCCTTCATCAACGGCGAGCGGCGTCCGGGCAAGGCGAGCCAGTGGTGTCTGACCAATCCCGAGCTCTTCGAGGTGGTCTGCACGAAGATCGACTCGATCTTCCGGGCCAACCCCGGGATGCACACGATCTCGGTGAGCCAGAACGACGGCAACTTCACCAACTGCACCTGCCCCGCGTGTCGGGCGCTCGACGAGCGCGAGGGCGGGCCGTCTGGCAGCCTCATCCACTTCCTGAACCGGCTGGCCGACCGCTTCCCCGACAAGGAGTTTTCGACGCTGGCCTACCTCTACACGATGCACCCGCCCAAACATGTCAAGCCGCGGCCCAACGTCAACATCATGCTCTGCGACATCGACTGCAAGCGCGAGGTGCCCCTGACGGACAACGCCTCGGGCCGCGACTTTGTGCGGGCGCTGGAGGGGTGGTCGGCCATCAGCGACAACCTCTTAGTCTGGGACTACGGCATCAATTTCGACAACATGCTCTCGCCCTTCCCCAACTTCCCGATCCTGCAGAAGAACATCCAACTCTTCCGCCGCAACCACGTGACGATGCACTTCTCGCAGATCGGCGGCGAGCGGGGCAGCTGCTTCCCCGAGATGCGGGCCTACATGGTGAGCAAGCTGATGTGGAATCCCGATCTGGACAGCGACTCGCTCATGCGCTCCTTCATGCGCGGCTATTACGGTGCGGCGGCGCCCCATATCTACCAGTACGAGAAGCTGCTCGAAGGGGGCCTGCTGGCCAGCGGCAAGGAGCTCTGGATCTACGATTCGCCGGTGACCCACAAGGAGGGCATGCTCAATGGCAACTGCCGCCGGCGCTACAACGAACTCTTTGACCTGGCCGAGGCGGCCGTGGCCGACGATTCGGTGCTGCTCGACCGCGTGCGCCTCTCGCGCCTGCCGCTCCAGTACTCCGAGCTGGAGATCGACCGTGCCGAAGGGGTGCCGGACCCCGCCGCCACGGCGGCCCGGCTTGCGCTTTTCGAGGAGCGCTGCCGTCATTTCGCTGTTCCGATCATCAACGAGCGGCGCAATACGCCCGAGGAGTACTGCCGGCTCTACCGTGAGCGCTACATGCCTGACGAGACGCGGCGGCCCGATCTGGCGCGCGGTGCCCGGGTGGTGTGGATCGAGGCTCCGTCGCCCAGATACGTGCAGCTGGGTGAGACGGCGCTGACGGACGGACTCTTCGGCGGCACGACCTATGTCGAGAGCTGGGTCGGCTGGGAGGGCCGCGACGGCAGCTTCCTCATCGACCTCGGGGAGGAGAAGGAGGTGTCGGAGGTCGAGTGCGACTTTCTGCACCAGCTTGGGGCATGGATTCTGCTGCCCGAGCGGGTCTCCTGCTCGCTCTCGTGCGACAACGCCGCCTACGAGCCCTTCGGCGAGCAGGCTTTTGCCGAGGACCGCTCCCCGCAGGTCAAGTTCGTGCAGGCAACCTTCCGGCGCGACAAACCCGTTCGGGCGCGGTACGTGCGCATTGACATCGTCGGAACGAAGAACTGCCCGTCGTGGCACTACGGCGTCGGACACCCCTCGTGGTTCTTCCTCGACGAGGTGAGCGTGCGGTGACGTGGTGATACGGTGACGTGGGGGATGACGTGGTAGTGCGGCGCCGGCAGCCAGGTTGGCTGAAAAGGGGTCGATTCTGCGGAATCGGCCCCTTTTGCCCGGTCTGGATGTCCTGTCAGGCGTTCCTCCGGTCGCGGGCTGTCGTTTTTTTGCACTCCTAACGTGTTGAAGCAGCGGCGGGTATACTTGCGTGTCATTTTTTCGGACGGTGAAAAA
>OICD01001158.1_pt1 | contig 11900 bp, 10 predicted proteins | sample 1581161 | NCBI WGS metagenome assembly OICD01 (sample SAMEA3882546, study PRJEB24775) | human gut metagenome | biome: human-associated habitat; feature: intestine environment; material: feces | place: Netherlands | collected 2009/2010 | reverse complement strand
TTTTCTGGATTCTCATGAATATGCGACAAAGCTCCCATCGATCATTTTCGGAAGGACCTTCGCATGAGTAACATTATTATGCGATATGAGGATTACCTCATCCACACCAAACACGCGTCTGACAATACCGTCGCATCCTACATGCGCGATCTTCGCCAGTATGCGTCATATCTGGGCTCCGAAGGCATCGATGTGCTGGACGCCGATCAGGACGTGGTTTCCGGCTACATGAACAGCATGAAGGCCAACGGAAAATCCGCCGCGACGATCTCCCGTGCGCTGGCCTCCATCAAGAGTCTGTACATATTCGCCGTCCAGAACCGTGAGATCGAGGAGAACCCGATCCACAACATCAAGATCGACAAGGCAGAAAAAAAGCTGCCGCAGATCCTGACCGGCAAAGAGGTCGAGCTTCTGCTGCAGCAGCCGAAGGTCACAGAGATGAAGGGCTGCCGCGACAAGGCCATGCTCGAGGTCCTGTACGCCACGGGCATCCGTGTCAGCGAGCTCATCGGCCTCAACATCGACGATGTCAGTCTGCCCGGCAGCTTCATCCGCTGCGAAAGCGGCGAGAAGACGCGCATCATCCCGATCTATCCGGAAGCGCTGCAGTCGCTGCATGAATACATCGACTCGGTCCGGCCCAAGATGATCGCCGTGCCGACCGAGCATTCGCTGTTCGTGAACGTCTCTGGCGAGCGCATGAGCCGCCAGGGCTTCTGGAAGATCATCAAGTATTATCAGGAAAAGGCGCATATCGACAAGGATATCACCCCGCATACGCTTCGCCACAGCTTTGCGGCCCACCTGCTGGAAAACGGCGCAGACCTGCGCTCCATTCAGCAGATGCTCGGCCACAGCGATATTTCCTCCACCCAGGTCTATACGCAGCTTGTGAAGCAGAATCTGAAAGCGGTGTACAACAAATATCACCCGAAGGCCTAGTCTGACCCATCCCATGAGAGCGGCATTTGCGTTTTTTATGAGAGAGAGGAGAATGGCAGGTGCCTGAACAGTTGCTCCGGGATAGAAAAAGGGCGTGCTGCAGTGCAGCACGCCCCGATTTTTTTGTCCGGATTCAGTTGTCGATGCCCGTCATTGCCTGCAGCACCTCGTACTGCTGCTCGTTGAGCCCCTTCTTCATGGAAAGGCCCTCGGTGATATCGATGTCGACCATCTGACCGGCCCGCGCGCAGATGACGCGGTTCGTCTTGCCGTCGGCCAGCGTCTTGACGGCGTGATAGCCCATGCGGCTGGCCATGACGCGGTCCCGCGCCGACGGCGTGCCGCCGCGCTGGATATGACCGAGGATGGTCACACGGGGGTCGAGCCCCAGCTCCTCGTGGATCCCCTTGCCGATCTCAATCGCGCTGCCCGCGCCCTCGGCCACGATGATCATGAAGTGCGTGTTGCCGGCCAGGCGCGCCTGGCGGATCCGGTCGATGACGTCCCGGTCAAAATCGACCGGCTTTTCCGGTACCAGAACAGCCGTCGCGCCCGTAGCCAGACCGACATAGAGCGCCAGATGGCCTGCGTTGCGGCCCATGACCTCGACCACGGAGCAGCGCTCGTGGGACTGCATCGTGTCGCGCAGACGATCGATGGCCTCCACAGCCGTATTGGCGGCGGTGTCGTAGCCGATCGTGTAATCCGTGCAGACGATATCGTTGTCGATGGTCGCCGGGACGCCGACGACAGAGATGCCCTGCTTGGCCAGCTCCACCAGACCGCGGAACGAGCCGTCGCCGCCGATGGAGACGATCCCGTCCAGCCCCAGCAGCTTGCAGGTCGCTGCGGCCTTTTTCTGGCCCTCCAGCGTGCGGAATTCGTCGCTGCGGGCGGTGTAGAGCATGGTGCCGCCGCGGTTGATGATATGCGCAACGTTGTCATTCTTCAGGACGGTAAAATCTCCGTTGATCAGGCCGTTGTAGCCGCGGCGGATGCCGACGCACTCAATGCCCATATACGTGCAGGCGCGGACGACAGAGCGGATGGCCGCGTTCATGCCGGGCGCATCGCCGCCGGAAGTCAGCACACCGATCCGTTTGACTGCATTTGCCATGGTATAGCTTCCTTTCAAATCTGATTTTTCCCATCATACCGCAGTTTTAAAAAAATGTAAACAGGCATTTGCACGAAATGGCCGAATTTTTATGCCCGCTGTACGCAGGGTCACGGGGTTTTGAAATCTTCAGGAAAAATTTATGTTTTCTTCCGCGCGGGTGTGCTATACTTTATTTATTACCATCTCCACGCGAAAAGGAGGCAGAGGCTTGAATCAGACAAGCAGAATTCTGGAAGAAGTCAAAAAAGCGGTATGCGGCAAAGACCGCGTTCTGGTCTGGGTGCTGACGGTGCTGCTGGCCCGGGGCCATGTGCTGCTCGAGGATATCCCCGGCGTCGGCAAGACGACCATGGCGCTGGCGTTTTCCCGCGCGCTGGGGCTCGATTACGGGCGCGTGCAGTTTACGCCGGACGTGCTGCCGTCCGATATCACCGGCTATTCCGTTTATCAGAAGGAGAGCGGCAAGCTCGTCTATCAGCCCGGTGCGGTGCTCTGCAATCTGTTCCTCGCGGATGAGCTCAACCGGGCAACATCCCGCACGCAGTCTGCGCTGCTCGAGGCCATGGAGGAGGGGCAGGTCACCGTTGACGGCGTCAGCCATCCGATCCCGCAGCCGTTTATCGTCTTTGCCACGCAGAACCCGACGGGTGCCGCTGGTACGCAGCTGCTGCCGGACTCGCAGATGGACCGTTTTACCGTCCGGCTGTCCATCGGCTATCCGGAGCCGGCGGACGAATGCAGCATGGTGCTCGCGCGGCAGGGCGTCAACCCGCTGCAGACAGTCGAGCAGGTCCTGTCCCGGCAGGAGCTCGTTGCCATGCAGGATGAAGCCGCCGCGGTTTACATCAAAAAAGAGCTGGTAGAATACATCGTCGCCCTGATCGGCGCGACGCGCGGCCATCCACTGATCCTGCGCGGCGCGAGCCCGCGTGCGACGCTGTCGCTGACCGCCATGGCCAAGGCCGTTGCCTACGTCCAGCGGCGGGACTATGTCGTGCCGAAGGACATTCAGGTCACGTTCCCGCAGGTCATCGCGCACCGCCTGCTGCTGGCCCCGGAGGCGGACGCGCGGCAGATTGGCCCGGAGCAGATCCTTGCGGAGATCCTGCGCCAGGTCCCGGCCCCCAGGCTGTGAGCGATGGCCAGAAACCGGATCTTTTACGGGCTGTTCTTGCTGGCAGCCGTCGTGTTTCACAGCTTTTATACCGGCTGGTTCTCCTTCTTTCTGCTCCTGTTTTCGGTGCTGCTGCCGGTTTTCTCGCTGCTCGTCAGCCTCCCGGCCATGCTCCGTGCCGCCTATACGCCGCAGCTGCCGCTGCGCTGCTTCTGTGGGCAGGATGCACAGTTCGCGCTCCAGCCTTCGTCCGCCTCCCGGCTGCCGGTCAGCTGCTGCAGGCTGCATCTGCTGGTCTGTGACGCCGTGGGCGGCACGCAGCAGGCCGAATGGCTGACCCTTGCAGGGACGCTCCGCTTCTCCCTGCACGTCGATACGCGCCATGCGGGCCAGCAGACTTTCCGTGTCGACCGGGCGCGGGTCTATGACGCGCTGGGGCTCGTCGGCCTGCCGCTGCAGCTGCCGACTGCGTGCAGCATCGCGGTCGAGCCGGAGCCGCTGGAACCCGCGGAGCTGCCGAATCTCAGCCAGTTCCAATACCGTTCCTATCATCCAAAGCCGGGCGGCGGCTTTTCCGAGATCCACGATCTGCGCGAATACCGCCCGGGCGACAGCCTGCATGAGATCCACTGGAAGCTCTCAGCCAAGACGGACAAGCTGATCGTCCGCGAGGCAGAGGAGCCGAACCGCGGGCTGATCGTCCTGAGCTTCGATTTTTCCGGCAGCCGGGCGCAGCTCGACAGTACGCTGCGGCAGCTGCTGTGGCTGTCCGGCTGGCTGACGGACAGGGAAGTCGTCCACCAGATCGACTGGCTCGACCCCGATACCCTCGAGCCGCAGACAAAGCAGATCCGCGCGCCGCAGGATCTGCAGGAGCTGCTCCGGGCGCTGCTGCAGACGCACCTGACCGGCGACACGCCGACGATCGCGCAGCGGCTGTATCCGAACGCGGACTGGCGCTATCACATCCAGTCGGCCGCGCAGGAGGTGTCCGTATGAGACCATCCAGATACGCGTTCCCGGCCGCGCTGCTCTGCGCCGCGGGACTATCTATCGGGCTGTGCTTCTGCGTAATCACGTCGTTTGCCGTCCCGGTCGACCCGGTGCGGCTGCTGCTTGCGTGTTTCCTCGCGGCAGCGCTGTTTTCCGCGGTATTTCTGCTGAAAAAGAGCTGGATCTGGCTGCTTGTCGTCCTGCTTCTGGCAGGGGCGGGCGGATATCTGCTCCGCGCGGAGCTGCGGCAGAGCCTGTCTGCGCTCGTGTATGCCGTCAGTAGCAACTACGCCGATGCGATCCCCGGCCTGCAGGCTGTCAGCCTGACAGAGGACGCCTCCGGCGTCGATGCGACGCTGGTCCTGATCCTGATCGCCGCGCTCTACGCACTGCTTTGCAGCTGGACTGTCATGTGCGGGGAGCATCTGGCCTACCTGCTGGCAGGCGTGCTGCCGGTGCTGGTTTTGTGTCTGGTCATTTTGCAGACGCCGCCGGCTGCCTGGGCGATCCTGCTTGTGGTGGGCGTCCTGGCGCTGCTGCTGCTCAGCCAGCTGCTGCGCGCGCGGCAGGAGAGCGAGGGCAACCGACTGGCCCTGCTGCTGGCTGTGCCGCTGGCGCTGCTGGTCGGGCTGCTGGCCGTTCTGTTCCCGGCAAAGACATACGAGCGTGCGAAGTGGTCGGATTCTCTGCAGCAGACGCTTGCGGATGCGGCAGACAAGCTCACGCTCTTCCGCCGCGACGCGCAGACCGGCCAGGTGCGCTTCACCTCGCCGATCAGCCCCAGCACGCTCGGCAGCTACCTCTGGGATTCGAGCGTCACGGGCGTGAATCTCAACCGCGTCGGCCCGCAGCGGCAGTACGGCCGCACAGTCATGCGCGTGCAGGGGCAGACAAGCGGCCTGTGTCATCTGCGGGGGGATTCTCTGGCTGTCTACGAAGAGAACCGCTGGAAGGCCCTGTCTGAACGGGACTATGCAGAAGCCGGAGACGCGGTGTCCGCCCTGACGGCAGGGGCGGTTCGTATCGCAGCCAGTGAGGAAGAGGAGGCGGGGTTCTCTGCTGTCTCCGCCGCCTACAGCATGTCGATCGAGACAGAGATGAAATCCGGTGTCTATTATACGCCGTACTATCCGCTGACCCTTCCGGAGGGAGCCGCCCCGTATCACGATGCATACATCAGGAATTCTTCGCAGCGGACGAGCTACGCGGTCCTTTATACCGACGCACATACCGATGTTCCGGATGAGACCTATGAGGCCTTTGTTCACGAAACCTATACGCAAGTGCCGGACCAGACGCGGCAGGCGCTTGCCGATATCCTGCAGCAGCTTGACGTACAGCCGGGTGACGATCCACATCGGATCCTTGCCGCTGTGCAGAGCTATGTATCGTCCAGCGCGCGGTATGATCTGAATACGCCCGCCGTGCCGGATGGGGAGGACTTTGTCTCCTGGTTCCTGCTCGAGAGTGAAACGGGCTACTGTGTCCATTTTGCGACTGCGGCGGCGATCCTGCTGCGGTGCATGGACGTCCCGGCTCGCTATGTGACCGGCTTTTCCACGAATGTGACCGCCGGAAGCTGGACGACCGTAACGACCGATGACGCGCACGCCTGGGTGGAATACTACGTCGACGGCCTAGGCTGGTACGTGCTCGACCCGACGCCCGCTATGCAGGACTCTCACATTCTTACCCTGCAGCCAGATAATTCGTCGGAAACCGATCCGGCCCCGACGCAGGAGGAAAATCAAGTCCAGCAGGTCCCGGAGACCTCTACGACAGAAACAACGTCGGATGCGCCGGAAGTTTCTCCGGAAACGTCTGATAAACCGACCGGAACAAACCAGGAGAATTCAAAAACATTCCATTTTTTCCGTTATCTCTGGCCAATTCTGGCCGCCGCCGCGGCGCTGCTGATCTGGCGGGCGCTGCTGTTCAGCATCCGCAGGGCTGCGATCGGGCGGGGCTCCGGCAATCGCCGCGCGGTCACGCTCTATCACCATATCTGCTGGCTGGCCAGGCGGACCAAAACGGAGGTCCCAGCAGAATTTCTGGAGATCGCCGAAAAGGCACGCTTCAGCCACCATAAGCTGAGCAGGGAAGAGCTGCAGCCGCTGCAGGACCATGCGGACCAGCTGACCAGACAGCTGCTGGCCGACAAGCGCTTCTGGCGGCAGTTCTTATACCGCGTGATTTACGCGCTGGGATGATCGCCGCTTCAGGCGATCTTTCCCCGGCGCAGATCGACCTCTGCGGCAAGCCGCACGCCGGAATGCCGGATCTCATGCCAGATGGTCTGCGTTTTGAACAGAGCCAGCGTCTGCAGCGGCAGGAAGCAGGCCATGAAAACAGGGTAGAGGAGCATCCCGCCCACCAGCTTCCGATCCAGCCGCCGTTCCAGTGCCAGCGCGGCGACAGCCGCGGCCAGACAGCCGGCATAAGCTGTCAGCAAACTGACCGGCAGCCCCTGCAGGGACATGCTCCCGGCAAGCAGCGCCTCGAGCGCAAAAAACGGCGTCAGCGCCTGCAGAAAGGGGAAGCTGAGCTGCAGGAGCCCGTCCAGACAGGTGAGGCTTGGCTGCCGCAGGAAATTCGCGAGCAGCTCCGGCAGCGTCAGGCGCGCGACCTGCAGAATACCGCTCATCCAACGTCTGCGCTGCACGAGAGACGCACGCCATGTGACTGGTTCTTCATCGTATGTAACGGCCGTTTCGCAGTAGCCGATCCGTGCGCCGCGGCAGAGACAGGCCGCGTACAGCTCGACGTCCTCCGTCAGCGTGCGGCAGGGGAACCCGCCCAACTCCTCCAGCAGATCCCGCCGGATCGCAAAACCGGTGCCGATCACGCGGGCCGACAGGCCCACGGTCTCTCTGGCGCGGTTCAGAAAATGATTGGCACTGCAGAAGTAGATCTCATAGCAGGCGCTGATCCCGGCCTGTGTCCGGTTTTTGGCGAGAATGCGGCTCTTGACGATCGCAGTACGGTCCAGTGCGCGGTTCATTTCCGACAAGAACGCAGGATCCGCCTCATTATCCGCGTCAAACACGCAAAAAGCGTCATAATTCCGCGCGCTGCGCAGCAGCGCTTTTGCCGCAGTTTGCAGCGCGGCTCCCTTGGAGCGGACGGAGGCAGGCATTTCCAGTACCTGGGCCCCGGCACGGCGCGCGGCCTCCGCGGTGCGGTCGGTGCAGTTGTTGGGAAGCACCCAGATATCAACGAGTTCCGGGGGATAGTGCTGCGCCCGCAGGCTCTCGATCAGCCCGGCGATGCAGCTTTCCTCGTTTCTGGCCGCGATCAGGACCGCAAACCGCCGGAGTCTGGCAGCAGGCTCCGGCGTGCGCCGTCTGCACAGGCCAAACAGCGACACCGCCAGAAAATATAAGGAAAACACCTTGATAATCAGAAAAAACACAGTAACTGCCGTGTTCATAGCTTTTTTCTCCTTTGTGATTTCTTGTGCCTCCAGTATATCACGTCCGCCCGCAGCCGGACGGAAACATCCAATGAAGGAAACCTTAAGGTTTGATGAAGCCCAGACCCAACAGAAAAAGCACCTACAAATCCAGCCCCCAGAAAGACCGAGCCCCAGAGGGGAGACCCCCAGCCGCGGACGCTTGTCAGATCGATACATGAGAGACCCGCATGATGAACGCAACAAAATAAAGATTTTGTTGCGTTCGGAGCAGAGATGTGCTATAATAAAGCAGCTGAGCCGCTGGATGGTGGCGAAAGGAGTTTTGGGATGCAGAGCTATGCTGAGTGCCCGCAGGTGCTGCGGGATTTTCTGTCGTATCATGAATCGATCAAGGGCCAGTCCAGACGTACCGTCGAGGAATATCATCTGGATCTGCGTATGTTCCTTCGCTTCCTGACGCTGATGCGCCGGGAGCTGCCGTACAATACGCCGCTGGATTCCATCGATATCAAATGGATCGACGCGGCGGTTTTGAACACCGTTACCTCGTCGGAGATATTTGATTTCCTGTCCTACCTGACGAACGACCGTCAGAACCGCGAAGGCCCGAATGACGCCGGGATCGCGGCCGCTTCCCGCGCGCGCAAGCTTTCGGCGATCAAGGCGCTCTATAAGTATCTGACGGTCAGCACCAAGCAGATCCAGAATAACCCGGTCAAGGATATCGAGTTCCCCAAGATCCGCCGCAGCCTGCCGAAATACCTGACGTTGGAAGAATCTACCGCGCTGCTGAAAGCTGTCGACGGCCCGAACAAAAACCGGGATTTTGCCATCCTGATGCTGTTTCTCAACTGCGGGATCCGGCGCTCGGAGCTGGTCGGGCTGAATCTGACAGACGTCTATGAAGACCGTATCCGTGTCGTCGGCAAGGGCAACAAGGAACGGATCGTCTACATGGGCTCGTCCTGCCGCAGGGCCATCGACCGGTATCTGGAAGAACGGAACAACATCGTCCTCACGGACAACAAGGCACTGTTCGGCTCCCGGGACAAAAACCGCATCAGCGTCTCCGCGGTCCACCGGCTGGTCAAGAAGCACCTGCTGGAATCTGGACTGGACGCGTCGCAGTTTTCCGCGCACAAGCTCCGCCACACAGCGGCAACGCTGATGCTGGCCAACGGCGTCGATCTGAAAACGCTGCAGGAAGTTCTGGGACACGAAAACCTGAACACGACACAGATCTACACCCACATCGAAAACACGGACAAGAAGATCGCCGCAGAGGCCAATCCCCTCTCCAAGCTGAAAATATAAAAATGGACAGCATGCAATGGAATCATGCTGTCCATTTTTTTAGTTATTCGATATGTGCGAGGGTCTTTCCAAGGCCAGTATCAAAGCCGAGTGCCCGATACATCGCCTCGTCACACGGAGCGCAGCATACCGTTAAGCTCGCGATCCCATGTTCCTGGCACCAGCGCCGCGCCGCTTCTGCCAATTTTCGCGCAATGCCCTTGCCCCGGAAGGCAGGTTCGACATAAAAATCCTCATATACGCCTACATTCGAGTAGGAGAATGTTGAATAATATGTGGCAACACTGCACATGCCTACGGCGCGATAGCCGCGTTTGGCGATAAAAAACGTAATGCTCCCCTCTTTGACGGCTTGCTGGAGCCGTTTCTGCTGGGAACTTGTAAGCACGTCTTCGCCGATCTCCCGTTTGAAGCCATTTTCCAGCTTCCGCAGCTGCCAGTCATCCGGGTCCTCCAAAACCTCCACGGTAAACGGCACCGGATCTGCGGGCGGCAGGAGCATCAGCGGTTCTCCCCACTCGTCAGCGCCGTTTTCAACGAAACCGACGCGTTTCCAGAACCAGAGGCGGCGCTCATCCCCGCCGTAGTTCAGCTCCGCATAGCGCGCGCCGCGCATCTTTGCCCAGCTTAGAAGTGCATCGGCGCAGGTTCGGCCTGTTCCGCTACCCCGGAACGCCGGGAAAACGCAGAACTCCAAAATGAAGCATTTCCCGTCCTCCGAGGTGAAGATCGCCGGCAGCGCAAAGCCGATGTCCTGCCCGTTCCGATGAAAGAACAGGTAATAGCAGCGGTCCTGCTGCCGGTCGTGCACGCGCTGGATCTGCGCACGGTATTCGGTATCGTCCAGAAAATGTTTACGATTTTCGTCTTCCGGATCTGGAAAAATGTCCCGCATGTGATAGGTGTGAAGCTGCTCCCAAAAGGCTGCGATGTCGGCCTCGGTGATCGCTTCACGGATGGTGATCTGGTTTTTCATGTTGTTTCCTCCAAAAAATGATTCGGAGGGTTAGGAAGCGTGAACCCTCCATACACGTTTCATTTTCATAAAAAACCACCCTTTCTGTTTTGCATTTGGATCGTTTTTGACCCTGCTTTATTATAGCATAGATTCCTGGAAACACAATGGATATCGAAAAACAGACAGTACACAGCGAAAACTGCGTACTGTCTGTCTGCTTTGAAAATCAACCGCCCAGATAGGCTTTTTTGATGGAGTCGCTTTCCAGAAGCTCTTTGCCGGAGCCGGCGAGGGTGATCTTGCCGGTCTCAAGGACGTAGGCGCGGTTAGCGACCTGCAGCGCCATCTGCGCGTTCTGCTCGACGAGCAGGATCGTGGCGCCGGACTTGTGCAGCTCACGGATGATATCGAAGATCTGCTCGACCAGGATCGGAGCCAGGCCCATGGACGGCTCGTCCAGCATCAGCAGCTTCGGCTCGGACATCATTGCGCGGCCCATGGCAAGCATCTGCTGCTCGCCGCCGGAGAGCGTACCGCCGACCTGCTTCCGGCGTTCCTTCAGACGCGGGAACAGCTCGTAGACGTGCTCCAGATTGCCCTCAATGGTGCTGTTGGGGCGGGTATAAGCGCCCATTTCGAGGTTTTCCTCGACGGTCATGTGCGCGAACACACGGCGGCCTTCCGGGCACTGCGCCAGGCCAAGCTGCACGATCTTGTTGGGGGCCATGGTATTGATCGGCGTGCCCATGAAGTCGATCGTGCCGGATTTTGCGCGCAGCAGACCGGAAATCGTATTCAGGACGGTGCTCTTGCCGGCACCGTTCGCGCCGATCAGCGTAACGACCTCGCCTTCGTTGACCTCAAGGGAAACACCCTTGACGGCGTGGATCGCACCATAGTAGACGTGAATATCATTGACGGAAAGCAGCATGTCTCAGCCCTCCTTCTTTTTGCCGAGGTACGCTTCGATGACGGCCGGGTTGGCCTGGATATCATCGGGCATGCCCTTTGCGATGATCTTACCGAAGTTCAGAACGCAGATACCTTCGCAGATGCCCATGACGAGATTCATGTCATGCTCGATGAGCATGATGGCGATGCCGAAGGTGTCGCGGATCTTGACGATGTTCTCCATGAGCTCGCTGGTCTCGGAGGGGTTCATACCGGCGGCAGGCTCGTCCAGCAGCAGAAGCTTCGGGCCGGTAGCCAGTGCGCGCATGATCTCCAACCGGCGCTGTGCGCCGTAGGGCAGGCTGCCGGCCTGCGCGTTGGCAAGGTCTGCCATGTGGAAGATGTCCAGCAGTTCCAGCGCACGCTCGGTGCACTGCTTTTCCTCTTTCCAGTAGTTCGGCATCCGCAGCAGGGAGGAAGCCAGATTATACTTCATGGACTCGTGCAGACCCACCTTGATGTTGTCGATGACGCTCAGCTCCTTGAACAAGCGGATGTTCTGGAAGGTGCGTGCCACGCCCATGCGGTTGACCTGATAGGTCTTTTTCCCGGCGGTGGGCATCCCATCGATCAGGATGGAACCACGGGTGGGCTGGTAGACGTTGGTGAGCAGGTTGAACACGGTGGTCTTGCCTGCGCCGTTGGGGCCGATCAGACCGGTGATCTCGTTGCGGCCGATCATCAGGTTGAAGCCGTCCACGGCGGTCAGACCGCCGAAGTCGATACCCAGCTCACGCACGTCCAGAATGGGCTTTTTGTCCTTGTCGCGGTCGGTCAGAAAACCGCCGGAGGGCACACTGTGCAGTCTGGTCTTGAACTCACTCATGGTCAGCGGCCTCCTTTTTGGTATGTTTGCGGAACAGTTCGCCGTTCATGGCCTTTTCCACGATGCGGCTCAGGGAGAAATCGTAGCTGCCCAGCAGTCCGCCCGGGCGGAAGATCATCATCAGCACCAGCACCAGCGAGTAGACCACCATGCGGTAGCTCTCAAAGCTGCGGGTCGCCTCGGGCAGGATGGTCAGCACGGTAGCGGACAGAATGGAGCCCAGCATGGAGCCCATGCCGCCCAGAACCACCATGACCAGGATCT
>OICD01001142.1_pt1 | contig 11997 bp, 10 predicted proteins | sample 1581161 | NCBI WGS metagenome assembly OICD01 (sample SAMEA3882546, study PRJEB24775) | human gut metagenome | biome: human-associated habitat; feature: intestine environment; material: feces | place: Netherlands | collected 2009/2010 | reverse complement strand
CTTCCACGGCCCCGGTGAGCCCGACTGCGAGATCCACGTCGGTGTCTCCGGCCCCGGCGCGGTCCGCGCCGCGCTGGCCCGGCTGCCCAAGGATGCCCCCATCGACCAGGTGGCCGAGCTGGTGAAGCGCACCGCCTTCAAGATCACCCGCGTAGGTCAGCTGGTGGCAAACCTCGCCTCCAAGGAGCTGGGCGTACCCGCCGGCATCATCGACCTGTCGCTGGCCCCCACCCCCGCTGTGGGCGACAGCGTGGCCAACATCCTCGAGGAAATGGGCCTTGAGACCTGTGGTTGCTGCGGCACCACTGCCTGCCTTGCCCTGCTCAACGACGCTGTCAAGAAGGGCGGCGTCATGGCCTCCAACCACGTTGGCGGCCTGTCGGGCGCTTTCATCCCCGTCAGCGAGGACGACGGCATGATCCACGCCGCCGAGTGCGGCTGTCTCACCATTGAGAAGCTGGAGGCCATGACGGCTGTCTGCTCTGTGGGCATCGACATGGTCATCATCCCCGGCGACACCACCCCCGCCGTGATCAGTGCCCTGATCGCCGACGAAGCCGCCATCGGCATGGTGAACAGCAAGACCACCGCTGTGCGCGTGATCCCCGCCATCGGCCGCAAGGCCGGCGAGGTGCTGGACTTCGGCGGCCTGCTGGGCTACGGCCCCATCATGCCGGTCAACAGCCACGACCCCTCGGTGTTCATCAACCGCGGCGGCCGCCTGCCGGCTCCCATGCAGTCGTTGAAGAACTGAGGACCCTCTCAGTCATCTCGCATACGCTCGATGCCAGCTCCCCCGAAAGGGGGAGCTTTTTCTCAAACCGAAAGCGAGTGCCTCTTATGAAAGCCAACATTGTCCCCAAAAACGGCGAGATGCTGCCCCGTGCACGGGAACTGCGCCGTGAAATGACCCCGCAGGAGAACAAGCTGTGGTATCAATTTCTGCGCCATTACCCCATAAAGATCTACAAACAACGGATCATTGAATCCTTTATTGCAGATTTCTACTGTTCCCGTGCACAACTGGTCATCGAATTAGATGGAGCACAACATGCCACAGAACAAGGGGTGCAGTATGATCTTGAACGCAGCAGCATTCTTTCCCAATACGGATTGCTGGTCCTTCGTTTTTCTAATCACGAAGTAGATCTTCAGTTTGAAGCAGTCTGTGAAAAGATCCATGAGACGATTCAAGCTCGCCTTTGAAATCAAACTTTCCCCATCGATGCATAAAAGCTCCCCCCTCGGGGGAGCTGGCATTGCGTAGCAATGACTGAGAGGGTCTCCCCCGTATAAAACAGCTCCAACAGGCCCATCCTCTGGATAACATTTCCAGAAGAAGGGTCTGTTTTTTATGGATAAGATGCTTTCCCGGCGGCAGATGCAGCACCTGTGCATCTGCCTTGCGCTCGGACTTTTGCTGTGCAGCCTGTGGCAGGCGGCGGCCTGGGGCCGCACCCAGCTGCACACCGGCGATGCGGTATGTGCCGATACCCTGCGGCTGCACATCCGCGCTGCCAGCGATGCCGTGGCCGACCAGAGCGCCAAGCTCCGGGTGCGGGACGCCGTGCTGGCCTGTCTGGACGCTGCCTGTCCCGCCGGGAACCAGACCGACGCCCGCAGCTGGGCGGCCCGGAACCTGTTCACTTTGCAGCTCGCCGCCCGGCACGCGCTGGCCCGGTGCGGGGTGGACGCCCCGGTGCAGGTGCAGCTGGTCAACATGTACTTCCCGGCCCGGCAGTATACCGGCGGCTGCCTGCCCGCCGGGCGGTACGATGCGGTGCGCATCACCATCGGCTCCGGCAGCGGGCAGAACTGGTGGTGCGTGCTGTACCCCGGGCTGTGCCGTGCCGCCTGCGGCGGCTATGCCCTGCCGGAAGAAAACGATCTGGTGTGCGGAGACTACATCCTGCGCCTGCGCTTCGTGGACTGGTGGAACCGGCACACTGCTTCCCGCACCACCCGGGTGCTGGCCGGGTGACGCTGCCCTCCCCTGCCGCATAGCATGGAGGGAAAGGAGCGTGTGATCATTATGGCGATCCCTGCTTATTATTCCCTGCTCCATCGGGGCTCCTCCGGCCCGGATGTAGCCCTGGTGCAGACCTGGCTCAACGGTGTCCGTGACGCCTGCACCTGGCATGACCCCCTGAAGGCGGACGGAAAGTTCGGCCTTTCCACCGAGAACGCCGTAAAGGAGTTCCAGCTGAAAAACAAGATGAACGTGGACGGCAAGGTGGGGGCCAACACCTGGAACGTGCTGTACACCCAGTACACCGCCAAGCACGGCCTGAACGTGCCCTACCCCGGCATCGTGCTGCGCAGCGGCGCATCCGGCGGGACGGTGCGGCTGGTGCAGCAGAAGCTCAACTCTCTGGGTGAGCGTCTGAACGCAGACGGCCGGTACGGAGCCGCCACCGCAGCCGCCGTGCAGCGGTTCCAGCGCCGCAACGGCCTTGCCGCCGACGGCAGCGTCGGTCAGGCCACCTGGGAAAAGCTGTTCTGACCGGTAAGAGAACGATTGGAAATGCCCTCCGCTTTGCTCTGGGCAAATTCAGAGGAAAAAATAGTTTTTATTCTGGGCTTTCGGAAAATCTGCGGATTTTCCGGAAGCCCTTTTTCACAGGGAGAGGCCGTGACTGAGAGGGTTGCGGCCAGTGCCCGCCCTGCTATATAATAAGAGCAACAGTTTTTTTGAAAGGCGGTGTTCGCTTTTGCGTTTTGCGCATCTTTCCGACCTGCATCTGGGCAAGCGGGTGTGCGAGTTTTCCATGCTGGAGGACCAGCGGTACATTCTGGAACAGGTCCTGGCCCTGCTGGATGCCCACCCTGTGGACGGGGTACTGCTGGCAGGCGACCTGTACGACAAGCCCGTTCCCCCGGCCGAGGCCGTGCGCCTGCTGGACTGGTTCCTCACCCAGCTGGCAGCCCGGGGCCTGCCGGTGTTTGCCATCAGCGGCAATCACGATTCCGCCGACCGTGTGGCCTTTGGTTCAGCCCTACTGGAAACCAGCCGGGTATACGTCAGCCCGGTGTTCTCCGGTGCGCCGCAGCCCATCTGCCTTGCGGACGAGCATGGCCCGGTGGATGTGTACTTACTGCCCTTTCTGAAGCCCGCTTCCGTGCGGCATGTCTGGCCGGACGAGCCCATTGAGAGCTACAACGACGCCCTTGCCTGCGTGCTGCGGCACTGCACCCCGGACCCTGGCCACCGCAGCCTGCTGGTAGCCCACCAGTTCGTGGCCGGTGCCGCCGCCTGCGAGAGTGAAGAGCCTTCCGTGGGCGGGCTGGACTGCGTGGACGCGGCCCTGTTCGATGCCTTTGACTATGTGGCCCTGGGCCACCTGCACAGCCCCCAGAAGGTGGGCCGCGACACCCTGCGCTACTGCGGCACCCCGCTGAAGTATTCCTTCTCGGAAGCGCACCAGCATAAAAGCATCACCTTTGTGGACCTGGGCGAAAAAGGCTGCGTGGACATTTCCACCGCGCCCCTGACCCCGCTGCACGACCTGCGGGAGGTCCGGGGCAGCTATCTGGAACTGACCGACCGCCGCACCTACGAGGGCACCGCCACCGACGATTATCTGCACATCACCCTGACCGATGAGCAGGACGTGCCGGACGCACTGGCCAAGCTGCGGCTGATCTACCCCAACCTGATGCGGCTGGACTACGACAACCGCCGCACCCGCGAAGATCAGCAGATCACCGCGCCGGAGCGGGTGGAGAACATCACACCCTTGCAGCATCTTGCTGCCTTTTACGAACTGCAGAACAACCAGCCCCTGACCGATGAGCAGGCCGCGTTCTGCCAGCAGCTCATTGAGGACATCTGGAAGGAGGGGGAGGACGCATGAGACCGCTCCGCCTGACCCTGTCGGCTTTTGGCCCCTATGCCGCCGAGACCACCCTGGAACTGGAAAAGCTGGGCAAAGGCGGCCTGTACCTTGTCACCGGCGATACCGGTGCCGGCAAGACCACCCTGTTCGACGCCATCACCTACGCGCTCTACGACCACTCCAGCGGCGGTGTGCGGGAGGGTGCCATGCTGCGCAGCCAATATGCCGACCCCAAAACGCCCACCTTTGTGGAGCTGGAATTTGAGGTGAATGGTGCCCGCTACACGGTGCGCCGCAATCCGGAATACCCCCGCCCCAAGGCGCGGGGCGAGGGCTTTACCACCGAAAAAGCAGACGCCACCCTCACCTATGCCGACGGCCGCCCGCCGGTGACCAAGGCACGGGATGTGAACGCCGCCGTGCTGGACATTCTGGGGCTGGACTACAACCAGTTCTGCCAGATCGCCATGATCGCGCAGGGGCAGTTCACCAAGCTGCTGAATGCCTCCACCGAGGAGCGCAGCCGCATTTTCCGCAAGCTGTTCCGCACCCAGCGGTACGCCAAATTGCAGGACCGTCTGCAGGAAGAAGCTTCCCGCCTGAACCAGCAGCGTCTGGCCCAGAACACCCAGCTGGACAGCCTGCTGGCCGGGCTGCAGGTCGCACCCGACGACCCGGACGCCGACGCGCTGGCCGCCCTCTGTGCCCAGACCGAGCCTGCCACCGCGCTGACCTTATTGGAGGAGCTGCTGCAGCGCCAGCAGGCCGCACAGGAGGCCGCCGCCGCATCCCTTGCCGACACCGAAGCCCGGCTGGATGCCATACAGCAGCAGCTGGGAGCCGCCCGGCAGGCCGCGCAATTGGCCCGGCAGCTGGCCGAGCAACAGGCCGCGCTGGACGCCGCCCGGCCCGCACTGGATGCCGCCAAAGCTGAGAGCGCCCGCCACGCCGGGGATGCCGCCCGGTTGGATGCCCTGACCGGCCAGGTGACCCAGGCCCGCACCGCCCTGACCGCCTACGACGAGCTGGACGCGCTGTGCCGGGAGCAGAAGCAGGCACAGGATGCCGCGCAGCTGGCCGGGGCACTGGCCGCGAAGCGCCGCACCCAGCTGGAAGCGCTGGACGCCAGCCTTGCTGCAGCCGACACCGCCCTTGCCGTGCTGGTGGATGCCCCCACCCGGCAGCTGGCTTTGCAGAATCAGGCTGCGCAGCTGGAAGCCCGCAGCACCGCGCTGGACGCCCTTGCCCAGCGGCTGGCCGACAGCCAGAAACAGGCCCGGCAGGCCCGCCGGGCACAGGACGCCTACCGCGCCGCCGCTGCCCGGCAGGATGAAGCCCGCGCCCGGCGGGATGCACTGGACCGGGCCTTTCTGGACGCGCAGGCCGGTCTGCTGGCACAGGAGCTGACCGAGGGTGCCCCCTGCCCGGTGTGCGGCAGCACCCATCACCCGGCCCGGGCCGTCCTGCCCCGCACCGCACCCACGCAGGTACAGGTGGAGCAGGCCCGGCAGGCCGCCGAGGAAGCCGACCGTGCCGCGCAAACGGCCAGCGCCGCCGCCCAGAGCGCCCTTGCCGCTGCAGACGAAGCCCGCCGCAGCCTGCGCCGGGACGCCGAGGCCCTGCTGCCGGAGCGCTTTGCCGCGCCGGAAGGCAAACCTCCGGTGCAGCTGACCTTCGCCCTGATGAATACCGTCCTGTCCGAGGAAACTGCCGCCCTGCAGGCCGCCCGCACCGACTGCACGGCCAGCCTGCGGCAGGCCGGAGCCGACTGTCAGCGCAAGGCGCAGCTGGAAGCCGACCGGCAGGCCCACACCCGCCAGCGCCCGGCGCTGGAACAGCAGGTGCAGGAGGCTGACCGCACCGCTGCCGCTCAGTCTGCCCGCGTGCAGGCACTGGAACAGCAGGTGCTTGCCAAACAGAAAGCCCTGCCCTACCCCCAGCGGGCGCAGGCGCAGGCCGCGCTGGACCTGCTGGAAGCCGACCGCACCGCCCTGCGCGCCGGGATGGAACAGGCCGAAGCCGCCCTGCGCACGGCACAGCAGAACTACGCGGCCGCCAAAGCCGCTGTGGATGCCCTGCGCAGCCAGCAGGCAGCGGCCCAGAGTTCCGCCCCGGCTCAGCCGCTGGAAACCTTACGGGAAGCGGCTGCTGAACTGACTGCCGCACGGGATGCCGCCCGCGGGCAGGAAAAGCAGCTGGCCGCCCGCCTGCTGCCCAACCGCCGCATCATGGAACAGTACCGCACCGCCGCCGCGCAGCACGCCGCATTGGAGCAGCGCGCCCAGTGGGTGGGTGCACTGGCCGCCACCGCCGGCGGCACCCTGACCAGCAAACAGAAGATCAAACTGGAAGCCTACATCCAGATGGACTACCTCGACCGCATCCTGCGCCACGCCAACCTCCGCCTGATGCAGATGACCGATGCCCAGTACGAGCTGGAGCGCATCGGTGCCGAGAACCAGCGCAGCCAGTCCGGCCTGGACCTTGGCGTCATCGACCACTACAACGGAACCCGCCGCAGTGTCAAGACCCTGTCCGGTGGTGAGAGCTTCAAGGCCTCGCTGGCGCTGGCACTGGGCCTTTCGGATGAAGTGCAGAGCGCCGCCGGCGGCATCCGGCTGGACACCCTGTTCCTGGACGAGGGCTTCGGCAGCCTGGACGAGGAATCGCTGGAACAGGCCATCCGGGTGCTGGCCGGACTGACCGAGGGCGACCGGCTGGTGGGCATCATCTCCCATGTGGGGGCCCTGAAGGACCGCATCGACCGGCAGGTGGTGGTGCGCAAAAACCGCACCGGCGGCTCCACCGTGGAGCTGGTGGTGTAAAACGCCCCGCCGCCGGGCATCCTAACGGCAGGAGGTGACCGCTTTTATGAATTCCCTCACGCCGTTCATCCATCATGCCCTTCCGGACCGGCCCGGGCCTTCTTCCGCGCCGGAAGCCAACTGCAGCCGGTGCAGCCCGCCGCTGGGCAAACAGCCGGACCCGACCCAGCCGCCCGGAGACCCCTCGGCACCCGGCACCCAGCTGCCCCCACCGGAAGTGCCCGGCAATCCTCCGCACCCGGAACCGGGCAGCGCTCCGCAGGCCGGTGTGCCCATGACCGACGGCACCCCCGCCGCCTGCCGCCAGAAAAACGCGCAGGAATTTCTGGCCGGGAAGGTGCCCGGTGTGATGGCGCAATATGCCCCGGGGCTGTTCAGCACCCTGCAGCACACTCACTCGGCCCACCCCGCCCCGGATGAGGACGCCGACGCGGTGCAGCAGCTTGTGGAGTGGCGCGAAAACGCCCCTTACGGCTGAGCCGCACAAAAAATTTTCCGTTAATTTTTGCTTTACCTGTTGAAATCTTGCCGCGCTTCCCTTATTATGGTAGCAAACAAAGATAAAGGCAGGTTTTGCATTATGGCAGAGATCAAATACGAAGTCGTCGAGCGCATCGCGGTGCTCTCGCAGCGTCCCCGCGGCTGGGAGCGTCAGCTCAACCTGATCAGCTGGAACGACGGCGAGCCCAAGTACGACATCCGCGACTGGTCCCCGGACGGCACCCGCATGGGCAAGGGCATCTCCCTGAGCCACGACGAGCTGGCCATCCTCAAGGGCATCCTGGAAGATATGGAGCTGTGAGCATGACCGACCGCGAGGAGTTTTTGCAGATCTTCCGGCAGCATGTCACCCGCCCCGGCAGCGAAAAGCTGCTGGACTGGCTGGACCACAAGACCGATTTCTTTTCGGCTCCGGCGTCCACCCGGTTCCACGGTGCCTGCACCGGCGGGCTGTGCATGCACAGCCTGAACGTCTACCACGCCCTGCACGACACCTTTTTTACCGAGGGCGAGAGTGAGGAGAGCTTTGCCATCTGCGCACTGCTGCACGATCTGTGCAAGGCCAACTACTACAAGGCCGGCACCCGCAACGTGAAGAACGAGACCACCGGTCAGTGGGAAAAGGTGCCCAGCTACAGCGTGGAGGACCTGTTTCCCTACGGCCATGGTGAAAAAAGCGTGTTCCTCATTGAGCGCTTCATGAAGCTCAAGGTGGAAGAGGCCGTGGCCATCCGCTGGCACATGGGCGGCTTTGACGATGCGGCCCGGGGCGGCTGCTTTGCCATCTCGGAAGCCTACGACAAGTACCCCCTTGCCGTCAAACTGCACATCGCGGATCTGGAAGCCACCTATCTTATGGAGCACCGCACCAGCGCCGTGCACTGAGCATATTTTATCCCGATACCAAAAAAGACCCGGATACCGGCAGCACCTTTTTGTGCCTGCCCCGTGTCCGGGTCCTGTTTTTTATTCCTTGTTGCGGGCCTTATTCTGGTACATCCGGTCATCTGCCTGCCGGATGGCCTCCCGCAGCGGGTGCACGCCGCACACACCGCCCACGCTGATGGACAGGCGGATCTCCGGGTGGCTCTCCACCCGGGCCTGCCGCACCGCTTCCTGGATGCGGTCCATCACCAGCGGCAGCCCCTCCGGCCGCAGCTGCGGCATCACCAGCAAAAACTCGTCGCCGCCGTAGCGCACCAGAATGTCGCTCTCCCGCAGGCAGGCCTGCACCGCCGCAGAGATGCTCTCCAGCGCCTTGTCGCCCACCAGATGGCCGTAGCTGTCGTTCACGGCCTTGAAGCGGTCCACGTCAATGACCACTACACCGTTGATCTGCTCACTGTCGGCCAGAAACTTTTCAAAGTACCGGCGGGAGTAGGCCCCTGTGAGCGGATCGATGAATGCACTGTTGTCAAAGTCCTCGCTGCGGTCCAGCAGCATGCGGCGGCCGCCCATGTCCAACCAGCGTCCGTTGGACAGCTTGGAAACCATTTCCAGCACGCAGCCGCGGCCGTTGTTCTCCACATAGCGCGACAGCACAAAATAGGCGTCCTCGCCATTGAATTCGATCTTGTTCAGGGTCTTTTTGCTGGTGAACACCTTGGCCGAGATGCAGTTCTCGCACCGGCCGGCCTTGTTCCACACCACATGGCAGTGACCGGCCTGCTCTTCCAGCGTGCCGTCCGGGTGCAGGGTGAGCACCTTGGCGCGCTCCGGGTCCACCAGACGCACCAGGTCAAACACGCCCTGCAGCTGCTGCAGGACAGCCGCCATCGAGCCTCCGGAGCTGTGCAGCAGCACATCCGGCTGCGCCTTTGCATCCTCGGCCTGCTCCGGCAGCAGCTGGCCCACCACGCTCACACAGCGGCGCTGCCCGCCGCGGCTCCACTGGGTGCGCAGCACCAGCCGGTGCGGCTGGTATCCGCCGCCGGTCTGCACCTCCACGGGGAAGCTGGCCTGCGGGATCTCCGGCGTTGCCTTTTCCAGCGCTTCCAACAGGCGGCGGCGGTCCTTCAGGGAAAGGAAGTTCAGCCCTTCGCCATGGTCAAAGTCCAGCACCTGGGTGCGCTCGGCGGCGCTGGCGTAGTGGTTGGTCACCGTCACCCGGCCGCTGAGCAGGTCGTAGTCGAACTGGATGCCGCCGCACTGGTCCGCATAGAACTGGGTGCGCTCGCGTTCCAGGTTGAGCAGCCGCTGGCTGCGGTCCTCCCGCGGGAGGGCTTCCCGGTGCAGGATCTCCTCCGACAAGCGGTGGGTGTCCTGGTGGAAGCTGCGGTCCCACTCATTGCGCTGCAGCTCCTGCCGCAGCAGCTCCGACGACTCATTCAGGCATTCCAGCAGCAGCGGGTTGAAGGCCCCGCACTCGCCGTTCAGGATCATGCGCAGGGCCGTGTCGTGGTCGTAGGCCGGTTTATAGCAGCGGTCGCTGGTCAGGGCGTCGTACACATCTGCCAGTGCCACCACCTGTGCTGCGATGGGGATCGCATCGCCCTTCAGCTTGTCCGGGTAGCCGCCGCCGTCCCAGCGCTCATGGTGCCAGCGGCAGATGGCATAGGCCACCTGCAGCAGGGGCTCGTTTCCCCCGCCGATGGTGTTGCTCAGGTCCCGCAGGATGCGGGCGCCCTTCACCGTGTGGGTCTTGATCATCGCGTATTCTTCGGCGGTCAGGCGGCCGGGCTTGTTGAGGATCTCGGTGGGGATCACGATCTTGCCCAGGTCGTGCAGGGCCGATGCCGTGCTGATGAGCGAAATGTCGCTCTCGTCCAGCTGGTAGCGGTCGGTCTTGCCCGCCAGCTGGTGCAGCAGCAGGTCGGTCAGGGTGCGGATGTGCAGCACATGCAGGCCGCTCTCGCTGTTGCGGAACTCCACCACATGGCTCAGGATGCTGATCATCAGCACGCTGTTGTGCTCTTTTTCGTACACCTGATCGGTCACCAGCCGGGTCAGGCGCTTCTGCTTGGCATACAGCATGAGCACGTTCTGCACCTGGCGCAGCACCATGACCCGCTCAAAGGGGCGGCGCATGTAGTCGGCCACACCCAAGTCGTAGGCACGCTCGATGTTGGCCGTGTCCTTTGCCGCCGAGATCATGATCACCGGGATCTCGTCCAGCCAGGAATAGCAGCGCATGACCTTCAGCACGTCAAAGCCGTCCATCTGCGGCATCATGATGTCCAGCAGCACCAGTGCGATGTCCGTGTGCTCGCGCAAAAGCTCCACCGCCCGGACACCGTTTTCTGCTTCCAGATACTCATACCCGTCACCCAGGATCTCCATCAGCAGCGCGCGGTTGATCTCAGAATCGTCTGCGATCAGGATCTTCTGTTTCACATTCATGTGCCTTGCTCCTCGCCATCCCCATCTGGCAATGTGCTGCCTTGCCGCAGCAAAAATCCCCTGTTCACACAAAAAGCTGCTGCACCAGTCCATGCTGGCGCAGCAGCTTGTCGAATCATTCTTGCATCATTTCATCAAACCGGCGCAGCAGCTCCACCGAAAGCTTCTCCAGCTCCGTTTCCGGCTGCCACACGGGTTCCGGCTGCGCCGCAGGCTGTGCGGCCGGTCTTGCACAGCAGGCCACAGCTTCTTCGGGCGGTTCCGGCGTCGGGGCCTGCACCGGCACTTCCGGACAGGCAGGCCTCTGGGCAGCCTGCTGCTCTGCCTTTTCGGCACGGGCCACGGCCATCTGCAGCTCCTCCCGGGCCTGCTCACAGGCTGCTTCGAGGTCGGCATTTTCCCGCCGCAGAGCGATCATCTGGCGCTCGCAGGCAAACAGCCGGGTCTGGTAGCGGCGGATCTCGGCGTGGGCCGCTTCCAGCTTGCGGGTCAGCTGCTGCAGCTTGTCGCTGCCCTCTGCCCGCACCGATGCTGCGGCCTGCGCCGCCGCCTGCTGGGCAAAGCGCTGCCGCAGAGCTTTGTTCTCCTGCCTGAGTTGCGCCATGGTCTCCTCCATTCCCTGCTGCGTCTGCCGGGCAAGGCGGAGTTCTGCCGCATACGCTGCGCGGATGTGCGCAATACAATTTTCAACATCCAGTTTCCGGTACCCGAACCATCCGGTCCGCAGCGGAACGTCCTGTTTCAGCATTGCATTGCCTCCCTCCGCTTGCGCGCAAGAGACCCGCCCTCCTCACGGGCGCTGTGCCACGATGCGTTTATTATTTGCCAGCCTTACTTCCGCTTGTTCAGGATGGCCAGCAGCTCGTCGTAGTAACGGTTGTCGCTGCTTTCCTCTTCCACGGGCTTTGCGGCAGCTGCCGGAGCGGCCGGGGCTGCTGCAGGAGCAGCAGGAGCAGCAGGAGCAGCGGCAGTGGCTGCACTGCCGGTGTCGCTGCTGAACACTGCCGACGGCACCGACTGGGCACCGCCCATGGCGTTGTTGATGCTGTTGCGCAGGTCGCTGGCACTCTTGTTGTCGAAGCCGGTAGCAACGACGGTCACGCGCATCTCGTCGGACAGGTTCTCGTCAAACGCAGTACCCCAGATGATGTTCGCATCCGGATGAGCGCTCTGGGTGATGAGGCCGGCTGCGGTCTCCACGTCCTCCAGGCCGATGTCGGGGCTGGAAGTGATGTTGATGATAACGCCGTGTGCACCGGCAATGCTGGTCTCCAGCAACGGGCTGGAAATGGCAGCCTTGGCGGCGTTCTCAGCCTTGCCGGCACCCTTGGCGCTGCCCACGCCCATGTGCGCGTAACCGGCATCCTTCATGATGGAGCGCACGTCGGCGAAGTCCAGATTGATGAAGGCGGGCACGTTGATCAGGGCGGAAATGGACTCGACGCCCTGACGCAGCACGTTGTCGGCAGCCTGGAAGGCATTCATCAGGGTGATCT
>OICD01001137.1_pt1 | contig 12051 bp, 17 predicted proteins | sample 1581161 | NCBI WGS metagenome assembly OICD01 (sample SAMEA3882546, study PRJEB24775) | human gut metagenome | biome: human-associated habitat; feature: intestine environment; material: feces | place: Netherlands | collected 2009/2010 | reverse complement strand
TAATAGTATTTAAACTAGAATAGCATAGTGCAAATAGCCAACACCAGTGTGGAAAATGTTGGGTTCCATTAAAAAGAACTCCTTTTATTGACATCCAAATGATTAACGCACAAGGCGCTAATGAAATAACCCAACCGTTTAAGCTTGTTTGAAAAAAATAATCTAGTGTACTGACATATTGATATTTAGTTAAATATTTCTGGCTGTTATTGCCGTTTTATGGTACAATAAAAGAAACGGCGGTGATATCCTATGGCAAGACCAAAAAAGTACAAAATCAAACTTACGGATGATGAATTAAAAGAATTTAAATCTGTCATCCGAAAAAATAAAACATCCAAAACAATCCGATGCAGATGCCAGATTATTATTGACCTGGATGAGTCCCACGGAAAAGTATTGACTCATGAGCAGTCTGCAAAATCAAATGGTGTATGTCTGGCAACAGTAACCAATACTGTGAAAAAATATTTTGAGGGTGGTATTGATGCAGTAACTGAGTTTAAGCGTAATGTTAATTCTGATAATGCAAGGCGTGTGCTCGATGGACGTGCTGAAGCCCGTATCATTGAACTTGCCTGTGGTCCGGTGCCGGAAGGACATTCAAGGTGGACCATCCGGCTGCTGGAAGAGAAATCAAAAATTGTTCTTGATACTCCGGTCAGCCGTGAGGCAATCCGAAGAGCCTTAAAAAAAACAAACTTCGACCTCACAAAAACGACTACTGGTGCATCCCCAAAAAAGATGATGCCGAATTTATAGCATGTATGGAAGATGTCCTTGATGTATATGAACTCCCATACAATCCTGAAAGACCAGTTGTATGCATGGACGAAAAGCCTTACCAGTTACTGGGCGATGCAAGGAAACCACTGCCCATGCGTCCGGGTGACAATCAGAAAACAGATTCGGAATATGTCAGGAATGGTACCTGCAGCATATTTGCTTTTGTCGAACCGCTTGGAGGCACTCATCATGTCAGCGTGCGAGAACAACGTACTGCCTTTGACTGGGCAGAAGAGATAAAATATCTCGTTGATGTCATGTATCCTGATGCAGAAAAAGTAATTCTTGTTATGGATAACCTTAACACCCATAAAACGGCGTCCTTGTATAAAAGGTATCCAGCAGATGAGGCAAGACGAATTATCAAGCGTTTGGAAATTCACTATACACCCAAACATGGAAGCTGGCTTGACATTGCAGAAATAGAACTGAATGTAATGACCAGACAGTGTTTGTCACGAAGGATTGAAAACATTGCAAAACTTCGTGGAGAGTTAGCTGCGTGGGAAGTCGAGCGTAATACAGTCGCAGCAAAAGTTAATTGGCAGTTCCGAACTGCCGATGCAAGAGTGAAGTTGAGTTCATTGTATCCTATGTTTACAACAGCTTCCGAATAGGAAGTTGTTGTAATGCTAAAAATCAATGTGCCAATACACTAGTAGATTAGTAAGATTATCTAATATAATTATACCCCAAAAAAGTTTAACATAAATTGTGTGCCGAATATTTGTGATCCTTTCATCACAGTGAATGGTGGTTTTCATAAGTTGTCCTCCTCCCAAAATAAATCGTTTAATGTTTTGTTAAGTACTTTACATATCCGAATACAAAGCTGAAGACTGGGATTAAACTTTCCGCCTTCTAGTAAGTTGATAGTAGGGCGTGTAACATTAACTTTGGCAGCCAGTTCTTCTTGAGAAAGATTCATCTCAACGCGCGCTAATTTAAGACGCATATTTTTCATTTCTATATGTATTATATGATATATCAAACAAAGTGTAAAGTATATAATACAAAAAATAATAAATATATAACGTTATGTGAAAAAGATTATTATGTTTTGGTAATAGAACTTTTAAGTATTTGATTCAAGTGTCGGAGTAATAAAAGAGTTACGAAATAAAGTAAAAGCAAATTAGGAGGAATTGATTTGATGCCATATGAAGTAGGAAAGACGTTTATTATTAGGGTTCCATTATTATCTATAGAGACTTATAAGGAATTATGTTCAGAAAAAGATGGATTACCAGTTATTAAAACCAAGGAAACATTGACAGGGTATACCCACAAACTATTCACGTTGAGGCGGAAGAAGGGTACAGACTAGCTTGTTCCTATCTCCTGTGCCCACGTTGAGGCGGAAGAAGAGCACAGGCGGGCGTTCGCCGCATCACTCTCAATTTCCATCCATGACTGTTTTGCATATCTTCTATGCTTGTGGTACAATAAACAGAAAGCAGGCATTTTGAGGAGAAAATTGTATGAAAGCACAGGAATTATTATTTCAATTGCAAGATAAAGGTTACCGTGATTTTCAGAGCAAATTAGTCCCGACGATTCCTGTGGAGACGATTATCGGCGTCCGCATTCCCGCTATTCGTAAGCTTGCGAAGGAGTATGGAAAGGATCCGGAGAGCGTAGAGTTTCTGAAGCAGCTGCCGCACACTTATTATGATGAAAATATTTTGCATGCGTTGTTGGTGGAGATCAAAGATTACGAAGCCTGTGTAAAAGAAGTGGAGCGCTTTCTGCCTTATGTGGATAACTGGGCGGTGTGTGATATTTTTTCACCAAAGGTGTTTCGCAAAAACAAAGACAAACTCATAGACAAAATAAGAGAATGGACAGCTTCGGGTCACTCCTATACCTGCCGCTTCGGAATGGAAATGCTGATGACACATTTCCTGGATGAGGATTTCCGGGTGGAATATCTGGAGATCCCGGCAACGGTACATTCCGAGGAATATTATGTGAACATGATGATCGCGTGGTTCTATGCCACGGCACTGGCAAAACAGTGGGATGCGGCCGTTGGCTATATCGAGAAAAAATGCTTGGATCCATGGACTCATAACAAGACCATACAGAAGGCGAGGGAAAGCTACCGGATCACCCGGGAGCAGAAAGAGTATCTGAAAACATTAAAGGTGTAAAACAGATGCAAGAAAGCTATGAGGTAGGATATGAAAAAGAGAAACAAGGCAGAAGTGTTATCAGGTCAAAAAATCAAAATAGCGGCGTTGTTAACGGGAATAAGCCTGCTGCTGTTATCCGGTTGCGGTAATAAAGCACAAGAAGCGGAAGGATCACAGGTACAGACAGACATCGCTGTAACTGCCACAGAACAGACTGCTGCGGCAGAAGAGCAGGCAGAGACAACAGATCCGGAAACATTGGAGTATGCATACCGGTTGCATATCACGATCAATCCCGAATTCAAGTTATATCTGGATAAGCAGTCAAAGGTAGTGGCGGTTGCATGCCTGAATCAGGATGCGGAAGATCTGTTCTCAGAGACGGACCTCACGGGGATGGATCTGGAAAAGGCTATGCCTGTGATCATACAGCAGGCAGTGGCAAAAGAGTATCTGGCAGACGGTAAAAATATCACCATAGATCTGGAAAAATCAACGGAGTCCGGGCAGGCAGACACAGTGGAACAGGTGATCGCGGCTGCAGTTACTGCGGAATTAAAAGAACAAGGTGTGGATGCTGTCTTAGAGCTGCAGGATGCCGGTACGCCGGTCATCATCGAAGGAACCGACACAGGAGCCGGGGATACTGTTCCGGATAAGACAGATAATACAGGTAATTCAGCTAATTCAGATAAGGCTGGAAATGCGGCGGAAAGCGGAGCAAACAATGCAGTTCCGGAAAACGGAACTACAGGTAGTGGATCGGCAACAAACGTTTCACAGAAGACAAAATGTAGTGCCTGTGACGGAACCGGAATCTGCCAGGAATGCAAGGGTGGTACAGCACCTTGTAAGCGTTGTGGAGGATCCTTGTGGGAGACCTGCGGTACCTGCGGAGGCAGTGGCAGACAGACCTGTCCCGGATGTGGCGGTAGCGGTGTGGATGCTACCAGCGGAACCAGCTGCAGACATTGTGGAGGCAGTGGTGGAAATACCTGCCAGCAGTGCGGTGGAAGCGGTGGTAAGTCTTGTAGTATCTGTCATGGTAAGGGTGTGATCTCTGATGACTGCATTCTGTGTCACGGAGACAAAAAGTGTACTGTATGCGGCGGCACCGGAGAACTTTAAAAACGTAAAAGATAAGCCAGTAAAGGGATGGAACAGCATGAAAGATCATCACATGGAATTTCGCAGGGCACGCAGAGAAGAAGCAGAAGAAATCCTGCAGTTATACCGTTCCCTGATCGGAACCGAATATTGTGTCTGGACAGAAAATTATCCCACAGAACGGGAAGTGGAATTTGACCTGTCGAGAAATGCATTGTTTTGCCTGCATGAGAGAATGCCGGAACCTGATGAGAGAGAACGATTAATAGGCACAATCTCCATAGACGATGACCCGGAAGTGGAGGCACTGTCCTGTTGGTCAGAGGACCTTACCCCGGTGGCAGAGCTGTCCAGACTGGGAGTGGCAGCAGAATATCAGAATCGCGGCATTGCCAGGATCCTGTTGCAGGAAGCTATGGCGGAATTGAAATCACAGGGTTATAAGGCGGTACACATTTTAGTGGCAAAGGACAACGTGAAAGCCCTGCGTTCTTATGAAAAATTGCATTTTACCACAGCAGGGGAATGTGAGCTTTTCGGGCATTCCTACTGGTGTTATGAGAAAGAATTATAGAAGTGATCACTATGCAAATCAATGAAACAGAGAGGAAAGACGATATATGGTAACGATCGATCTGATCACAGGTTTCCTGGGATCCGGAAAGACTACTTTTCTGAAAAAATATGCGGAATATCTGATGGATCAGGGACTGCATATCGGTATTCTGGAAAATGATTTCGGTGCCATCAACGTGGATATGCTGATGCTCCACGAACTCAGGGGAGATCAGTGCGAACTGGAGATGATCGCCGGAGGATGCGATGCGGAGAGCCATAGGAGGCGTTTCCGTACGAAGCTGATCTCCATGCGAATGTGTGGTTATGACAGGGTGCTGGTGGAGCCGTCGGGAATCTATGACGTAGATGAGTTTTTTGATGTACTTCGGGAGGAACCGTTGGACCAGTGGTATGAGATCGGCAATGTCATCGCCATACTAGATGCAAGACTGGAGAATAATCTCTCACAGCAGGCGGACTATCTGCTGGCATCGGAGGCTGCCAATGCCGGAAAAGTGATCCTGAGCCATGCGGATGCAGCCACCAGGGAACAGTGTGAGGACACGGTGGCACATCTCAACCGGGCACTGGAACAGATCCGTTGCGACCGGAGAATCGACCCCAAGAAGGACATCTTACAGAAAAATCTCACGGATCTGACAAAAGAAGATTTAGAGGAAGTATCCCAATGCGGTTATCGTCTGGAAAGTTACCGCAAGATGGATTTAGAAAATGGACAGAGCTTCGACTCTTTATTTTTCATGGAAGAGAAGATTAAGCCGGAGGCTTTGGAACGGGCGGTGCCCAGACTGTTTTCCGACAAGTCCTGCGGAGAAGTATTCCGTATCAAGGGCTTTGTGAAAAACGGAGCAGGACAATGGATGGAATTGAATGCTACACCGGACAGTCATACGATGCAGTCTGTCGCAGTGGGGCAGGAGGTGCTGATCGTCATCGGAGAGCATTTACAGGAAGATAAAATCAGAGAGATTCTGAAGGAGGAAGAGACATGTCAATCTTAAGTCAGTTAAACAGTGTACCGATGTACCTGATCTGTGGAGGGATCATTGCTTTTGTGGCGGTGGTCTGTGTGATTTTTCTGGTGAGGGCATACCGCGCCGGGCAGGCACTCGGTATGGATACCACGAAAATGAAGCGTACGATCATCTCCAGTGCGACCTTTTCCCTGTTGCCCAGTGTGGGGATCCTGCTGGGTGTCATCGCCCTGTCGGGAAGTCTGGGAACACCCTGGCCGTGGCTTCGATTGTCCGTGATCGGTGCACTGCATTATGAGACCCAGGTGGCTCAGGCAGCAGCGGAGCAGGTGGGAATGAGCACATTGTCTGCTGCGGAAATGACACCGCAGGCATTTTCCACGATCGCACTGCTCATGAGCATCTGCATTATCTGGGGCATGGCATTGTCCATTTTCCTGAATAAAAAATATACACAGAAGCTGACCTCGAATAAAAAATCCGGCAAGCCGGGTTTCGGAGATATGGCAATGACTGCCATGTTCATCGGACTGGTCAGCACCTACATCGGAAGATATCTTGGCGGTTTTATATCGGAGAACGGATTGTTTACGTTTCACGGAGATTACATTCCGTTAGTGGTAATGGCGGTATCGGCACTGGTGATGGCAGGGTTTGTATACCTCATTGAGAAAAAAGGAAAAGCCTGGGTGGACAGCTTTTCCATTGCCGGAAGCATGATCATCGGTATGACGGCAGCGGTGCTGGTGGGGTTGCTGTAACGACTGACAGAACAACCTACATAGTACCGGGTAGCGTATCTCCGAAACGGAAAGGAATATCAATATGAGAACAGATAGCATGAAGGCAGATAGTATGAAAGCAGATAGTACGAGAACAGATAACATGAAAGCGGACAGCATGACAATAGATAATAAGGAACTGAATAATGTAGAAGCAACAAAGGAGCAGACCGGGCAGAGTCCAGATACCTGGCAGGCCTACACGAAGAAAACACATGTCATCGGGCGGACTGTGAGTATCATTACGCTGGTGATGTTGGTGGGAGCACCGTTTCTCATCGGTAAGCTTTTAGGTGCGTATCCGGATCTGGGGGCTGTTGGAAAGGGGTTTCTCTCTGTGGGAATCGTATGGCTGGTCAGCAGCATCGCGGAGTTTTTGATCTACACACCGATGCTGGGAGCCGGCGGCGGATATCTGGCATTTATCACCGGTAACCTGATCAATATGAAGATTCCCTGCGCGGTCAATGCGAGAGACATGGTAGGAGCGAAGACCGGAACGCCGGAAAATGAGATCATCTCCACAATCTCCATCGCAACATCTTCCCTGGTGACAATCCTCGTCCTGGCATTGGGCGTGTTATTGATGGTGCCGCTGCAGCCCGTGCTGCAGAGCGAAGTATTGCAGCCGGCTTTTGAAAATGTGGTGCCGGCGCTGTTCGGTGCCATGGCGTACAAATATTACCGGAAAAATATGAAGATTGCTGCATTGCCGCTGATCCTTATGAGCCTGTTATTCATTCTGGTACCGTCCCTGATCGGCTCCACCAGCTTTATGATCGTTCCTTCCGGCGCGATTGCCATCGGTGTGGCATATCTGCTGTTCCGGAAAAAGAATACACAGAAAACGACAGAAGAATAATTAAGAAAAGAGGACAGATATGAAATACATAGGTTTGATACTTCTTGCAGTGTTGGCTGTGATCGTATTGTTACTGTTGATCGCAGTGCTCCGTACCTTATTGATGCCGTCGAAGACTTCGACTTATGTGGCAGACGAACCGGAGGAGGAAGCGCTGGCACTGGCGGAGAAGCTGTCGAAAATGATCCAATATGACACCACCTCCTATGCCAACGTGGCAGAGGTGGAGAAATTCTTAGGATTCCATAAGGTGCTGGAGGAACTGTTCCCTCTGGTACATGAGAAGCTGGAGAAGACAGAGATCGATGGGAATCTGTTATTTTACTGGAAAGGAAAAAGCTCCGAGAAACCGATCCTGCTCATGAGCCACCAGGATGTGGTGCCGGCGGAAGGTGAATGGGTTCATGCACCTTTTTCCGGAGATATCGCAGAAGGAAAAGTATGGGGCAGAGGCGCATCCGATACCAAGGCCTCTGTAATGGCATTTTTCCAGGCGGTGGAGGAACTCCTGTCGGAAGGGTTCGTCCCGCCCACCGATGTCTATCTGGCAAGCTCCTGCACGGAAGAGTGGGGCGGTGACGGTGCACCGAAGATCGTTGCAGAATTGCAGCGCAGAGGGATCGAGCTGTTCCTGGTATGCGATGAGGGTGGTGCGATCATCACCGAACCCATCGGCGGCATTCACGGCAATTTTGCCATGGTAGGCGTATTTGAAAAGGGCAAGGCAGATGTGAAGTTCACCGCACGGAGCAACGGCGGACATGCCAGCGCACCGTCGAAGGAAACTCCCATTGCCAGATTATCCGCTTTTGTCAATGAGGTGGAGACGCATTCCCCGTTCCGGAAAAAGCTGTTGCCGGAGGTATCGGCGATGTTCACAGAACTGGCGCCCTACGCCGGATTTGGAATGAAGCTGGTATTCGGTAATGTGTGGCTGTTCGGACCGGTATTAAAAGCGGTCATGCCTGCGATCAGTGCCCAGGCAGGTGCAATGCTGAAGACGACGATCGCTTTCACGGTGCAGAAGGGCTCCGATGCCTATAATGTGCTGCCTCAGGAGGCCTATGTGGGTGCCAACATGCGTTTTATTCCTCATCAGGGGGAGAAGGAGAGCCTGGAGATCATCAAAAAAGTAGCAGATAAATACGGTCTGGAGACCGAAGTGCTGCATGCCAATGATTATACGCCGCCTGTGGATATTCACGGAGAAGCATTCCATCTGGTGGAGCAGACCATCGCAGATACTTTCCCGGGACTGCCCTCCAGTCCTTATGTGATGACGGGCGCGACCGATGCACAGTTTTACCAGCCGATCTGCAAGAACTGCATCCGCTTCGCACCGGTAGTCTATGGTCCGGAGCAGATGAAGGGCATGCACGGACTGAATGAGAATATTGAGTATAACTGTCTGCCCGGAGCAGTCCGTTTTTACAAGAATCTGATCCGTGCGGAGAAATAAGGAGCAAAAGCTATGAACACCATGACGACCTATTCCGGCAGAAAATTCGATCCCATGCAGATGACACCGGGAGATGTCTATATCGAAGATATCGCCCATGCGCTGAGCTTACTGTGCCGGGGCGGTGGACAGCTGACCTATTTTTATTCGGTGGGACAGCATTCGCTCAACTGTGCTGCGGAAGCGAAAGCCAGAGGGTGGTCTAAGAGGCAGCAGCTCGCCTGTCTGCTCCATGATGCCAGCGAGGGATATATATCGGATATCATTCGCCCGGTGAAGATCTATCTGACCAATTATCTGGAGATTGAAAGTAAGATCATGGGAACGATCCTTACACATTTCGGACTGGATGATCTGACGGAAGAGGAGAACCGCCGCTGGAAACAGATTGACGATGAGATTCTGGAACTGGAACTGAAGGCGCTGCTTCATGGGGAAGAAGACAGAGCGGTGCCGCAGCTTTTTTCCGTGCCGGATCTGGCGGAGCATACGCCGGGAGAGGTCGAAGTCAGGTTCCTGCAGGAGGCAGAGCGACTGGGGGTGCACGGCAGTGATCGTTGAGAAGAAGCCGGAGCGCAGTTATTCTACGACAGTAATGTACATTCTGGCATATTTGGATCGTTATGGCTATCCGGTATTGATTCTGATAGCAGGAGCGCTGGCAGATTTCTACGGGGGGAGAATTACAATGTTGTTTGTACTGGCAGTGGGAATATTATTGGATGGAATCTATAATCTGGTGGGGTATCTGTGTCGTTGGAGACATATTTATCTCTGCTATCAGAGCATGTGCCATACGAAGATGACACCTTCGCGGATTGAGTGGGATCGGATGACAAAAAAGGATGCGTACGGCATTCCTGCTACTTTCATTATTGGCGGAATCATAGGAATATTGGTGAGTATTTTTCTCAGGTAAAGCGCTTATAATTATGCTATAATGAATTAAAAGTAAGGAAATAGATAAAAACAAGAAAGGGAGGGTATTTTATGGGATTTTTAACAGGAAAGACAGCAATCATCACCGGCGGAGGAAGAGCGGTCTTAAGTAATGGGGAGTGCGGTTCCATCGGTTACGGTATCGCAACGGCGTATGCCAAAGAGGGTGCGAACCTTGTACTGACCGGACGTAATGTACAGAAGCTGACGGATGCGAAGGAAGAACTGGAGGCAAAGTACGGTATCAAGGTACTTCCCGTACAGGCAGATGTCAGCGCTGGTTCAGACAATGAAGCAATCGTACAGAATGTGGTGAAGCAGGCGATTGACACTTTCGGAAGGATCGATGTACTGATCAACAATGCCCAGGCTTCCGCTTCCGGCGTAACCATCGCAGATCATACCACCGAGCAGTTTGACCTGGCGGTATATTCCGGTCTGTATGCAGCATTCTACTATATGAAGGCTTGCTATCCTTACCTGAAGGAGACCAAGGGTTCTGTTATTAACTTTGCCTCCGGAGCAGGTCTCTTCGGTAATTTCGGACAGTGCGCTTATGCGGCGGCCAAGGAAGGTATCCGCGGACTGACCAGAGTCGCAGCTACCGAGTGGGGTCCCGATGGCATCAATGTCAACGTTGTATGTCCTCTGGCATGGACCGCACAGCTGGAGAAATTCGAGCAGGCATATCCCGATGCTTTCAAGGCAAACGTCAAGATGCCTCCTATGGGACATTACGGCGACGTGGAGAAGGAGATCGGCCGCGTCTGCGTACAGCTGGCTTCTCCCGACTTCAAGTATATGAGCGGTGAGACCCTGACACTGGAAGGTGCTATGGGACAGAGACCGTAAGTGGTGAGAAAATAATTTTTAAAACTAAGGCTTGAAAGAAAGAAAGAAAGATATTATAATCAAGACATAAAGAGAAGCAACCGCCCACAAGTGGTTAGCCTCCCGGTAATTGTTTAGTAAACCTACCTGTACTGGCCAAGTGACAAGGTAGGTTTATTTATTTTCGCTTGTTTATCCTACTGTCTATGTAGGCAAGCAGCGCAATGAGAAATGTACCACCTAAAAATAACAGGTTTAATACTTCATACATATTCATTAGCACCACCTCCCTTCTCATTAAAAGCTATAAGCCGGGAGGCTACCACCTTGCAACACGGTTGCTTCTCAAAAAGTGTATCATGCAGAGTAGTGCGTTTCAATTCTAATATTTCGTATACAATTCCACAACAAAAAAGTGCACAATACCATATTTAGTAGTCAGAGGAATAAAAAGAAAATTAAATGGACTATATATAGCAAAATAGAACTTTGACCCGGAATAGGCTGAAAAGTTTTTTCTAAGGTAAAAATTAGATTTTGTTATTTATCCCTGGGACATTTTCACAGACTCTTCCGTCTAATAGTCATAAGACGTATACTTATGAGGAAGAAAGGACGAGGCACATGGGAGAGATAGAACAATTGGTGCGCAGGGCAAAAAAACGGGATCCAGATGCTTTCACGGAGCTGATGCAGCTTCATGAGAAGGACATGTACCGGACAGCCAGCGCGATCCTACCGCAGGATGCGGATATTGCGGATGCCATACAGGAGACGATTCTCACCGTTTGGGAGAAAATAGATACATTACAGAAAAACCGGTATTTCAAGACCTGGATGATCCGTATTCTGATCAATAAATGCAAGGATATCCTGCGCTCAGGGAGACGGATGATCTGTGTGGAAGAACTGCCGGAACAGGCAGCGAAGGATACAGTGGAGGCAGAGGCAAATTTGGAATGGAAGGAAGCCCTGTGGGGACTGGATGAAAAATATCGCCTGATCGTAGTACTGTTCTATGCGGAAGGACTGCGGACAGCAGAGATCGGAAAATTACTGCAGCTGCCCGACAGTACGGTGCGCACAAGGCTCGCCAGAGGGCGGGAGCAGTTGGCGAGATATTATGCGGAGACAGAGGAAGGAGGCGGAAGAAAATGAGACCGATGAATGAAATAGAGATAGAACTTCCACAGATCGTACTGGATAGGGCGGATGCAGCCTATGTACAGATCAGACAACAGGCAGCGCAGGAAAAACAATTGACGGGCAAGAGATTCCCCCGCGCAGCAGGCATCCTGTTAGCTGTGGTGATACTTTCTGTCACAGCAGTATCCGCCACCGCCGCCGGAATCATGGGATACCGCCGCTATCTGGCAGAGCGCATGACTGACATCGGGACGGAAGAATTGGGACACTTGGAGATGGTGGCAGGACAAGGCAGTGTTCAGGCGGAATTTAACAGAGAACTGACGGCAAGAGAACAGAGTGTATATGAGCAGCTGACCCGGGAATATGAAGAGGATGGCAAATATCCTGCGGGACAGCTTCATGAATTAGCCGAAGAAGAGAACTATTCCGGCACAGGTGTAGCCGTTCG
>OICD01001129.1_pt1 | contig 12116 bp, 5 predicted proteins | sample 1581161 | NCBI WGS metagenome assembly OICD01 (sample SAMEA3882546, study PRJEB24775) | human gut metagenome | biome: human-associated habitat; feature: intestine environment; material: feces | place: Netherlands | collected 2009/2010 | reverse complement strand
CGCTCTTCCGATCTCAAGTTTTCCGATTCGTTCAAGGGGTCGCTGACGGCGGTGGAAATCTGCGATTTGCTTCAGGAAGCCGCGGCTGACATTTTCCCGGATGCGGAAACGGTGTCGCTGCCCATTGCCGACGGCGGCGAAGGCACGGTGGATGCGCTGCTTTGCGCAATGGGCGGAAAACGGATGACGACGCGTGTGACTGGCCCGCTGCTCATGCCCGTGGATGCGCAGTGGGGCTTGCTGGGCGACGGACAGACGGCGGTGCTGGAAATGGCGCAGGCGAGCGGCTTGCCGTATGTGCCGGCGGCGCAGCGCGACCCGCGAAAAACAACCAGTTACGGCACGGGCGAGCTGATAGCGGAAGCCGTCCGGTGCGGCGCAAAGTCGCTACTGATTGGCATTGGCGGAAGCGCCACGAATGACGGCGGGCTGGGGATGCTCAGCGCCTTGGGCGCGGTGTTCACAGATCGGCAGGGAAAGCCGGTTTCCCCAACAGGCGGGGCGCTGGCGGAAGTCTGCCATGCGGATTTTTCCGGGCTGATGCCGGAACTTGCGGATTGCCGCATCACCGTGCTGTGCGACGTGACGAACCCGCTGCTGGGCGCGACGGGCGCGACGTACACCTACGGCCCGCAGAAGGGCGCAACGCCGGAAATCTGCGCGGAACTGGAAGCGGGCATGAAACACTATGCGCAGGTCGTCGAAAACACCATTGGACGCAATATTGCGGATTTCCCCGGCGCGGGTGCGGCGGGTGGATTGGGCGCGGCGCTGGGCGGCGTGCTGAAGGCGACGCTGAAAAGCGGCATAGACGCGGTGCTGGAGACGGTTCGCTTTGACGAGCAGCTCAAACAGGCGGATTTGGTTGTGACGGGCGAGGGCAGAATAGACGGACAGAGCGTGCAGTTTGGCAAAGTGCCGATTGGCGTGGCACGGCGGTGCGCGAAGGCGAATGTGCCGGTGCTGTGCATTTGCGGCGGTATCGGCGCGGGCGCGGAAGGGCTGTTCGACGTTTGCGAAAGCACGATTCACGACGGTATCAAAACCCATGGCGCTGTCAGAAGCGATTGAAAACGCGCGGACGCTGTATCTGGATGCCGCCAAGCGCCTTTTCCGCGCTGTGCGCATTGGGCAGAAGCTGCACGTTTGACAGGTATCGACGCGCGTGATACAATAGCAGCATCAAGCTCGATCAAGGGGAGAAAACGCCATGTTGAAGCTGCTGGTTGTCACGCCGAACCCTACGGTGTATGACGCAACCGTCCGCATTGTGCAGACGACGAAGTTCGATGCCGAGGTCATCCAGACCACGTCGCGGCAGGTGGTGGAGGACGTATCCAAAGCCATGGAGGGCTGCACAGGCATTGTCGTTGCGCGCGGCAATCAGGCGCAGCTGCTCAAAAAGCATGTGGAGTACCCTGTGTCGGAGATCACCTTTTCCGGGCAGGAAATGGCGGGCTTCGTCAAACAGGCGTGCGATCTGATACCGCATAAGCATCCGAAAATCGCCTTCGTCGGCTTCCGGCATATGTATTCCGACGTGGAGAACATCGGTGCGCTGGCGAACGCGGATGTGAAGGTGTATTATGCGGGCAGCTCGGACATGGTCGCGCAGGTGACGCGGAATGCCATCCAGGACGGCGCGGAAGCCATCATCGGCAGCGAAAACGCCTGCAACTATGCCGCGGCGCAGGGGATTACGACGGTGTTCGTCGACAGCTCGGACGAGTGCATCCGCGATGCGCTCCGCCGGGCACGGCTGGCAATGGATGCCATCAAAGTGGAGCAGCGCAGGACGGCGGAGTTCTCCTCCCTGCTGAACTACTCCTTTGATGCCATTTTGAAGCTGAATCCCGACGGCGTGATTGAAATTGCAAACACGGTGGCGGAAAACGCGTTCCACTGCACACAGGCACAGCTGGTCGGCAAGCGCTTCACGGAACTGCCGGGCCTGACGCTGACCAGTGCTGTGTTCGAGTCGCTCAAGGAGCGGAAAAACCTGTATTCGCACGTCGTGATGATACAGAAGGAGCGGTATCTGCTCAATATCGCCTGCATTGATGTCAGCGGGCAGAACTTCGGCACAATTCTGTCGCTGTATGCGTTCGGCTCGGTGGATGACATGCAGGAGAGCATCCGCAAAGACCATGTGCAGCAGGGCGACGCCGCAACGCGAAAATTCGGCAAGTTCATCTCCCACGCGCCGAAAATGCGCCTTGCGCTGGAAAACGCCGCGATGTACGCGCAGTATGAGCTGCCGCTGCTGATTTGCGGTGAGCCCGGCACGGAAAAGACGCGTCTGGCAGAGTGCATCCACAACGAGAGCCTGCGGCGCGACAAGCAGTTCATTCAGGCGGATGTGAGCACCCTGCCGATTGCGAATCAAACCGAGCTGCTCTTTGGGCGCGCGACGAGCAACGGGCTTGTATACAATGCGCACAAGGGAACGCTGTACCTGCGGCATGTGGATTTGCTTACGCCCGAAAGCCAGCATCAGCTGCTGAACGTTATTCGCTATGAGCAGTACTACGCGCCGGGGCAGTCCAAGCCGATTTGGGCGTCTATTCGTGTGATTTGCTCAACGAACCGGGATTTGCTGGCCATGGCGAAGGCAGGCGAATTTCTGCTGCCGCTGGCGGACAAACTGAACGACTACCGCATTGATTTGCCGCCCCTGCGCGAATGTCAGCAGGATTTTGCCCAGCTGGTGGAGGAAAACATTGCCTTTGCGCGTGTGCACACGCGGAAACAGGCGACCTTCACGCCCGATGCGCTGAAGCTGCTGATGAGCTACTCGTGGCCGAGCAATCAGCGGGAAATGTCGATTTTCTTCGAGAAGGCGTTTCTGCTGACGCGCACCAACCGCATGGACGCGGATTTTGTGCAGCAGCTGCTGTACCCGGAACGCACGGGCAGCGCACCGCAGCAGCAAGTATTGGTCATCAGCAGCGACGAGGAGCGGGAACTGCGCTGTGCCCTCAGTGAGCATCCGAGCGACCGGGACGCGGTGCTGAAGCAGCTGGGCATCAGCCGTGCGACGCTGTATCGGCGGATGAAGAAGTACGGGCTGCAGCAGGAAAAATAAAGCTGTTTTGGATTCTCCTGCGCCATCTGTCTGCACCGCTTCCGCACGGGCGTCTGGTCGTTCCGCTTGGCGCAGCACTTTTGTCGCTGACGAGCTTCACGTCAGCGGCAGTTTTTTATTCAGCAGGGCGGCTTTAGGCGGCTTTACATCCGCCGTGCAGTTTGTTATAATAGAATAACCAAACAATCGGAGGGCAGCCTATGACCATCGCCATTGTGGATGATGAATTGGAGACGCGCCAGTATATGCAGGGCTTGGTGACGCAGTATCTGGCGGAAACGGGACGCATGGCGCAGCTGGTGTTCTACCCGGACGGGGCGTCGTTTCTCGTCGGGTGCGAGCATCCGGACATTGTGCTGATGGACATTGACATGCCGGGCATGGACGGCTTTTCGACGGCGGAGCAGCTGCGGCGGAGTCACCCGGATGCCATCCTGATTTTCACCACGCGCCTCAGCCAGTGCGCCATCCGCGGCTATGAGGTGGACGCTATCGGCTTTCTGGTCAAGCCGGTGACGCTGCCGGGGCTGACTGTGAAGCTGAACAAGGCGTTCAAGCGGGTGGAGTACCGGCAGTCGAAAATCTGCCTGAAAACGAAAGACAGCATCCTGTTCTTGGAGAAAAACGAGATTTACTATGCCGAGGGCAGCAATCACCATGTCATTTATCATACGGCGCAGGGTGAATTCCCCGTCCGCTCGTCCTTGCAGGAGGCGGAGGAACAGTTGGGCGCGGAATTCAGCCGAAGCTCGCATTCCTATATCGCCAATCTGGGCTTCGTGACGATGGTCGGAAAGAACGATGTGACGGTTCACGGCGAAGCGATTCCGCTGTCGCGCGCGATGCGCAGGGACTTTCTGAATGCGGTCAACCGCTATTACGGCGTGAGGTGACGAAGATGCTGACGAACTTGGCGAATTATCTGAACAATGATTTTCCATTCCATATGTTCTTCGCGGTGCAGATTCTGCTGGCGGAGGGGCTGTTCGTTGTGCGGATGAAGTCGCGGCTGCGCCCGCTGAAAATTGTGCTGCCGGTGGTGCTGTGCTACTTGGTGCTGGCATGGTTTCATCCGCTGCTGGGGCATCGTTTTGCGCGTGTGGCAGCGATTTTTGTCGAATCGCTGCTGGTGCTGTGCCTGACGATGGACATTCCGACGACGAATGCACTTTGTATCGGCATTTCCTCCTATGCGATTCAGAATCTGGCGTTTAAGGTCGGCGGACTGGCAACATGCTGGATGGCCAAGCCGCGTGATCCGCTGTTCTATCTGCTCTCCGGCGCATCGTTTGTGGTGGTGTACGCCGTGTGCTACCTGATGTTCGTGCGGCGCTTTCCGGAGAACGGCGATTTGAAGCTCGGCAACTGGAAGGTGCTGTTCCTGACGCTGGTGACGCTGCTGACGGTGTTCGTGCGTTCTGTGTCGCTGCCGACGGATATTTCGCTGCTTGACCGCCTGTTCTCGATTCTCTCGGTCATTATGGTGATGGTGCTGATTTATCAGTGCATGTACGCCGATGAAATGCGCCGTGAGAAGGAAATCATCGAGAGCCTGCTGGCGCGGGAGAAATCCAGGCATCAGCTGCTGGGCAAGACGATAGACAGCATCAACATGAAGTGCCACGACCTGCGCTACCACATCGACACCTACCGCCGGGCACAGCAGCTGGATGAACACGCGGCGTTTTTTGACGAGGTGGAGCAGGAGATTCAGCGCTATGAGTACACGTTCCACACGGGCAATGCGGCGCTGGATTCGGTGCTGTCTGAAAAGAGCCTGTATTGCAGCGCAAATCACATTCTGCTGACGACGATGCTGGATGTATCGCTGCTCGCGCCCATTGAAAAGTCCGATATCTATTCCATCTTCGGCAATGCGCTGGACAACGCGATTCAGGCGGTGATGGCGGAAGCGCCCGAAAACCGCAGCGTCAATATCCGCGTCAGCGACGTGGTGGGTATGACGCAGATTGTCTTCGAGAATTTTTGCAGCAAGCCGCCGGAAATGCACGAGGGACTGCCGAAGACGGAGAAGGACACACAGTACCACGGCTTCGGACTGCGCTCCATCCGCTATATCATCGAGAAGTACGACGGGCATATGAGCATCGACACGAAAGACCAGATGTTCATCCTCTCGCTTCTGCTGCCGCGTCCGCAGCAGTCCGCATGACGATTTGCGCACAAAAAACAACCAGTTTCGACACGAATGCGCTTCGTGTCGTTTTTTGTGATAGAATCAGTACATCAAAGGGGGCGCTGCGCCCTCATAGAAAGGGAAAGGTGTCCATGAAACGCACAAAACTCTTGGCACTCTTGACATCCATCTCCTGTATTCTCCTGACGATTGTTCTGGTGGGCAGTTACTTCACGGCTGCTTACGCCATGATGATCAACAAGGAACTGGGCATCGTGACCACGAGCGTGGTGACGGATGACCCCAGCAAGAACGCTACCTATTATGCCTCCAGTTTCCTGAAGGAAGACGGCACGCGTGACGATGATGCGCTGACCGCGTGGCAGAAGGCGCTGTGTGAGCAGATTCAGGGCGAAGGCTCTGTGCTGCTGACGAACAATGGCGCGCTGCCGATGGAAAAAGGACTGGGCGTGACCGTTTTCGGCCGCGGCGCAGTTGATACCATCTATGGCGGCACGGGTTCTGGTCAGGTTGATACCAGCAAGGCAGCGACAATGACCAGCGCGCTCACGGCGGCAGGTCTGAACGTCAACACCGCGATGATGGACTGGTACAGCGCGCAGATTGCGCAGATGAAGGAAGACAAGACCAACCGCTCCACGCCCGGCATGTTCACCGAATATGCGGACGTTCCGGCGGCGACCCGCATTGCCGAGGTTTCGGCGGACGCGGTGGCATCTTCCGGCGTGAATCTGGACGGCTACAAGGATGCGGCGATTGTCGTTATCGGACGCTCCGGCGGCGAAGGCGCTGACCTGTACACCGGCAAATTCACCGACGGTACGTCGTACTTTGAATTGCAGGATTCCGAGCGCGAGCTGCTCAAGTATGTGGCTTCGCAGGGCTTCAGCAAGACGATTGTGCTGATTAACTCCTCCAACGCCATGGCGATGGACTGGGTGAACAATCCGGAATACGGCGTGGATGCGTGCCTGTGGATCGGCGGCCCCGGTCAGTACGGCCTGAACGCGGTGGCGCAGATTCTGGTGGGCGACGTGAACCCCTCTGGCCGACTGGTGGACACCTACTCCGTGTCCTCCCTGTCCTCCGCAGCGATTCAGAACTTCGGCTCCTATGTCTACACCAATGCGGATGAAGAGACGGGCACTGTCGGCGGCGTGACGATTGACGGCGTGCCGGGCGACAAGACGAAGGTGCGCTATGCGATTCACTATCTGGTGGAATCCGAAGGCATCTATGTCGGCTACAAGTACTACGAAACGCGCTATGAAGATGCGGTCATGGAGCAGGGCAACGCGTCCGGCAATGCGGGCATCTTCGCGTCCAAGGGCGACAGCTGGGTGTACGGCGAGGAAGTCGCGTATCCCTTCGGCTATGGCATGTCTTACACCACGTTTGAGCAGGCGCTGGAAAGCGTGACCTACGACGCGGCAACCGACAGCTTCACCGTGCTGGTGAAGGTGACGAACACGGGCAACGTCGCAGGCAAGGAAGTCGTGCAGGTCTACGGTCAGCAGCCGTACACCGAATTCGACCGCGCGAACGCGATTGAGAAGGCGTCTGTGCAGCTCGTCGGCTTCGGCAAGACGAATGTCCTCCAGCCCGGTGAATCCGAGACCGTCTCCGTGACGGTTGACCGCAAGGAATTGACGGTTTACGACGAACATGTCAACAAAACCTACATTCTCGAAGCAGGTGACTACTACCTGAGCGTTGGTCTGGATGCACACGACGCGGTGAACAACATCCTCGCGGCGAAGGGTTATGCCCCCATCGCACAGGAAACGCCGGCTGCGGAAGGCGCAGAAGAGGCGGAAACCGCAACGCTGACCGCGAACGGCGCGGCGGCGATGGATGCCCCTGGCGACGCGGCAAAGGTCTATAAGTTCACGGTCGACAGCGACGACAATGCGACGTACAGCGTGTCCGGCACGGGCTACAAGATTACCAACCAGTTTGGTGATGCGGATCTGAACAGCTACGGCGAGAAGCTCGTGACGTACCTGTCCCGCAGCGACTGGCAGGGCACTTGGCCGGTTTCTTATGCCAGCCTGACGGCGAACGATGCCATCATCAACGGTCTGCAATTCAACTACACGGCGGAAGCGCCCGACGAGACGGTCATTACGGGTTCAACCGCGACGAACTACACCTTGGCGAACCTGATTGGCAAGGACTACGACGACCCGATGTGGGTGGATCTGCTCAATCAGCTGACGCTGACGGATTTGGCGGAACTGGTTGGCCACTCCGGCTACGGCACGCGGGCAATCGACTCCATCGGTCTGCCCGCGACGGTGGCAGCGGACGGCCCGCAGGGCATCAAGGCGACGTATGCCGGCAGCAACTCCACGGTAGCGTACACCTCCGAACCTGTCATGGCGGCGACGTTCAACACGGAAATCCTCTACAATGTCGGTCTGTCGATGGGCGAAGACGCGCTGCGCTCCGACAACCGCGTGGTTGGCTGGTACGGCCCGGCGATGAACATCCACCGTACGCCTTACTCCGGCCGCAACTTCGAGTATTACTCCGAGGACGGCTTCCTGTCCGGCAAGATGGCGGCGCAGGAAGTGGCAGCGGCTCGCTCGAAGGGTCTGGTCGTCTACATCAAGCACTTCGCTCTCAATGACTTTGAGACGTACCGCCAGTCGGTCGCAACCTTCGCGACGGAACAGGCGATTCGTGAAATCTACCTGAAGGGTTTCCAGTACGCGGTGGAAGAGGGCGGTGCGAACGCCGCTATGACCTCCTTCAACCGCATTGGTACGCGCTGGGCGGGCGCGCACAGCGGACTTTGCAACGAAGTTCTGCGCAAGGAATGGGGCTTCGTCGGCGTGACGCTGACGGACGCTGTTATGGCGAACCGCAACTGGATGGACGTTTCCATCGGTCTGGAAGCGGGCAATGACACTTGGCTGTCCTCCGGCGACTGGCTGGTGTCGAAGATTGAAGGCTGGGCGGCGGAAGACGGCAAGCTGCTGAACAACCTCCGCACTTCGGCGAAGAACTTCCTCTATACCTACGCGAACTCCGCCGCTATGAACGGCATGAACGAAACCAGCCACGTCGTCCACACGACGTCTTGGGTCGAGACGGACATGCTGATTGCGCGCATCGTGCTGATTGTGCTGACAGCGCTCTTCGGTCTCGCGATGCTGGTGTCCTACTTCATGGACGTCAAGAAAAAGGCGGCGTCCGCTGACCGCAAGACGGTTTCGATTGTCGCAGCGGTGATTGCGGTGCTGGCGGCTATCTTCTACATCATCATTGACACGGCTGCGACCACGAAGATGAACTTCGACGCGGTTGTGCTGGTGCTGCTCCTCGTGTCGGCAGTGTGCTACCTCGTCGCGGGCGTGAAGAAGATTGGTCTGCTGGCGGCGGCTGGTCTGGCATGCACACTGGTTGCGTGGTTCCGTTATCTGGTGACGGAAATCAACTTCCGCATGGATGACCTCGTGCTGATTTTCGGCGGCACGTCCACCATCGGCGCGCTGGGCGTTCCGTTCATCCTCTCCTTCATCCTGATGCTGCTCGCCGTGATTTCGGGTGCTGTCCTGATGACGGGCGCGATGGGGTCGGAAAAGAAGTAATACTATTTCTGAATTCACCTGCGCCATCTGCTTGCGCCGCGAATTCTCATTTGGGAATAGTATAAGCCAGTCAAAAAACGTCCGAGCAGGGGAGTGAACGCTTCCCTGCGCGGACATGAAGACACTGCTGGGGAATGTGATATGCTCCCTCTATGAGAGACAGTAAAAAACCAAACTGTCAATCATGGAGGGAGCATTTTATGGGATATCAGCAAAAGGCAAATTCGGAAAGAAAAGCATGCGTGACGCAGCAGCAGAGGCAGGCGTAAGTCAGGAAACATTTCGGCGGTGGATCGTGCAGTATGAAGCAGATGGGGCAGCGGCGAGATCCTCTGCATGATGGGGCAATTTCATACGGGATAATAAAACAGGGGGCAAGCCGCATTTCAGGCTTGCCCTCATTGCTTTGCTTACAGCAGCTGAATATTTGCCTTCCTGCACGCGTCCTGCACGTCCAGCGGCCACAGGCTCGCCTGCACCTCGCCCACATGCGCCTTGCGCAGCAGATAGACGCACATGCGGCTCTGCCCGATGCCGCCGCCCATCGTCTGGGGCAGCTCGCCGTTGAGCAGTGCCTTCTGGAATGGCAGCTCCGCGCGCTCCTCGCAGCCGCGAATCGCCAACTGGCGGCGCAGCGCGTCCGGGTCAACACGGATGCCCATGCTCGACACTTCCAGCGCAATGTCCAGCAGCGGATCGTAGAGCAGAATGTCACCGTTGAGTGACCAGTCGTCGTAGTCTGGGGCGCGGCCGTCGTGCATCTGTCCGGAACGCAGCGTACCGCCGATGCCCGTCAGGAACACCGCGCCGTATTCGCGTACCGCCCGGTATTCGCGTTCCTTCGGCGGCAGGTCGGGATACAAATCCTCCAATTCCTGCGACGAGACGAACGTGATGTCGTCGGGCAGTTCGGGCTTGATGTGCGGATAGTGCGCGCAGACGAAGCCCTCCGTCTTGCGCAGGGTGAGGTAAATCGCGCGGACGGTCGCTTGCAGCGTTTCCATCGTGCGCTGCTTAGGGGTGATGATTTTCTCCCAGTCCCACTGGTCGACGAAAATCGAGTGGATGTTGTCGGTCGTTTCGTCGCGGCGGATGGCGTTCATGTCCGTGTACAGCCCTTCACCGGGCTGGAAACCGTACGTTTTGAGCGCCTGACGCTTCCATTTCGCCAGCGAATGGACGATTTCCGCCGTTTCGCCGGTTTCAAGAACGTCAAAGGATACCGGTCGTTCGACGCCGTTCAGGTTGTCGTTCAGACCGCTGCCGGGCGTGACCATAATCGGCGCGGACACACGGGTCAGGTTCAGCGCGCGGGCTAACTCCGTCTCGAAAAAATCCTTGACCAGTTTGATGGCGATTTCCGTATCCCGCAGGTTCAGCACGGGATTGTAATTCTTGGGGATAATCAGGTGCATAACGCCTTTCCTCCTTGCCGCAGCATAATTGCTAACAGTATAGCACAAAATTCGGCTGAAGCGAACCATTCTGCGCGTAAAAACACCGAAAAAGCAAAGACCGAAACCCTTGACAACGCCCGCCAAAAGCATTATACTGACCTTGTCCCGCAATGAAGGGGAACGCTGGAAGTTCCGTCTGTTCCAGAGAGCCGCGTGCTGGTGGAAGCGCGGTCAGACGCCTGTCAGCCGCTCGCCCCGGAGCGCAAACCGGACGAAGGGTTCGGCGAATGGCGCACGTTACGCGCAAGAGAGGTTCGGCACGTCCGGACAAGCAGAGTGGTACCGCGAAACATCCGTTTCGTCTTTGCAGAATTTGCAGGGGCGGAACGTTTTTTTGTTCCGTCCGAGAAAAGCAGGGAGGAAGCATCATGGAATTCAAACCCTATGACCCTAAAGCCATCGAGCCGAAGTGGCAGAAGCGCTGGGCGGACAGTCACGTTTTCGAGGCGAAGAACGACTACACCATGCCGAAATTCTACGGCCTGATTGAGTTCCCGTATCCGTCGGGACAGGGGCTGCACGTCGGCCATCCGCGCTCCAATACCGCGATGGATATCATCGCCCGCAAGCGCCGCATGGAGGGCTGCAATGTCCTTTTCCCCATCGGCTGGGACGCTTTCGGTCTGCCGACGGAGAACTACGCCATCAAGAACAAGGTTCACCCCGCCATCGTGACGAAGAAGAACATCGACCACTTCCGCGAGCAATTGCAGAAAATCGGCTTCTCCTTCGACTATTCCCGCGAGGTCAACACCACCGACCCGTCCTACTACCGCTGGACGCAGTGGATTTTCCTTCAGCTGTTCAAGCACGGGCTGGCGTATAAGTCCGAAATGCCGATTAACTGGTGCCCCAGCTGCAAGTGCGGTCTGGCGAATGAGGAAGTTGTCGGCGGCGTGTGCGAGCGCTGCGGCACGCAGGTCATCCGCAAGGTCAAGAAGCAGTGGATGCTGAAGATTACCGCCTATGCCCAGAAGCTGCTCGACGGCTTGGACACGGTGGACTTCATCGACAAGGTGAAGGTGCAGCAGCGCAACTGGATTGGCCGCAGTGTCGGCGCGGAAGTGGATTTTTCCCTGACCGTGCCGGGCGAGAAGGTGCGCGTTTTCACCACGCGCCCGGATACGCTCTTCGGCGCGACGTACATGGTCTTGTCCCCTGAGCATCCGCTGATTGACAAGCTGAAGGACCAAATCACCAACTACGACGCGTGCATGGCGTACCGCGCGGAAGCCGCGAAGAAGAGCGACTTTGAACGCGCCGAGCTGGCGAAGGACAAGACGGGTGTGCAGATTGAGGGTGTCCGCGCCGTCAACCCCGTCAACGGCAAGGAAATCCCGATTTGGCTGAGCGACTATGTGCTGATGACCTACGGCACGGGCGCAATCATGGCTGTTCCGGCGCACGACACCCGTGACTGGGAGTTCGCGCATAAGTTCGGCATCCCGATGATTGAGGTCGTCGCGGGCGGCAATATTGAGGAAGCTGCATATACCGACATTCAGGACGGCGTGATGGTCAATTCCGGCTTCCTTGATGGCATGAAGGTCGCGCAGGCGAAGGAAGCGATCATTGAGTATCTGGAGAAGAACGGGCTGGGCGAGAAGAAGGTCAACTACAAGCTCCGCGACTGGGTGTTCAGCCGCCAGCGCTACTGGGGCGAACCCATCCCGATTGTCCACTGCGATAAGTGCGGTATGGTGGCTGTGCCGGAAGATCAGCTGCCTGTGACGCTGCCGATGGTGGACAACTACGAGCCGACCGATTCCGGCGAATCCCCCCTGTCCGTCATGCATGACTGGGTGAACACCACCTGCCCG
>OICD01001122.1_pt1 | contig 12162 bp, 6 predicted proteins | sample 1581161 | NCBI WGS metagenome assembly OICD01 (sample SAMEA3882546, study PRJEB24775) | human gut metagenome | biome: human-associated habitat; feature: intestine environment; material: feces | place: Netherlands | collected 2009/2010 | reverse complement strand
GTAAATAATTCATGGTGGCAATCATGCCATGCAGCTCCAGCGCTGTGCCGTGGCTCACATAGAGTGGAACCGAGGAGCGTGACCGTATGCGCGCCAGCGTTTGTCTACATTCAAGATGCCGTCTTGCCGCCGCTTCGCGTGCCTGCTCCAGTGCGAAAAATGTGTTGTGGCCAAAACTTTCCATGCGCCGACGGTAAATGAAAAGTCCACAGCCTTGCAACCGGCTTCGTGAAAAATGTGGATATGTGCATGATTTCATCCACAACAGCTCTTGGAGAGAACGGCCGGAGGTATGTGCGTCTTTCCGTGAGACGTGGAGTCGGCATGGAACGCAGCGGCATCGAACGTGTTCGCATGGCGGGGCCGCGCAGGAGGGCGAGCGACCGGCTACGCGGGCTTTGTGGAACTGGAGTGGCCGCGTATTTGTGGTCTGTCAGCCGCGTTTGGATCCTTGGCGGCTGATGCCGCCCTTGTGGCCGGTTGCCTTGAACGGCCGTCCGATGGTGCAGAATCCTTTGCCGCGCATATTGCGCAGGGCAAAGGATTTTTGCTTTACGGGCTGCTGCGCCGCTTGCTTTATGAATCGATGTGCGGATGAAGATGTTTGTGATTGTTGTGGCTGTGTCATGGCTACAAGAATACGTTCGATGATGTAGCATGTTGGTTTAGTAAAGGTTTTACTAAAGTGGATCTGAGCCGCAGACGAACGGAGAGGTGATGGCGACCATCAAGGAAATCGCGAAGCGCACGGGATACTCGCAGGCCACGGTATCGCGTCTGCTCAACGGCGACCCGACGCTGTCGGTGCGCGAGGAGACGCGCCGCGCGATCATCCAGGCCAGCGAGGAGCTGGGGTACAGTGCCCAAGCCAAGCGCATCGTCATTCCGCACGAGGTGGCTCTGCTTGACAATGAGGAGTCCGACGAGGTGCTGCGCGACTCCTACTTCACGGATCTGCGTGCCGCGCTGGAACGCAACGCCGCCCAGCAGCGCATGGAGCTGACCGTGTTCCATGACCTTGACGACATGATGCGTCGGGGCTCCAAATTCGACGGCTTCATGGCCATCGGCGCCAACGCCATCAGCGAGGCCAATCTGAACAAACTGCATAAAACCATGCCGTACGGCGTGTTTATCGATGTCAACCCCGCGCCGGGATTGTTCGACTCCGTGCAACCCGACCTGCAACAGACCATGTACGACGCGGTCGGAGCCTGCGCGAAGGCCGGCATGACACGTGTCGGATTCATCGGCGGCAAAGGCGCGATGACGAATTTCTACGAAGCCGACGAGGAGGGGCGCGCCGTCTATTTCCGTCGCGAGATGGCACGCCGCGGCCTGGACCTGCGCGGGCTGGTGTATTCCGGCGGCCCATTCACGGTCGAGAACGGCCGCAAGCTGGGGGAGCGGTTCATCCGCGACCATAACGGCGCGCTGCCTGACGCCGTCATCGTCGCCGCCGACGTCATCGCGGTCGGCGTGCTGCAGGCGTTCAACGCGGTCGGCGTGATTGTGCCGCGTGACATCAGCGTCATCAGCATCAACAACCAGACGATCGCGCAGCTGACATCACCGCCGCTGAGCACATTCGCGATCGACCAGAACGAGCTCGCGCGCGTCGCGATCTTCACGTTGGCCGATGCGATCGCCAGCAAACGGACGTCCCGGCAACATGTGTACCTGTCCACGACGCTGGAGGTGCGCGACAGCTTCGTGCCGAAACAATGACACCGAAACGATGACGCGGCGCGGCGGCGTGAGCAGTGAGCGATGGCGTCCGATGTGCCCCGGCGCGATGAAGACGCCAAATCATTCCATCCGCGGTGCTTGGTGACGGCTAAGGATGATAGATCGCCATCGACATTGTGCTGTTTTGTGTGATTTTACGGTTCGTGCCGATTGTTATAGAACAGAAAAGGACATGCATCTGTTCATTACCAAACAAAAAGCGACACGCCGACTCTTTTGTATTTTAGTGATAAATTTTACTAAACAACAATAAACGGATATAGTGTTTATCGAATCAACAGATGATTGCAGCACAGCTTCTAAGGAGAAGTAAGATGGGTGAACCTAACACGGCGCCAACGGCGGCACAGCAATCCGGAACCAAATCGACCCTGACATCCCGCATCGCCTACGCGTTCGGCAACGTCGGCCAGTCCGCGTTCTACAACGCGCTCAGCACCTACTTCATCGTCTACGTCACCAGCTCGCTGTTCTCCGGAGTCGACAAGGCGCTCGCCACCAAGCTCATCGGCGTCATCACCGGCCTTGTGGTTGTCATCCGCATCGCGGAGATCTTCATCGATCCGCTGCTGGGCAACATCGTCGACAACACCAACACCAAGTGGGGCCGCTTCAAGCCGTGGCAGCTCATCGGCGGCACCGTCTCCGCCGTGCTGCTCGTGCTGGTCTACACCGGCCTGTTCGGCCTGGTGAACGTCAACACCACGCTGTTCATCGTGCTGTTCGTCATCACCTTCATCGTGCTCGACGTGTTCTACTCCCTGCGCGACATCTCCTTCTGGGGCATGATTCCGGCGCTGTCCAACGATTCGCACGAACGTTCCACCTACACCGCGCTCGGCTCCTTCGGCGGCTCCATCGGCTATAACGGTCTGACCATCGTCGTCATCCCGATCGTCACCTTCTTCAGCTACGTGTTCACCGGCAAGCATCAGGAAAGCCAGAGCGGCTGGACCTGCTTCGCCATCATCGTGGCCATCCTCGGCGTGCTCACCGTATGCTCCGTGGCGTTCGGCACCAAGGAAAGCACCAGCTCGCTGCGCGCCAAGGCCGAGGAGAACGGCGGTCCGCTGGCCGCGTTCAAGGCGATCGCCCAGAACGACCAGCTGCTGTGGGTCGCCCTGTCCTACCTGCTGTACGCCATCGCCAACGTGGCCACCACCGGCGTGCTCATGTACCTGTTCAAGTTCATCTTGGACAACTCCGCCGCCTACTCCGTCGTCGGTGTCGTCTCCGTCGTCGCGGGCATCGTCATGGCCCCGCTGTATCCGGTCCTGAACAGGCGCATCCCGCGCCGTTACCTGTACCTCGGCGGCATGGTGCTCATGGTCATCGGATACCTGCTGTTCATCATCAACCCTACCAGCCTGCCGGTCGTCACCGTCGGCCTGGTCTTCTTCTACCTGCCGCAGACCTTCATCCAGATGACCGCCATCCTGTCGCTGACCGACTCCATCGAATACGGCCAGCTGAAGAACGGCAAGCGCAACGAGGCTGTCACCCTGTCTGTCCGCCCGATGCTCGATAAGATCGCAGGTGCCTGCTCCAACGGTATCGTCGGTGCTGTCGCCATCGCCGCCGGCATGATTGGTGACGCCACCGCCGCCGACATGACTGCCGCGAACATCCACACTTTCAAGGTCTGCGCCTTCTATGTGCCGCTGGCTGTCATCATCCTGAGCGGTGTTGTGTTCCTGCTCAAGGTGAAGATCAGCGAGAAGATGCATGCTGACATTGTCGAGCAGCTGGAAACTCAGCTCAACGAAGGCTGATTCGCTTTTGATTGCGATTGAATTTCAATCGTCGCGCTGAAGGAGCCGCATGGTGGACGCCATGCGGCTTTTCGCGTTTCCTACGTTCGTGGTAAGTGCTAGGCTGACGATTTGAAACGTATAGCAATGATCCGTTATCAGCGGGGAGCTTCCGGAAGAACGGTCGGCGCTTTTGGGTGCGGCCTAGTAGAACCGGCGGGATCGGCCCGAACAGCCGAACGTCAAGCGGTCGTATGAAACCTGTGCAGGGAAGCCTGCGTAAGAAAACAGGGGAGTGCGGCAAGCGAGGTGGTACCGCGGTGTCGGACGTGCGCAATCGCACGAAAATCATCGTCCTCGTAAAGTAAGTAATGAAACCGCCAAACGAGGAGCATACGGTGAGCGAATCCACCAATCATGTGTATCCGAAGGCTGCTGCCGGTGAGCAGAGCGCCAATGTCGCGCCGAACCCCAGCTTCCCCAAGCTTGAGGAGTCCGTGCTTGACTACTGGGACAAGGACGACACCTTCCAGAAGTCCATCGAACGCCGTCCTTCCGGCGATCACAGCCAGAACGAATTCGTCTTCTTCGACGGTCCGCCGTTCGCCAACGGCCTGCCGCACTATGGCCACCTGCTGACCGGTTACGCGAAGGACGTCATCCCGCGTTACCAGACCATGAAGGGCCACCGCGTCAACCGCGTGTTCGGCTGGGACACGCACGGTCTGCCGGCCGAGCTTGAAGCCCAGAAGGAACTGGGCATCGACTCCGTCGACCAGATCAAGGAACTGGGCATCGACAAGTTCAACGACGCCTGCCGCGCGTCCGTGCTCAAGTACACGAACGAGTGGAAGGACTACGTGCACCGTCAGGCCCGTTGGGTCGATTTCGAGCACGGCTACAAGACCCTGAACATCACGTACATGGAGTCCGTGATGTGGGCCTTCAAGCAGCTGTACGACAAGGGTCTGGCCTACCAGGGCTACCGCGTGCTGCCGTACTGCCCGAAGGACCAGACGCCGCTGTCCGCGCACGAGCTGCGCATGGACGCCGACGTGTATCAGGACCGTCAGGACACCACCGTGTCCGTGGCCGTGAAGCTGCGCGACGAGGAGGATGCCTACGCCGTCTTCTGGACCACCACTCCGTGGACCGTTCCGACCAACTTCGCCATCGTGGTCGGCGCTGACATCGACTACGTCGAGGTGCGTCCGACCGAAGGCAAGTTCGCTGGCAAGAAGTTCTACCTCGGCAAGCCGCTGCTTGGCTCCTACGAGAAGGAACTTGGCGAGAACTACGAGATCGTGCGCGAGCTTAAGGGCGCCGAAATGGAAGGCTGGCGTTACTACCCGGTCTTCCCGTACTTCGCAGGCGACGAGAACGCCGCCGAGGGCAAGGTGCCGGGGCCGGAAGGCTACCAGATCTTCACCGCCGACTACGTCGACACCGTTGAAGGTACCGGCCTGGTCCATCAGGCCCCCTACGGCGAGGACGATATGAACACGCTCAACGCCAAGGGCATCAAGAGCGTGGACGTGCTCGACGCGGGCTGCAAGTTCACGTCGCTGTGCCCGGATTACGAGGGCATGTACGTGTTCGACGCCAACAAGCCGATCCTGCGCAACCTGCGCGCCGGTGACGGCCCGCTGGCCCGCATCCCCGAAGAGCAGCGCGCCATCCTCTTCCAGGAGAAGAGCTACGTGCACTCCTACCCGCACTGCTGGCGTTGCGCCACCCCGCTGATCTACAAGCCGGTGAGCTCCTGGTTCGTGGCCGTCACCAAGATCAAGGACCGCCTGCTCGAACTCAACCAGCAGATCAACTGGATTCCGAACAACGTGAAGGACGGCCAGTTCGGCAAGTGGCTGGCGAACGCACGCGATTGGTCGATCTCCCGCAACCGTTTCTGGGGCTCTCCGATCCCGGTATGGGTTTCGGACGATCCGAAGTACCCGCGTGTGGACGTGTACGGTTCACTCGATGAGCTCAAGGCCGACTTCGGCGATTATCCGCGCGATCATGAGGGCAACATCAACATGCACCGCCCGTACATCGACGAGCTGACCCGCGTCAACCCGGACGATCCGACCGGCAAGAGCCACATGCACCGCATCAGCGACGTGATGGACTGCTGGTTCGAATCCGGTTCGATGAGCTTCGCCCAGTACCATTACCCGTTCGAGAACAAGGAAACCTTCGAACAGCACTTCCCGTGCGACTACATCGTGGAATACATCGGCCAGACCCGTGGCTGGTTCTATGTGCAGCACGTCATGGCGACCGCCCTGTTCGACAGGCCGGCGTTCAAGAACGTGATCTGCCACGGTATCGTGCTCGGCTCCGACGGACAGAAGATGTCGAAGCATCTGCGCAACTATCCGGACGTGAACGGCGTGTTCAACGACTTCGGCTCCGACGCCATGCGCTGGTTCCTCATGAGCTCGCCGATCCTGCGCGGCGGCAACCTTATCGTCACCGCCGATGGCATCCGCGACACCGTCCGCCAGGTCATGCTGCCGGTGTGGAGTTCCTACTACTTCTTCACGCTGTACGCGAACGCGGCCGGGTACGACGCGCGCAAGCTTCGCGCCGACGAAGTTGCATCGCTGCCGGAAATGGACCGTTACCTGCTGGCCCGTACCCACCGACTGGTCGAAAAGACCCAGTCCTCGCTGGACCAGTTCCTGATCTCCGATGCATGCGACGCCGTGTCCGACTTCATCGACATGATCACCAACTGGTACATCCGCAACAACCGCGACCGCTTCTGGAACGAGGACGCCAACGCGTTCAACACCTTGTACACCGTGCTTGAGGTGTTCATGCGCGTCCTTGCGCCGCTTGCCCCGATGGAAGCCGAATCCGTGTGGCGCGGCCTGACCGGAGGCGAATCCGTGCATCTGGCCGACTGGCCGTTCCTGGCCGACGAGAAGACCGGCGAAGCCACCGAACTTGGCCGCGTGCTCGTCGACGATCCGGCTTTGGTGAACGCCATGGAAAAGGTGCGCGAGGTCGTCTCCAGCACCCTGTCCATGCGTAAGGCGAAGCAGATCCGCGTGCGCCAGCCGCTGAGCAAGCTCACCGTGGTGGTGGAGGATACCGCCGCCGTGGCCGCGTACGACGAGATTCTGAAGTCCGAGCTCAACGTCAAGAACGTGGAGCTGTGCACGCTTGAGGATGCGGGCTCCCAGGGCCTGAAGATCATCCACGAGCTGCGCGTGAACGCCCGCGTTGCAGGCAAGCGCCTGCGCAAGGACGTGCAGTTCGCCATCAAGGCCTCCAAGTCCGGCGCATGGCATGTGGACGCTTCCGGCGCTCCGGTGTGCGAGACCCCGAACGGCGACATTACGCTGGAAGAGGGCGAGTACGAGCTGATCAACAGCGTGGAGGAACAGAACGCCGAAGAGGCCGCCAACTCCGTGTCCGCGGCCCTGCCGACCGGCGGTTTCGTGATCCTCGACACCGAGCTGAACGACGATCTGGTTGCCGAAGGCTACGCCCGCGACGTGATCCGCTCCGTGCAGGACGCCCGTAAGGCCGCCGGTCTCGAGGTCTCCGACCATATCGCGCTGAAGCTGACCGTCCCGGCCGGCGACGTGGCGAAGGTCGAGCAGTTCAAGGATCTCATCACCTCCGAGACGCTCGCCACCTCCTTCGACGTGAAGGAAGGCACCGAGCTCAGCGTGGAAGTCGCCAAAGCCTGAACCGAAGTTTGGTCGGCTTGCGATTATTCCAAGCTGCGGCTAGAGTAATCCCTTGGCTTTCGAGCCGCCGTGGCGTTGCCCACCGCGGCTCGAGCCACGCAAGACTTGATTTGTGTCCGTGCCGCGCAGCCGCGTTCCTTACGTGGTTGGCGCGCATGGAAGCAGATCGTTAAGCGAATGGTTCTCAGTACCATCCATGTGAGTCAAGCACACATTCTTGAGAAGCAGTCGCGCCGCCGGACGGCGGATTCAACGGTTCGCCCATATGGGTGGATTCAAGAATCCACCGTCCGGCTTTTTCTATATCGATTCGCCGCGACAAGCGGCAGGAAACTCATCGATGATTTATGCGAACAGTTGGATGAAGCGCGTTCGAATCTGCGCGGTGTGCGTTCCGATGCCGCCGTTTGGCGTGTACTGCCTAATTTGATTGCACAGCCGATTATCAACACGCGATACCTGCAGCAAGTGGTGGGACTGTCCAAACCGCAAGCGGAGCGTGCGATCAAAACTTTGAGTGAGCGTGGCGTTGTGGTGGCACGTACGGGAAAGCAACGCAGCGTTGTATACGAACACCGCGGCATTCTTGACGTGCTTGATGATTACGCGGCCGGATTGCGAAGGGGGTGATGGGAGTAACCAGCTTTCAACAGTCTTTGTATGAATTCTTTGATAGCGGGTTGCTCTTTAGAATTGCTCTATTGCAAAAAACTATATTGTTTTTATTGTTTTGGATTGTTAAGGTGATGCTGAGTTTTGAAGCTGTCTTTGAAGAGGGTTAATATGAACTCTACGTGGAAGTTCTGCTAAGGCTAGCGGTTATTAGCAGAACTTCCACATAGCAAAACGAAAGGAGGAGCCTATGGGTAATGCAACAATGCTGATTCTCGCTATCGTTGTGCTTGTTCTCGTGTCGAAATAGAACAAATATAACAATAGTGCGGGTGAAGGACGTGAATGCGTCGTTCACCCGCGAATAAGCATTTTCATTGAGGAATTGTATTTATGTGTTTCGGATTTAAATCCGACTGATTCTTTTCTCTCAGCAGAAAAGACTTCATTTCTGTGTTGGTGCGCGTGGCGTTTTCTTCATGCGCACCAATACACCCTTACACTAGTGCTTAACGATATGGACGCGGTTGTCCATATGAAAAAGAAAGGACGCAAGAATGCGTGCACTTACCATCGAAGATTTGAATGCTGCTGCACATGTTGGCGGAGCCAGCAGTTTGGTTATGCGCCAGGAACTGGAACCGGCTAGCGGACCTGATGGGGTGATTGCCCCTGCAAAATATGTTGATTCGAATGGCAATGCCACTTATATTATCGAGAAGCGTTATATGGAGGGTGAAGAGAACCCCGCAAAAGTGGTTCTGATCGATTCCAAGACTTCCTTCGCGAACCGGGCCGAGGCAACGACTACGGAAGCCATGCGGAATGGTGAGGGGATTCTTTCCAAGATGCCTCATATTGCTGTTGAATATGATGTTGATGATGGCAAGAATGTTTTTTATGATAATCAGCTTCCACATCGTGGCTTTGACGGCCATATCCGTGTCAGCAGTTACGAAGGTGAGTCCACGTCCAAGGCTGAACCATACGCGAATGCACGAAATTCTACGTTGGAGAATCTGCTTCCGTTGTTTGATTTGTCTCCGGAAACCGTCATCTTTGGTGGTTGGGATTCGACGCGTAGTAAGAATCAGCTGAGAATTCCGTCTATCTTGGTCGGAGAGACATATGCTGTTTTGGCCGAACAGAATGAGGATCCTGCAATTCATCGTGCCGGAGGCCGTGTCGACCCTGTGGGTGCCAGCATAAATGTGGACTCTAAAAATGATCGCGTGAAGATTGTTGGCGATAGTGTCGATTTGAGCGATAAGACCAAGGCAAGTTTCGAAAAAACCGGTAAAGGATCGACTATTGGACTGGGGGCTATTCCGCCGAGCGCAAAAAAGGATTTGCTGGACGGTGTGTCGGTTCGCAAGGTCATCTCGACTCGTGTTGTGAGCTTTGCTGCCGTGCGTACATTCCACTTTGGAAAAGGTGCTGAAGGTGATGCTGCGATCCGTGCCCTTATTATTGCGGTGTTGTTGCGAGACATTGCCGGTTATGATGCCAATCCCTTTATCCGCGCAAATTGCTTCCTTTCGGAAACGGGTAAACCGACTGTTGTGCTGAACAAGCGTTACGGGGAAAAAGAGGAACTGGAGCCTCTTACGGTTGATCTCACGGAAAAATTGCTGGAAACAGCCTATGCTCAGGCGCATGAGAAAGCTGGAATTACTTGGGAGGGCCAGGAGTTCCTTGTGCAGGGCAACCCCGCAGTCCTGGCCAATTCGTCCGCTGAAGATGATGCAAAGGAAAACTGATATGGCTTTTGCGATATCGGCATTCTTCCCCTTGGGATTTTACCAAGGCAGTGATTCCGGTGGAAGGCCGGAATCTTACCCCTCGCCAAGTAGACTGTATTCCGCGCTTGTCTCTGCGGCGTATTTGACATTTGGTTTTGAAACACCAAATGCTGACTGTGGCTTAACGGATGAACAGATCCATGCTGCCTTGGATTGGCTTGAAGGCAATCCTCCGCATGAGATACTGTTTCCTCGCGTCATTAGCGCTGGGAATAAAGCTGTGGCATATCGGAACAAGGGAAATGTCCAAGACAGGAAGAAACCTAAAGACAAGAAATCTCCTGCGGCGGCCTACATCGCCACTGCATACAAGCAGCATCCCGAATCGGGAATGGTGCTGACTTGGGTATGGCATGAGAATCCCTCTTCCGAAATAGCCCGAACGCTGAGTTCGCTCTGTGGTGAGGTCCCTTACCTAGGCGAAGCATGTTCTGTTGTGGAACTGCGCACGCATGAGGACTACGGTTTCCCCGTTGATGCTGGAAAATATGTATGGACGCTTTCTACCGATTCAGCATTGACAAGCATTTTTAAGAAAGGAAAAGTGTTTTCATTCCCCAAGAAAGGTCGTCTTGAGGATTTGAAGCAGGCATTCGCTGCGGCGAATCCCGCTCCAAAAGGCAAGAAGAAAGCTCCTATTGTCAGAGACAAGGAAGCTGAACAGAATTTCCTCAATGAGTATCTTCCGCTGCAGACGGAAGAACAGGCTAGATACCTTCCTCCTTCTCTGCAAGAAGAGAATGCTCTTAAAGCTCCGTGGGCAACGGCCTTCTATATGGAAATTTATCAAGTTGACAATGGTCGGGCTAAGAACGGTAAGGTCGAGTGGAAACCGGAAGAGTCTGAATTTGTTGGCTGGGCGGTGGCTCTTCATCGTTTTCTTGTCAGGCAGTGGGGCACCGATCCTTCTCTTGCCTTGGTCGGCAAATATGCTCCGGGAGCGAAGAGGCCTGCTAATAATGTCTCGATTCAGATTGTTGATTCTGGGTTTAAGGAATCGTACGGCCAGCAGCTTCGCAAAGAGATCGCGGAAAAGAGACCCGGCTTTTTGATTCTGCTTCCATACGATATGGCAAAAGCCGATATCCAGAAATTGCATGATGTATGTGTGCGTGCCAAAGGTAAAACTTTGTATTATTCGCCGAATAAGCCGACCTTGCGACTTGGGAATACCACGGTAATCGATGCAGCACATCTATGGAAACCTGTGGCTGAGGGAATGTGTCGATACTGGACGATTAGGCCCATGGCCATTGCCGAAACGCGCCCTGTTCCCGATTCAAAGCATAATCGTAAATGGGGCGTTCGAGAGGCTATTTGTTTGGCTTTGGGACATGTATGGCGTGATAGCTATGTACCTCAAACCGACGCAACCAGTAGAGAAGAACGTTACTGGGACCTTGTGGATGCAATAAAGTCGAAGACATCGCACTTCCGAATTTTTGACTGGCATGCCGTATATCGCGTCAACATGACCGATTATGCGCATCATGCTGATTCCTCCAATGTTCTGCATGGCATGCAGGCATTGGTCGCAATTTCAGACGGTGCGGATTCGCTGGATTGCGCGGCAATGGCAATTGGGCAAAGCCGTCACTTGGGCGGGGGGCTTTTGGTGCCGGTTGATCTTTACCTGAGCTCGCTTCGTCCGGATGAGGATTTTGGAAAAGGGGTTCCAACATGGCTGAAATGAATTTGGAACAGCGGCAATACCTCACAGCAAGATTTGAAGAATTCGTTGCTGTGGTTCATCCATCGGGTGATGATCAGCCGGTCCGTAAGCCCTATCAGTGGCAGATTAGATTGATGCTGTATGTCGCTGGACATGGGCATTGGCCACAAGGTATTGGAGCGCCGACGGCATCGGGCAAGACTTGTGTAATCGATATCCATGTGTTCCTCAATGCAATGGCCGGGCTTGTCTCTGCCGAGGGGAGCGCCGAGAGCCAAAAGCTTGCTGGCGTGCCGCTGCAGCGCATTCCTCGTCGTCTGGCGTTGACGGTGAACCGCCGCTCGCTGGTCGATGACCAGTTCGACGAGGCAAGCGCGTTGCAAAAGAGGATACAGGCTGAAAACAACGAAAGCGACAAGCTCGATATATATCGTAAAGGTTTGGATCTGCGTTCTGCCATTAATGATGGGCTCCAGCCAGAATCTCCGAGTCCTCGAATGATTGCGGTCGAACTTCGTGGTGGCGTCAGTCCGGATCGTGAATGGCGCTATTATCCGCAGACTTGCGCTGTAATCTGTGCAACGCCGGATATGTTCGGTAGTCGGCTGCTGTTTCGTGGCTATGGAACCAGCCGTACCATGCGTTCCATGGAGGCGGGATTGCTCGCCTACGATACGGTGTTGATTGTCGATGAAGCGCATCTCAGCAGGCAGCTGCTGAAGACGGCTCGTCAGGTAGCTCGTATCGAGAATATGGCCAAAAAGCCTCTTGTTAGGCAGATTGCTCCTCTGCAGGTTGTTGAGACCACTGCGACTCCTGCATCATGTGTATCGTCAGATGTAGGAGTCGCAGTGGTCTCAACAACCTGCAGA
>OICD01001107.1_pt1 | contig 12251 bp, 9 predicted proteins | sample 1581161 | NCBI WGS metagenome assembly OICD01 (sample SAMEA3882546, study PRJEB24775) | human gut metagenome | biome: human-associated habitat; feature: intestine environment; material: feces | place: Netherlands | collected 2009/2010 | reverse complement strand
CATCACCTCAAAAGGCACGATGGACAAGGCTTCCCCCGATGTGCGCCGATATATCGCACAGCGGGCGGAACTGCTGGGTGCGATTCGCCTGCCAAACAACGCTTTCAAAGCCAACGCCGGAACGGAAGTCACATCGGATATTCTCTTTCTTCAAAAGAGGGAACATCCCATCGACATAGAGCCGGATTGGATCCATCTGGGGCAGACGGCGGACGGCATCCCCGTCAACAGCTACTTTGTCGATCATCCCGACATGGTGCTGGGCAGGATGCAATGGGACAAAAGCATGTACGGAAACGAGAAGGAAACCACATGCGAACCGATTCCCGGCGCAGACCTCGCGCAGCAGCTCCATGCGGCGGTGCGGAACATCGACGGGAAATATAGAAGGATAGAAATATCCGAAACGGATATAAATGAAGGACGGACGATTCCGGCTGATCCCGATGTGCGCAATTTCTCGTATGCGCTTGTGAACGGTCAGGTTTACTACCGCGAAAATTCGGTGATGACCCGTCCCGTACTCAATCAGACGACGCAGGAGCGCGTCAAGGGGATGATTGAGCTGCGGGATTGTGTGCGAAAATTGATTGATTTGCAGCTTACGGACGGCAGCGACGCGGAGATCAGGGCACAGCAGGCGGAATTGGGTCGGCTGTATGATGCGTTCAGCGCCGAATACGGGATTATCAACGGCAAAGCCAACGGGCGGGCGTTTGAAGGCGATTCTTCATACTATTTGCTTTGTTCGCTTGAAATACTGGATGAAGACAGGAAGCTCAAACGCAAGGCGGATATTTTCAGCAAACGAACGATCCGGCGGAGGAAACCGGTTACGCAGGTGGATACGGCGAGCGAAGCGCTTGCGGTATCCATTGGAGAGCGGGCGAAGGTCGATCTGCCGTTTATGGCGCGGCTGACGGGCAAAGCGGAGGATGAAATCGTTGCGGACTTGCAGGGCGTTATCTTCCTTGACCCGCTGGAACAGACGTGGCAGACGGCGGATGAATATCTGTCCGGCAACGTGCGCGCCAAGCTGCGCGTGGCGCAGACGGCAGCGGAAAGCGACTCGTCCTTTGCCGTCAACGTTGAGGCACTCCAAGCGGCACAACCCAAGGATTTGGACGCATCCGAAATCGACGTGCGGCTCGGTACGACATGGGTGGATAAGGCGTACATTCAGCGCTTTATGATCGAGCTGCTGGGAATTCCCTATTACGAACAGCGGCGAATCCACGTGAATTACGCGCCGCAAACGGCGGAGTGGTCGATAGACGGCAAGAGCCTTCTGTCGGAGAACGTGAATAACCACATGAAATACGGCACCAGACGTGCGCCTGCGCTCAAAATTCTGGAAGACACGCTCAACCTGCGGGATACGCGCGTATACGATGTTGTGCAGGATGAAAACGGGCGGGACAAGCGAGAACTGAATCAGAAGGAAACGACGATTGCCCAGCAGAAGCAGCAGGCGATCAAGGATGCTTTTCACGACTGGGTATGGAAAGACCCGACCCGCCGGCATGAGCTGGTGACGCGCTATAACGAGCTGTTCAACTCGACCCGGCCGCGCGAATACGACGGATCGCATATCGTGTTTGACGGGATGAATCCGGAAATCACGCTGCGGGAACATCAGCGTAACGCCATCGCGCATGTGTTGTACGGCGGGAATACGCTGCTTGCACACCAGGTTGGCGCGGGCAAGAGTGCGACACGTTCGTAACTGAAAAGGTTACGCACAAGTCAGCTAACAATAGAATCGGGATTTGAAAGGAGTCCCTGAAAAGGCTTGGAGAACTAATATTCCGATAGGTGGAATGAAGGGGTAACGCCCTGAAACGCCTACCTTATAAACTGCGATATGCGGCAGTCCTCTGTAACAAGGGCTACGGTATAACGCTCGCTAAAGTCGGCGGAAATGCACCCAAACGGATTATGCCGTGGAAAGTGTCCCAGAGGTGGGATATGTGCATGATACGCCGGAGGTCTATAAACTGCCTATGGTCAGAATGTCACGATGACTGACGAAATCCCGAATGTACGGGTCTAAAAGGCGCAGGAGCAGAAATGTTCCTTTCCGATTACGGAAGTATGTGAGGATGAGTAAGAATTTTTACTATGAAAGTCCTTGCGGTGTTACAGGCACCGCCCAGCATACAGGCTCAGAGGGACACCTAAGGGCAGATATGTACAGATAGGAATATTGGAACGTGGAAAGGCTGGAACACGGAGCCAGTTACAGGCTATGAGGTGTTGGATTGGAAAGCGCATTGCGTATAACAATCCTTTATCCAGCTGAGAGAGATGGCACAGTACCGTTGAAGCCGTGGAAACACGGTGGAGGGATGGCCATTAGTCGTCAGCAATCAATAAATTGAAAACTATACAGGCACAAAGGTTCGAGTATGACTAAGAAAAGCGAAATCCCCCATACAAGGAGGAAAGTACCTGACTTTGGCAAACAAGAAGAAACCCTTGAAGAAACAAAAAATCCGCAATTCCGAATACTACGATATGCAGCTCGTTCTTGACGAACTGTATGCCGCAAGTGTCAAGGGGCAGCGGTTCTGCAATCTTGTGGAACTGATAAAACGCCCTGAAAACATCAAGTTGGCATATAGAAATATCCGAAAGAACAGCGGCAGTCGGACGGCGGGTGTGGATAATAAGACAATAAGCGATTTGAACAAATGGAACGAAAATGCTCTGGTCGCCCATGTTCAGCGCAAGCTGGACTGGTATATTCCTAATGCTGTCCGCAGAGTTGAGATACCAAAGGACAACGGGAAAACCCGCCCCCTTGGAATACCCACGATTATGGACAGGCTCATTCAGCAATGCATTCTGCAAGTATTAGAACCTATCTGTGAAGCAAAATTCTTCAAGCGAAGCAATGGTTTCAGACCAAACCACAGTGCAGAAAATGCCATTGCCCAAGCGGAGAGAATGATACAGAACGTAGGTTGCCACTATGTCATTGATATAGATATCAAGTCTTTCTTTGACAATGTGAACCACGGAAAACTGCTGAAGCAGATGTGGACACTCGGAATTAGGGATAAAAAGCTGCTGTCTATCATTTCTGCCATGCTAAAGGCAGAAGTGGCTGGAATCGGTTTTCCCGAAAAGGGTACGCCACAGGGCGGTATCATTTCCCCACTGTTGTCAAACATCGTCCTGAATGAACTGGATTGGTGGATTGTCAGCCAGTGGGAGGAAATGCCCACCCAAAGGAACTATGTACACAGAATCTATGCGAATGGAACTCCCGACAAAAGCAGTACCATCCGAACCCTGCGCAACTACACGAATCTGAAAGAGTGCTATGTTGTCCGCTATGCAGATGATTTCAAAATCTTCTGTAAAAAGCGGTCAGATGCAGTCAAGCTGTTCGAGGCAACGAAACAATGGCTTTTGGAACGCCTGGGACTGGAAACCAGCCCGGAGAAATCGAAAATCGTAAATCTGAAACGCCATTATTCCGAGTTTCTGGGCTTTAAGCTGAAAGTTCGAACAAAAGGAAAGAAGCCAGATGGACAACCAAGGTATGTAGTAGAAGCGCATATCAAGGATAAAGCATTGCAGAAAATCCGGGAGAAAAGCAAGGAAATTATTGGGCAGATACGGCAGACCTATGACCCAGGAATGGAATATCGTCTGATACAGAAATACAACTCCTATGTCATGGGCGTTCATAACTATTACAGCATTGCAACCCATGTGAATATTGACTTTCACAAAATCGCTTTCGATGTCAAAAAGAGCCTTTACAACAGATTGAAGCACAGACTGCAAAAGAAAGGTCAAATCACAAACAGGTATATCAAGGAGAAATACGGCACAAGCCGGGAGGTGCGTTATCTGAATGGTCATGCCATCGTCCCGATTGCCTATGTTCAGCATAGAGTACCTATGGATAAGAAAAGTCGGGTAAACAAGTACACGCCAGAAGGACGGGTTGAGATTCATAAGAATCTTGCTGGTATCAATATGGCAGTACTCTATCATCTGATGAACAATCCATGCGGTAAGCAAAGTGTGGAATACAACGATAACCGCATTGCGCTCTATGTTGCACAGAAAGGAAAATGTGCCGTCTCCGGTGTGGAACTGGAAGCAAAGCAAGTGGACTGTCACCACAAAAAGCCATTGGTGCTTGGGGGCAATGACAGCTACCAAAACCTGATTATTGTCTCCGCTGTGGTTCACATTCTCATTCATTCCAGTAATGAGCGCACCATCCGAAAATATCTGAAAGTGCTAAACCTGGATAAAAAGCAGTTGGCAAAGCTCAATAAACTTCGTGTGATGGCAGAAATGCAGGAACTCGTTTTCTAAAGGGCAAATCTGTTTGATGTATAGATTGTCATAAAAAGTGCTGACGATGGAAAGCCGTGTGACGGGAAACTGTCACGCACGGTTTGGAGCGGGGGAAAATCTGGAGGAACGGATATGCAGCCTGCGGCTGCATATCCCGCCCAAAGGATTACCTATCGCTATCCTTCGAGATGGTGGCGGCGGCGATGGAAAGCAAGCGATTGGGACTTTGCCAGAAGTCGATGTTCGTTGTGCCCAATCACCTGACGGAACAATGGGCGAGCGAGTTTTTGAGGCTCTATCCCAGCGCGAACATTTTGGTGACGACCAAAAAAGACTTTGAAAAAGCCAAACGCAAGCAGTTCTGTGCGCGCATCGCGACGGGCGATTATGACGCGGTGATTATCGGGCACAGCCAGTTTGAAAAGATTCCGATTTCGCAGGAACGTCAGGAGCGGCTGCTGCGCGAACAGATTGACGAGATCGCGGCGGGCATCGAGGAAATGGAGCGGGAGAATGGCGAGCGTTTTACCATCAAGCGCATGGAAGCGACGCGCAAATCGCTGGAAGCAAGGCTGGAAAAGCTGAAAGCCGACGAGAAAAAAGATGACGTCGTGACCTTTGAGGAGCTGGGCGTGGACAGGCTCTTTGTGGATGAGGCGCATGCGTTTAAGAACGGCTTTCTGGCGACCAAAATGCGCAATGTGGCGGGAATTGCGACCAGCGAATCTCAAAAATCGACCGATATGTTTTTGAAATGCCGATATATGGACGAATTGACGGGTGGACGCGGCGTCATCTTTGCGACGGGCACGCCCGTGTCCAATTCCATGACGGAGTTGTATACGATGCAGCGATATCTGCAATATGGAACGCTGGAAAAGATGGGGCTGATTCATTTTGACGCATGGGCTTCGACGTTCGGCGAAACGGTGACGGCGATTGAGCTTGCGCCGGAGGGCACCGGATACCGCGCACGGACGCGCTTTGCGAAGTTCTTCAACCTGCCGGAACTGATGGCGATGTTCAAGGAGGTTGCGGATATTAAAACGGCGGATCAGCTTCATCTGCCTGTGCCGAACGCGCACTATGAGACGATGGCGGTCAAGCCGTCCGTTTATCAGGAGGAGATGGTGGAGGCGCTGTCCGAGCGTGCTTCGAAGGTTCATTCGGGCGCGGTTGACCCGAAGGAGGACAACATGCTCAGGATTACATCGGATGGACGAAAGCTGGGGTTGGATCAGCGGCTGATGAACCCGCTGCTGCCTGACGAACCGGGCAGTAAAGTCAACGCCTGCATGGAAAACATCCTGCGTATCTACAAAGAAGGGGATGCGCAAAAGCTGACGCAGCTCGTGTTCTGCGACCTGTCCACGCCGCATGGGGACGGTTCGTTTAACGTCTATGACGATATCCGGGACAAACTGGTTGCAAGCGGGATTCCGAAAGAGGAGATTCAGTTCATCCATGACGCGGATACGGAAATCAAAAAGAAGGATCTGTTCGCCAAGGTCAGGAGCGGACAGGTGCGGATTTTGTTTGGCAGCACACAAAAACTTGGAGCAGGCACCAATGTTCAGGACAGATTGATCGCTCTGCATGATCTGGATGCGCCGTGGCGGCCGGGCGATTTGGAGCAGCGAGCGGGGCGCATTGTGCGGCAGGGCAACATGAATCCGGACGTGCATATATACCGATATGTCACAGAAAAATCGTTTGACAGCTATTTGTGGCAGACCATCGAGAACAAGCAGCGCTTTATCAGCCAGATCATGTCCAGCAAATCGCCCGTCCGTGCCTGCGATGACGTAGACGAAACCGCGCTCTCTTATGCCGAAATCAAGGCATTGTGCGCGGGCGACCCGCGTATCAGGGAAAAGATGGATTTGGACATCGAGGTCGCAAAGTTGCGCCTGATGAAAGCGGATTACCAGAGCAACCAGTTCAAACTGGAAGATCAGATTCTGAAGCAGTATCCGGAAGAAATCCGCCAGGAACAGGAGCGGGCGAAGGGCTATCAGGCGGATATGGCGCTGCTGGAAGCGCATCCGCTGCCCAAGGATGGTTTTGTCGGCATGGCGATCAAGGGAAAGTGGATTGCCGATAAAGAGGCGGCGGGCAAAATGCTTCTGGAAGCCTGTCGCCTTTCGCCGCATGATATGGAGCTGGGCGAATACCGCGGCATGAAAATGACGGTGGATTATGACAGCTATCGGCAGGAGGTCAAGCTCGTTCTGCGTGGCGAGATGTCGCATACCGTGACCATGGGAACGGATGTGTACGGCAATCTGACGCGCATCGAGAACGCACTGGCGAATATGCCGCAAAAACTCGAAAAGGCGGAAGAGCGGATTGCCGAACTGGAACGGCAGACGGAACAGGCCAAGGCGGAGCTGGGCAAACCGTTTGCGCAGGAGAAGGCGCTGGAAGCCAAAGCTGCGCGTCTTGCCGAATTGAACGCCGCACTGAACATTGACGAAAAAAGGAAGGAGCCGATGGAGAAGCGACCGATGAAGGATGTGTTGAAAGCGTATCAGGAGCGGGCAGACGCTCAGAGACAGGGAGAAAAAGGAGGAACAAACGAATGGAACCGATGAAGAATATTCCCGTGTACAGGCATAGCGCCGCCTATGCGGTGGAGCATGGCGAGCTGGAAGCATACAAGACGTCCCGGGTGGCAGGCGTTGCCTGTCGGGATGCGATAGAAAAAGCCGTTGCGAAGCATTACAGAGATAACTGTCTGAACAAAGCGGGAGCCAGAGAGGTCATCGACGAGTTTGGCAAAGAGCGCGTGATGACGGTGCTGGCGATTACGATTCGGGACAAGCTCTACGACGGGCGATTCTCGTCCGCCAATAAAGCATGGGCGCAGGCGTTTCCGATTGAGCCGGATATCGACAGTTGGGGCGGCAACCGAAATTTGACGCTGGTTGTGCGGCAGACGCATCCGGGCTTGCTCAATCTGTTCTGCGATCAGGCGAAGGCTTACGAATCGGAAAAGGTTTCGGTGCGGGAGAAGCTGAAGGCAGCAGCGAAAAACGCGCCTGTACCTTCGACGAAAAATGAGATGGAGCGATGAAGCATCGATCAGCAAAAGAGGGATATTCAAATCAAATTTCGCGTGACGGCGGACGAACGGGCACTGCTGGAACGGAAGATGCGGGAAGCGGGCACGACGAACATGGGCGCATACCTGCGGAAGATGGCGCTGGACGGCTACATTCTGCGGCTCGATCTGCCGGAGTTAAAAGAGATGCTTTCCCAGCTTCGCTACATGGGCAACAATGTCAACCAGATTGCCAAAAGAGCGAACGAGGTCGGCGTAATCGACGAGATGGACATTCGCGGCGTGAGCAAAAGACAGGAGCGGATGCTCGAACAGATGGCGCGGCTTTTGGAAAAGCTGAGCGGACTGAATTGAAACGCGGGAGGAGCGCCGAAACACCGGCAGCTTCTCCCGCGTTTTTTTCGTAGGGCGGCATCCTTGCCAAACAAATGAAGATGAGGTATATATAACGCATAAAGGAGTGCGGACGATATGAAGAAGATGTTCAAGGCTTTGCTTTTTCCGATCTGGCTGGTTCTGGAGGTTGTCGTATTTGTCCTCAAGTTGGTGATGGTGCTTTCTTCGACGGTGCTGGGGATTCTTTTGCGGATTCTCGTGCCGATGGCGTTTGTGGCGATGCTGCTGTCTGTCCGAAACGGGTTGATGCTGCTGGCGTTTGCATGGCTGATTAGCCCTGTTGGACTGCCGTGGGTGGCGGATCGTGTGGTGTTTGGGCTGGATGATTTGTGCTGCGCGGTGAAGGGGCGGATCAGAGAATAATCGGGATGGAAAGAGCGGAAAACTTGTACGGGAAGAGGTCGTTTCGTTTGAAAAAACGAATGGCTTCTTTTTTGATCTGAAGAGGAGGAACGATTGGCAACAACACGATTGATGCCTTTACATATCGGCAAGGGACAGACTGCCGGGGACGCGATTAAACGCGCGCTCGGTTACGTCAAAGACCCGATGAAAACTGAAAATGGCATATTGGTGACAAGCTATGGCTGCACACCGCAGACGGCGGAAGCGGAGTTTATGCTGATGCGGCGAGAGTATTTGACCATTACAGGGCGAAGGCGCGGCAAAGACGATGTGCTTGCCTATCATTTAAGACAGTCCTTTAAGCCGGGTGAGATTACGCCGGAGGAAGCAAATCGAATTGGCTGCGAACTGGCAAAGCGTTTTACACATGGAGATCATGCTTTCATTGTGGCAACTCACACCAATACTTCAAGTGTACAGTATGTATTATATAAAGGAAGATTTTAACCATCTTCCTTAAGCTGCACGTTGTTCCGCGAAAACCGAATACAAAAAGCAGTTATGGAAGAAGAAAAAATCTTCAAGTCCACAACTGCTTTTTTGTGTTTGAAAGGAGATTTGTATGAAACTGACCTATCATCGCTGCGGCGATTACCTACTTCCCAAGCTGGCCATCCCAGATGAATCTGTAACGCTTGGAAAGTATGGCAGGATGCGCAAGACTTATCTTAAAGAGCATAAGCCCATTCTGTACAATGCCCTGCTGCTTTCCGGAAAACTGACGGAACACCTTATCGGCGTGGATGCCGAGTGCCGGGAACGCCTTGAAACCCTCCTGCCGCAGATGATGCGGCAGGAAGGCGTTGACGAAGCGCTCAAAGCACGCGATCAGATGGAATGGGTGCGCAGGATGAACAGCATCCAGAACCGGGCAGAAGAAATCCTGCTGAACGAACTGGTTTACGCTTAAACCACAAAGTTGGGGTCATGCAGCTGCTTTCTCCCTGCCCTGTGTGGCCAAATTCTCACGAATATGGCGCAGGGCTTCATCTTCGATGTGCCTTGCCCGGCTGATGCTGAACCCGTAGTCCCTCGCCGCCGCTGCCAGTGCGCACGGTTCGCCATCGAAACCAAACCGATAGCGAACCCATGCGGCATCGCGAAGCGACGAGCGATTCATTGCGTCATAGAGTGCAAGCAGCTTTTCCTTGTCCAGATAGAGCTGTTCGGGGCTTTTATGATAGATATCCCGACTTAGAGCAGGATTATCGGATTGCATGGCTTCAACTGCTGCCTGGTTTTCTTCCAGTGAAATTGTGTTGATTTCGGGATGCGTTTGCCGGATGGCGTCGAGCATCGCGGTGCGAACGACTACGGTGGCATACGTCAGGAATCTTCCCTTTTCCGGCATGTAGCGCTCTGCGGCGTGAAGCAGAGCGATTCGACCCTCCTGCTCGTAATCGTCACAGCTCAGAACTGCGCTGCCATATCGTTTTTCAAATTGAATCGCGGCTGAGCGAATAAACATCGTATTCCGCTCAATTAACTGGGCACATGCTTCATGGTTTCCGTTCTGAATCATCAGGCAAAGGGTTTCGTTCGTGATGGGCGTTCATCTCCATTTGGATATTGTAGGTGGTGTTCATATAGTTCCAGATGGCCTGTTTGAGCTGATCGGTTGCTTCGCCCAATTCAGCCTGATATTCTTCTGGAACGGTGATCTGGTTCAGCGCCGCCGAGAGCATCCCCATGATGCCTTCGGGTCTGAGTTGCAGACCTTTTTTCTGGCGCGGAAGCACTTTCGTGATTTCGCTGAGCTTCTGTTTGGTCAGCGCCGCGGTTTGCCTGACACGTTCCGGTCCATCCTGCTTCATTTCAGCGAGAATCTGGCGAAAGTTGCGCGTGATGTTCTCGATCTCATCCGCATAGACCGGGCGTTTGAGCGCCTGCGCTTCCTGCACAGCGCCACGAACGGCGGGCATATCCTCCGGGTTAGCCTGACCATGTTCCAACATGAGGCTGCTCATAGAGTTGTACATTTGATTCTGCGCCAGCTCAACCTGCGTGATGTTTCGGCTTCTGCACAGGTCGCGGATTCTGTCCATTGTATTTCCGGGAAGCCATTTTTCCTGCATCCATTCATCCTCCTGAGTTTTTTCTTTGATCGTATCATATCAGACCCGAATAGCCAAGTCAAATCTGTTGCATTTTTGCATCAAGAAAGCCGACAAAACCGAAGCAGTTGAAAAAATGCCGCTTTTCAGACGATTTCCCATTTTTCCCCGTATATTCAGACAGTGCGTAAAAATGTTCTTTTACACCCTTCAAGACCGAAAAAATGTGTGAAGGAGGAATTTTATTGAAGGAAAATCTGATTACGGCGCTGTACGAGCGCCTGTCCCGCGACGATGACCTCGACGGGGAAAGCAACTCCATCGTGAACCAGAAGCTCTATCTGCAAAATTACGCCGATGAGCATGGATTCACCAACTGCAAGCACTACACGGACGACGGATGGAGCGGCGGCAATTTCGACCGCCCCGGCTGGAAAAGCCTGATTGCCGACGTGGAAGCCGGAAAGGTTGGCGTGATTCTGGCGAAGGATATGAGCCGAATCGGGCGTAACTATCTTGAAACAGGATTTTATACGGAAGTGGTGTTCCGTAAGCACAATGTCCGATTTATCGCCATTGCCAACGGCGTGGACAACGATCATCCCGAAACGGGCGAATTTGTGCCGTTCCTGAACATCATGAACGAATGGTACCTGAAAGACCAGTCCAAGAAAGTTACGGCGGCTTATCAGCTGCGCGGCAAATCCGGCTTACCCACCAACAACAACTGCTTATACGGCTACCGAAAAGACCCAGACATCAAGCACCACTGGCTGGTTGACGAGGAAGCGGCGGCGATTGTCCGCAGAATCTATCAGATGGCTTGCGAGGGACACGGGCCGTCTGAAATTGCACGGATTCTGACGAAGGAGAAAGTGGACAATCCCGGCTACTACTATACGAAACACGCCTGCGGGATGCGCAGCGACTATACAAAAGAAGCCCATGCGCACGACTGGAACAGTTTGACAATCAGCAGAATTTTGACCCATCAGGAGTATTTGGGACATACGGTCAATTTTCGTTCCGGCAAACGGTATTACAAGGATAAACGACGCGCCAACCCGCCGGAAAAGCTGCTGATCTTCGAGAATACCCATGAACCCATTGTAACGAAAGAAACATGGGAGCTTGCCCAATGCGCGCTGAAAAGCATAAAGCGGACAGATACGCTGGGCGTGGCGAATCCGTTGACAGGTCTGGTTTACTGCGCAGAGTGCGGGCAAAGGCTGTATAACCATCGGCATGGAGCGAAAGATGCGCAAGGCGTATTCAAAAGCGATTCCTACAACTGCTCGACCTATATGCTGTCCCGAAAACGGGAAACGAGAGAATGCGTTTCCCATCAGGTAGCTACAAAAGCATTGCGGGAACTGATTTTGAAAACCATTCAGACCGTCAGCCGCTATGCCCTCTCCAATGAAGTCGAGTTTGCGCGCAAAGTTCGGGAAGCGTCTGAATTGCAGCAGGCACAGGCGGCAAAAGAAACGAAAGCCAGAAGCCGCAAGGCGCAGAAACGCTGTAAGGAACTGGATGTGCTGATTCAGAAGCTGTATGAATCGTATGCGCTTGAAAAGATTTCTGAAAAGCGTTTTGATGATTTTCTTGCGGCGTATGAGAAAGAACAGGCTGAACTGAAAGCCGTTTTGGAAACGGATACGGAGGAACTTCGGGCGTATGAAGTCGATTCCGATCACATCGCTTCTTTTCTCAAACTTGCAAGAACATACAGGGAAGCCGATGAACTGACCACGCCCATGATTTATGCGTTTGTTGAAAAAATCGTCGTCCATGCGCCGGAAAAAATCGACGGAGAACGGCACATGCAGATCGACATCTATTTGAAATTCATCGGCAATTTTCAGGTGCCGCAGGACGAGCCGACGGCAGAAGAAATGGCAGAGGAAGAAAAGCAGAAACAGCGGCGCGCGAAAAATCGGGAAAAAGTTGCCCGCTGCATGGAGAGAAAGAAATTGAAAAACGCACAGGAAAAGGAGGATGCAGCCCAT
>OICD01001103.1_pt1 | contig 12265 bp, 10 predicted proteins | sample 1581161 | NCBI WGS metagenome assembly OICD01 (sample SAMEA3882546, study PRJEB24775) | human gut metagenome | biome: human-associated habitat; feature: intestine environment; material: feces | place: Netherlands | collected 2009/2010 | reverse complement strand
CGGACCACTGGTCCACAGAGTCAGCCATCGGAGAAGACGGGGTAATGGGGTAGATAGCAGCCACGTCCGTGTAGGCGTATGCTACATGAGCGGCAGCGGTATTGCCATCCATGGTTTGCTTTGCTCTAGGCATTTTTCTTCCTCCATTGTTCAGAATTTGGTACCTTTTGCGCGGGGCAATCGCGCCCCGCTGGGGCCGGAGAACCCCAAAAGGCACTATTGCTCATATATTATATTAGCAAATTCCGCCCTCAAAGTAAATGCAAACCCACTGGCAAAACGCAACAAAATTTCAAGAAATTTTTTGGTGCTTTTTTACGCTTGTGTTTTTTTGTTGCATCTAACCTGACAGATTATTAAGAATACGGCTTTTTTGCTGTATTTTTCTTAATTTATCCTCAATTTTGAATTGACAACCGGCGCTTTGTTGCCGTAAACTTGAACCAGCATCATTATCATCTGGAAAGGACGCAAATACGATGGACGCTGCACATTTTGAAAAGACGCTCACAAGTGAGGTGCTGTTCGAGGGCCGGGTGGTCACCCTGACCAAAGATACCGCCCTTTTGGAAAATGGAAAGACCGCCACCCGCGAGGTGGTCCACCACCACGGCGGGGCCTGCATCGTGCCCTACTTTGAGGACGGCACCATCTGCATGGTGCGCCAGTTCCGTTACGCCATGCAGCAGGAGCTGTGGGAGCTACCCGCCGGCAAGCTGGAAAAAGGGGAGAACCCCTTTGAAGCCGCTAAGCGGGAACTGGAGGAGGAGTGCGGCCTGACCGCCGACAAGTATACCTCCCTGGGCGAGTTCTACCCCACTGTGGGCTATGATACCGAGATCATCTACACCTGGGTGGCCACCGGTCTGCACAAGACCCGGATGCATCTGGATGCGGACGAGTTCCTGACCCCTGACCGGGTACCGCTGACCCAGGCCTATGAGATGGTGATGCGCGGCGAGATCAAGGACGGCAAGACCATTGCAGGCGTGCTCAAGCTCAAGGCCCTGTTGGACGAGGGCAAGCTGTGAACATTCTCTACGAAGATACTGCCCTTGTGGTGCTGGACAAGCCCGCCGGGCTGACCAGCGAGGAGGGCGTGCCCGCTGCCCTGCGCCAGCGGTGGGGCAGGCCGGATGCATACGTTGGGGTCATCCACCGGCTGGACACCGGCGTTTCAGGGCTGATGGTCTATGCCAGAACACCCGGAGCCGCAGCGGCTCTGACAAAACAGGTGACGGAGAGCCAGCAGGCCTATGCCATTCTGGACGGCAGGGCAGAGGCTGGCCCCGGTGCACCGGCACAGCCCTGCTTTCTTAAAACATACCGGGCCGTGATCGCAGGCGGGCCGGACGAACAGCTGCCGCCTGAGGGCATCCTGCGGGACTATCTGTTCAAGGACAGCCGAAAGGGCCGGGTCTTTCCGGTAAAGCGCCCCCGCAAGGGAGTGCGGGAAGCCGTTCTGGAATACCGCATCGTAGAGACGGCACCGGACGGTTCCCTGAGCCTTGCGGAGATCACGCTCCACACCGGGCGGACACATCAGATCCGGGTGCAGTTTGCCTCCCGGAAGCACCCGCTTTACGGAGACGGTAAATATGGCAGCCGGTTCAAAGGGGACATTGCCCTGCAGAGCGCAGGGCTGCAGTTCGTCCACCCGGAAACGGGGGAGAAGATGGAGTTTCAATTGGAGAAACCGATTAAAGCGCCGTGGGAATTAAACCCCTCAGTCATCTGCGGTGACAGCTCCCCTAGGAGTGGAGCCCTTGGCATAACGGGTAACTTGTAAAACTTTACGAAACGCCAGAGCCGCCCCTACCAGTGGCGGTGGCAATGCGAAGCATTGACGGTGGGGTTTAGGAAGGGTGATATTATGGAAGAGTACAAGACCGACGCTGAAATTTACGCTGTACTGGAGCGGGAGATCATCGACCTGACCCTGCGGCCGGGCAGCTCATTGAGCGAAAACCCGCTCTGCGCCCGCTTTGGGGCACCGCGTTCCATGATCCGGGTGGTGCTGCAGCGGCTGCAGGAGAACGGGCTGGTGAAGATCGTTCCCTACAAGGGTACCACTGTGACCCGGCTGAACCGTGAGATCGTGGATGAGCTCATCTACGAGCGCACCGCCGTGGAAGCCCGCGTCCTGCGGGACTTCTCGCCCAAGTGTACGCCGGAACAGCGAGCGCTCATCCGGCGGCGGGCCGATGCCTACGCCGCGCTGGCCCGCGCCGAGGAGATCGACTACAACAAGCTCTATGAGGCAGACCGCCTGCTCCACGAAACATGGTTTGCCGCCATGGGAAAAATGTATCTCTGGCGCACCTTACAGAACGCCCACGCCGATTACAGCCGCTTCCGGATGCTGGACACCATGACCAGCGGCGGGCTGGACGAGGTGATCGCCGACCATCAGAACATCATTGCCGCCATTGAGCGGTGTGATCTTGCCGCCTTTGAGCCGCTGGTGGAGCGCCACCTCTACGGCGGCATCCGGCGGCTGGGCTCTAAGCTCACCGAGGAATATGCCGACTACTTTGAGCCGGAAAAATAATGCACCCTTAAAAATGTTCCACGGGGAACAAAACCGGCACAGCGCCTGCCTGACGCTGTGCCGGTTTTCTTTGCCCCCTTTTTCAGAAGAACACGCCGGAGATGAAGATTTCCAGCCCAATGCCGATGAGGATGACACCGCCCAGCACAGAGGCCTTGCCGGAGAGCTTTGTGCCGAACTTTTTGCCGATGCGCAGGCCCGCCATGCAGAGGAAGAAGGTGACGACGGCAATGATGCCGGAAGCCGTCAGCGCCATCAGCCAGCCATACTCCGCAATGGTAAAGCCGACCGAGAGGGCATCAATGCTGGTGGCCACGCCCTGCATAAAGAGGGCACCGGCACTCAGCGCGGCGGCTTCCTCGGTTTCCTCACCCCGGATGCCATCGATCAGCATCTTGCCGCCAATATAGCCCAGCAGGGCAAGGGCGATCCAGGGAATGAATGTTTCAAAGGAAGAGAACATCTCCACGATGGTATGGACGCAGACCCAGCCTGTCATGGGCATCACGGCCTGAAACACGCCAAAGGTGCCCGCAATGATGCACATCCTTTTTCGGGACATGCCGGGGTCATGCAGACCGTTTGCCATCGAGACCGAAAACGCGTCCATGGCAAGGCCCACGCCCAGCAGTGCGCTGTTGAGAAAAAACAAAAAACTCCATTCCATAACTGAATGCCTCCTGAATCTGACCAAAATTACGGTGCGGCAAAAACAAAACCCGAGATCGGCGCGCGTGCACGTCCGGTCTCGGGTCATTTTTTACAAATGAACTCCATGTGTTGGGCGTGGTACTCCGCACCATAACACATGAGTCTCGCAAATGAAAGCAAGCCAGACAGCGGTGCTGTCATTGTGTTGACTTGCTGCGCCGTCTGCAAACAGCGCCTGCTACTCCCCCATGGGATTTTGTGATTGTTTCGTTAGTCTATCATATTTTCTGATAGAAGTCCAGGCTAACTTTTTCGTCCTCGCTTTGCTTTTGGGGAGAAGAACCTCTCCGTCACGGCTGTGCCGTGCCACCTCTCCTAGCAGGAGAGGCAAGACAGGCTCAATCCTCAGCCGGTGCCTCGGAGGCGGAGGCCTCATCGGCAGCTTCCATGGCGGCCAGCTGCTCTGCGGTAGGCTCATCGCCCTCCTCAGCCTCTACTGTCTCGGTCTGGGCTTCATCGTCGTGGTCGGTACGGGCCAGGACCATGACCTTATCATTCTCGCCCAGACGCATGACACGGACACCGGAGCCGTAACGGCTCTGCACCGGGATCTCATTGGCGTGTAGGCGAATGATAATGCCCTCCTGGCTGCTCAGCAGCACGTCATCCACATCGTCCACGATCTTGACCGCGGCGACCTTGTCCTTGGAGGCATCGTAGTTGCGGATGCCCTTGCCGCCGCGGGCGGTGATGCGGTAGGTGTCGATGTCGGACCGGCGGCCCTTGCCGTTCTCAGTCACGGTCAGGATGGTGGCGTTCTCACGGCAGATGCAGACACCCACGACCTCGTCGCCCTCGGCCAGCTTGATGGCGCGCACGCCGTGGCCGCTGCGGCCCATGGGACGGGCATCCTCCTCATTGAAGCGGATGGCCTGACCGTTGCGGGTGGCAACGATGAGCATATCGTGGCCGGAGGTCAGTCTTGTCCAGGCCAGCGCATCCCCCTCGTTCAGGGCAATGCCGATCAGGCCGCTCTTGCGGATGTTTGCATACTGCTCCAGCGGGGTGCGCTTGATGAGGCCCTGCTTTGTGACCATGGTCACAAAACCGCCCTCATTGGCCGTATCCTTGCTCTGGCAGAGCATGTTGGTGACCTTTTCGCCCTCGGCCAGCTGCAGCAGGTTGACGATGTTGGTGCCCTTGCTGGTGCGGCTGCCCTCGGCGATGGTGTAGCCCTTGATGCGGAACAGGCGGCCCTTATCGGTAACGAACAGGACATAATCATGGGTGGAGCCCACGAACATCTCCTGCACGATGTCCTCTTCCTTGCGGGTCATACCGGAGATGCCGCGGCCGCCGCGCTTCTGGGCCTGATAGGTGGCCTTGAGCTGGCGCTTGATATAACCGGCCTCGGTCAGGGTATAAACGCACTGCTCCTCAGCGATCAGATCCTCGATATCCACCTCGCCGGTCACGGTCTCGATCTCGGTGCGGCGGTCATCGCCGAAGCGGCGCTTCATCTCCAGCAGCTCGCTCTTGACGATCTCCAGCACGCGGGCATCATCGGCCAGGATCTCTTCCCAATCCCGGATCTTGGCGTTCAGGGAGCCCAGCTCTTCCTCGATCTTCAGAATCTCCAGACCAGCCAGACGGCCCAGCTGCAGCTTGACGATGGCATCTGCCTGCGGGTCATCAAAGCCAAACTGTTCCATGATGGCAGCCTTGGCCTCGCTCATGCCGCCCTTGCAGGCACGGATGGTGGCGATCAGCTCATCCACAATGTCGGTGGCCTTCTTCAGGCCTTCCAGAATATGGGCACGTTCCCGGGCCTTTTTCAGGTCATACTGGGTGCGGCGGCGCACCACCTCGTCCTGGAACTCCACATACTTCTGGATCATCTGCTTCAGGGTCATCACCTTGGGCACCTTGTGGTCAATGGCCAGCATGATGACACCCACGGTATCCTGCAGCTGGGTGTACTGGTACAGCTGATTCAGGACGACCTGGGGGTTGGCATCCTTGCGCACGTCAATGACGATGCGCATTCCCTTGCGGTTGGTCTCATCGTTCAGGTCACTGATGCCCTCGATCCGCTTTTCCTTGACCAAATCGGCAATGTTCTCAATGAGGCGTGCCTTGTTGACCATGTAGGGGATCTCGGTCACGATGATCTGGGCGCGGCCATTCTTCTTTTCCTCAATGGTGGCGCGGCCGCGCAGGGTGATCTTGCCGCGGCCGGTGGCATAGGCGGCACGGATGCCGCTGCGGCCCATGATGATGCCGGCGGTGGGGAAATCGGGGCCCTTGATGTGCTCCATCAGGCCGGGCAGGTCGATGTCCGGGTCCTCGATATAGGCCACACAGCCGTCAATGACCTCACTCAGGTTGTGGGGAGGAATGTTGGTGGCCATACCAACGGCGATGCCCTGACTGCCGTTGACCAGCAGGTTCGGGAAACGGCAGGGCAGAACACTGGGCTCCTTCTTGGTCTCATCAAAGTTGGGGTCCCAGTCGATGGTATCCTTGTCGATATCGGTCAGCATCTCCACGGCCATACGGCTCATGCGGGCCTCGGTGTAACGGTAAGCAGCCGGGGGGTCGCCATCCACAGAACCAAAGTTACCCTGACCATCCACCAGCGGGTAGCGCAGGGAGAAATCCTGTGCCAGACGGACCATGGCATCGTAAACGGATGCGTCGCCGTGGGGGTGGTAGGAACCCAGCACCGCACCAACGGTGTCGGCGGATTTGCGGTATGCATGGCTGGGGTCGTTGCCGCGCTCATGCATGGTGTACAGGATACGGCGGTGGACAGGCTTCAGGCCGTCCCGCACATCGGGCAGGGCGCGGGACACGATGACTGACATGGAGTAGTCCAGGAACGCGGTCTCGATCTCCTTCTTGACATCACGGATGATCTTTTTGGTACCGCTGCCCGGTATCATCACATAATCTTCTTCCATTGTTTCCTCCAATTACACATCCAGCTTCGCATACTGGGCGTTGGTCTCGATAAAGCGGCGGCGGGGCTCCACCTGGTCGCCCATCAGGATGGTAAAGGCTTCATCGGCCTTTTCGGCATCCTCAATGGTGATCTGAACGATGACGCGGTTATCGGGGTTCATGGTGGTCTCCCACAGCTGTTCGGGGTTCATCTCACCAAGGCCCTTATAGCGGTTGACCTTTGCGCCGGGCATCTCCTGCGAGAGGATGGCCATTTCAGCATCGTTGTAGGCGTACTTGATGGTGTTGCCCTTCTGCACCTTGAACAGGGGCGGCTGAGCGACATAGACATGGCCCTGCTCGATGAGGGGGCGCATATAGCGGAAGAAGAAGGTCAGCATCAGGGTGCAGATGTGAGAACCATCAACATCGGCATCGGCCATGATGAACACTTTATCATACCGCAGCTTGGAGATATCGAACTCCTCGCCGATGCCGCAGCCCAGAGCCAGCACAACGGGCATCAGCTTATCGTTGCCGTAGATGCGGTCCGCGCGGGCTTTTTCCACGTTCAGCATCTTGCCCCACAGGGGGAGGATGGCCTGAATGGCAGAGTCACGGCCCATCTTGGCAGAGCCGCCTGCAGAGTCACCCTCGACGATGAAGATCTCGGTGCGGGTGGGGTCTTTTTCACGGCAGTCGGCCAGCTTGCCGGGCATCCGGCTGGTCTCCAGCGCGCTCTTGCGGCGCACCAGCTCCCGGGCCTTTTTGGCAGCGGCGCGGGCGCGGGCTGCCTGGGTTGCCTTTTCAAAAATGGCCTTTGCCACGCCGGGGTTCTCCTCAAAGAACTCCATCAGCTTGGTGTACACCATGTTGGAAACAAGGGTGCGGATCTCGGTATTGCCCAGCTTTGCCTTGGTCTGGCCCTCGAACTCCGCCTCCTGCAGCTTGACGGAAATGACACAGATGAGGCCCTCGCGGACATCGGAGCCGGAAAGGTTCTCGTCCTTATCCTTCAGCAGGCCGTGGCTGCGGCCGTAATCGTTGAACACACGGGTCAGGCTGGTGCGGAAGCCCTCTTCATGGGTGCCGCCGTCCGGGGTGTTGACGTTGTTGGCAAAGCTCAGCAGCAGCTCGTTGTAGCTGGAATTATACTGCAGCGCGATCTCGGCCATGCCCCGCTCGGTCTGGCCTTTGAGGTAGATGACATTGGGGTGGAGCACCTCCAGATTGCGCTTTTCGCCCAGATAGGTAACAAAGCTCTTGATGCCGCCCTCATAGCACATGACCTCGGTGCGGTAGCAGGGGTCGCCCTCCTGGCCGTCCTCCAGAACGGGGGTATAGAGCTCCCGCTCATCAGTCAGGGTGATCTTGACACCGGCGTTCAGGAAGCTCTCCTCGCGCAGGCGCTTTTCCAGCGTCTCGAAGTTATAGACGGTGGTGTCCTTGAACATCTCGGGGTCGGGCTTGAAGGTAACGCGGGTGCCGGTGACCCCCTCGGCCACCGTGCCCAGACACTTCAGGGGGCCGTCCGGGTCGCCGCGGCGGAAGGTCTGCTCGTATTCATGGCCGTCGCGGCGGACATTGACCGTCAGCCACTCAGAGCAGGCATTGACCACGGACGCGCCGACACCGTGCAGACCACCGGCCACCTTGTAGCCGGAGTTCTCGCCGCCGAACTTACCGCCTGCGTGCAGGATGGTATAGACGACGGTGACGGCGGGCAGACCGGTATCGGCCTGGATATCCACGGGGATGCCGCGGCCGTTGTCGGTGACCTGAATGATGTTATCCTTTAAGATCTTGACCTCAATGTGGTTGCAGTAGCCGGCCAGCGCTTCATCAATGGCGTTGTCCACGATTTCGTAGACCAGATGATGCAGGCCCCGCTCACCGGTGGAGCCGATATACATGCCGGGACGCTTGCGCACGGCCTCCAGACCCTTCAGGACCTGGATCTCGCTGGCATTATACTCATGGTCGGTCGCGGTTTCCACATTGGTGCTGGTGATGATTTCCTCTGCCATATCCTTTCTCCCTTTACTTGATATTTTTTCAATCGATTGGATCGTTGTTGATTTTTTCAGAACGACATTTCGGTGCGCCGCTTCATGGCCGCGCTGGACAACTCCGAAAGATAAACGGTGTCCACAGGGGCATCGGCCAGAACATAACACTGGGGCAGGTCATCCGAAAGGCTGACCACGGCCCCATTCTTCTGGGCATAGTTGAGAAATTCCCGCCCCCGGGGGGAGACGGTGGTGGTCTCCAGATTGAAGATGCCGATGATGTCACGGTCATTCAGGACATAGTCCCGGCCCAGATGGATATACATTGCGTATATTCTCCCGCAGATGCAGACTGCATATTCTGTCGCATTTTCCGCATTCTATGCAATGCAGCGATGCAACATTTCTCCATTTCAGATTTTACTCAGGACACCGCCGTTCATGCGGTAGACCTCGCCATCTGTTTTCAGGAAGGCCGTATCGTCACAGCTGGTAACGAAGGTCTGCTTTTCCCGCATCCGGGTCAGCAGATACTGCTTGCGGCCATCATCCAGCTCACTGAGCACGTCGTCCAGCAAGAGGACGGGATGCTCCCCGGTAATGGCGGCAGCGGCGGCGGCTTCGGCCATTTTCAGGCTGAGCACCACACTGCGCTGCTGCCCCTGGCTGGCAAACACTCTGGCGGGCTGGCCGTCCAGCAGCAGCTCCAGATCTTCCCGGTGGGGGCCGCACAGGCTCTGCCCGGCCCGGACTTCCTCGTTCTGGCGGGCTTTGAGCAGAGCCGCCAGACCACCCGGCTCAAACTGAGCGGCATATCGCAGCTCCATCCGCTCCGCCCCATGGGAAAGCTCCTCGTAATTGGCACAGGCCAGCGGGGCCAGCCGTTCCAGGTAGGCCCGCCGCCGCTGCTGGATGGCTTCCCCCTGCGCGGCAAGCTCGGTGTTCAGCACCTCGAGCAGGGCCATTTTTTCAGCGTAGGGACGTTCCTGCCCGGCAGGAGCGCGGCGCAGCAGCGCGTTTTTCTGCTGCAGGGCCCGCAGATAGCGGCGGTACATGGTCAGGTAGCCGGGGTAGAGCTGACAGAGGGCGGCATCCAGAAATTTGCGCCGCCCCTCGGGTGCTCCCTTGACCAGGCTCAGGTGGCCGGGGTCGAACACGACAGCCGGAAAACTGCCGGCCAGCCCTGCTGCCCGCCTGGGTGCTGCCCCGTTCACCGAGGCGTACCGCCCGGGCCGCTGGGAATCCGGAGTGCCCACCGTCAGCCGGACACGGTTCGGCTCGTCAGGCTCCTGTTCCTCCTGCTGCGCCCGGAGCGTGGAGGCTTCCAGCACGGCAAAGGGTTCGCCCCGCCGCACCAGCTCTGCATCCTTGCCGCCCCGGAAGCTCTTGCCGCCGGTCAGCAGCCAGATGGCCTCCAGCAGGTTGGTCTTGCCCTGGCCGTTGTTGCCGCAGATCACGGTCAACTCCCGGCCCGGGGTCAGGCTTGCCGATGCAATATTGCGGTAATTCGTTACTTCTAAGGAAAGCAGGCGCATGGTTTACTGGCCCTGTCCCACTTCCACGGTCTGGCCGTCCAGCTCGACGACATCCCCGGCGCGGCACTTTTTGCCCCGCATGGTACAGACCTCACCGTTCACCTTGACAGCACCGCCCTGCACCAGCTCTTTGGCTTCGCCGCCGGTCTCACACAGGCCTGCATATTTCAGCAGGGCATCCAGCTTGATAAATTCCGTATGGATGAGAATTTTTTGCATTTTTATGCCTCTCAATCATTCTTGAAGCGGACGGGCAGGACCAGATACAAAAAGTCGCTGCCCTCGGTAGGCAGAACCTTGACCGGGCTCAGCGGGCCGCTGATCTCCAGCTTGACCTGTTCGGTGCGGGCGTTGCGCAGGGCATCCAGCAGATAGCGGTTGTTGAAACCGATCTCCACCTCATCGCCCTCGCACTGCGCGTTGAATTCATCCACCACGCGGCCCAGATTGGTCTGGCAGCGGACCACCACTTTACCCTCTGTAAAACTGATGCGGAGGGGATTTTTTAAACGCTCTGTAATGATCAGGGAGGCACGCTCGATGGTCTCGATGAACTCCTTGGTGTCCAGAACCACGCTGGTGCGGCTGCCATTGGGGATCACGTTGTGGTAGTTGAGGAATTCGCCCTCGATCAGGCGGCTCATGATGGTGTAACCGGCGGTGGTGAACACCACATAGCGGCGGTTTGCGGAGATGTGCACGGTCTCCTCGTCGTCGTTGGCCAGCAGGTGGGAGACCTCGTTCATGGTCTTGCTGGGCACGATGATGCGAATCTCCTTTATGGCTTCCACCGGCCGCTCCACAATGGCCAGACGGTAGCCGTCCAGCGCAACAACGGTCAGCTTATCCGGCGAAATCTCAAATAATTCACCGGTATGCGCAGGTTTTTTCTCATCCTGACTGACGGCGTACAGGGTGCGCTCGATCATATCACGGAGCACGCCGGTCTTGATGTTCAGGGTCTCCTCGGCACCGGTGTTGGGCAGCTCGGGGAAATCAGTGGGGTTCATAGACTGGATCTCGAACTGTGCCACACCGCTCTGGATGGTGGTTTTTCCGTTTTCGGTAGATTGGATGTTGATCTGGCCGGAAGGCATCCGGCTGACCATGCTGCTGAGCAGCTTGGCGTTCAGTACCACTTCGCCGGGCTCTTTGACATTGGCATCAATGGTGGTCACGATGCCCATTTCCAGGTCGTAGCCGGTCAGGGTGAGCTGGAAGCCTTCGGCTTTCAGCAGGATACCCTCCAGCACAGGGATGGTGGAGCGCAGGGTAACAGCTTTGGAAACGCCGTCAATGGCTGCACTCAGCAGGGTCTTATCGCAGATGATGTTCAATTGCGCGTCTCTCCTTATTTTGGATTCAAGTTTTGAGGTCCTTTCTCCCATAAAACAGGGACAAAACCTCCAAATCTATATTGAACTTGTTGTAGTATTCGTAGTAGGGGCTGGGGAAGATGTGGAAAAGTCGGAAAATGTGTGGAATGGTGCGGCTCCATGGTTTTCCACCGGATTGTGAATGCAGTGTGAAAGGCTTGTGGAAAGGGCTGGAGCTGCTTTTCTTTCCACGGCGGGTGTGCAAAACAGAAGTTGAATGTTGAAAACTCGGTGGAAAGAGTGGAGAACTTTGTCGTCTGAACACAATATCTTGTTCTGTTTTCCCGGATTCCCCTGCATTTCTCCCCATATTTGGGGTTTTATCCTCTGTGAGAGTATGACTTTTGCCCCTGTTTTCCCGTCAGGCCTTGACGTTCTTGATGATGTCGCTGACGGTTTCGCGCAGGTGCTGGTCGTTCTTCATGTCCCGCTCCATGGTCTTGAGGGAGTAGACGATGGTGGAGTGGTCACGGCCCGAGAACTCCCGGCCGATCTCCTCCATGCTCATGCCGGTGACTTCGCGCAGGATATAGATCGCCACGCGGCGGGCGGATGCAACGTTGGCGTTCCGCTTGGTGCCCCGGATGTCGGCAGGGGAGACGTTGAAGGTGCGGGAGACCTCGCCCACGATCTTCTCGATGGTCACGGGCACGGGCTGGGTCTCGTTGAGAATGTCCTTGATGGCATTCTGTGCCACGCTGATGACAGGCTGGATGCCCTCCAGCATGTAGTAGGCGTTCAGCTTTTTCACTGCGCCTTCCAGCTGGCGGATGTTGTTTTTCAGGTGGTTGGCGATGAATTCCGCCACATCCTCGGGCAGATCCAGGTGGAGCAGCTCGGCCTTGCGCTTGACGATGGCCACGCGGGTCTCGAAATCAGGCGGCTGGACATCGGCGGTCAGGCCCCACTCAAAGCGGGTGCGCAGGCGCTCCTCCAGGCTCTTGATCTCCTTGGCCGGGCGATCAGAGGCGATCACGATCTGCTTGTGGGCATCGTGCAGGGAGTTGAAGGTGTGGAAAAACTCCTCCTGGGTGGATTCCTTGCCGGCGATGAACTGGATATCGTCCACCAGCAGCAGGTCGGCCACGCGGTACTTCATCCGGAAGTCCTCGGTGCTGCCGGCGCGGATGGCGGCAATCAGCTCGTTGGTGAACTGCTCGCAGGTAACGTACATGATGACGAAATCGGGGTGGGTGCGCT
>OICD01001094.1_pt1 | contig 12333 bp, 10 predicted proteins | sample 1581161 | NCBI WGS metagenome assembly OICD01 (sample SAMEA3882546, study PRJEB24775) | human gut metagenome | biome: human-associated habitat; feature: intestine environment; material: feces | place: Netherlands | collected 2009/2010 | reverse complement strand
GCACGATGCGGGTACCGCAACCCGACATTATCGAGCATTTTGGCAACGCAGATGCTGTGCCGCAGCCGTCGGAGCGGTGCTTAAGCCGTAAGGCGGGAATTGTGCGGTGCTGCCTTAGCTTTTTTTAATGAACTGGGTGCCGCATTTGGGACAGGTGATGGAAATTTTGCCGCGGCCCTTGGGCACGCGTACCTGTTGGCGGCAGTGCGGGCAGGAAAAATAGCGGTAGGTTTTGCGCAGGGCAAACCGCTGCTGCAGCTGGCCGAACTTGGCGCGCACACCAGCGGTTTTCTGCATAAAGGCAATGTTTTCTGCATAGCGCTTGTGTACGTTGCGGCTGAGCATGCGGAAGTACGCATAAAGCAGCAGCAGAAGCCCGATATAATAAAAGATGCCCATAAACAGCCCAATTACCAGGCAGACCAGCGCCGTTACGCACAAAAAGTTGCCAAAAGTATCACTGCCGTACCGCCCGGACATAAAACGCTGGAACCATGCCTTCATCTTAAACACGCCATCCTTTTGAATACAGGTGTACCCCAAAAGCCAAAAAGCAGGCCGTTGCGTTGTTAGCGGATACACCGTTTTGTAATATGTCAATTATTATCGCATGTATTTATGGTTAAATCGTGAACGACTTCGGAACAGAATTTGAACAAAAGGGAGTAATAGGGGGGGAGATTCTGTACATAGCCATGCACGCCCTGTGCAATAAGAAGCAATCAATTACTTTTACGGGTCATTTGAAGTACGCACTCCACATGCTTTGTCCTTGGGAACAAATCCACGGGCTGAACCTTTTCCAGCGTATACCCCTGTTCACACAGGAACTTAGCATCGCGGGCGGCGGTGGAGGGGTTGCAGCTGACCATGACGAGGGTGCGTGGGGCCATCTGGACAATGGCAGTCAGGGTGGCGTTATCGCAGCCTTTGCGCGGCGGGTCCACCACGATCACATCGGGGTGGGCACCCTCGCTGGCAAGGCGGGTCGCGGCTTCGCCGGCGTCCATGCAGTAAAAATCGGCTTCCTCCGGGGGCAGGCCAAGATGCGCAGCAACGGTTTTGGCACCTTCCACTGCCTGCGGCACAACCTCAACGCCGACCAGGCGGCGGCAGTGCGGCTTCATCGAAAGGCCAATGGTGCCCATACCGCAGTAAAGGTCCAGCAAAAAGTCATCCGGCTGCAGCCGGGCAAACTCTTTCGCCTTGGCGTACAGCAGCTCGGCAGCGGGGGTGTTGACCTGATAAAACTCGTGCACACCCATCTGGATGGGCACTCCGGCCAAAGTATCCTCAATCACGCCGGGGCCAAGCACGGTGCGGGTATCCCGCCCTAAAATCACGTTGGTGCGGGCGGTATTGCGGTTGATCAGCACGGTGGTCAGCTGGAACTCCTGCTGCAAGGTGCGGCAGATCTCGGCTTCGTTGGGCAGGCCGTTGCCGTTTACCACAAAGCACAGCAGGCGCTGACCGCTGTGCCAGCCCTGGCGCATATACAAATGGCGCACGCGGCCCTTGCCGGTTTCCTCGTCATAGGGGGCAATGCTGTTGGCTTCCAGTAACGCACAAGCCCGGCGGGCCAGGGCGTTCATCCACTCCGGCTGCAATTTGCAATCGGGGCAGGGGACGATACGGTGGGTGCGCCCGGCGTAAAAACCGGTCACGACATGGCCATCGGCATCCAGCCCAACGGGCAGCTGGACCTTATTGCGGTAGTGTGCGGTGTGGTCCGTCAGGGCGAGAACGGGCGAAAACTCAAAGCTGCTTACATCAAAGCCGCCAAGGCGGGCAAAAGCATCCCGCACAAAGCCGGTTTTCGCCTCGCATTCCGTAGCATAGCTCAAATGGCGCAGGCCACAGCCGCCGCAGGGAGTGCACACGGCACAATCCGGCGCAACGCGGCCGGGGCCGGGGGCTAAAATCGCGTCAATGCGGCCGAAAGCATAGCTTTTCAATGCCTTTACAATGCGGCAGCGGATCACATCCCCCGGTGCCGCGCCGGGCACAAAAACGGCCTGCCCTTCCACATGGGCAACGCCGCTGCCATCGCTGGAAAGGTTTTCGATCGTGGTTTCAAAAATCTGATTTTTCTTCAAAGACATGGTTTGCTCCGTTTGCTCTAATGTTATGGCAAATATATCAGTCTGCCGGTAAAAACTGAGCGGCAGCACCAAAAAGCAAGGTGCTGCCGTATGGTGGGACATTGTGTGAAAATGGCTTATACCAGCCCCAGTTGCGGGTCTTTTTCCAGCGCGGCAAGGTACTTGCTGGGGGGAACGCCTTTGACCTTTTTGAACACGCGGGAAAAATAGAACTGGTCAAAAAAGCCGACGGAGACCGCGATTTCGGCGATGGAAAGCCCGGTGTTTTTCAGCAGGGAACACGCTTCGCTGATGCGGTAGCCCGTTAAATAGTCAATCGGGCTTTGGCCTACATTGGACATGAACACGCGGTACAGATGGCTGCGGCTGACCCCAACCGCCTTGGCGATGTCATCTACCGAAATATCATGGGAATAGTTGAACTGAATATACTTGATAGCGGCCAGCACATACTGGCTGCTGGAAGACGGCGCGTTGGGCATGGCTTCGCGCGCTTCCTTCATCAGCTGGGCCATGAACAGGTACAGGTAGCCGGTCATCAGGGCTTCGCACTGCGGTTCCGGGCCGCGGGCCAGGTAGATATTATAAATGGTTTCACGGGTGCTTTGGGGGTCTTTGCAGTGGTGCACGGGCTGCACATCGCTGAACGGGGTCTGCTGCACCAGCTTGTTGGCGCAGGCACCGTTAAAGCCGACCCAGTAATATTCCCACGGGTCGGTTTCATCTGCCGCATAGGTGATGAGCTGGTTGGGTTTGGCGAGGAAGAGATCACCCTCCTGCAAATTATAGGCAGCGCCGTTGACCTGATACACACCTTTGCCCGCAACAACAAGATGGATCAGGTAATGGTCACGCACACCGGGGCCCCAGGTGTGGCCCGGCTGGCAGTATTCGTGGCCACAATTAAAAATGGAAAGCTCTACATTATCGGTATAGTTCTGCTTATAAGATTGCTTTGCGATGGTCGGCATACCAAATCCCTCACTCTTGCAAAATCTGGTTGTGGTTCGCCATTCTGCTCCCAAAACAGGGCCCACCGCAGCAGGCCGGAACAGGATGGAGCATATTTTTTACCATTATATCAGAAGATTCATCAAAAGTCCATAATCGCGTTGAAAAAAGATGTTTACATCCTGCTAAAATTTGTTATACTGAGTACAAGAAGCCGTGATACTGGCCTAAAATGCGCTGCATAGCTAAAAAGAAGGCGCGGTTTTTGTGCATATTTTACAAGGGACAGCCAAACGAAGAAAGGTGTATGAACGATGGCAACGAGTGCGGAACTGAAACAAAATATCTTGAACGGCGGTTACGACCAGGCTTTTGCCAAGCTGTATGGGGCAGACACTGCTACTGTAGCAGCCCAGCGTGTCCGTTATGTGGATATGATCGACCATTTTGAAGAAAACTTTGGCACGGGCCGCACAGTGTGTTTGTACTCGGCACCCGGCCGCACCGAGATCGGCGGCAACCATACCGACCATAACAACGGCGTGGTGATTGCAGCTGCCGTAAACCTGGATATCATTGCTGTGGTTGCCAAGAATGACGAGAACGTTGTACGCGTGATTTCCCACGGCTTTGGTAAGATCGACGATGTGAATCTGCGCGACCTGACCCCGCAGCCCGTTGAAGCAGAGCACAGCGCCAGCCTGATCCGCGGCGTGGCTGCCGGCATTGTGAAAGACGGCGGCAAGGTGGGCGGCTTTGACTGCTACACCACCTCTGACGTTCTGGGCGGTTCCGGTTTGTCCAGTTCGGCTGCCTTTGAGGTGTGCATGGGTGCTATCTTCCGCGGCGAGTACAACGATAATGACATGAAGCGTTTCGACCAGGTCAAAAACGCCATGATCAGCCAGTATGCTGAGAATGTTTTCTTTGGCAAGCCCTGCGGCCTGATGGACCAGACCGCCTGCGCCGTGGGAAAGGTCATCACCATCGACTTTAAGGAAGTGGGCCATCTGGTCGTGCGCGAAGTTCCGTTTGATCTGGCAGCCAAGGGCTTTGCACTCTGCATCAGCGATACCAAGGGCAGCCACGCTGACCTGACCGATGATTATGCCGCTGTGCGCCGCGAGATGGAGAGCGTTGCCGAATTCTTTGGCAAAAAGGTTCTGCGCGATGTGGACGAGGAAACCTTCCTGAAAGCCATCCCCGAAGTGCGCAAAGTGACCGGCGACCGCGCCGTGGTGCGTGCCATCCATTTTTATAATGACAGCCGCCGCGCCGGGGAAATCTATGAAGCCATCAAGGCAGATGATTTTGACCGCTTCCTGCAGCTGATCATTGAGGGCGGCCATTCCAGCTTTGAGTTCAACCAGAACGCCTACAGCATCAAGAACCCGCAGGAGCAGGGCGTGCCTTTGGCATTGGCCATCAGCCAGAAGGTGCTGAACGGCCGCGGCGCATGGCGTTTGCAGGGCGGCGGCTTTGCCGGTACCATCCAGGCATTTGTTCCGCTGGCACTGCTGGAAACCTACAAGAACGCCATTGACGCTGTGTTTGGCGCGGGCAGCTGCCATGTGCTGAGCGTGCGCAATTACGGCGCTGTGATGGTTACGCCGGATATGTAAAACATTCGGAAAATACATAAAACAAAGGGATCGGCAGAAAATGCCGGTCCCTTTTCTGATAGCAGGCAGAATACAAAACGTGCAAACTTGCTTATTCGGCGTTTTTGCTGTACAGGATCGCCAGCCCCTTGAACAACAGGTCAGAATCATAAATCACCTTGCGGGTGCAGCAGGGCATGATGCAGGGGGCCAGGCCGCCGGTGGCAACCACGGTCAGCGGCTCGCCAAGTTCGGCTTCCACGCGGGCAGCCAGGCCGTCCAGCATGGCTGCGGTGCCAAACATCACGCCGTTGTTCAGGCATTCCACCGTGTTGCGGCCAATCAGGTGATCCGGCGTTTCGGGCGAGATAGGCGGCAGCTGCGCTGTGCCGCTGCTGATGGCCCGCAGGCTGGTCTGTACGCCGGGCAGGATAAAACCACCCAGGAACGCCCGCTTGGAAGAAATGACATTATAGGTGGTGGCCGTGCCAAGGTCCACCGTCATGCAGGGCAGGGGATAGTGGGCGGCTGCGGCGGTGGCATCGGCAATGCGGTCCCGCCCCACGCGGTCCGGAGCGTCCACCGCAAAGGTCAGCCCGGTGTTCAGTGCAGGGCTGACCAGCATGGCTTTGCGCCCGGTCAGCCGGGTGCAGGCATCGGCCAGAACTTTGGTTAGGTCGGGCACCACGCTGCACACGATAACGCCCTCACAGGCTTCAGGGGTAACGCCAAGGCGGCCCAGCAGAAATTTCAGCTCGGCGGTGTATTCATCCCCGGTGCAGCGCGGGCGGGTGACCATGCGCGCGGTGAACAGCACCTTCATGCCATCCAGCCCGCCAATGCAGATGTTGCTGTTACCGATATCAACTGCAAGAATCATAGGGTAAAACCTCGTATCCTTGGCAACCCGGCAATGTTTCCCGTTCGATAGGCTTAGGGCAACACCGCACAATTCCCGCCGGAGCGGTGCTTAGAATTGTGCGGTATTGCCTTAGAATGATGCAGAGTTGCCCTGTTATAAAAGTATAAAATGCGCAGAATGTAAAATTACAGTTTATTATAGCAGTTCGCAGCCCGTTTGCCAACTGTTGAATTCCCTTTAGGCAACACCGCACAATTCCCGCCTTGCGGCTTAAGCACCGCTCCGGCGGCTGCGGCACGGCATCTGCCGCACCTCGCTCGCCGTATCGGCACTTAGAATTATGCGGTATTGCCTTTACTTTTGCCCCCCGGCAGGATATACTTAAAAGCAGAACAATACGGGCAGCCAGAAGCCCGGCCAAATATAAGGATGTGTTATCATGAACCTGAAAGGCAAAACCATTGTGCTGGGCATTACCGGCGGGATTGCTGCTTATAAAATGCCCAATGTGGCCCATGCCTTGGCCAAAGCCGGCGCCAATGTGCATGTGCTGATGACCAAAAACGCCACGGAGTTTATCACCCCGCTGGTGTTTGAAACCCTGACCAACAACCGCTGCATTGTGGATACCTTTGACCGCAACTTCCAGTATGATGTGGCCCATGTTTCGCTGGCCAACGCGGCGGATTTGATGCTGATCGCCCCGGCAACCGCAAATGTGATCGCCAAGCTGGCCCACGGCCTGGCGGATGACATGCTGACCACCGTTACCCTGGCGGCCCGCTGCCCCAAGCTGGTGGCCCCCGCCATGAACACCCATATGCTGGAAAACCCCATCACCCAGGATAACCTGAAAACGCTGGAACATTACGGTTTCACCGTCATTCCCTCCGGTTCCGGCCTGTTGGCCTGCGGCGATACGGGCTCCGGCCGCCTGCCCGATGAGGGTGTTCTGGTGGACTATGTGGCACGGGAGCTGGAACACGAAAAAGACATGCAGGGCATGAAAGTGGTGGTTTCCGCTGGCGGCACCCGCGAACCGATGGACCCGGTGCGCTACCTGACAAACCATTCCACCGGCAAAATGGGCTATGCCGTGGCCCGCGCCTGTATGCTGCGCGGCGCGGATGTGACGCTGCTGACATCTTCCGACTTGCCGCCGGTTCCGTTTGTCAAAATGGTGCCTTTTGCCACCGCGGCAGAACTGTTTGAAGCTGTCAAGGCCAACGCCATGGATGCGGATGCCCTGGTGATGGCTGCCGCTGTGGCGGACTACCGCCCGGCCCAGGTGGCGCAGGATAAGATCAAAAAGCACGATGGTGAACTTTCAATTGAGCTGGAACGCACGGATGACATTCTGGGCTGGGTTGGCGAGCACAAGCCGGAGCAGTTGTTTGTCTGCGGCTTTTCGATGGAAACGAAAGATCTGATCGAAAATTCTACTGCCAAGCTGCACAAGAAAAACATGGATATGATTGTGGCCAACAATGTCAAGGTGCCCGGCGCCGGTTTTGGCGTGGATACCAACGTTGTAACCCTGATTACCGAAAGCATTTCCACCGCGCTGCCGCTGCAAAGCAAGGATGATGTTGCCATGCACATTGCGGACGTCATTGTGGAAGCAAAGCGGAGAAAACAGAAAAAGTAAAGCTGCCCCCGCAAAAGAATAAGCTGATTTGGCACCCCTGCAGCCGCGCAGGGGTGCTTTTGCATGTGCACACAATTTTCACATCCTGGCAAAAAAACGACGCACAATTTTCACAAATAGGCAGTATACTTCTGGATAGTTCAGGGGTACGCCTGCCCTGCGGCGGGCGGCCCCCAAGAAAAGGGGAGTGCATCCATTGATCGAAGTCAAGCATTTGACCAAGCGTTACGGAAAACACACCGCGGTCGATGATATCAGCTTCACTGTGCAGGACGGCTGTATTTACGGCCTGCTGGGGCCCAACGGCGCCGGCAAATCCACCACAATGAACATGATCACCGGGTATCTTGCGCCCACGGGCGGCACCGTTGCCATTGACGGCCATGATGTTCAGGAAGAGCCCAAGGAGGCCAAAGCCTGCATCGGCTACCTGCCGGAAATTCCGCCGCTGTATACCGATATGACCGTGCAGGAATACCTGCTGTTTGTCAGCGAGCTGAAAGGCAAAAAGAAAAAAGCGGACCGCGTGCAGGATGTAGCGCAGGCCGTGCAGCGCGCTGGGCTGCAGGAGATGGAAAAGCGGCTGATCCGCAACCTTTCCAAAGGCTACCGCCAGCGCGTTGGCATTGCCGCTGCGCTGCTGGGCAGCCCCAAGGTGATCATTCTGGACGAACCCACCGTTGGCCTGGACCCCGCCCAGATGATCGAGATCCGCAACCTCATCCATGACCTGGGAGAGACCCACACCGTCATCCTTTCCAGCCATATCCTGAGCGAAGTGCAGACGATCTGTGACCGCGTGCTGATTATTGCGCACGGTAAAGTGGCCGCCCAGGGCACGCCGGAAGAGCTGGCCGCCCAGCTGGCTGCCCGCGGCATGATTGCCGCCACGGCACTTGGCACCAAAGAACAAATTCTGGCCGCTGCCGCCAAGGTGGAGGGCCTGACCGACCTGCGCGTGACCGCAGAAAAGGGTGATGAAGTCAGCTTTACCGCCACCAGCACCGCCGGCGCAGACCTGCGCGCGGCCCTGTCCAAGGCGCTGGCCGAAGCTGGCTGCCCGGTTGTGTCCCTGACAAGCGATACGATGAGTTTGGAGGATATCTTCCTACAGATCACCGAGACTGCACCGGAGGAAGCCCAGCCGGAAGAAACCGAAGAACCGGCTCCGGAAGCGGCTGCCGCACAGCCGGAACAGTCTGCTGAGCCTGCCGAACCTCAGGCCCCGGCGGATGATACTCCGGAACAACCGGAAGCCGAAAACGACCAAAAGGAGGAAGAGTGAGCCATGTTTGCCATTTTTAAGCGGGAACTGCGCAGCTATTTCACCAGCCTGGTCGGCTATGTTGTCATTGGTGTTATGCTGGCGTTTACCGGGTTATATTACTCCGCCAACTGCCTGGTGTATGGCACGTCGGATTTTTCAACCGTTTTGTATTCTACCACGCTGGTCATGCTGTTTTTGCTGCCGGCGCTGACCATGCGCAGCTTTGCGGATGAACGCCGCAATAAAACCGACCAGCTGCTGCTCACCAGCCCGGTGGGTATCCCTTCTATCGTGATGGGTAAGTACTTTGCCCAGCTGGCGGTGTTTGCCGTGCCCATGGCGGCAGCGGCCATCATGCCGCTGGTGCTCACGGCCTTTGGCACCATCTCCCTTACCAGCGCTTACGCCACCTGGCTGGCGTACTTTTTGATGGGCGCTGCCTGCATTGCCATCGGCACCTTTGTCTCCGCCCTGACGGAAAACCAGATCATTGCGTACCTGGCTACTTTTGGTGCGCTGCTGATCTGCTACCTGATGAACGGCATCAAGAGCCTGTTCACCAGCGGCAACACGCTGGCATTCATCGTGTTCTGCGTGGTGCTGGCGGTTGTGGCTCTGCTGGTCGGTCTGGCCTGCAAAAATGTCACGGTGGGCAGCGCGGTGTTCTGCGGCGGTGCCGTGGTGCTGGTGCTGCTGTTTAAGCTGCGCCCGGCCTGGCTGCTGACCGGCTTTAACAGCGTGCTTGGCGCGCTGGCACTGTTCCAGCCGTTTACGGATTTTGTGGGCGGCATGTTCAGCGTGACTGGCATTGTGTATTATCTATCGGTGGCGGGACTGTTCCTCTTCCTGACGGGTCAGGCACTGGAACGCCGCCGCTGGAATTAAAGAGGGGGGTCCGACGATGAACTTTAAGAAAAAGAACGCGGCCAATGCCCCTGCCCCTAACCAGGCACAGCAGGCAGCGCGCCGCCGCAGCCTGCGCAGCGGTGCTTACGCCAGCGTGCTGGCCGTTGTGGTGCTGGTGCTGGTAATTCTGCTCAATCTTGTGGTGGGCGCGGTGCCCACCAAGTTTACCCAGTTTGATATTTCCACCGGCAAAATGTTCACCCTGAGCGATACCACCAAAACCATGCTGCAGGAACTGAACACCGATGTGACCGCCTATTACCTGGCGGAAACCGGCAACGAGGATTCCAACATTACGCGAATTCTGGACCGCTATGCGGGCGAAAGCAGCCATTTTACCTGGCAGCAGCGCGACCCCGCGCTGTACCCCACCTTTGCACAGCAGTATGACGCGCAGAACGCAAGCTCCTCCAGCGTGATCCTTGTATGCGGGGATAACCACACCGTGGTGGACTACAATGATATGTATACGGCGGATTATTCCAGCTATTATACCACCGGCAGTTACACAATGAGCTTCTCCGCTGAGAAAGCGCTGTCCTCCGGCATTGCCAAGGTCACGCGGGAGAACAGCTATGTGCTGTACCAGCTGACCGGCCACGGCGAATCCAGCCTGGAAAGCGATTTTACCGAAACGCTGGATAATTCCGGCGTTACCATGCAGGACCTGAACCTGCTGACCACCGATACAGTGCCCGAAGATGCCGCAGCCCTGCTGATCAACGATCCGCAGGCGGACCTTTCCACCCTGGATGCCGCTGCCATCAAGACCTATCTGGAAAACGGCGGCCACCTGTTTGTGACCACCGATCTGACGGTGAGTACCCCCAACCTGGATGCCCTGCTGGCAGAGTACGGCATGACCCGCCAGGAAGGCCTTGTGATTGAAAACGACAGCAACTATTACCTTTACGGCACTGCACAGACGTGCCTTTTGCCGAACTTGAGTTCTAACGAGATCACCGCGGGCGTGACCGACGGCATGCATGTCTTTACCCCCGTGGCACAGGGCATTGTGAAGGGCGACAGCACCGATGACCTGACCCTGACCACCCTGCTGAGCACCAGCAGCACGGCTTATGCGATGCAGGATTACGCCGAGGCTACCACCGCCGAGCAGGGGGCAAATGATCCCAACGGCCCCTTTAACATTGCCGTTGCCGCCAGCAACAGCACCACTGGTGCAAAGGTAGTGTGGGTGAACTGCGCTAATCTACTGAACAGCAAGGGGATAGAGTATGTCGCTAGGGAATATGCCTCGTTGTTGATTGGTGGCAACGCACAGCTACTAACAAGTACCATGAACTGGATGATCGGCGAAGAAAACGGTGTGGTGATTGACAGCAAGAGTATGAGCGCCGAAACCTTGACGGTACCTGCCAAGGCCACCATGCTGCTTGGCCTGCTGTTTACCATCGTGGTGCCGCTGGCCTTTATCGTGGCCGGTATTGCCATCACTTTGGTGCGCCGCCGCCGTTGATATTTCCAGTGCTGCAGAAACCTTAGGAGATAACAGCCAATGAACACAAAGAAAATGTTGCCCCTTTTTGTGCTGGTTCCCGTGGTGGTTGTGCTGGGCGTTGCCCTTGGCGTGCTGAACCATGCAGACACCGAGGAAGAGGATACCAGCATTGCACTGTGCAGCCTGGATGCTGACAGTGTGATCGCGATTGCCTACAAAGACGCCAGCGATGGCGCAACGTTGGAATCCGCCCTGACCAAAACGGATGATACCTGGACACTGGATTCTGACCCCGCGCTGCCCCTTGACCAGAGTAAGGCCCAAGGCGTTGCCGACAGCATGACCGCTCTGACCGCGCTGCGCGAACTGAGCGATGACGCCGACGTTGCCAGCATGGGCTTTGATACCCCGACTTATGAGCTGAGCCTGAAAACGGCAGATACCGAATGGACGCTGACCGTTGGCAGCAAAAACTCCATCACAAACAACTGGTATGCCCGCCTGAGCGCAGACGGCCCGGTGTATACGCTGGACAGTTCGGCCCTGAGCGGCATCTGCAAAACCGCAAAGCAGCTGTATGCCGCCCAGAGCATTACGGACATAGATGTGGACGATGTGACCAAGATGGTGGTGCAGACCGCCAACGGCGGAACCCTGAGCTTTGCCCAGAATGACAGCACCTGGACGCTGACGGATGATGCGGAGTATAACCTGAATCAGGATATCGTCAAAAAGATGGCGAGCACCATCTGCGATCTGAAAACCAAGTGGAGCGTGACCGAACCGCAGGCCGATGCCGTGTATGGTCTGGATACCCCCAATGCTATCGTTACCCTGATCGCATCGGACGGCACCAGCATCCAGTGTAGCTTTGGCGGCAACGACGCCGAGGACGATACCCTGTGCTACCTGCGCAGCTCCGGCGCAGCAGGCGTTGTGTATGAAGTGAGCACTGACGCCCTGAACGCCTTTGCCTATGACAAGGCAGCGCTGGAAGCCGAGGAGGAAGCCACCCCCGAAACCGCCGATGTTGCCGCCGAAGACCCGGTTGGCAATGACAATACCGTTGATGATGAATAATCGGTCCGGCAGCAAAGCCTGAACCAATGCAAAGCCCCCGGCACGGTGCCAAACCACTGTGCCGAGGGCTTTTTGCAGAGTAATGCGGGATTTTACCACTTGATTCCTGTAAATTCCGTTCCATTTTGCCGCGAGGCATGGTATAATCAAAATACAATAAAACACGCCGCAAGGCCAGCATATGCAGCAGGGCGCGTTGTGCGGGGAAAATGGCATTTCCCTATAGTGACCGCAGGGGCGCACATTGTGCGCCCGTCAACTTAAGGCAAAGATATTTCCCTGTGAAAATATGGATAGGAAAAATGCCTTTTATGTAACAATTTGGATGACTTCTTCGTTTATCTTATTAGAAGATACACCCTAGGGCAATACCGCATAATTCTAAGTGTCGATACGGCAAGCGAGGTGCGGCAGATGCTAAGCCAAAAGCGCAGATAATACTGGATGCTGCAAA
>OICD01001059.1_pt1 | contig 12685 bp, 9 predicted proteins | sample 1581161 | NCBI WGS metagenome assembly OICD01 (sample SAMEA3882546, study PRJEB24775) | human gut metagenome | biome: human-associated habitat; feature: intestine environment; material: feces | place: Netherlands | collected 2009/2010 | reverse complement strand
GGCACGTTTTTGTGGGGGCCGGTTGGGGCGGTGACGTTGCTTAGAGGGTACACTGGGTAGCGTTGGCTATTCGTTTCCTCTTGTGAGGTGTTGGTTATGGGTAAGAAGTCTCGGGCTCGGGTTGCTGCGGCGGGAACTCGCAAGGATCCTGGTCGTCGGGTTGCCGAGGGCAAAAAGGCCGATCGTGCCGAGAAGGACAAGAAGGTCGGCGCTCATCCTGAGTGGGCGCCTCACCTCAATACGGCTAGCGAGGATCTGACTGCTAAGTTGTTTACTCTGGTCGAGGTTATCTTGGGCGTGGTGCCCGTGGTGGTCATTGGCTTGTTCTTGGCTTCGAAAGATGCCACGAGTGTCGATAAACTCACCGATGTCTTTTCTCAGGACCCCTCGATGGTGGTTACGTTTATCTCTGCGTGCCTGCAGCCGTTTGTGGCGTACATGTTGTACATGATTTATCGCAAATACTGCGAGGGCGACGCTGGTTTTGTCGCCGGCAACCTGATCGGTCTTTTGTGCTCCGAGATCCTACTGCTCAATATCCCGGGCGTCATCGGTATGGGCATCTTGCTGTGGCGTGTTTGGCGCAACGTCGCTCCGCACTTTGAGAGTTGGTTGTTTGAGCGCCGTGCAATGGGCGTGCTGGCAGACATCGCGGGCTCACTCGTGATTTTAGCCTTGGCGTTTATGTGCGCCACCGCCGCCCGAGGTCTCGCGGGCATGTAGTCTGTCCTCACCGACCACGGAGCGCAGGGCAACTGCTGATTTCACCGCTCCGGACGTCAGACCCGCGGCGCATCCCTTTCCCTCTCGCTCACGGCTTCGCAGAGTCGCGCGAGGCAAAGGCATGCGCCGCGGGTCTGACGACGCGGGCTTGCCAACGAGTTTTGGCTAATAGATTGGTTTGTGTGCCGCCCCTTTGGGGCGGCACTTTTTGTGGGGGGTCCCTGTCTTCACAATTTTCGTCAAGCTTTTGGTTAGATTTTGGTCAGTTGGCGTAAGGGTGGAAGGCCAAAAGATTGTTGGCGAAAAAAGCTCAGAGAAAGTGCTGGCAGGGGAGTTGTTGAGGTTTTCGACAGTTTTTGTCAGCAAGAATCTTCATAGCTATTGCCGCGGATTTCGTTGCCGCGGCCGCGATGGTGCGGGATGCTGGGCGTAAGCGTCGAATGCTCCGATTTTGGAGGCCAACATGGATCTGTTTCTTGAGACTCCGCAGCAACAAGCTGAGCGCATGCTGCGTCAGCAGCAACGACTCATGGAGATGCAAATGCAGGGGGCGGCAGCCCAGCCCCCTGCGCAAAATGCCACGCCTGCGGTTTCGCCTGCGGGCGAATCGGCACCAGAGGCCTATTCCGTACAGCAAGATTCATATGCGCAGGAGCTCGCGTTCGACAAGCGTCGTGCGCGTCGTCGCCGCGTGGGCCAGCGCCTGCGCACATTGGCGATGATCGTGCTCATCCCGCTGGGGCTTGCGGTCATCTTTCTGGCGTCGTATGCCCTCACGTGCATCCTCAACGGCGCATCGCCCAACGAGGTGCTCCAACATCTGTCAGCCCTCGGCCAGCGCCTAGGCGACGTCATGACAACCATCCGCACCGGCTGGGAGAGTTAGCATTTTAGCGACCGCGGCTCTAAGAGAAATATGTCTGCAAGGCAGTGAGTGATCCGTGTGTGTGGCGGGGTAAGATTGATTGCGGTTTTGATTGGTGCTCGATTGGGTTTGTTGGGCGGAGTTTATGTCTGCTATTGATATTGTGCTTGTTGTGATCGCCTTGGTGGCGGTGGGGGTTGCTGTGGCTTGCGCCCTTCAGCTCAAGAGCCTGCGTGCCGAGTTGCGGGAGCGTGGCGGCAACGACGCGGAGACGCTCGCGGCGCTCGAGCAGGCCAACAGCACGCTCGATGCCCTGAACGTCGCGCTGGTCGAAACACGCCGCACGGCCAATGTCATCGCGCAGCAGCAGACGACCGATGCGGCCGTGGAGCAGCAACGTTACCTGACCATCGCACGCGAGTTTTCGCAAGCTGGTGACCGGATGGATGACCTGCGCCGCGAGACGGCCCAACAGCTCGGTGCCAACCGCGAGGGCATCGAGCATCGCCTGGACAAGGTGCGCGAGACGGTCGATGCCCAGCTGGGCGCCATCCGCAAGGACAACAACGTGCAACTCGATCAGATGCGCGCGACGGTGGACGAGAAACTCTCCCGCACGCTCAACGACCGCCTGTCTGCATCGTTTAAGCAGGTGAGCGACCAGCTCGAGGCCGTGTACAAGGGCCTGGGCGACATGCAGTCCATCGCCACCGGCGTGGGCGACCTTAAGCGCGTGCTGGGCAACGTGAAGGCGCGTGGCATTTTGGGCGAGGTGCAGCTGGGTGCAATTCTGGCGGACATCCTTACACCCGACCAGTATCTGGAAAACGTCGCCACCAAGCCCGGTGCCTCGGAGCGCGTTGAGTTTGCCGTCAAGCTGCCGGTGGACGAGGGCGACCCCGTGCTGCTGCCGATTGACTCCAAGTTTCCGGGCGACGCGTACGAGCACTTGCTCGACGCGCAGGAGTCGGGTGACGCTGAGGCCGTCGCCGCAGCGCGCAAGACGCTCGACACCATGGTCAAGCGCGAGGCCAAGGATATCTGCGAAAAGTACCTGAGTGTGCCGGCAACGACCAACTTTGGCATCATGTTCGTGCCGTTTGAAGGACTGTACGCCGAGGTCGTCAGCCGCCCCGGGCTTATCGAGACCCTGGGCCGCGACTATCACGTCAACGTTGCCGGCCCCAGCACCATGGCAGCCATTCTCAACAGCCTGCAGATGAGTTACCAAACGTTTAAGCTGCAAAAACGCACCGACGATGTACTGCGAGTGCTCTCCGCCGTCAAGGCCGAGCTGCCGCGCTATCAAAAGGCGCTGCGCCGCGCCCAGCAGCAGATCGAGACCGCGGGCAAAACGGTCGAGGGCATTATCACCACGCGCACCAACGTCATGGAGCGCAAACTCAAGGATATCGACGCGCTGGAAGATGCCGAGGAGGCCGACGAGATCTTGGGGCCCACATCCGCGGAGCTGCTCGCAGACCAAAAAGACGAGGACTAATTGCATCTGACGGCGGAGCGCCTGCGCAAGCACGGCGCGGGCGCTTTTCGCATCGCGCTTGTCTGAAGCGTGCTCCAATGTGCAACAATGGCGTTTCGCCCTATCAGACGCGAAAGGAAGCCCATGTCTCAGAGAAGCACCAGCCCGCTCAGCCGCTCCACCGTGCGCCGCACGCTGCAGCGGTTTTGGGGTGTCACGCGCACGCAACCGCTGATCGTCTTTCTCTCGGTGTTCTCGTCGGCGGGCTACATCTTTTTGCTCACGTTTGCCAACACCTACGTGATGGCCCTTATCGTCGACCGCGTCCAGGCCGGTCCCGTGGCGGGCGACCGGGTGTTTGAGGTCTTTGGCCCCTACATTCTGGCACTCGTGCTCGTTAACCTAGTGGGCCAAATCCTCTCCAAGCTGCAGGACTACACCGTCTACAAGCTCGAGATTGCGGGCAACTATCACCTGGCGCGCCTGTGCTTCGACACGCTCTCCAATCAATCCATGACATTCCACACCAGCCGTTTTGGCGGATCGCTTGTGAGCCAGACGAGTCGTTTTATGAGCGGCTACACGGGCTTGGTCGACGTGACGGTGTATTCGCTCATTCCCACCATCACCTCGGTTGTCTGCACGGTAGCGGCGCTCGCTCCGGTGGTGCCGACGTTTACCGTGATCCTGGTGGGCATCATGGTCGTCTACATTGCGTTCGTCTGGCTTATGTACAAGCGCATCATGCCGCTTTCGGCCGCGACGTCCGCCGCGCAGAACAAGCTCTCGGGCGTGCTCTCCGACGCGGTCACGAACATCTTGGCCGTCAAGACCTGCGGGCGCGAGGACTTTGAACGCGATCTGTTCGACGCCGCCGATCGTGCCGCGCGCGATGCCGAGACGGTCTCGATGCACGCCATGATGCAGCGCAACTTTACGACCTCGGGCCTTATCGTCATCACTATGGCCGTGGTGAGTGTGTTCGTGGCGGGCGGCAACGCGTGGTTTGGCATCTCGGCCGGCTCGCTCGTCATGATCTTTACCTACACCTATAACCTCACCATGCGTCTGAACTACGTAAGCTCCATGATGCAGCGCATCAACCGCGCGCTGGGCGATGCGGCCGAGATGACGCGTGTGCTGGACGAGCCACGTTTGGTGGCAGACGACCCGGACGCCCCTGAGCTCAAAGTGACCGAGGGCGCGATTGATTTTGAGCACCTGAGCTTTGCGTACCGTGACGCTGTGGCGGGCGAGAGCGTGTTCGATGACCTGACGCTTCATGTGGCGGCGGGCCAGCGCGTGGGCCTGGTGGGCAAATCGGGCTCGGGTAAGACGACGCTCACCAAGCTGCTGCTGCGCCTGGACGATGTTCAGGGCGGCCGCGTGCTCGTGGACGGTCAGGATGTCTCGCGCTGCACGCAGCAGAGCCTGCGCCGCCAGGTTGCCTACGTGCCGCAGGAGGCGCTGCTGTTCCATCGCTCCATTCGCGAGAATATCGCCTACGGTCGTCCCAACGCCACTGATGAGCAGATCCGCGAGGCGGCTCGCTTGGCTAATGCGACCGAGTTTATCGACCGCCTGCCCCGTGGCTTTGACACCATGGTGGGCGAGCGCGGCGTCAAGCTCTCGGGCGGCCAGCGTCAGCGCGTGGCTATCGCCCGTGCCATCCTAACCGACGCGCCGATTCTAGTGCTCGACGAGGCGACGTCTGCCCTCGACAGCGAGTCCGAGGCGCTGGTGCAGGAGGCGCTCGAAAACCTGATGCGTGGACGTACCTCCATTGTGGTGGCGCACCGCCTGTCCACCGTGGCGGCGCTCGATCGCATCGTGGTGTTGGCCGACGGTGAGATTGTCGAGGACGGTACGCATGCGCAGCTTGTCGAGGCGGGCGGCGAGCCTGTGGAGCCGTCAGACCGGCGCATTCTTGGAGGCGTAAGCGTTTCGGACGTGGGACAATTGTGCCCATAAGTTTATTGTGCCGTTGAGCCGAGGAGTCGTTATGCCACGCGAGACCAATGCCGCCAAACGCGAGCGCGCCGTTGAGGTGTGCGAGCGTCTCAACCGTCGCTATGGCCCGGTCGAGTGCTTTTTGGACCACGAGAATCCCTTCCGCCTGCTGATCGCGGTGCTGCTCTCGGCGCAAACGACCGATGCGCAGGTCAACAAGGTGACGCCGCGGCTGTTTGCCCAGTGGCCCACTCCCGAGGCCATGGCCGGGGCGAGCGTGGCTGACGTGGCAGACACCATCAAGTCACTCGGCTTCTACAAGAGCAAAGCCAAACATGCCGTCGAGGCCGCGCAGATGATCGTCGCCGACTATGGCGACGAGGTGCCGGCCGACATGAAGGAACTCGTGAAGCTGCCGGGCGTGGGACGCAAGACGGCGAACATCGTGCTCAACGTGGGGTATGGCATCGTGGAGGGCATTGCGGTGGACACGCACGTCAACCGCATTGCGCACCGCTTGATGCTGAGTCCCAAGACGCATGCCAAGGAGCCGCTCAAGACCGAGCAGGATCTGCTCAAGATTTTGCCGCACGAGTATTGGGAGTCGGTTAACCATCAGTGGATTACCTTCGGTCGCGAGATCTGCGACGCCCGCAAACCCAAGTGTGACGAGTGTCCGCTGGCAGATTTGTGCCCCAGCGTGCGCGTAGCGGGGTAGGGCGGAACGCATCTTCGTCTGGCGTTTTTTGCGGGGCTGGGTTTGCCCTTGAGCCGGAGTCCTCTCCATGCGCTACCATGACAGGCAATGAAATCCGCCGCATACCCGCCGAGCTTGCCCCGGCGGGCTTTTGGCGTTGCGATGCCGGAGGAACAGCATGCTCATTCACCGTATAGCCGCGCAGCTCTACACTGCCGAGGCGCTGCAGACCGTCGAGGCCGGACTCGATGCCGGCGAGGACGTGACGTTGGCCGTGTCGCAGTCGGGTCGCACGCTTATGGCGGCAGCCCAGTTTGCGCGCCGTCCGCGTCCCACGGTCTATATCGTGAGCGGCGAGGACGCTGCCGATCGCGCCGCGCGTAGCCTGGCCGCCTATGTTGGCCTGGCGCACGTGTGCCGCTTTCCCGAGCGCAAGGACTATCCGTGGCGCGAGCAGGCGCCCGACGATGCCGTGGTGGCCCAGCGCTGCGAGGCTCTGGGGCGTATCGTGCGCGGGGACAATTGCATCATGGTCGCCTCGGCCCGCGCGCTGCTGCGCTGCGTGCCGCCGGTCGAGAGCCGCTACTGGGAGTCCACGATCTTTGCGGTGGGCGAGGAGATTCCTTTTGACGAGGTGCCGCATCGCCTGGTGGGCATGGGCTACACCAATGCCGGTGCCGCTGATGCGCCCGGTCTGTTCCGCGTTCACGGCGACACCGTCGAGGTGTTCCCCGCACAAGAGAAAGCGCCCGTGCGCATTGAGTTCTTTGGCGACGAGATTGACCGCATCCGCCGCATGGTGAGCTCAACGGGGCAGACCATCGGCAACGAGGACAGTATCGAGATCTTCCCGTGCCGTGAGCTGGCGCTTACCGACGAGGCCGTCCACAACATGCATGTGGCGCTCTATCGCGCCAGCCAGGACGACAGCAAGCTGGCGGCGCTGCTCGAGATGGTGGATGCACGCATCGTCACGCCCGAGCTCGACCGCTTTTTGCCGGTGATGTACGGCCAGACCGTAAGCCCGCTGGCACACGTGAGCGGCAAGGCGCTCGTGGTCCTGTCCGAGCCGCGTTCGCTGTTCGACGACTGCCTGCGCGCCTACGAGGATATCGAGGCCCGTGCCGGCGAGGCGGGGATTGACCGACTGGATGGCCTGTATGTACGTGCTCAGCAGCTCGATTTTGGTGCTCAGCAGCGCCTGAACTATGTGAGCCTGATTCGCGCCGGCGGTGCGGTTACGGCAGAGCTCAAGATTGAGCAGCCTGCTATCGCAGGCTCGGACAACCGTTTTATGACGCGCATTCAGGAAGTCGTGGGCAAGCGCTATGCCTGCGTGTTTGCCATTCCCGACCGTGGCGCGCGCGAGTCGATGGAGCTCACCTTTGGCGATGGGGGCATTACGTTTGAGGAATCGCTGACCGCGGCGCCCGAAAACGCCGGCGCTATTGGCGACCGTGTGCGCGTGGCCGCGGCAGATTCTGCCGATCGCACCGCCCGCCAGGAGGCCCATGCCTCGATTCGCGAACGCAAGGCGGATGCGCTCAACGCCCGCTCTCTGGAGGCGGGCGCCGCACAGGCCGCCACCGGTGCCGCCGTGCCCACCATCTCGCGCGGACGCGTGACCTTTGTCGATGCCGCCTTGCCGCAGGGCGTAGTGGTGCCCGATGCCAACCTGGCCGTGTTCTCGATCGCCGACCTCAACGCCCGCATGGATGCCAACCGCGCGCGCAGCCGCCGTAAGGTGGACATTACGCAGATCACGTTCCCGTTTAAGCCGGGCGACTACGTGGTGCACGCCACTCACGGCATCGCGCTCTTTAGCGAGATCGCGCGCCAGGAAGTGGGCGGCAAGGAGCGCGACTACTTTTTGCTGGAATATGCCGACGGCGACAAGCTCTACGTGCCGCTCGAGCAGGTCGACCGCATCACACGCTATGTTGGCCCCGACGGCGACAAGCCGCGCCTGACCAGGCTCAACACTGCCGACTGGACGCGTGCCACCAATAAGGCGCGCAAGAACGCCAAAAAGCTGGCGTTTGACCTGGTCGACCTGTATACGCGCCGCTCGTCGATCGCAGGCATCGCCTGCCCGCCCGACACGCCCGAGCAGATCGAGATGGAGGAGAGCTTTCCTTACGACGAGACACGCGACCAGCTGGAGGCTATCGCCGACATCAAGGCAGACATGGAGGCGCCCAAGCCCATGGACCGCCTGCTGTGCGGCGACGTGGGTTTCGGCAAGACTGAGGTCGCCCTGCGCGCAGCCTTTAAATGCGTGGACTCCGGCCGCCAAGTCATGGTGCTCTGCCCCACGACCATTCTGGCCCAGCAGCACTACGAGACCTTCTTTGAGCGTTTTGCCCCGTTTGGCCTCGAGGTCGAAGTGCTCAGCCGCTTCCGCACCCCGGCGCAGCAGAAGCGCGCGCTCAAGGCGTTTGCCGAGGGCACGATCGATGTGCTCATCGGCACCCACCGCCTGCTTTCGGCCGATGTGAACCCCAAGAACCTGGGCCTGGTGATCATCGACGAGGAGCAGCGCTTTGGCGTGCAGCACAAGGAGCAGCTCAAGAACCTGCGTGAGCAGATTGACGTGCTCACGCTTTCGGCAACGCCGATTCCGCGAACCATGCAGATGGCCACGAGCGGCGTGCGCGACATGAGCCTGATCACCACGCCGCCGACCGGGCGCCGCCCCGTGATCGTGCACGTGGGAGAGTACGATCCCGACGTGGTGAGCGCGGCGATTCGCTTGGAGGTGGGTCGCGGCGGCCAGGTGTACTACGTGTCCAACCGCGTCAAGACCATCGACGACGCCGTGGCGCGCGTGCACGAGGCCGCGCCCGAGGCGCGCGTGGGCGTGGCGCACGGCAAGATGAGCCCGCGCGAGGTCGAGGACGTGATGATCGAGTTTGCGACCAAAAAGATCGACGTGCTCATCGCCACGACCATCGTGGAGAGCGGCATCGACAACGCGACCGCCAACACGCTGATCATCGAGGATTCGCAGCGCCTGGGTCTGGCGCAGCTTTACCAGCTCAAGGGCCGTGTGGGCCGCTCTGCCACGCAGGCCTACGCGTACTTTATGTTCCCGGGCGAGCTGCCTCTCACCGAGGAGGCGACGGCGCGCCTGACCGCACTTTCCGAGTTCCAGGACCTGGGCAGCGGCATGCGCATCGCCATGCGCGACCTGGAGATCCGTGGTGCCGGCTCGCTTATGGGCGCCGAGCAGCACGGCAACCTGTCGAGCGTGGGCTTTGACCTGTTTACGCAGATGCTGGGACAGGCCGTGGCCGAGGCGCGCGGCGATGACGATGCCGGCGTGGAGGCGGCGAGCGTGGGTATTAACCTGCCGGCCGACTACTTCTTGTCCGAGGAGTACCTGCCGGCGGTGGATCAGCGCGTGCTCGTGTACCGTAAGCTTGCAGCGGCCGAGGACCTGGAGAGCATCGATGAGGTGCAGGAGGAGACCGAGGCTGCGCATGGCGAGCTGCCGCTGGCGGGACTCAACCTGTTCAACCGCGCGCGCATCCGCATTCGCGGCGAGCGCCTGGGGCTCGAGAGCGTCACGCTCAGCGGTGGGCGCATTACCTTCCTGGGGGTTGACGTTCCCAAGAAGGTAGCCTTTGAGTTCAAGAATCGCTATGGCGCGGTGAACTTCCCCAAGAGCCGCAAGCTGTCGGTACCCTACAAGGCAGGCGCCGGTGCGGGCAGCGGCCTGGGTCGCGGTCTCGACGCCAACGACGGCACCGGCCCGGTGGCGGCCGCGCTCATGCTACTGCAGCAGCTGGGCGCGACTGACGATGACTAACGGGTCGACGCTGCAAACGCCCCATTTGGGCAATCTGACCCCATCGAAAGGAAAGTATGTTCGGGTATATCTATAAGAAAGATGTTGCCATTATCGCGGTTGTCCTGTGTCTTTGTCTGGGCGTGGGCAGTTTCTTCGATTATCAGATTTCGAGCGCGCTGTTCAATATCGGCAGCATGTACGGTCGCTTTATCGAGGCCGCCGGCGAGCTGCCGTTTGAGCTGACGGCGAGCATCGCGGGCGTTATGCTCGTGCGCGCGGTGCGTCCCGACTCCAGGGGGAGCAAATGGCTCGCCGTGCTCGGCATCCTCGTCAACGTTGGCCTGACCGGCTACGAGATCGTTTCGTCCTTGAGGGTTGGCGGCAAACTCATCGCGGCTCAGTTGGTGCTGACGTTTGTGCTGGCCATCGTCGCCAACCTTATCGTCTATCGCCTCACGCGCACGACCGAGCCCGACGAGCTCACGCGCTGGGCGTTGATGGTGCTTGTCGTGTGGGTCGCTCAGGCCATTATCCTCAACGTGATCGTCAAGCCGCTGTGGTCGCGTCCGCGCATGCGCGTGATCGAGGTGACGCAGGGACTCGAGTTTCAGCCGTGGTGGGTGATCGGCAACCCCGACAAGTGGACTTATATCGCCGCCGGTGTAATCAAGGACGGCTTTAAGTCGTTTGCGAGTGGGCACACGGCGCACGCGGCGATCGGCCTTATGCTCGCCGGGCTTCCCGCGGCAGCCTTTAAGGAAAAACCTTCGCGTCGCCGCGTGATCTTTTGGGCGGCGGCTGTGATCGCGGCGCTCGTCGCCTTTGGGCGCATCGTGATCGGAGCGCACTTTTTGAGTGACGTGAGCTGCGGTTTTGCCCTGGTACTGGCACTTGAGTGCCTTGCCGCGCGCATTGCCTATCCCAGCGGCGTACAATAGCTCCGTTTGAATCATCTGGCCGATACCCGGTAAGAGAGGATTGCCATGCTCGCGTTTAACAACGACTATTCCCACGGCGCACATCCGGCAGTGCTGCAGGCGCTCGTCGATACCAACATGGAGCCGCAGCCTGGCTACGGTACCGATGCGCATACCGAGCGTGCCAAGCAGCTTATTCGCGAGGCCTGCCAGGCCCCCGATGCCGACGTGTTTTTTCTGGTGGGCGGCACGCAGGCCAACGCGACGGTGATTGACATGCTGCTTGCGCCCTACGAGGGTGTCGTTGCTGCCGAGACTGGCCACGTCGCCTGTCACGAGGCGGGCGCCATCGAGTTTGGCGGCCACAAGGTGCTCACCATCCCCGGCTACGAGGGCAAGATGCACGCCGAGGACCTCGAGAACTATATCCAGGTGTTCTACGAAAACGAGAGCTACGAGCACACGGTGTTCCCGGGCGCCGTGTACGTGAGTCTATCGACCGAGTACGGCACGCTGTACTCCAAGGCCGAGCTCGCGGCGATTCACGCGGTGTGCCAGAAGCGCGAGATTCCGCTGTTTGTGGATGGCGCCCGCCTGGCCTATGCGCTGGCGGCCGATGAGTGCGACATTACCCTGCCCGAGCTGGCGCAGCTGTGCGACGTGTTCTACATCGGCGGCACCAAGTGCGGCGCGCTCTGCGGCGAGGCTGTGGTGTTCTGCGGCATGCACGCTCCGGCACATCCCATTCCGCGCATTAAGCAGCACGGCGCGCTGTTGGCCAAGGGCCGCCTGACGGGCGTGCAGTTTGAGGCGCTCTTTACCGACGGCCTGTATTTTGAGATTGGTCGCCAAGCGATCGAAACCGCGCAGGCGCTTCGTCGCGTGCTGCACGAGCGCGGCTACCAATTCTTTTTGGAGACGCCCACAAACCAGCAGTTTGTGATTCTGCCCAACGAGGACATGGCGCGCATTCGCGAGCACGCCTCGATCGAGTACTGGGAAAAGTACGACGAGACCCACACGGTGGTGCGCTTTTGCACCAGCTGGGCCACGACGCAGAAGGATATCGACGCGTTGGCGGCTGTCCTGTAGCCTGATGTAATGGCAAGGGGCCGCCCCGCGCCTGGGTTTGGCGTGGGGCGGCCTTTGCTTTTGAGGAAGAAGGGTTGTATGACCGAGATGTCCGAGCCGACGATTCGCCTGGCGACGCCCGAAGACGCGCCGGCGTTGCTTGCCATCTATGAGCCGTATGTGCGCCAGACGGCGATTACCTGCGAATACGAGGTGCCGAGCGTTGAGGAGTTCGCCGGGCGCATCGAGCGTACGCTCAAGCGCTATCCGTATTTGGTGATGGAGCTGGAAGGGCGTCCGGTAGGCTATGCCTATGTGAGCCCGCTCAACAGCCGCGAGGCATACGACTGGTCGGTCGAGACGTCGATCTACCTGGCACGCGATGTGCGCCATGGCGGGCTGGGCCGCAAACTGCACGATGCGCTCAAGCAATGCCTGATCGCGATGGGCATCACCAACATGTGCGCCCTCATCGCCGTGCCGCACGACAAGGACGACGAGTACCTGACGCACAACAGCCAGGATTTCCATGCCCATATGGGGTATCGCCTGGTGGGTGCCTTCGACCGCTGCGCCCAAAAGTTCGGCCGCTGGTACGACATGTGCTGGATGGAGCTGGTTCTAGCCGAGCGCGTCCCTAACCAACCCAAGCCAACCTGGTTCCCCGACCTCCCCAAACCTACCATTTAGGGACAGGTTTATTTTGGCAGGTTAGCCGATGGGCTCGGTGTATTTGGCACGGTCGGTGCGCTGGATGCGCTTGGAGACATGGAGCGGTCGGCCGTCGGTGTCGTAGACGTAGTCGGTGATCAGGATCAGCGCCTGCCCGCGCTCAACGTTGAGCAAAAACGCCTCGTTTTGCGAGGCATAGCACACCTCAAAGGTCTTATGCCCCTGTGCCGGCGCGCGATGGAACTCCTGTCGTAGCGTGGCGTAGAGTGAACCGTTAATATCGCGATCGATGAGCGTCTCGAAGCTTGGCGGCAGGTAGGTGGTCTCCAGGCACAGCGGCGCGTCGTCCAGATAACGCAGGCGGACAAGTTTGACGAGCTTGCTGCCCACGGCGGCGTCAAAGAACTTAGCTATGCTGCCGGCCGCCTTGGCAAAGCCCGAGTCCACGGTGCGCGTGGTGGGCTTCATGCCCTGGCCTTCGACCTGCTTGGTATAGCTCGAAAACACTAGGTTGTTC
>OICD01001046.1_pt1 | contig 12869 bp, 11 predicted proteins | sample 1581161 | NCBI WGS metagenome assembly OICD01 (sample SAMEA3882546, study PRJEB24775) | human gut metagenome | biome: human-associated habitat; feature: intestine environment; material: feces | place: Netherlands | collected 2009/2010 | reverse complement strand
CCGAGCGGCGCATCTACAAGCTGATCTCCGGGACGCGCGGCCTGCCGTCGTTCCTGGTGGCGAAGCCGGGCCTGAACAGCGGTTTCATGATTCCGCAGTACACCGCGGCGTCGATCGTCAGCCAGACCAAGGGGCTCTGTATGCCCGCGTCGGTCGACTCGATCCCCTCGTCGCAGGGGCAGGAGGACCACGTCAGCATGGGCTCGAACGCCGCGACGAAACTCTACCGCGTGGTCTGCAACACGGAGCGCGTGCTGGCCATCGAGCTCTTCAACGCCGCGCAGGCGATCGAGTTCCGCCGCCCGGCCCGCACCTCGCCGCTGCTCGAGGGGCTGGTTGCCGACTACCGCCGCCACGTCCCGTTCATCGACAACGATACGGTGATGTATCCGTATATTGCCGCCTCGATCCGCTTCCTGCAAGATGAGACTGCGCGTTGACAACATCGCCCGCATCGTCGGGATGGAGAGCCGGGGCCGGCTGCGGCTTTGCGGTGAGGAGATGGACCGCATGGAGTCGCTCGACGACGCCTGGCTGCTGGCCGTCGACGGTCGCATCGCCGCCTTCGGACGCATGACGGAGGAGCGGCCTGCGGCCGACCGCGTGGTGGATGCCGCGGGCGGGATGCTCTTCCCGTCGTTCTGCGACTCGCATACCCACCTGGTCTATGCCGGGAGCCGCGAGCAGGAGTTTCTGGACAAGATTCACGGCTTGAGCTACGAAGAGATCGCGCGGCGCGGCGGCGGCATCCTCAATTCGGCCGACCGCCTGCACGCCGCCTCCGAGGAGGAGCTCTACGACGCGGCGATGCGGCGCGTGCGCGAGATCGCCGCGATGGGCACGGGCTGCGTCGAGATCAAGAGCGGCTACGGCCTCTCGACGGCGGACGAGCTGAAGATGCTGCGCGTCATCCGCCGCATCCGCGAGACGGTGCCGCTCGAGGTGCGCGCGACGTTCCTCGGGGCGCATGCCGTGGCCCGCGCCTATGCGGGGCGGCAGGCGGAGTATGTCGACCTGGTCTGCCGCGAGATGCTGCCCGCCGTGGCACGCGAGGGGCTGGCCGACTTCGTCGACGTCTTCTGCGACGAGGGCTTCTTCACGGTGGAGGAGACGGCCCGCATCCTCGGGGAGGCTGCCCGCTACGGGCTGCGCCCGAAGATCCATGCCAACGAGCTGGCCGTCTCGGGCGGCGTGCAGCTCGGCGTGCGCTGCGGCGCCCTCTCGGTCGACCACCTCGAACGCATCGGAGCCGCCGAGATCGAGGCGCTGCGCGGCAGCGACACCGTGCCGACGATGCTGCCCGGCGCGGCCTTCTTCCTCGGCATGAGCTACCCGCCGGCCCGCGAGATGATCCGCGCGGGGCTGGGTGTGGCCCTCGCCTCGGACTACAACCCCGGCTCGTCGCCCTCGGGCAACATGCGCATGGTGATGGCGCTCGCCTCGATCCGCATGCGCATGACCCCGACCGAGGCGCTCCATGCCGCGACGCTCAACAGTGCCTGCGCCCTGGATTTGAGCCGCGACTTCGGGTCGATCACCGTGGGCAAGGTCGCCAACTTCTTCCTCACGGAGCCGATGCCGTCGTTCGAGTTCTTCACCTACGCCTACCAGACGCCGCTCATCGCGCGGACCTTCCTGCGTGGCGAGGAGTTTGTGGCATAACGCACCTGCGTGCGGCCCTGTGCGGCCGCCTGCTTTCCGTGCGGGTCTCCGGTTGCCGGGGACCCGCTTTTTTGTGTGCAGCGGTGTCGGTGGAACGGTCGGCGGACGGTTTGGAGGATGGTTCGGCGGACCGGACCGGCGGAAGAAGCTCCGGGCGTGGCGGCAGGGTAGAGACGGAGCGGGGTAGTGCAGCCCCGGTCGTCGCCGGAGGGGACGTCGGTACGGAGCCGGGCGGGCCGCGGGCGGCAAAGCGGTGTCGGCACGGGAGGTCAGACCTTGACCGTGAGGATGTCGTCGAGGTCGGTGGTGTAGTTCTTCGAGAGGTGCCCGCGGTTCATTTTCAGCGGCGCAAGGCCCTGCGACGCCACGACGATGCGTCCGCGGCCGAACTGCCGGTTGGCGGCATCGACGGCCGCCATCAGCCGGCTGTGGCGCGCCCGGTCCACCGGGTCGAACAGGTCGGTCTGGGTGCCGACGCGGTCGCTCAACTCCGAAAAGATCACCCCGGCCTTCTTGTAGCCGTAGCCGCGGCGGAAAATCTGCCGCAGGGCCCCGGTGGCCAGCGGCACGAGCTCCAGCGTGTCGTCCGTGGCGACGGCCGGGCGCACGGTGCGGCTCTCGAAATACTGAGGCAGCTCCTCCCGGTGGCGGTTCGTGTAGATGTAGACGGTGACTTCGCCGCAGAGGCTGCCCTGCCGCCGCAGCTTCTCGGCACACATCGCCGCGAAGGTCGCCACCGAGCTGTGCAGGTCGTCGTATTCGGTCAGTTCGTGGGCGAAGCTGCGCGAGACGGAGATCTGCTGCCGCTGCCGTGGGGCGTTCTCGAAGTCGATGCACGCCTCGCCCTGCAGCTCGCGCCACGTGCGCACGCCCGGGAGGTTCATCCGTGCGCGCACCCACCCCTCGGGCCGCTGCACGAAGTCGTAGGCCGTGGCGATGCCCGCCTGCTCGAGCATGCGCAGGTGCCGCCGTCCGACGCCCCAGATGTCGCCGATCGGAAAGCGGCGCAGCACCTTCTCGATGTCCGCCGGGCGGTACATCAGGCAGCTGCCCTCGAGCCGCGGGTAGCGCTTGCAGAGCTTCGAGGCGATCTTGGCCAGTGTCTTGGTCGGGGCGATGCCGATGCTCACGGGGATGCCCGTGTTGCGCTGGACGGTGCGGCTGATGCGATGGCCAAGTGCGTCGAGCTCCTCCGTGGCGATGCCCCGCAGGTCAAGAAACGCCTCGTCGATGGAGTAGACCTCGGCGGCGGGCACCAGCTGCCGCAGCGTCCAGATCACACGGCGCGACATGTCGCCGTAGAGCACGAAGTTTGTCGAGAAGGTCGCTACGTCGTACCGCCGGACAAGCTCCCGCAGCTGGTAGTAGGGCTGGCCCATGCGGATGCCGAGCGCCTTGGCCTCGTTCGAGCGGGCGATGACGCAGCCGTCGTTGTTCGAGAGCACGATCACGGGGCGTCCGTTCAGTTCGGGACGGAAGACCCTTTCGCACGAGGCGAAGAAGTTGTTGCAGTCGCAGAGTCCGTACATGGCCGTGGCTCGCATCGGGCGTTCAGATTTTCTTGATGGCGTAGGTCACCACGCCCCAGATGGCGAAGTGGTTGTCGCGGCTCACCTCGATGGGGCGGTAGCGGGGGTTGGCCGGCATGAGCGTCAGGCGGTCGCGGCCCATGCGCACGCGCTTGAGCGTGAACTCCCCGTCGAGGAAGCAGACGGCCACGCAGCCGTCGCTGGGTTCGAGCGACTTGTCGACGACCAGCAGGTCGCCGTCGTCGATGCGGTCGTCCTTCATCGAGTCGCCGCTCACGCGCACGAAGAAGGTCGACGCCGCATTGCGGATGAGCGTGCGGTTCAGGTCGATCGACGGCTCGAGAAAATCCTCGGCCGGCGAGGGAAAGCCCGCCGAGACACCGCTCGCGGCGAGCGGCACGTCCGCCTGCGTCGAGGTGTCGGGCGTGATGATTTCGAGACGGAGTTCCTCCTGCTGCATGTCTTCCTCCTGCATGGCTTTGGTTCGTATGGGGTTGCGGCGGTGACGCTGCAAAATGCGGGCCCCGGCGCCTCGTTCCCGCTAAAACGGGGCGCCGGGGCCGGCTGCGGGTCAGATGCCGGTGATCTTCTTGATTTCGTTGAGCTTGTTGAGCGCCTCGATCGGCGTCAGCGTGTTGATGTCGATGCCCTTGATCTGGTCGCGGATCTGCACCAGCACGGGGTCGTCCAGCTGGAACATCGACAGCTGCATGTTCTGCGGCGCGGCGCTCTCGGCCGCCTCGCGCACGGCATGCGCCGTGTGGCGCTTCCCGCGCTCGCGGGGGCTGCGGCTCGGGACGATCTCGTTGTTGCCGTAGACCTGCTCGAGGTTGCGCAGTATCTCCTCGGCCCGCGCCACGACCGAGGCCGGCATGCCCGCCATGCGCGCGACGTGGATACCGAACGAGTGCTCCGTGCCGCCGCGCTCGAGCTTGCGCAGGAAGACGATCTGGTTGCCCACCTCGCGGACCGTGACGTGGTAGTTCTTCACGCGCGGACACATCTGCTCCATCTCGTTGAGCTCGTGGTAGTGCGTGGCGAAGAGCGTCTTGGCATGGGCCGTGGGGTGGTTGTGCAGGTATTCGACCATGGCCCAGGCGATCGAGATGCCGTCGTAGGTCGACGTGCCGCGCCCGATCTCGTCGAGCAGCACGATGCTGCGGTCCGAGATGTTGTTCAGGATGCTGGCCGATTCGAGCATCTCGACCATGAAGGTCGACTCGCCCTGCGAGATGTTGTCCGATGCCCCGACGCGCGTGAAAATCTTGTCCACGACGCCGATGTGCGCCGATTTGGCCGGGACGAACGAGCCCATCTGCGCCATGAGGACGATGAGGGCCGTCTGCCGCAGCAGGGCCGATTTACCCGACATGTTGGGACCCGTGATCATCATGATCTGCTGCTGCTTGTCGTCGAGCATCACGTCGTTGGGGATGTACTCCTCGCCGACGGGCATCAGCGTCTCGATGACCGGGTGCCGCCCGGCGCGGATGTCGATGAGGCTGCCCTCGTCGAGCTCCGGGCGCACGTAGCGCCGCTCGCAGGCGATGCGTGCGAAGGACTGCAGGCAGTCGATGCGCGCCACGGCCGCGGCGTCGCGCAGCAGCACGGTGAGCGACCCGCAGATGTGGGCCATCAGCTCGGCGTAGATGCGCTGCTCGATGACGAGCATCTTCTCCTCGGCGCCCAGGATCTTCTCCTCGTACTCCTTGAGCTCCTCGGTAATGTAGCGTTCGGCGTTGGTGAGCGTCTGCTTGCGGATCCACGTGGCGGGCACCTTCTCCTTGTGGGCATTGCGCACCTCGATGTAGTAGCCGAAGACGTTGTTGTAGCTGATTTTCAGCGACGGGATGCCCGATGCGGCGCAGGTCGTCCAGCTCGGGAGCGACGCCGTCGGCGATGACGCCGCCCTTCTGTATCTGGTTGTTCTGCGGGTCGGGGTAGATCTCGCGGGCGATGCGCTCGCGCACCTCCTCCAGGGGGTCGATCCCGTCGGCCAGCTCGTGCAGCCGCTCGCAGTCGGTGGATTCCATCGCCGCCTTGAGCAGCTCGAGCGCCGCGAGCGAGTTCTTGAGCTGCACCAGCTCGCGGGGCGTCACGCGCGAGGCCGCGATGCGCGAGGAGATGCGCTCCAGGTCGCCGATCATCGCCACCTGCTCGCGCAGCGTGTCGGCCAGCTCCGCATCGCCGACAAGCCGCTCGACGACATCCAGCCGCCGGTTGATCCGCGCCGTATCCATGATCGGCATGGCGATCCAGCGCTTGAGCAGCCGCCCGCCCATCGGCGTGAGCGTGCGGTCGATCACCTCGGCGAAGCTGCTCTTCTCCTGCGCGCCGTTCGAGGCGAAGAGCTCCAGGTTGCGGATCGTGAACTTGTCGACCCAGACGTAGTCGTTCTGGTCGAGGCGCGCGATCGAGCGGATGTGGCCCGTGTCGCGGTGCTCGGTAAATTCGAGGTAGTGGAGGATGGCGCCGGCAGCCGAGATGCCGCTCGTCATGTGGTCGACGCCGAATCCCTTGAGCGACGAGGTGCCGAACTGCTTGCAGAGCTTCTCGCGGTTGACCTCCTCCGAGAAGACCCATTCGTCGAGCCGGTAGGTGTAGTGCTTCGATCCGAAGGCTTCGGTGAAGCGCTCCTCGCAGCCGCGCTGGTAGATGATCTCCTTGGGCGCGAGGTTCGAGATGAGTTTGTCGACGTAGGCGTCCGACCCTTCGGCCACGTAGAACTCGCCCGTGGAGATGTCCAGAAAGGCCACGCCCGTCGACCTGCGGCCGAAGTAGACCGAGCCGAGGTAGGTGTTCTCCTTGTTGGCGAGGATGTTGTCGCCCAGGACGATGCCCGGGGTCACCAGCTCGATGACGCCGCGCTTGACGAGCCCCTTGACGAGCTTCGGGTCCTCGAGCTGCTCGCAGATGGCCACGCGCTCGCCCGCCCGCACCAGCTTGGGCAGGTAGGTGTCGATGGCATGATAGGGGAATCCCGCCAGCTCGACGAAGGAGGCGGCGCCGTTGGCGCGGCGCGTGAGCGTGATGCCCAGGATGCCGCTGGCCTTGATCGCGTCGTCGCCGAACGTCTCGTAGAAGTCGCCCACGCGGAAGAGCAGGATGGCGTCGGGATGCACCGCCTTGATGGCGTAATACTGCTTCATGAGCGGCGTCTCGACATATTTTTTGGTGTCGGTCTTCTTTTCCGGAGTCACCGTCTGATCGTGTTGTTTCATCCCTACAAAGATAGCGGAATATTTCGCAAGTCGTGCCGTCCCCGAATCAAAAAAATCGGAGGCCGGGGCTTCCCCTCCTCCGAAAAGCAAGGCGGGCCATGTGCAAACATGGCCCGCCTGTGATGCCGGTGTCGTGTCTGGCTACTTTGCCAGCGCGCAGAGCGCTTTCACGCGGGGATTCACCCGCTCGGGACCTGGACCGAAGGCCGCGGCGGTGCGCTGCGACAGCTTCAGTGCTCCGACCTTCGCTGCGGGGGCTGCCGGTGACAGGGAAGCTCCGGCCGACGAGGCGGAGAACATCATGCCCGTGTAGTCGACCTTGACCGAGTAGTCGCCCGATTTGGCATCGACCGTCACGCTGTAGAACATCGACATGTCGTCGCCCATGATCGTGATCGTGCCCGATTCGAGCAGGGCGTACTGCTCGAACTCCAGCGTCTCCGCGTTCAGCACGGCATAGAACGAGGGGTTGAGCGTCGAGGTGATGCGTCCGGCGATGGCCGTGCGGGCCTCGTTCGAGTTGTTGATTTCGTAGGTTCCGGAGATGGCCTCCCCGTGGGGGTACCAGACGTCGATGTAGAGCTGCTTCATCGATTCGTAGTCGCTGAGCATCACCGTGGCCTGATCGAGACCCGATCCCTCGGGCGTCTCGCCCCAGTTCGAGTAGAAGGCCGAGGTCATGGCGCCCAGCGTCGTCTCGACATCCTCGGTGATCGTGGCCGAAGGATTGCCTGCGAACTCGAAACGGTATTCCGCCACGCTGGTCGTGATGCCGTCCTCGTATCCGGCGGCCACGACGACATTCTCGCCGACCGTAGCCTGGAGGATCATGCTTGCCGAAACGGTTCCCGTGTGGAGATTCGCCTCCAGCACGCCGCCTTCGACATAGGTGTCCACGAGGTCCTTGATGCACTCCTCGGCCGAGTTGTTGTAGTACTGCTGGTAGTCCTCGGCCGAAAGAAGCCCCCAGACGTAGTTTTCGTCACCCGACGGCGTGAGCGTGAGCTGGTAGGTGTCGGGATCGTAGGCGATGTCGAACGTCATGCCCGAGTGCTCCACGTCGAGTGTCGTGAACTCCTTGATGACCGAGATGTCGGACGTGACCTTGCCCTGCAGGTCGACGCCGCAGGCCCATACGCAGTAATCCGTCAGCGGATTGAGCGTCTGGTACTCGTAGTCGGCGATGCCCTGGCTGGCAATGGCGCTCTCCATCAGCTCTTCGATCGAGGAGACCTGTCCCGCCTCGATGTAGCGGTCGGCCGTCTCCTGAACCATGGCCTCGAAGCGGTCGGCGAGCACCTGCAGGTTGTCGGCGTACTGCGTCTCGAATTCCGTCTTTTCCATGACGTCGAAGTAGTAGTAGCCGGTGTAGCCGTCGGTCGGCGAAACGATGACCCTGGCCGACGACGCCGTGATGTCCGTCACGTCGCAGGCGAACGAAAGTTCGGTTTCGGGCTCCGGATCGGGTCCCGGGCCGGGCTTCTCCGTCTCCTCGTCGTTGTCGCACGCCGCGAAAAGGAGCGATGCCGCGATGACCGCCGCTGCGGGCCGGCACATCGCACGTAATTTGTCCGTGTACTTCATAGCTGTTGTTTTTTGATGGTGGTAATATCGGAGAACATGGCCACGGACGCCATGCCAGCCTGCCGGCAGGCATACGGCTCCTGCACCTGTCTCATTCCTAACAAACTAACCCATCGCAAAGTTGATAAATGTGTTCCAAAATAGCAACAGCCATGTGCTTTTTTCTGAAAAATGTTCAGACAAGTGGATTCGCGCGTGTGGTGTTGGCTGATCTGTCAGATGATTCCCGCTTCGGTGAAGACCTGCCGGTAGTATGCGGCCTTCCACTCCACCGAACGCGGATAGGCGCGCGAGGAGGAGGGCATGCGCCACAGGGTCAGCTCGCGTCCGGCAAGGCGGAACGTCACGCGGCCCCCGACGGGCAGCTCGTCGCAGCCCGTCGTGCGGCACAGCGTATCGGTGGCCTTCTGTCCCGTGGTGACGATCGTCCGGCACGCCGGAATGGCGCGGAGCAGAGCCCCGAGGTCCACCTCGCGCACGACCTGAAGAAAATTGTCCGAGGCGTTGTCCTTCAGCCGAATGACCTCCTCGGCCGTGTCGTAGAGCGCGATGCCCCGTTCGCGGCAGAAGGCCTCGATGCGCGGCCGGTCGAAGCGGCGGCCGTCCGCCGTGAGGAAATGGGTCTTGTCGCCCGTGGCCAGCAGCCCCACGATGCGCCACATGTCGTTCTGGAGGTTGGGGTAGAAGAACTCCATCGACCAGCGCTTGCGCTGCGGCGGGAAGCTGCCCAGCATCAGCAGCCGGGCGTTCTCCGGCAGAAAGGGCCGGAGCGGGTGTCGTTCGCTCTCCATATTTTAATACTATTCGTAAAAGGCCTTGTCGAAATTGACCAGATAGAGCCGCTTGGTGGCGCGCGTCAGCGCCGTATAGAGCCAGCGCAGCATGTCGCGCGTCATCGGCTCGTCGCCGAACAGGCAGCGGTCCACGAAGACCGCCTTCCACTGTCCGCCCTGCGCCTTGTGGCACGTGACGGCGTAGGAGAACTTCACCTGCACGGCGTTGAAATGGGGGTTCTCGCGGATCTCCTTGTAGCGCTTGATGCGGCTCCGGATGTCGAGGTAGTCCTTCTCGACCTCGTAGAAGAGCCGCGAGGACTCCTCGCGCGTGAGCGACGGCGATTCCGATGCGATCGTGTCGAGCAGGATCCTGCATTCGAGCTCCGCATCGTCGTAGTCCGGAAACTCCAGCACGGCATTGGCGAAGCGGAAGCCGTAGAACTCCTCGAAGCGCCGCAGCCGCTTCAGGCGGGCGATGTCGCCGTTGGCGATGAAGTTCATCGGGCACCCTTCGGTGTGCTCCGGGTAGTAGTAGTTGTTCTTTACGACCATGAGCATGTCGCCGCTCTCGATCTCCTCCTCGGCGCAGAGCACGTTGCGGCGGATGCCCTCGTTGTAGCGGTTGGCGCGCTTGTTCGAGCGCGTGATGACGATCGTCTCGTCGCGTCCGTAGCGGTCGTAGCACTCCTGGAGCTTCTCGAGAAAGTCGCCGCCTTCGACCGCCTCGAAGTCCGCGAACCCCATCTCGAAGTGCGGAATCTCGTGGATGCCCCGTTCGAGCATGCAACGCACGAGCGTGGCGTTGAACAGAATGCCCGACTGCGCCTCCTGCCGCACGACCTCGTCCATCGTGCCGTAGACCACGTCGCCATACGTGCGCATGGTCGCTTCGTCGAGCGCCGGGCTGAAATCCGCCCCCACGGGCGGCAGCTGGGCGCTGTCGCCGACCAGGATGAGGCGGCAGGCACGGCCGCTGCGGACATACTGCACGAGGTCCTGCAGCAGCGATCCGCTGCCGAAGAGCGCGCCGTCGGAGGCCCCGTCGGAGAGCATCGAGGCCTCGTCGACGATGAAGACCGCATCGCGCTCGGGGTTGATATTGAGCGAGAACTTCGACTCGTAGTCGGCATTCGTGCGCTGGCGGTAGATGCGCTTGTGGATCGTGAGAGCCTTCTCGTGGGCGTATTGCGCCAGCACCTTGGCCGCACGACCCGTCGGGGCCAGCAGCACGGGTTTGATCCCCAGCTCCTTGAGCGCTCCGACCAGCGCCGCGATCAGGGTCGTTTTGCCCGTTCCGGCGTATCCGTTCAGGACGAAAATCCGGGAAAAATCGTCGTCGGCGATGTATTCGGACAATTTTTCTATGATTTTTTTTTGCCCAGGGGTTGTTTCAAAACAAATTTTGGCGTAAATTTGGGTCGCAATACGTGTACTAAACATCGTGTCGGATTTAGTCAGCACAAAAATAACAACAAATATTAATTAATAAAATGAAAAAACTCATCCAAATCATTCTTGCTGTAGTCATCGTAGGATTGGTCTACATCATCTACGATCAGATCTCGACTCCTATCCGGTTTGAACAGGAGCTGAAGGACAAAAAGGCGCTGGTTATCGATCGGATCAAGGACATCCGTACCGCCGAGCGCGCCTTCAGAACCAAGTATCAGCGCTTTACCGGCAGCTTCGATACCCTGGTTTCGTTCGTGCTGAATGATTCGCTGGTACTCGAGCGCAAGATCGTCGACGAGGACGATTCGGTGGCCATGGCCATGCTGAAGAAGTCGGGTAGAAAGAATGTCGAGCAGTTCACCGTGGCGGTCATCGATACGATCTTCTCGCCCAAGAAGCTCACGGCAGCCGATGTCGAGCAGTTCCGCTTCATCCCCGGAACCGATGACAAGGCGCAGTTCATCCTGGAGGCCGGGTTCACGACGGCTTCGGGCGTGACGGTGCCCATCGTCGAGTGCCGCGCTCCCTACAAGCTCTTCCTCGACACGGTTGCTTTCCGTCAGGACATCATCAACCTGATCGACGACGAGGTGAACAACTTTAACCGCTACCCCGGCGTGAAGTTCGGTTCGATGGATGCTGCCAACAATGAAGCAGGCAACTGGGAGTAAGACTCCGAATCCGATCCATAAGGTGTCCATTCAGCTCGCGTTGGATGGACACTCTTTTTCCACCCCGCTCCCTGCGGCGGCGGGGGAGGAGCCCGTGGAGGTCGAGCTGCTGACTCCCAAAACGATGCTGGTGCCGGCGGAGCTCTTCGACGAGGAGCGCGGGGCCGAACTGCTTGCGGCAAACGGCATGGCCCCCTCGGGTGACGAGTGCGTCGTGTGCAGCGATCCGGCACAGGAGACCGTCGCCCTGATGGCCGTTCCGGCTGCGGCGCTGCAGCCCGTGGCGGAGCGCTTCGGCGAGCGGCTCTTCTACACGTCGCCGCTGCTGCATGCCGTGGCGACGACAACGCCCGTCGTGTGGCTCTGCCTTCGTTCTGGACTTCTCTATGTCCGGATCTGCGATCCGGCGTTGCAGCTCGCCGAGGTGATTCCCGCACCCGACGAGGTCGACATCCTCTATTTCATCGAACGGCTCTCCGGCAGCTTTGAGCTCAAGCACTACGCGCTGTGGGCCGCGGGGGACGATCCCCGGGCCCTCATGAAGCTGCTGGGACCCCTTTTCAGCGAGGCGACATGCGAATAGTCAGCGGCAAATACAAGGGCCGGGCGATCAATCCGCCCCGCAACCTGCGGGCCCGTCCGACGACGGACTTCGCCAAGGAGAACCTCTTCAACGTGTTGGCCAACCTGGTCGATTTCGAGGAGTGCGACGTGCTGGACCTCTTTGCCGGGACGGGTTCGATCAGCTACGAGTTCGCCTCGCGGGGGGCCCGGAGCGTCACGTCGGTGGAGATCAACCCTGTGCACTACAATTTCATCCGGCAGACCGCGGCGCAGCTCGGTATCGAACAGCTCCATGCGGTCAAGGCGAATGTCTTTCTCTACCTGAAAAACTGCACCAAGCAGTTCGACATCGTCTTTTCGGATGCGCCCTACGATCTGGAGGGCAGCGAGGCGGTCGTCGACCTGGTGCTGAAGGGCGATCTGCTGCGCCCGGGCGGCATGCTTATCTTCGAGCACTCGAAGAAGATGGATTTTTCCTCCTGCGCGGAGTTTTGGCAATTAAGAAGTTACGGCAGCGTGCAATTTTCTTTCTTCAAAAAAGGGTGAAAAGCCTTGCTGTTTCAAAAATTTATACTATCTTTGCACTCGCAATACCGAAAAACGGTGCGTTAGTTCAGCTGGTTAGAATACGTGCCTGTCACGCACGGGGTCAGGGGTTCGAGTCCCCTACGCACCGCCAGAAGCCGACGAAGAGCGGGTCGGCAGCGACCGAAACGATGAGGTCGCGACATAAGTAAAACGAGATGGTTACAGCAACCGTCTCGTTTTTTTTCTTCTTTTCTGCCGGAGACCTTGTGAAATTTGTATCTTTGAATCATCTGATAGAAAAGCAAGGCCTTCCGTCGTGTCATTTTCGGGGCAGGCCGAAAGCATGTAAAGTTTGTGATATGCAAAATTGAACGACATGAAAAATGCGGTTCCTGCGCGCTTGTTCCCGCTCTGCGGCTTTCTGTTTGTCAGGACGGATCGCCGGATCAGATTGTTTCTCCTGATAACCTGCCTGATGCTTTATATGCCCGGGTATTCGCGGCCCGAAGCGAGATGCGATACGCTCGGGAATGCCGTGGTCGTTTTTCGACCGAGAACTGTTGCTGACAACAATATGCCCATGGTGGTGACGGTCACCCGGGCGGGCGAAGCCTCTTCCCGGGAGGATTGCATCAGACAACTGGAAGAGAGCCCCTATGACAAACAGACCGTAACACGGTTCAACTGTGACGCTGTTCATGCGGTACGCACTGCAGAAGCCGAGGATCGGATTCGGAATGCGATTCTTTCGGTCGTGCCCGAAGAGAAGTTGCGAGGGATTCGTCACCTGGTGATGGGCTTGATTTTATCGCCCTCCGGCTCAAACACCAGCGGCAGCAGCTTCATGATTTCCTCCACCACCGGCGCAATCTCCGCCGTGGC
>OICD01001045.1_pt1 | contig 12874 bp, 12 predicted proteins | sample 1581161 | NCBI WGS metagenome assembly OICD01 (sample SAMEA3882546, study PRJEB24775) | human gut metagenome | biome: human-associated habitat; feature: intestine environment; material: feces | place: Netherlands | collected 2009/2010 | reverse complement strand
GGGCGAGAGCGACCGCATCATCACCATCACGGGAGGCGAGTGACAGTGAGAATACTGGCATTGGAGACCTCCGCCAAGAGCGTGTCCGTGGCCGTGACGGAAAACGGCACACTGCTGGCCCAGGCGTATCAGGACCGGGGGCTGACCCACAGCGTGACGCTGATGCCGCTGCTGGACGGAATGCTGAAGACCGCGGGACTGACATTGGACGATATGGACATCATCGCCGTGGCCCAGGGGCCGGGGAGCTTTACCGGGATACGCATCGGCGTGTCGGCGGCCAAGGGGCTGGCGTGGGCCAAGGCGCTGCCCTGCTGCGGCGTATCCACGCTGGAGGCAATGGCCTATGGCGTCACGGACTTCGAGGGCGTCGTCGTGGGCGCTATGGACGCACGGCGGCAGCAGGTGTACAACGCGCTGTTCCGGACAGAAAATGGCCGCGTTACGAGACTATGCGCGGACAGGGCCGTGGCTATGGAGCTGGTGGCGGAGGAATTGGCCGCCATGCCGGAGCCAAAGCTGATCGTGGGCGACGGCGCGGTGCTGCTGTATGACTTTTTGCAGAAGGCGGGGATCGGGTGCCGGCTGGCCTCTCCCCTGCACCGGCAGCAGAGCGCCGCGGGCGTGGCGCTGGCGGCGGAGCATCTTGCCGCGCAGGGGCTGACGTGTTCCGCCCAGGAATTGCAGCCGGTGTATCTGCGGCTGAGCCAGGCGGAGCGCGAACGGCTGGCCAGGGGGCTGTCCCTGACGGCGGAGTAAAACGTATACCCTTAAAATTTCATATACACGGAGGATAACATCATGTACAGCGAGAAGGTCCACATCATGAACCATCCCCTGGTGGCGCACAAGCTGACCATCATGCGGGACAAGAACACCAGCGTCAAGGATTTCCGGGAGCTGGTATCCGAGATCGGTATGCTCATCACCTATGAGGCCACCCGTGACCTGCCCCTGACCACCAAGCACATCGAGACCCCCATCTGCGGGATGGACGCGCCCACGCTGGCGGGCCGTAAGTTCGTGGTGGTGCCTATCCTCCGTGCGGGCCTGGGCCTGGTGGACGGCGTGCTGCGGATGGTGCCCTCCGCCCGTGTGGGGCACATCGGTATGTACCGCGACGAGGAGACGCTGGAGCCGCACCCCTACTTCTGCAAGATGCCCAAGGATGTGGCCGAGCGCGATGTGCTGATCGTAGACCCCATGCTGGCCACCGGCGGCAGCGCCGCGGAGGCCATCGGCGAGATGAAGAAGCGCGGCTGCAAGCACATCAAGCTGATGGTGCTGGTGGCGGCTCCCGAGGGCATCGAACACATCCAGAAGCTGTACCCGGATGTGGACATCTATGCCGGTGCGCTGGACGATCACCTGAACGAGCACGGCTACATCGTGCCCGGTCTGGGCGATGCCGGCGACCGCATCTTCGGCACGAAGTAACAAACGCATACAGCAGCGCCCCGCCATCTGGCGGGGCGCTGTTTCTATCCTGCTGGGCGCGAGACGCTTGACGAAGGTCGGCTCGCTCCTGCCGCGCTGTCATTTTTATTGTATTTCTTCGTATTTTGTGGTATAATACCGGAAAATGGAAATGACACGCAGAAAGGGATACACTATGGAACGTAAGAAAAAGGCCCCGCGGCACCTGGGCCCGCAGCTGAAGGCCGTCATCAGGCGGCAGCCCACCGTGTTCGCCGTATACACCGTACTGCGGCTGATCGTACTGGCTACGCTGGTGTCCTCCATCATCCGCGGCGAATATGAGAGCGCGTTTATCTGCCTGCTGGTACTGGGACTGTTTGTCCTGCCGTTTTTTATCCAGCAGAACTTCGGCATTGAGCTGCCGTCCACGCTGGAGATCATCATACTGCTGTTTATTTTCGCATCGGAGATACTGGGTGAGCTGAAGTGCTACTTCATCACCTATCCGCACTGGGACTCCATGCTGCACACCACCACGGGATTTCTGTGCGCCGCCACGGGGTTCGCGCTCATCGACATTCTCAACCGCAACAGCAAGATCAAGTTTCAGCTGTCCCCTATCTATGTGGCTTTGGCGGCGTTCTGCTTCTCCATGACCGTGGGCGTACTGTGGGAGTTCTTCGAGTTCGGCATGGACAGGCTGTTCATGATGGATATGCAGAAGGACACGGTGGTGAACGCCATCACCTCGGTGATGCTGGATCCCACCAACAGCAACATCCCCGTGACCATCGACGGCATCACCTCGGTGACGATAAACGGGCAGGAGCTGGGGCTCGGCGGATACCTGGACATCGGGCTGTACGACACCATGGGGGATCTGTTCGTGAACTTCATCGGCGCGCTGGTGTTCAGTACCATAGGGTACTTCTATATCAAGCAGCGCGGCAAGGGCAAGCTGGCGAAGGCGTTTATCCCCACCATCACCGAGGAGAAGCGCGCAGCAGAGCTGCCGGAGGGTACAGAGGCTCTCCCGGAGGGAACAGAGGAAAGTGAATAATCTGCCGAAACCCGTCTCAAATTGAGACGGGTTTCCGGATAGAGGCAAAAAGAAAACCACGACGGATGTCGTGGTTTCCTTTTTGTGGTGGAGATAAGCGGGATCGAACCGCTGACCTCTTGAATGCCATTCAAGCGCTCTCCCAGCTGAGCTATACCCCCACATCGGGTGGTCGGCGCTGCCGACTTGTATAATATAGCAGGGATTTTCGAAAATGTCAACCCCTAATTTTTGTTTTTTTCGCGGTTTGCAAAAGGGGAAAACGGGGAGAGGCCTACGCCTCTCCCCTGCTTACTCAGACCTTCAGCTGCTTGCCCTTGTTGACCTCGTTGAGGCTGGCCATGACCATGCCGGTGAGGGCGAAGAGAGCAATAACGTTGGGCAGGACGATGAAGTTGTTGAACATATCGGTGACTTCCCAGACGAAGTCACTGCCGGAGACGGTGCCCAGGAAGATGAATACCAAGGCGATAACGGTGTAGAGCACGTTGCAGAGCTTGCTGTTCTTGCGGCCGAAAAGGTAGTTGGCGTTGATCTTACCGAACAGATTCCAGCTGAGGATGGTAGAGAAGGCAAAGAACAGCAGGCAGATGGCCACGAACTTGGCGCCCAGGCTGGCGCCGAATACGGAGCCGAAAGCCGTCTGGGCCAGGTTGGTCTTGCCCAGGGTGGCGGTGATGTCGCCGAAGTAGCCATTGGCCAGAGGGCCGTCAGCGGTGTACAGGGTGCAGATAATGACTAGGGCATTCAAGGTCAGGACGATGAAGGTGTCGATGAACACACCGATCATGGCCACGACACCCTGATCGTGGGCGTGGGCCACATTGGCTTGGGCGTGGGCGTGGGGCGTAGAGCCCATACCGGCCTCATTGGAGAAGAGGCCGCGCTTGGCGCCCTGGGAGATCGCGGTCTTGAGGGCGTAGCCGATACCGCCGCCGATGATGGCCTGGGGCTGGAAGGCGTACTGGAAGATCATGGCAATGGTGGCAGGGAGGTACTGGATACGGGCGATAAGCACCACCAGGCCGCCCAGCAGGAAGATGGCCGCCATGACAGGGACGATCTTCTCCGTGACAGAGGCCAGACGCTGTACGCCGCCCAGGAAGATGATGGCGCAGATGACCACCAGAACGATGCCCACGACCCAGGAGGGGATGCCGAAAGCCGTCTGCATGGTGGAGCCGATGGAGTTGGACTGGACCATGCAGCCCATGAAGCCAAGGGCCAGGATGATAGAGACGGCGAAGAAGCCCGCCAGGAACTTGCCGAAGCCGCCCTTGAACGCCGTGGTGATGTAGTAGACCGGGCCGCCCTTGATATTGCCGTCAGGCTCAACGATACGGGTCTTCTGGGCCAGGGTAGCCTCGGCATAGATGGTGGCCATGCCGAAGAAGGCGATGATCCACATCCAGAAGATGGCGCCGGGGCCGCCGGTGAGGATGGCGCCGGAGGCACCCACGATATTGCCAGTGCCCACCTGGGCGGCGATGGCGGTGGCCAGCGCCTGGAAGGAGGTCATGCCGCTTTTCTGGGCGCCGCCGCGGAGGTTCATCTCACCGAAAAACTTTTTCATGCCCTCGCCGAAGCAACGGACCTGGACAAAGCGGGTCTTGATAGAGTACCACAGGCCCACACCCACCAGCAGGAAGATGAGGATATAGTTGCTGAGGTACTCGTTGATCTTGGATACGATGGGGAACAATACACTTTCTAACATACAATTTCTCTCCTTGCATAAAAAATAGAGCTGCCGGAAAACGGCAACTCTGGAGAAGTCTGGTCAAGCGAAAAACTCGTCTGCTCCGTCCTTTTGCCTGAGAGATTCGGCGCTCGCGCGCCTTGCACCTTCGGCACCCAACTGAATGGGATTCTCCAGAGTTCCCTCCCCGTCCGGTCTTTCCATTCCGGGCGGTTCATCGGGCTGTATCTAATTGATGGACGTATGTTACCACATAACGGACAGATTTGCAACCCCCTTTTCGAAATTTTTATGAATAGACGCGCACCTTCCTGCTTTACGGTGAAAAAAAGCACCCCGTGACGGGGTGCTTTTACTTACTTTTGCAGGGTAAACGTCATCTGTACCGGGTTGTGATCGGAGTAGGCAAAGCCTGTATCCAAAACAGCGGCACTGTCCACGGCAACATTGGGGGTGACCAGGAAGCCATCCACGGTGAGGACATACTGGCCGTCGTGGTATGGACCGTCGGCGTTGCGGCAGGAGGGCACCGGTTCTCGTCCAGTGGCGCCACCAGCTGCACGTCATAGCTGTCGAACACGCCCTCCGGTATGGGCTGCGCCCAGGAATATTCCTGATCGGCCTCGCCGAAGTAGACGGAGGAGTCCCCCAGCAGGTCCTTGTTGAAGTCGCCGCCGGCCACGCACCAGCTGCCCTTTTCGTACTCCGCCTGCATATCCGCCAGCAACAGCGCCAGCTGCTCCGTGGCGATGGTACCGTCACTGGTGTAGGCAGAGAGGTGCAGGTCGTAGAGCACCAGCTCACCGCCGCCGGAGACGGGGACACGGCTGACAGAGTAGCAGCGGTCCAGGTCCAGAAGCTTCATAAAGCCGGACTCCACCGGCAGCTCCACGCGGTCAGCTGCGGTGATATTCGCCGGAGAGAAGGTCAGCAGGCCGGACCGGGAGGCTCCGTGGGGAGCGGTCAGGGGATACAGAAGATAGGGCGAGTCATAATTCTGGCAGAAAACGCTGCTCTTGTTGAAGAGGGCGGCATACAGCGGCTCGCGCTCGTCCACATGGTAGGTACGGGTGGAGCCGATATCCACCTCCTGCAGCAGGCAGAAGTCTGCGTTCTGCTGCTTCAGGTACCCGGCGATGGCGTCCATGTTGGCCGTCAGGCGCTCTTTTGACCAGGCGCGGGACTCCGTGCCGCCGTCCATGAAAAAGCCGTAGTCGTCCTCGTAAGCGCCGAAACCGATGTTCCAGGAAACGACCGTATAGGCCGTATTCGTATCGACGGACCGGGCGGCATCGGTGGACTGCACCGGCGTCAGCAGATTGTCCTCAATGCGGTGATAGTCCAAAAACACATAGGCCACATAGCCGCCCGCCAGCAGCAACAACGCCAGCAGAACACAGAGAATGATCTTCACCCATTTTTTCACGGCACAGGCCCTCCTTGGTTTACTTTTTTCTGAATGTATAGTATACTCTTTTCAAACGTATTTGAAAAGAGGTATCCTGCTTGAAAAAGATCATTATTCGCTTCAACGCGCCGGTGATATTATCCTTCGCCCTGCTGAGCCTGATCGCCCTGCTGCTGGGCAACTGGACCAACGGTGCCGCCACGGCGCAGTATTTCTCCGTGTACCGGTCCTCTCTGGCCGACCCTCTGACATACGTACGCTTTTTCGGCCATGTGCTGGGGCACTCCGGCTATGACCACTACATGGGCAATATGCTGCTCCTGCTGCTGGTGGGTCCCGGTCTGGAGGAGAAATACGGCAGCGGCACCATGGTGTGGATGATCGCGCTGACGGCGCTTGTCACCGGCCTGGTGAATTTTATCTTCTTTCCCCACACGGCGCTGCTGGGTGCCAGCGGCGTAGTGTTCATGATGATCGTGCTGTCCTCCTTTACGGCGGCGCGGAAGGGCGAGATTCCCGTGACGCTGATTCTGGTGGTCATCTTCTACCTGGGCGGCGAGATCATGGACGGACTGTTCAAGCAGGACAACGTCTCCCAGATCGCCCACATCGTAGGCGGCCTGTGCGGCCTGGTGTTCGGCTTTACCGTGCGGCGGGGACGGAGGTAACGGATGTACATAGCCATCGGCATTGCGGCGGCGCTGTTTGCCGCCGACCGGATATTGAAATATCTGTCCCGGACGGGGAAGCTGAAATGGGAGCGTCGGTATGTGCGCCTGACCCATCTGGAGAACCGGGGGTTTTTTCTGGGACTGGGACAGAAGCACGAGAAGCTGCTGCGCTGGCTGCCGCTGGGCGTATGGCTGGCGGCGGCAGCGTGTCTGCTGCCGGAGCTGGGCAAGCGGGCCTTCGCGGCACAGCTGGGCATTCTGTCGGTGCTGCTGGGCGGCATCAGCAACCAATGGGACCGGCTGCGGCGGGGCAGCGTGACGGACTATCTGCAATTCCCCCACCGAAAGGCCAAAAAACGGGCGCTGGTGTGGAACCTGGCGGACTTCATGCTTATCGGCGGCGTGGTGCTGACCGTGGCCGGACTGGTGAAGGAGCTTATCAAGAAATAAAAAACCGGGCCATCGGCCCGGTTTTTTATTTCTCCTTGTAGTACAAACGGCAGTGGCAGTAGCCCTCGAAGTTCGGGTCGGCGATCTGGTCCTTGAACTCCTTGCACATACACCTGTTCTCCTCGGTGCGGGCCAGACGGCAGGGACAGTAGCCGCCGGTGCGTTTCAGGCCCTCGCGGATGGTTTTCACGATCTCGGGATCGTCATTGAGACGGACTTTCACAGAACAGCCTCCTTCCTCTCTGCGGTAAAAGGCCCGCGGCGCGGGCCTTTTATGTATTAACCGTGGGAATTGAACCAGTCCTCGCAGAACTTGGCGATGGACGGAACGATATCCTTGACAAAGCGCTTGGTGGTGTTGATGCACAGGTCGTAGGAGCCCTTGTCGCCCCACTTGCTGTCGCTGTACATCTGGTGGTGCTGGGAACGGTTGCGGTCGATCTGCTTCATACGGGACTCGATCTCCCGGGGCGTCAGATGCTCACCCTGCGGGGCACGGCGCTGGCAGCGCTCGATCTTGGAGTCCTTATCCGCATAGACAAAGATGTTCAGCGGGTCGTAGTCCTTGAGGATAACATCGGCGGCCCGGCCCACGATGACGCAGTCGCCTTGCTTGGCGAAGTTCTCTATGATCTGGCGCTGGGCCACTGCCACGCGGATGGGCTGCTCCATGATCTGGAAGGGCTGCATACCAAAGCGGTGCCCGATGGTCAGCGGATAGGCGGCTTCGATGCTCTTTTCGCCCACGTTGGCCACATAGTCCTCGTTGAAGCCGTTTTCCTTGGCGATCATCTCGATGATCTCGTGGTCGTAGCACGGAATGCCCAGGGCCTTGGCCAGACGCTTGCCCAGCTCACGGCCGCCGGAACCGAACTCACGGCTGATGGTAATGATTCTGCTCATAGTTAGGATACCTCCCTTATTGCTCAATATTCATAGCTGCTGCCGCCCACGAACTCGCGGACGATGGAATTCAGCGGCACATAAGGCGTGTGCAAAGGCGGGACGCTCTCCACCACCTCTACCAGGTCGGTGAGGTCGTGCTCCTGCATATACTCCGGCGTCAGTTCCTGCCGGAAATTGGGGATGTTGGCCAGGCACTTGGCCAGGATACAGGGCTCATAGTCGTGGAAGGAGTCAATGTGAATGGCGGCGTTGCTCTTAAAGGGCCGGATATAGTTGACCTCGCCGGCGTTGACGCTCTCGGCACGCTCGACCGTCTCCCGCAGGGAGTGGCCCCGGGTGTTGTAGTCCCGGATGAGCCGGCGGGCCACGCGCAGCTGCTCGGGACGAACCACGCGGTCCTTATTGGTGAGGATACGGGTGCGGGGCGCCACATAGATGCCGGTGGCCGCGCCGCGGATCTTATCGAAAATCAGGGGGTTGAGCATATGGATCCCCTCGGCAATGACAATGCAGTCCTTGTCTCCCTGCATGGGCTTATAGCCGCCGGTGGTGCCGGTCTTGAAATCGTACCAGGGAATATCCACCTGCTCGCCGTCCAGCAGGCGGCCGATGCAGCTGACCAGCAGGTCCACATTGACGCAGTAAGGGGACTCCCAGTCGGTAGCCTCCAGCGGACGCTGGTCCAGGGGCAGGAAAAAGTTGTCCATGCTCAGCAGGCAGACCTTGACGCCCAGATTTTCCAGGTAGTCGCGCAGGCGCATGGCGGTGGTGGTCTTGCCGCTGCCGGAGGGGCCGGTCAGCGCCACGATGCGGCGCTCACGCCCGGCGGACAGGACAGCCGCCGCGGCGGAGGACACCTTGTCGTGGAATACTTCCTCGCAGCGCAGGACGAACTGCGTCTCGTTGTTCATGGCCTGGTTAATGGTCTCCAGATCGATGATACGCATAAAGCCTCTCCTTTCAAGAGGGGGTAATACTTTATCCCGTATTATAGCACGGTATGGCCGCCGCGTCAAAGGGGCAAAGGCGTAAAAACGCCGCAAAATATACACGCCCTTTCCCCCGGCCAGTGGCGCAATACTGCCAAAAAACGCAGCAAAATGCCGAAACTTTCATTGCAATTTGCCGGTATTTATGGTAATATGATGTTAGGAATTTAACAATACTGCACAAACCCGCGTACTTCTGTGGCATAGCCGCCATTTCGGTCAGAAATGACGGCGGCGGGTAACACGAAAGGACGTGAGACTTGTTGGAGCACTCCCCCAAGATCATCGCCGTCGCCGGTAAGGGCGGCGTGGGCAAGACCTCCATCTCCGCCGCCTTTGTGCGGCTGCTGACTGAAGCGTACCCCGACAAGCGTATTCTGGCCATCGACGCCGACCCGGCGGTGGGACTGTCCACCGCGCTGGGCGTTGAGGTGAAAGAGACGCTGGACGACATCCGCAAGAGCATCGTGGCCTCGGTGGAGGACGGTGCGCCCCGGGAGGCCATCGAGCTGCTGAGCGAGGCACGATACCGCATTTTCGACACCATGGTGGAGCAGCAGCGGTTCTCGTTTCTCGCCATCGGCCGGCCGGAGACGGCGGGCTGCTACTGCAAGGTGAACGCCTATCTGAAGGAGGTCATCAACCTGCTGGCCAACGACTTTGACTACGTGGTCATCGACGGTGAGGCCGGCATCGAGCAGATCAACCGCCGGGTGATGGAGAAGGTGACGCATCTGGTGCTCATCACCGATCCCAGCCGCAAGGGTACACAGGTCATCGACACCATCAAGCGGGTGGCCGACGAGCTGGTGATGTACGACCGCTGCGGCGCCATCGTCAATCGGGTCACGGACCCGGCGCTGATTCCCTACATCCATATCAACGGCACGGAGATACTGGCCACCATCGGCAGCGACCCACAGCACGCCGCCAATGATATCCAGGGTCTTAGTGTTTTTGATCTGCCGGAGGATGCCCCTGTCATCCGCGGCGCACGCGAAGCCCTGACCAAGCTGGAGATCTTATAATTGAAATACATTAGGAGAGAGGTGTAATTCTTGAGAGACCTGAAGCATCTGATCTACTTCGAGAGCCTGCTGGAGAATGCCGACAATGATCTGGTAAAACAGGCACAGGCGGAGGGGAAGCTGGCCATCGGCTATACCTGCTACCATATGCCTGAGCCGCTGCTGAACCTGCCCGGCTGCTTCTCCGTCCGGCTCCGCGCCCCCCGCACCGGTTCACTGGACATCGCTACCTACTATATGTCCAACTACACCTGTGAATATGCGCGCGCCCTGGTGGAGCGTGGCATGGAGGGCGGCTACCAGTTCCTGGACGCGCTGGCCGGCGTGGACGCCTGTTCCATGATGAACCGCGCCATGGAGCACTTTGAAATTCTGCAGATGAATGACAAGCCCAACTTCTTTGTCACCCACTGCGACATCCCCTACAAGATCACCGACTACACGCTGGACTCTTACGTCAAGCAGATGCGCCGCCGGGTGCTGGATCCCCTGACGGAAAAGTACGGCGTGGATACCTCAGATGCCGCTATCCGTCAGGCGGTGAAGGAGCACAACGAGGTCTGTTCCATCATCAGCGAGATCGGCGAGCTGCGCAAGGAGGAAAACCCGGTCATCACCGGCTATGAGTTCCACGTGCTGAACCTGGTGAGCTTTACCTGTCCCAAGTACCTGATCCTGCCTTACCTGCGAGAGACGCTGACGGAGCTGAAAAAGCGCAAGCCGGATCCCAAGCCCGCCTTCCGTGCCCGCGTGGCCATCGTGGGCAGCGAGATCGACGACCCTCAACTGACGAAGCTCATCGAGGGCTGCGGCGCACTGGTAGTGTCCGACCGATACTGCTTCGGCTCCACTCCCGGGCGGGAAATCATTGAGCTGAAGGACGATGAGGACGCCCTGCCCCAGATCTGCATGCACATTATGAAGCACTCCGAGTGCGCCCGCTATATCGCCGATGAGAAGGTGCAGCAGCGCCGCGAGACGGCGGACCGCCTGGCACGGGAGTATCACGCTGACGGAATCATCTATGAGCAGATGAAATACTGCGACTACTGGGGCTTTGAGCGCGCGCTGGTGAGCCACATCATGCATGAGGAGTATGACTGGCCGGTGCTGAGCATCGACCGTCTGTACAACAACGGCAACTCCGGCCAGCTGCGGACCCGCGTGCAGGCCTTTGTGGAGTCGCTGGAGATCAAGAAGCTCCACAAGCAGAACGGAGGTGCCAACTGATGGCTGACAAGAAGAAATTTCCCAATCCCGAATTCTTCCGCGCCAAGACTGAGATGGACTGGAAGGCGCAGGCCGCCAACCTGAAGGAGTTTGGCTCCATCGCTCTCGATCTCATCAAGGAGACGGACTGGAAAGCCTTTGGCAGGAAACAGAAGGAGCATTTCCTTGACAATATGAACCGTGTAGCACGGGAGGCCAAGACCGTTGCCGCCATGACCTGCGCGGAGCGCAAGGACCTGCTGCTCAACGGCGAAAAGCATCTGGGTGCCCTGTACCGTAAGGGTGACATGGCCACTGTCCGCCGGGAGTGGCGCGGCGTGGAGAGCACCCTCGTCGACTTCTCCGGCTGGCTGAAGGTCTGGGGCATGCTGCTGGCCACCTTCTCCAAGGATCTGATACCCGCCCTGAACACAACGTTCTGGTATCGCTGGATGATCTCCTATATGTGCTGCGTGAGCTTCATGGATAAGAACACCATGGGTCAGCGGGGCAACGCCCTGAAAATGAGCCACCTGATGACCTACGACATTTTCCGCTATGTGGCGGAAAATCTGGTGTTCCTGGCCAAGTGCGATAAGAAGAACGGCAACAGCTCCGAGCTGAACAAGAAGGTCGTTTTGTTCGATGAGATGACCATGGGCCAGATCATGGCCGGCTTCCCCGACCTGCTGGGTATCCCCTATCAGCTGATGCCGGTGTTCCTGGTGTCCGAGATCGACCAGCTCACCTGCGTGCCCTACATCGACGCCGTGGAGTCCTTCGGCCTGCCGGCGGACTGCTGCCCGGTGCCGTCCTCCGAGTGCGGCGCGCTGGTCATCGATGCCCTGCCCCACATGGGCAAGTGCTTTATCTCCTCCTCCATGCCCTGCGACGGCTCCACTATGGCCTCCAGCTATATGTCCCGCCGCTTCCCCGACCTGCCCGTGTTCCACCTGTGCTTCCCGGTTCGGTATGAGGACGAGGAGACGGTGCAGATGGGCGCCGAGGACATCCGGGCGTGCATTAAGTTCATTGAGGAGCAGACCGGCGCCAAGTGGAGCTGGGACGCCTACTTCTCCGCCATGAAGCGCTTTAACGAGGAGACGCGGTATGAGCTGGAAAAGTGGGAGGTCAACAAGACCGCCTATCCCCAGATCATCGGCCCCAGCTACGAGCTGTTCCGCAAGTGGAACTACGAGATGGACGGCGGTATCGACCCGCGCGTCATAAAGACCTGCCGCAAGGTCAACGACCTGCTGATGCAGTCCTACCAGCGCCGCGACGAGGCGTGGGTGGGCAAGATGCGCTACCGCGGCATCGTGTGGTCCTGCCCCGCCCACTACTACGCCAACTTCTCCAACTGGCTGGCCAACTGCTGGGGCATCAACATCCTGGTGGAGATGGAGTCCCTGAACTTCACCAAGCCCCTGGAGACAGAGGACAAGGAGGAGGCCCTGCGCGATCTGGCGCGGCTGTACGAGCGTATGGTCATGCGCCGTCACACCAACGGCGGCTACCAGAACGTGGTGGACGAGCTGTGGCGCCAGTGCGAGGCGTGGAACACCAACATCATCATCATGTACCAGAACGTGGCCTGCAAGAACATGGCCACCGTACAGGGCATCCTGGACGAGCAGGGCCGCGAGCGCGGCTATCACATGATCTGGATCGAGCATGACCTGATGGACCCCCGCACCGTCTCCCGCAAGACCATGCGCGACAAGGTCAACGAGTACATGCGCACGGTCATGCGCGCCGAGCCGATCGATCCCTCCCTCTGCGATTTCGACGACGAAAACTGCATGTAATATTCTCAACTACTACATATATAAAGGAGTTTACGACTATGAAATACTACGGCGGCTGTGATGTGGGTTCCACTTATACCAAGGCGGTCATTCTGGATGAGAACGGCAAGATCTGCGCCGACACCACCATCCGCAGCAAGATCAATTCCGAAGTCTCCGCAAAGCTGGCTATGGAGGAGGTTCTGAACAAGGTGGGCCTGAACTCCTCCGAGGAGCTGGGCTATCTG
>OICD01001037.1_pt1 | contig 12906 bp, 16 predicted proteins | sample 1581161 | NCBI WGS metagenome assembly OICD01 (sample SAMEA3882546, study PRJEB24775) | human gut metagenome | biome: human-associated habitat; feature: intestine environment; material: feces | place: Netherlands | collected 2009/2010 | reverse complement strand
ACAACTTGTTTGGCAAAGCGGCATTCCCGTTGCTCATGCTGTTAATCCCCGCTTTTTACGGCACCTTGGTCACGCAAGAGCCTGAACCCCCAGAACAATCACCAGAAACAATCTATAAAACAAGCACAAAATCAATCGGAGTCGCAGCGCTCAAAAAAGCTCAGTCCGAATCAAAAATGCTAAAAAGCCAGGAACAAAGCATTGACAAGGTGTCTTCATCCATCGAAAGCGTTTCGCAATCAATGGATGCTTCATCAAAAGAAGAGGAACGGCAATCATCGGTCAAAGCCTCTGAACAGGCTTCCATTGCGGCCTCAGCTTCAAAAGAAGAAGCAAGCAGACAGGCCGCTCTTTCTCAACAGGCTTCCTCAGGCAATCAGGACACGTCAAGCGCCAATCAGGTCGTCACGGACGAGTCGCCTAAAATCATCGGCAATATCAACACAAAAGTCTACCATACGCCTGATCAAGCCGGATACAGGATGAACGCCGCAAACGCGACTTATTTTGACAACGAATCCCAGGCGATTGCCAACGGATACCGCAAATCAAAAAGGTAGAAAGGAGCGATCGTCATGAAAATAATCGGTTTAATCATTATTTTGATCAGCGTGCTCGGATTTTGCCACATCCATTACAAAAAGCCCGACAAAAAGATTTTTTTCCGCATTGCAAGCATATTTGCCCTTATCGTCGGAATCGGATTAGGTGCCGCTTCAATTTCGACGCCGGATACGCCAACAGAAGGAAGCAAGATTGTCCGCAAAACATCCAAGGATTACGGTCCGCAAAATAAAGCCGCAAAAATTTCCAGCGAAAATGAAAAAGCAAAAGAAAGTCTTTCAAAAAAACAGTCCGACGTTCAAAAAGCAGCTTCAAGCTTGGCATCACGTCAGGGCTCAACCGCACAGGCTTCAAGCGATCCTGACAAAGCTGCGCAAAATGCCGCGCCGGATCTGTCCAACATGAATTATTCCGGCAGTCAAATCGTTCAGATCAACGATAATCAGCCCGGATTTTCGTCAAACGATCTGAACGTCTCAAACGGTGCCTGGCAGCAATACCATGATCTTGATTCCCTGAACCGCGTCACGGGAGCCGATGCGCTTTTGAATCAATCTTTGATGCCGCACTCGGAGCGTGAACGGCTCTATGTCGATCCGACAGGCTGGCACAACACACGCATCGGAAACGGCTGGCTTTACAACAGATGTCATCTGATTGCCTATCAGCTGACCGGACAAAACAACAACTTAAAAAATCTGATGACCGGAACAAGGTCCTTGAATGAGCCCTGCATGACCGAATACGAAAATCAAATTGCGGAGTATCTAAAAGCCGGTTCCAATCATTATGTCAGATATTCGGTGCGCCCCGTTTTCCGCGGAAACGAGTTATTGGCACGCGGAGTTCAGCTCAGGGCACAATCAGTCGGTGATTCCTCAGTTTCATTCAACGTTTACGTCTTCAACGTCGAAAACGGCGTTGAACTTAATTATTCAGACGGAACAAGCTCAATTAACAGATCATAATGAAACAAACAGGACTTCCGGAGCATGCGTTGCTTCAGAAGCCCTGTTTGTTTTTTTCGCATTTCATCCTGCGACTCTGCATTTTTATCGACATTAACGATTTTTGCCGTACAAAAAAGGAGCCGGGACAAATCCCGACTCCTTTGAAATCAAACAAATTAGACTATTTAAGAGTAACTTGTGCGCCAACTTCTTCAAGTTTAGCTTTGATTTCTTCAGCTTCGTCCTTAGCAACGCCTTCCTTGATAACGGATGGTGCACCGTCAACCAAGCCCTTGGCATCCTTAAGGCCAAGACCCGTAACGTCCTTGACAACTTTGATAACCTTAACCTTGCCGGCACCAGCAGATGTCAATTCAACGTCAAATTCCGTCTTTTCTTCTGCAGCGCCTGCAGCTGCAACTGCAGCTGCAACTGGAGCAGCAGCAGAAACACCGAATTCATCTTCGATAGCTTTTACTAAGTCGTTTAATTCAAGAATGCTAGCTTCTTTCAAGTCAGCAATGATCTTTTCTGTATCTAAGGCCATTTTAAAATCCTCCAATTTAATTGATATGTTATGTTTAAAAACTTATGCGACTAAGCGCTGATTAAGCAGCACTTTCGTCTTTGCTGTCTGCGACTGCCTTGACAGCGTATGCGAAGTTGCGAACAGGTGCTTGAAGCACGGAGCAAAGCATGGAAAGCATGCCTTCGCGGTTTGGCAACTTGGCAAGAGCGTGGATTTCGTCGAGGGTAACAACTTCCCCGTCGATCATACCACCCTTGATTGTCAATGCTTCATGATCTTCAGCAAACTTGGAGAAGATGCGTGCAGGTGCAGTAGCATCTTCAGAACCGAATGCAACGGCCGTAGGACCTGTGAATGTTTCATCCAAGCCTTCGTAACCAGCCTTGTCTGCAGCACGACGCAAGAACGTATTCTTGATAACGCGCATTTCAACGCCTGCTTCACGCAATTCCTTACGTAATTCAGTTACTTCGTCAACCGTAAGACCACGGTAGTCAACAACAACTACAGAAGATGCGTTGCTGAATTTTTCAAAGACTTCTTCAACAATCGCAGCCTTCTTTGCGATAATTTCTTTACTCAATTGATTCACCTCCTAGTCATTGTGCCAGGGTTTCCTAAATAAAAAAACCCTATGTCCACCAAGACACAGAGAGAGAACTTAACATTGCTCCTCGGCAGGATATTAAGGCAAAAGCCACCTGAGTCTTAGGTAGAATCATAATATAAAAAATTGACCTTTATCAATTTATCACATAAATCGATAAAGGTCAACTGTTTTTTCAAATTAATTTTAAAAATTAAAGCAAGTTCGTATCAACCGTAACGCTTGGGCCAAATGTTGATGCCAAGCTTACGTGCTTGATGTAAGTGCCTTTTACGGCAGCAGGACGAAGACGGGAAATCTTTTCGTAAATTGCGTCAAAGTTGCCCTTCAATGCTTCTTCCGTAAATGAAACCTTGCCGACAGGAACGTCACGGTCCGTACGATATGTCACTTGGCCGCTCTTAGCATCGCTGACAGCCTTGTTGACATCCATCGTAACAGTGCCCGTCTTAGGGTTAGGCATCAAGCCTTTAGGTCCAAGAACGCGACCCAAACGACCTACTTGAGCCATCATGTCAGGCGTTGCGATTGCAACGTCGAAGTCAAGCCAACCGTCTTGAATACGTTGTACCAAGTCATCGTCGCCAACAACGTCTGCACCGGCATCCTTAGCTTCTTGTGCCTTAGGACCCTTTGCAAATACGACAACTGTTTGTTCCTTGCCCGTACCGTTAGGAAGAACCAAAGCACCGCGCAATTGTTGATCTGCTTGCTTCGTATCCAAGTTCAAGTTAAATGCAACTTCGATCGTTGCATCAAAATTAGCAAAGTCAATCTTCTTGACAAGTGCCAATGCTTCGCTTGCATCGTATGCCTTGCCAGCTTCAACTTGCTTTGCAGCTTCTAAATATTTCTTGCTTTTCTTTTTAGCCATTAGTGAATTTTCCTCCTTGCAATATGTGGTCTATCGGATAAACCTCCCACTTGACACATCCGTTTTCACGGAGTATCCGACTGAGAAGCGTGGCCGTAGAGAGATTATAATTAGTCTTCTACAACAAAGCCCATGCTTCGTGCAGTACCTTCAATCATGCGCATAGCAGCTTCAACGTCTGCCGCGTTTAGATCTTGCATCTTCGTTTCAGCGATTTCCTTAACTTGTGCTTTCGTAACTGTAGCAACTTTCTTCGTGTTAGGTTCGCCGGAGCCTTTTTGTACACCAGCAGCTTTCTTAAGCAAAACTGCAGCAGGCGGTGTCTTTGTAATGAAAGTAAATGAACGGTCTTCATAAACGGAAATAACAACAGGGATAATCATACCAGCTTGATCAGCCGTACGAGCGTTGAATTCCTTTGTGAAGCCCATGATGTTGATACCAGCCTGACCCAATGCAGGACCAACTGGTGGAGCTGGCGTTGCTTTACCAGCAGGGATTTGTAATTTAACAACGTTGATAACGTTCTTTGCCACGGTAACATTCCTCCTATTCCGTGTGTGGTTCGGATGGCCATCAGATTTGGCCTCCCACTAGTATGCAGATTGCATACTATCATAATATAGCACGCTGCATTTTATTTTGCAAGCAAAAAAATGAACCGTTCAATTTTCGAACGGTTCACTGAAATTACTGCATCGTCATAAATTAATTACTTTTCCAAAAGCTGCTTGCCAAGCTCATCGGCGCGACGAATTGCTTCAGAGAATTTTTCAGGATCAAACGGACGGTTGCGATATTCGTTCGTTTCCATAGCCCCCTTTGTAATCTCTTCAACATCGTCTTGAGAAAGTCCGAGTTCGCCCAACGTAACAGGAAGACCAATACGCTTGTTGAATTCTTGATACTTCTTGAACTCCTCTTCTTCATGGAAGTATGCGAACAAGACGAGCACGCCGAACGAAACGATTTGACCATGGAGGTAAGTTTCTTCACGCTTGATGGCAGTCGTCGAATTATAAAATGCATGCGCATGCCATGAATTGTAATAGAAATCTTTTTGATTCGTAAGGTTTGAAGCATATCCGGTCGAAACAAGAATATCCAAGGCAATTTCTTCAACAGCCTTTGAAGGAGTATCGTTTTTAACGTCATCCATGCCTTGTTCGCCATATTTGAACAGAGGTTCTGAAACGGTTTTGGCGATTGCAACGCCTAACGCACCGGTATTGGTCAAATCCTCTCCTTCAGAAACATGCGTTACTTCAGGCTGTTTGCTCAAAGCATCACCGATTCCTGCCCAGAAGTATTCAACCGGGGCCTTGGCAATGACGTCCGTATCAATGAAAAGATGCTTGGCTGCTTTTGGAAAGCCATAGCGATCAAACGATCCGTCATCGTGATAGATAACCGCGATCGCTGTGCCGGCAGCACAGTTTGAACAAATCGTCGGAAACGAGAAGATGACTTTGTCAAGTTCATCGGCAACCATCTTGGCGGTGTCAAGCGCCTTGCCGCCTCCAAAACCAAAGACCGCATCTGCTTCCTTGACTTCCGGAGTCGCAACCAAACGATCAATGTTCGTCTGCGTGCTGTCAACGCCGTAAACAAAGCTTCCCGTTACCTCAATCCCGGATCCTTCAAGTGCTTTTCTTGCCTTCGGTTCGGATGCCGCCAAAGCACGCTTGCCTCCGATGAAGACAACTTTCTTGATTCCGTATGGCTTAGCCACTTCAGGAATTTCATCGTAGGCATTAGTTCCATAAGTATAGTTACTCATATAATTTGTTGTCATTTCCAAATTCCTCCATTTACCAAATGCAGTTTTTGAATCAAACGCAGAGCCCGAAATTGCCAAAAGATTCAAACCTGTTTTTTGCAGACAGTCAACATCATTTCATGAGAATTAAGTTAGATATAATTTTTCTCGAACATTATGCTGCGTCCCACCTCGATAAACCCAGCATTCCAAATAATTATACCGTTTCCGCAACAAGATGCGCTGTATCTTGTTAAACATATTATCACTAACAATTAATCAATTCAAGGATTTTTTAATTTTCCGCTCACATTTCCTGTATAAATCAAAAAACACTTCCTTCAAGGCAAAAGGAAGTGCTTTAAATCCAAATTTTCAATCAATCATGCAGATCGAACTTAAGCTTCATATGATTTCCGCCAACGTCAACCATGTCGCCAAGAAGCTTCGTTGCTTCATTCAAATCAATTTCAGCCATTTGATTATTGATTTCAGTCAGATATTTGACGGGATTTTTCTTTGTCACCGCAACCTGATCCGCTTTAAGCTGCAGATTGCGACAAGCTGAAACGACCTTTTCTTCGAAAGAAGCCTCCAGTTCGCTATAGCGATCATAGTCCGTATCTCCCAAAACGGCCAAGGTTCTCGTCAGCCAGAAGACCGTCTTCAAATCAAACTCGCCGGACACGTCACGATAGCACGCAGGCGTATCATTGACGTTTGCGTAAAACGGAATTGCCGCATTAAAAGTATTAGGTCCGACAAATACCCAATGAATGCCGGCGATTTCTTCTGGAACGTCGTTTCTGATTTGGAGAATATGACCTTCCTGGTTGCGGTTGATGCCGATCGGACGATAACGCTTCTTTTGTGATTCAGTTCCCGGTCCGTATGGATCAAAGTCAGTATTTTGATAGTGCGAACTCAACAGCCACTTGACGTCTTCAATCGAAATCCTGCGCTTTGCATGACAAATGAAAGGAAGTTCCTGTTCTTCCGGACCATATGGCAATTCAGCATCGAAATACTTTTGGACGTACCAGGCCCGCGGATTATTATAACGCGTATCCTTGATCGTCGAACTGCCAAAGATGTGGCGGAAGTTGTATTTGTCATGATCAGGATTAAGGTGATGCTTTTCGATCAATTCCTTAAGACCAGGCGCAGACAACGTGTCATCAGAATCAAAGTCAAATTCGTCAATATTCGTTCTGTTTGGAGCAACGACGTATGCATCATCAGGAATTCTGACGGCTGCCCATTGATGACCGCCGTATGTTTCCAGATACCAGACTTCATCCTTATCGGAAAAAGCAATCCCGTTCATCTCATACGTTCCGTATTCTTCAAGAATCGAACCCAGACGCAGGACGCCTTCTTTTGCCGAATGAACGTAAGGCAAAACAAGCGTCAGCATGTCTTCTTCACCGATTCCGTCTTCAACCAGAGGATCGACGCCCAAAATCCGCGGATTGGACGTAATCGTTTCCGTTGCAGACATTGCGACGTTTTCGCTGTTGATTCCGGATTCGCCCCAAATACCCTTGTCGCCGATCGCATCCGGAGTGCACGTATAACGCAGCGCTTCACGCTTGGGCGGAAGCGTAATCTTGACCTTGCTCAATTTGGCCTGATACGTGCGCGGCTGATTTTTCGGCTCAACGACAATGAACTTCTTCGGGCATGCCCCGAAACTGCTGTCTTCATTTCTTGAAACAATCGTCGAACCGTCAATCGTTGCGTTTTTTCCGACTAAAATCGTCGTACAGTCTGATCTGCTGTCTTTCATGTTATCATCCCTCAAAAAATATTTGCTGTTATGATTATATCACTTAAGAAAAAAGCCGTCCTTGAAAAATGCACTCAAGAAACAGCTTTTAAGTTTATACCAGTCTTTCAACCTGATCGAATGACAATTCTGCATCCGTTTCGCGACCGAAGACATCGATCATCGCATGAAGTTTCATCTTTTCGCTGTCGATTTCAGTAATTTTGCCGACCTGACCGGCAAATGCTCCTTCGGTAATGGTAATCGTATCACCGACTTCTGCATCAAAGTCTGCATTTCTCGTCATGCCGACGCTGCGAAGAATCGTTTGGATTTCTTCGTCAAGAAGAGGCGCCGGTTTGCTTCCGGCACCATGCGAGCCGACAAATCCGGTAACGCCGGGCGTGTTTCGAACGACATACCATGATTGGTCTGTCATGACCATTTCGACCAGCACGTATCCAGGGAACGTCTTGAGCTTTTCAACTTTTTCCTTGCCGGTCTTGGTCGTTTCGCATTTTTCTTCTTCAGGAACGACCACGCGGAAAATATAATCTTCCATGCCCATTGATTCCGCACGAGATTCCAAATTGCTTTTGACTTTGTTTTCATAGCCGGAATACGTATGCAATACGTACCATTTCTTTTCACTGCTTTCAGCCATTTTTATTCTCCTTTGATATTTGTGTTTTTGAACAAAATAAAAAAACCCCGAAAAATCGAAGTTCGCCAACAAGGTGATTATAACAAAAAAAGACTGGTTTGACCAGTCCTTTAAATCAGGCAATCAGTGAAAGCACTGCCTGAACGGCATAATCGACGACGCCGAAGAAAACAGCAAAGGCAATCGACATTACGACAACAGTCGTTGTATCGCGTCTTGTTTCCTTGGCATTAAGCCATGTCGTATCTTTCATTGTTTGAACAACGCTCTTGAAAAACTTCATCTTGAATCCCCCATTTGTTATTTTGTTTCGCGATGAAGCGTATGTTTTCCGCAATATTTGCAGAATTTTTTGACCTCAAGGCGTTCGGTCCGACTTAAATTTTCAACAATCGTATAATTTCTCGAACCGCATACTGAGCATGCTAACGAAATTTTCTTCTTGGACATTCCAGTCCTCCTTAATGTATTCAAAGCTACTTTATCATGTTTAAACACCGCGTGTCAATTATCTTTAGAACTGAGATGGTCGCGCAAGTCTGCTAATTTCTTCAACTGCTCGTCATCAAAAGGCGATCTTCTGACCAATGCCTGATCCTGATACATTCTTGTCGCTGCGTGAACTTCCTTTTTTGCATTCTTAATATCCTGATACAGTTCCCAAGCAGGTTTTCTCAAAGCTCCCTGAGAAAAGATCGTCCATTGTTCAGCTTGATCGCTCGTTGCAACGGTCACCTGAGTCAACCGCGACTGCAGTTTTCCGGCCAATGCTTCAATATAGCTGTCAGCCGTCTGACCTTCATCAGTCCAAACAACATCCAGGCTGTATTGTTTATAGCTTTTTGACAGCCCTGGCACGTACATTGCGTCAAAAACAACGATAATCTTGGAATCGCTTTGTTTATGATAGTCGGAAAGAATCAAAAGCAGCTGATCTCTTGCGTCTTCCAAGCGATCGGACTTTTTAAGCCGCGCAAGTTCGGGCCAATTGCCGATCATGTTATAGGCATCAACAATCAGAATCTTTTCTTTCATCCTTATTTACCTCTTGAAGTGAATCCCTGGTAAATCAAAAGACTTGCTGCCACGCTTGCATTCAGACTTTGAACGTGTCCAATCATCGGAATCGTCAGCATTTCATCGCACTTTTTCTTGAGCAATGAAGAAATGCCTTTGCCTTCGTTTCCGATGACGAGAGCCGTTGGGCCTTTTGCATCCCAATTTCTGAAATCCTGACCTTTCATATCCGTCCCGAAGATCCAGAGCCCGCGCTGCTTTAATTCGTCAAATGTCTGAGCCAGGTTCGTTACGCGACAGACCGGGACGTATTCGACTGCTCCCGTTGAGGTTTTGGCAACCGTCGACGTCAGCTGAACCGCGCGCCTTTTAGGAATAATGATGCCGTGGACGCCGGCTGCGTCTGCGGTTCTTAAAATCGATCCCAAATTATGCGGATCTTCGATTCCGTCCAAGATCAAAAAGAACGGATCTTCGCCTTTTTTGGCTGCTGCTTCAAAAAGGTCTTCAAGTTCCGCATATTGAAATGCAGCAACGGCCAAAACGACGCCTTGATGATTTTGTCCGTCAGACAAAAGGTCAAGCTTTGTTTTCGGAACCTGAGAAACGACGATGCTGCGCTTTCTGGCAGCTGAAACGATTTCCTGAATCGCATCGGACTTCAATCCTGACTGGACAAAGACTTTGTTTATGTCCTGTCCGCTTTTTAAAGCGGCCATTGCCGGATGACGCCCGATTACGAAATCATCTGTCTTCTGTTCTTTCATGGCTAATATCCTTCCTCGACCGTTTTGATGCACCATGCGCTGAGTTCGTCCAGGCGGTCTTTTTGTCCGCTCAGATAAAGATATCCGAATAATGCTTCAAATCCGGTCGAAATTCGATAAGTGACAACCGAGGTGTTTTTGGCCGAAGTATAGCTTTTGGCATTTCTGCCGCGACGGAAATATTCTTTTTCTTCATCAGTCAGAAGATTTTGTTCTTCCATTTGCGAAATCAGTGCTGCCTGTGCCTTTGCGGAAACGTAGTGAGTCGCTCTTTTATGCAATTTGTTCGGTTTGGTCATTCCCTTGTCAAGCAAGTGTTTTCTGACATAGACTTCGTAAATCGCATCCCCGATGTAGGCCAAGGCAATTCCGTTCATCTGTTCATAATCAGCCATGTGTTACGCTCTCTTCCATCTTGTTCCTTGAGGAGTATCTTCCAAAATCACGCCCTTTTCCTTCAACATGTCGCGAATCTCATCGCTTCGCGCAAAATTTCTGGCTTTTCTGGCAGCGATTCTTTCTTCGATCAACGCCTCAATCTTTTCATCCAAAAGTTCCGTTTCTTCTTCAAATTTAATTCCGAAAACCGCTGCTGCCTTTGAGAAACCATCAAGCAGATACTCGATGGTTTCCAAAGAAACCGTTGCTTTTTCTGAATAAACGTTCAGCAGTTTGGCCATCTCATAAATGACCGCAATTCCGTTTTGGGTATTGAAGTCATCATCCATCGCTTCAATGAACCGATTCTTCAAGGCACTGAATTTTTCACGAATCTCGGTTTCGACATCGCTCTTTTCAGCATCGTTTTTACGATAACGCAAATTGTCGACAGCCGTTTTCAATTTCTGAAGATTGGTCTTTGCCTCAGCAAGATTTGCCTGACTATAGCGAATCGGATGACGATACTGCGTCGTTGCCATGAAGAAACGGACGACTTGAGGATCGACCTTTTTAAGCAGATCATGAACCGTGACGAAATTCCCGAGCGACTTGCTCATTTTTTCGTCTTCTTCGCCAATCGTCACGAATCCGTTGTGCATCCAATAGTTGACGAACTTTTGCCCCGTCTCTGCTTCGCTTTGGGCAATCTCGTTTTCGTGGTGCGGAAATTCCAAATCCTGGCCGCCGGCATGAATATCTATCGTTTTGCCCAAATACTTCGTTGCCATGACGGAGCATTCGATGTGCCAACCGGGCCTTCCGTTCCCAAAAGGCGCTTCCCAATGGATTTCACCTGGTTTTGCGGCTTTCCATAAAGCAAAATCAAGCGGATCTTCTTTTTTGCCCTGGTCAAAATCAGCCACGCGCTCGCTTGCCCCTTGTTCAAGATCGTCGACGGACTGGCCGGAAAGCTTACCATAGTCTTTAAACTTGCGCGCCCGATAATAAACGTCGCCTTCTGACTGATAAGCATATCCTTTATCGATCAAAACCTGGATAAACTTGATGATATCGTCCATCGTGTCCATTACTCGCGGATTCAGCGTGGCGCGCTTGATGTTTAATGCATCGATGTCTTCATAAAATGCAGCGATGAATTTGTCGGTAACTTCCTTGACGGTCATCTTCATTTCATGACCGGCTTTGATGATTTTGTCATCAACATCCGTAAAATTGGACACGTAGTCGACCTCATATCCTCGATATTCAAAATAGCGTCTGACGGTATCAAATGCCACTGCGCTTCTTGCATTGCCGATATGAATATAGTTGTAAACCGTTGGTCCGCAGACGTACATTTTAACCTTGCCTTCTTCAAGCGGTTTAAAAATTTCTTTTTTGCCTGACAATGTATTCAAAATCTGAATCATATCGTTACCCCCTTTTGAAATAATCTCATGTTTATATTATACGCAAAAACGCTGCATACCCAAAAGATATTTTGGCTTTTTCCGTGAACTACTCGGCCATAAATGACCGAGCTTCTGGGAACACGAAGTAGTATTCAGGATGTTGCGCTGGTATTCCAGCTACCTGACTTACAGAACTCCGTTATTTTACCAGGGCCAGTCCCTGGCCAATGGCTTTTAAACCTTTGTGCAGGATGTTAACTGCCGCATTAACATCCCGGTCGTGGTGAATGCCGCACTTCGGGCACGTCCATTCGCGGACTTCCAGCGGTTTTTTTCCGCTGCTAAAGCCACAGTTCGAACAGATTTGACTGGTGTAGTCAGGCTTCACTACAACTAATTGTCTGCCGTACCAGGCGCACTTGTATTCCAGCATTGCGCGGAATTGATACCAGCTGGCATTGGCAATTGACCTGGCCAGGTGGTGATTCTTCTGCAGATTCTTGGTTTTCAAATCTTCGATTACAATCACGTCATAGTTCCTGACCAAGTCAGTTGTCAGCTTATGAAGGTAGTCTCTGCGCTTATTGGCAATCCGTTGCTGGCAGCGGGCTTTATTGACTCTTGCACGCTGCCAGTTGGAATAATCATCAAGCTCTTCCAGATGGTCAGAGCGGTTATGATTCCACTTCCACACCTCGCATTGAGCAAGGTAACGACGTCTGGCATACTTACGTTGCCACCTAACGGCTTGTTTTTCCAGCCATTCTGCGTTAAAAGTGCCGTACTTGACACCATCAGAACTAATCACCAGATCGGCGAGGCCCATATCCAGTCCGACCGACTGACGAGTCTCAGGCAGCTGATTAACCTCAGTTTCAACCTGCAATGACAGATAATAACGGCCTGTCGGTTCATAGCTGACGGTGTAACGCTTGATTTTAGCATCACCGACAAGACCTGTCCTGCTTGTACGAATGCTGCCCAGTTTTGGCAATTGCATTCTTCGCCGGGCGAGCACCTTACAGGTCGAACGTCCTGTATAGGACTGGCGTAAGGAGTGCCGGTTCTTGAAATGCGGATAACCGCCCCGATGCCTGAACAGCATCTTAAACGCCTGAGCAAGATTGTGGTTCACCACCAGGAAACTGGTGGAATCACTTTCCCTGAGAAAAGCATACTCGCACTTGAGCTGTTTCAAGAGATAGTTCATGCCATACTCATTGACGAAAAGACTGTTTGGATTGTTCTGATAGCGTTCCTTAGCCATTCCCAGCATCTGATTCCAAACAAAACGGTCGTTGCCGAACATTTGCCATAACTGTTCCCGCTGGGATTGATTGGGGTACAATCGCAGCTTAATCCCCTTAATGACTTTGCTCACTCCAGGTTCACCTCTTTTCGACGCTGGTCATCAATGTACCTGGCAACAGCCTGTTCATTGACTGTGCCGATGCTTTCAACATAGTAACTCGGTGACCACAAATGACGATCCTGCTTCTTCCGGTGACTGGTTTGTAATTCCGGACATTTCCTGAACAATTGCCATGCTGAAATTCCCTTCAGCCAGCGCATAATATTCGTTCCCGACAATTCAGGCGGTGCGCTCACCAATAA
>OICD01001022.1_pt1 | contig 13030 bp, 9 predicted proteins | sample 1581161 | NCBI WGS metagenome assembly OICD01 (sample SAMEA3882546, study PRJEB24775) | human gut metagenome | biome: human-associated habitat; feature: intestine environment; material: feces | place: Netherlands | collected 2009/2010 | reverse complement strand
ATCGGCATCAGCAAGGTATGCTTTTTGCGCATGTCCTTCGTAAACTGCTTCGGACGTTCAAGGTCGTAAAGCTTTTCCGGAACGATGTGGCGTTCGTCGCGTTCCAAAACGGCCGCCTTGAGCGAACGGATTCGGATGCGAATTGCGCCGATGTTCGTTCCTTCGTCGATCTTGAGCACGGTGTACAAACGATTGTAGCGTGAAAGAATTTCTTCGACTTGATCGGTCGTAATGGCATCGATGCCGCAGCCAAAAGAATTAAGCTGAACGAATTCCAGTTCAGGAATCTTTGCGGCAACTCTTGCGGCCGCAAACAAGCGTGAGTGATAGGTCCATTGGTTGACGATGCGCAGTCCTTCGACGTTGCCCATGTGCGAAATACTGTCTTCTGTCAAAACGTTGAACCCTTCGGCACAGATGATCTGCGAAATTCCGCGGTTGATTTGCGGATCGAGGTGGTACGGACGTCCGGCCAAAACGACACCGTGCTGACCGTTTTGACGCATCATCATCAGCGTGTCTTCACCGCGATTCTGGATCCAGCGTTTAAAGTTGTCCATTTCTTTAAATCCAGCGCTTAAGGCATCTTCGACTTCTTTTTGCGTCACGCCGAAATCTTTGAACGTTTCGTAGAGGTTCTTTGCGGTTGATGAAAAATCTGCCAGATTCAGGAACGGATTCCTGTAGTCGACCTGGCCGTTGCGAATTTCATCGACGTTCATGCGAATGACGTCAGGATAAGATTGGACGATCGGGCAGTTGAAGTGGTTGTTGGCGGCCTTTGCTTCTTGACGTTCGTAAACGACGCAAGGATAGAAAATGGTCTTAAAACCCTTGTCAATCAGCCATTGAATGTGGCCGTGAACCATTTTGGCAGGGTAGCATGCCGTATCCGACGGAATCGTTTCAATTCCCGATTCATACATCTCTTCTGATGAACGGGTTGAAATTTCGGCTCTGATGCCGAGTTCTTTAAAGAACGTTGCCCAAAGAGGATAGTTTTCGTACATGTTGAGCACGCGCGGAATTCCGATCGTGCCGCGCGTTGCGAGCTTCTTTCTTAACGGACGGTACGAGAAGAGCTTATGATATTTTTCTTTAACAAGGTTGACGCGCTGATCTTTTGGAGCAAGTTTGATCCGCAGACCTTTTTCGCAGCGATTGCCCGTAATGAAGCTGCGACCGTCATTGAAGTGCGTGATGGTCAACAGACAGTTGTTTTCGCAGCGACCGCAGTGTTCAAACGTCTTGTCGCAAGTCAAACCCGCCATTTCTTCCGTCGTCATGATCGTTGAAACGTCGTCTGCCTTTGAGTGTTCTTCGGCAATCAGAGCAGCGCCGTAAGCCCCCATCAAGCCGGCAATGTTTGGCCTGATGACGTTTTGACCGCTAAGCTTTTCAAATGAGCGCAAAACGGCTTCGTTGTAGAAAGTTCCGCCTTGGCAAACGATGTGCTGACCGAGGTCTTCGGCGGAGTGAGCCTTGATGACTTTGAACAAGGCGTTTTTGATGACGGACATTGAAAGTCCGGCAGAAATGTCACCGACAGAGGCGCCCTCTTTTTGAGCCTGCTTGACGCGCGATTGCATGAAAACGGTGCAGCGAGAGCCGAGATCGGCCGGATTTTCAGCGAGCAAGGCTGCTTTGGCGAAGTCCTTGACGTCGTATTGAAGCGACTGCGCGAACGTTTCAATGAAGGAACCGCATCCGGATGAGCAGGCTTCGTTTAATTGAATCGTTGAAAGCGCACCGTTTTTAACGTGCATGGCTTTCATGTCCTGTCCGCCGATGTCCAAAATAAAATCGACGTTTGGCTGGAAGTAGTGTGCTGCCTTATAGTGAGCGACCGTTTCGACTTCTCCGAGATCTGCTTTCAAAGCGCTTTTGATCAGATGTTCACCGTATCCGGTCGTGCATGCTTTGGCAATCGTGACGTTTTCCGGAAGATGCTTGTACATTTCCGTCAAAATATCAATCGTCTTTTGAAGAGGATCACCGTCATTGTTGCCGTACCACGTATAAAGAATTTTCTTGTCTTCGCTCATCAAAACGATTTTGGTCGTCGTCGAACCGGCATCGATTCCCAGATAAGCGTTGCCGCAATATGTTTCAATCGGACGAAAGTCAACTTTGGCCTTGGCATGGCGATCGCGAAATTCTTTCAGCTCTTCTTCGTTGTTAAAGAGCGGATCGAGAGATTTTGTCGGTTGAAGCGCAGAACCGATGTGGGCGAGCGAGTCAAGCAGTTTTGCGATGGTCGTCGGTTCTTCTTCGCCTGCGTAAAATGCAGCGCCTTTGGCCACGAAGAGCTGCGGATTTTCAGGAAAGACGACGTTTTCTTCTTTAAGATGCAGCGTCTCGATGAATCTTTGGCGAAGTTCGCTCATGAAGTAAAGCGGACCGCCCAAAAAAGCAACGTTGCCCTGAATCTTATGGCCGGATGCAAGACCTGCGATCGTCTGATTGACGACAGCCTGAAAAATCGAAGCAGCGAGGTCTTCTTGACGCGCGCCATCGTTGATCAGCGGCTGAATGTCAGTCTTGGCAAAAACGCCGCAGCGCGAGGCAATCGGATAAATATGCGTATATCCTTTTGCCAGTTCGTTCAGACCATTGGCATCGGTTTTCAGCAGACTTGCCATCTGATCAATGAAGGCCCCGGTTCCGCCGGCACACGATCCGTTCATTTTTTGTTCAAGCGATGCGCCGAAAAACGTGATTTTGGCATCTTCGCCGCCAAGTTCAATGGCAACGTCGGTTTGCGGACAAATGACCTCGACCGTTTTGGTGCAGGCGATAACTTCCTGGATGAATTTGAGGTTCAAGACGTCGGCCAGGCCCATGCCGCCTGAGCCGGTAATCGTAAATGAAATCGGCGTATCCAAACCAACCGCTTCTGCTGCCTCGCGCAAAACTTTTTCACTGGCTTTTTTGACGTCAGAGAAGTGGCGCTGATAGGTTTGGTAGACAGAATCATTGTTTTCATCCATGATAACGACTTTGACAGTTGTTGACCCGACGTCAATGCCGCCTCTTAATGATTTTGGCTCCATAAAAAATCTCCTTGATAAAACTCCGAAATAAACAAGCAGTGTTGAATATGCAACACCTGTTGATTATACTAAACATAGTTAATTTTATATCAAATCGAATGAAATTCAATGCTCAAAATCAGCGACAATGTATTTTAAACAACAGATCGTAAAAATATGTTGCTGATTTTACGGATTTTTTGGTTCTACAAGAGGTACATATAATATGAGAAAAACAAAAAAAGAAGATTTGCGAGTAATCAGAACGAAGAAGCTGATTTTTACTGCATTTATCAATCTGATTCAGGAAAAAGACTATAATTCGATCACGGTTCAGGATATTTCTGACAGAGCAATGATCAATCGATCGACGTTTTATAGTCACTTCAAGGATAAGCAAGACGTGTTGGATCAGGTTTTTTCCTATGCCCTGACACCGATGTTTCAAAATATTGAAAGCGATATTTTAGAAGAGGGCTGCATCATCAGGAAAGAACGTCTGGTGAAGATTTTAACCAGGATTTTTAAGATTGTTGCCAAAAATCGGTCTTTTTACGTTATGGCACTCGAGGGACAGAATAATTTCGTCATGGCTGATTGTTTTAGAAATTTCCTGACGGAACATTTTTCAAACATCTTCAGCAGGATGCACGTCAAAGACGGTGAGGACGTTATTCCGATGGACTTTATCATCCTTTATATCGTGACGACCTTCATGAGTTCTTTGAAATGGTGGATCGATACGAATTGCAGCATGCCTGCGGAAAAGATGGCACGACTTTTGATGAAAATCATTTCCAGCGCAGGACTGCAGGTTTGCGATGTCAAGGTAATCTGAAGCACGACCGGTTTTAATTATGAGAAAAAAAACGTTTGCTGCTGAAAAGTATGTAAATTTCTCATTTTATTAAAATAATAAATTAACATTTAATGTAATAAGTGAAAAATAACTTATACTGGCAGTGAAAAATTATGATACTATTTTTGGAATAGCTGCAATCTTTTGGAAAAAGAAACTTTGGTCAGCAACAAAACACAAAAAATAATTTATGAATATTTTTGAATATATGTTAAAAAACGACTTATAATCGATCGTAGACAAGGAATGTTTGTGTTACAATGTGTTTTCTTGATTCATGACAATTGTCAGGGCACGTTTAAAATCTCTTAATGGTATATTTATGCAGCAATAACGCTCATAAAGACTATTTATGAATAAATGATAATGTGTTGAAGTCTGCAGACGGCCTTTTTTCAAAAAAAGTATTTGAAAATTTTGAAAAATAGCATATAACGGCAATAAGAATTTTAATAATCATTTAATAAATGGGGTTTGTTATAGTGAGTGAAAATTCCTTGTTAACGATTCAGCATGTAGATACTGCCTTTAAAGTAAACGGTCAGTTCTATAATGCGATCACCGATGTCTCGCTTGATCTCTATCCTGATGAGATTCTCGCTATTGTCGGCGAATCAGGCTGCGGCAAGAGTACTCTTGCCACGAGCGTGATTGGCCTGCACAATATGAGTTCGACTGAGATCAGCGGAAGTATTGTTTATCACCAAAGAGTCGTCAAAGAAGACGGTTCGGTTTCGATTAAAGATCATGAACTTGTCGGAATGAGCGCGGATGAGATGAACGCTCTTCGCGGAAACGACATGGGCATGATTTTCCAAGATCCGTTGGCAGCTTTGAATCCGTTGATGCGGATCGGAGACCAGATTAAAGAAAATCTGGATTTCCACACGACGATGTCTGAAGAAGAAAAGCATGCTCGCGTAATCGAACTGCTTGATCAGGTCGGGATTCCGAAGCCGGAACGCGTTGCCAAGATGTATCCGCATGAGCTTTCCGGGGGGATGCGCCAACGCGTGATCATCGCGATTGCCGTTGCCTGCAAGCCGGACGTCATTATCGCTGACGAACCGACGACGGCGCTGGATGTTACGATTCAGGCGCAGATTCTTGATTTGCTTCGCGACATTCAAGAAGAAAAGCATGCCGGCGTAATCTTGATCACGCACGATTTGGGCGTCGTTGCCGAAACTGCCGATCGCGTTGCCGTGATGTATGCCGGACAGATCGTCGAAGTCGGATCAACAAAACAGATTTTTGAAAATCCGAAACATCCATATACTCGTTCGCTTCTTCGTTCAATGCCTCAGGCTGACAGTGAAAACGATAATCTTTACGTGATTGACGGCATGGTTCCTTCTTTGAAGAACATGCCGCAAAAAGGATGCCGATTTGCGCCCCGCGTTTCATGGGTTCCGGTATCAGAACATGAAGAAGATCCTGTCATGCATGAAGTTGAACCAGGACATGAAGTACGTTGCACGTGCTATAAGAATTTCAAATTTCCGGACGAAGAGCAGGTGAATGAACAATGAGTGAGTCAAAAGATTTAATCACGATTAAAGATCTCTGCGTCCATTATCCAATTCGCTCAGGGTTCTTCAATCGAATCACGGATTACGTTTATGCCGTTGACGGCGTAAACTTTACGATTAAGGCAGGTCAAAGCTACGGAATCATCGGTGAATCCGGTTCCGGCAAATCAACGATCGGCAAAACGATCGTCGGTTTGGAAAAAGCAACGCACGGTCAGATTATTTATGACGGCTATGACGTGACTAAACGAAAAATCGCAAAAAACATAAATATAACAAAGACGTTCAAATGATTTTCCAAGATTCTCTTTCAAGTTTGAATCCCAGAAAAAAGATTTTGGACATAATCGCTGAGCCAATCAGAAATTTCGAAGATTTCACCGAAGATCAGGTCAAGGCTCGCGTTGCAGAGTTGCTTAACATCGTCGGTTTGGAGGAAGAAGCAATGTACAAGTTTCCGCACCAATTTTCCGGCGGTCAGCGACAGCGCATCGGTGTTGCGCGAGCAGTTGCTTCCAACCCGAAGCTGATTATTGCCGATGAACCCGTTTCCGCGTTGGATCTGTCGGTTTAGGCTCAGGTTTTGAACTATATGAAGAAGATTCAAAAAGATTTGGGCATCAGTTATATGTTTATTTCTCATGACCTTGGGGTTGTTTATCATATGTGCGACAATCTTGCAATCATGCATCGCGGCAAGTTTGTCGAGATCGGTTCAAGAGATGATATTTATAATCATCCTCAGCATATCTACACCAAGCGTTTGCTTGCAGCCATTCCGCAAGTCGACGTTGAACATCGTGATGAGCACCGCGCATACCGCAAACAAGTCGAAAAAGAATTTACCGAAAATCAGGACAAGTGGTATGACAAGGACGGTAAGGTTTATGACCTTCGTCAAATATCCGAAACGCACTGGGTTGCGTTGCCGGACGCAGGGGAGGAGAAGTAATTATGTGGAAAACAGTTTTGCGTCGTGTTCTGATCATGATACCCGAAATAATCATTTTGAGCGTATTCGTGTTCATTTTAGCCAAAATGATGCCGGGTGATCCGTTTACGGGTTCCATCACGCCTCAGACATCTCCTGCCAGAATTCATGAATTGAAGGTTCAAGCCGGACTTTATGATCCGTGGTACGTTCAGTACGGTCGTTGGATTACGAACCTGTTCCATGGCGACTTGGGCATTTCTTACCAATTCAAGACACCGGTTGCCGGCTTGATTGCATCTCGTGCAGGCAATACGTTATGGTTGTCTCTTGTCATCGTTGTTTTGAGCTATTTGTTTGCGATTCCTTTAGGGATTATCGCTGGCCGTTTTGAAAACAGCAAGTCTGACCGCGTGATTCAATTGTATAACTATATTTCGTATGCAATTCCAGGTTTCGTATTCTACTTGCTTGGCCTGTGGCTTTTTGGCTACGTTTTGGGTATTTTTCCGACATCAGGTTCCGTTTCCATCGGAGCAGGCAGCGGCTTTGGCTACGTTATGAGTCGAATATATCACATGATTTTGCCAGCTTTGCTTGCGGCGCTCATTTCAACCACAAGTACCTGTCAGTATCTGCGAAGCGAAATCATCGATTCGAAGACGCAGGATTACGTAAAAACGGCCCGTGCCAAGGGTGTTCCTGAAAAGACCGTCTTCAATCGACATATCTTGCGCAATTCGCTGCTTCCGATTGCGGCATTTGCTGGATATTCGATTACCGGCCTGCTTGGCGGATCGATTTTTATTGAAACCGTTTTCTCCTATCCTGGGATGGGTTTGTTGTTCATTAACTCGCTGACGAACCGTGATTACTCGGTTATTACCGCATTGGTTCTTTTGTTCGGGATACTTAACTTAATCGGAACGCTCCTTTCGGATATTATTTTAAGTATCGTTGATCCGCGTGTCAGAATCGAGTAATTGAAGGGAGCGAAGGTCGATGTTTAAGAAAAAGACAACGGAAAAAGCATACAGCGGACAAGAAGTCGTTGAAAATATTCAAAAAAAGAATGAAGAAGCATCCGGTTTGAAAGTTTTGGCCCGTGAATTTGCCAAAGACCGTGGTGCATTAGGCGCATTGATTTTACTGATTATTTTGTTTCTAGGGATTTTTATCGGAGCTTTGTTCCTCAATACGGACAAGGTTATGACGGTTGACATCTTCAAGCAGTACAACCATCCTGGCGCTGACGGAATGTTGCTCGGCGGTGACGAAGGCGGCCGCGACGTGTTCAAGATGCTGATTCTCGGAGCGAGGAACTCGCTTCTGATCGGGATTGCGATTACGGTCTTGATTGAAGTAATCGGAACTGTTTTTGGACTTGTCGCCGGCTACTATGGTGGGAAAGTTGACAACATCATGATGCGTTTTCTTGATTTTATGATGGTTTTGCCGACATTGATGATTATCATCGTCATCGTTACGATTATTCCAAAATATACGATGTGGTCGTTCGTTTTAATCATGTCGGCTTTTTACTGGGTCGGAACGGCACGTTTGATTCGGTCCAAGGCATTGTCAGAATCAAAAAAAGACTATATCAGTGCTTCAAAGACTTCGGGCAGCAGCGATTTGAAGATTATTTTAAAAGAGCTGTTGCCAAATCTGAGTTCCATCATCATCGTTGACGCAACTTTGATGCTTGCCGGCAATATCGGGATTGAAGTTTCGCTGACGTACCTTGGTTTTGGTTTCCCGGACAGTGTTCCGAGTCTTGGGACGCTGGTCGGATATGCTAACGATCCGTCCGTTTTGACCTTAAGGCCATGGGTTTGGCTTCCTGCCGCATTATTGATTTTAGTAATCTGTGTCGGCATCAGCTATGTCGGTAACGTTTTGCGGCGTGCAGCCGATGCGCGTCAGCGTCTGGGTTAATTTTTCTGTTTTTAATTTAGGGTATAAACTTTTTAAAATATCATACCAATTCAATACTAGGGGGGTTCTTTATGAATACCAAAAAAGTTTTCGTAGGTGCAGCGGCAGTTTTGTCTCTTTCGGCACTTACGCTTGCTGGCTGCGGAAATAACAGCAGCAAAGAAGGTAGCGACAGCAGCACTGAAAAGGCTGCGTTGCCGATTGCGTACAATAACAAGAAAGCCAGCGTCAAGGGCGGCACTTTAAAAATCGGAATGGTTTCCGATTCTGCTTTCAAGGGGATTTTTGCCAACGAGCTTTCAGAAGATAATTATGATGCTGAAGTTGGCCAATTTGCTTTGCAGTCTTTGTTTAACTGTGATGACAACTATAAGTTCGTTAAAGGCGGTGCTGCAGATATTTCCTTTAACGATAAGGACAAGACGGCTACGATCAAGATTAACAAGAAGGTCAAGTGGTCAAACGGCAAGCCTTTGACTTCAAAAGACGTTGAATTCGCATACGAAATCATCGCTAATCCAAAAGCCAGCGGCATTCGCTATACTGACTCTTTGAAGAACATCAAAGGCATGGAAGAATACCATGAAGGCAAAGCTGACACGATTTCCGGAATTGAAATGAAGGATGAACACACCGTTGTGCTTCACTTCAAGCAGATGACGCCAGGCATGCAGACGTCAGGTTCCGGTTATATCTGGGAATATGCTGAACCATACGAATACTTGAAGGACGTTCCGTTCGACAAGATCGAATCCTGTGACCAAGTGCGCAAGAACCCTGTAACGTTTGGTCCATACAAGTTCAACAAGATTGTTTCCGGTGAATCCGCAGAATTTGTTCCTAATCCATATTACTGGGGCAAGAAGCCATCATTGGATAAGATCACGATTCAAACGGTTTCCTCGGCAACTGCAGGGGCTGCTTTGAAGTCAAAGAAGTATGACATCATGTTTGATGAACCAACGTCTGTTTACGGTGACAACAAGAAGCCAAAGGGCTACACGATGGTCGGCAAGCCTGAACTTTCATACAGCTACATGGGCTTCAAGGTCGGCAAGTTCGACAGCAAGAAGGGCGTAAACGTCGAAAACAAGAATGCCAAGATGAACAACAAATCATTGCGTCAGGCAATGGCATACGCAATGAACGTGCAACAAGTTTCAGACAAGTTCGGTTACGGTTTGAAGACGCGTGCAACCTCCTTGATTCCTGGCGTCTTCAAGGAATACAAGAATACGGAACTTAAAGGCTTCCCTCAAGACGTTGACAAGGCAAACAAGCTGCTTGACAAGGCCGGCTACAAGAAGGGCAAGGACGGCTACCGCAAGACTCCGGACGGCAAGAAGCTTACGATCAACGTTGCCGCAATGTCTGGCAGCGCAAACCAGGAAGCTATCATGAAGAACTACATCCAATGCTGGAAGAAAGTCGGTCTTCGTTGCAAGCTTACGAACGGTCGTCTGCTTGACTTCAACAACTTCTATGACAAGGTTCAAGCTGATTCCAAGGATATCGACGTCTTCTTTGGCGCATGGTCTCTTTCGTCAGAACCATCTCCTGCAGACCTTTACAGTGAAGCAGCTCCGTTCAACCTGACGCGCTTCGTTTCCAAGAAGAATACGCAATATTTGAAGAACATCTATTCTCAAAAAGCAGTTACGAACCACAAGTGGCGTGTAAAGCAGTTCAAAGAATGGCAAGCATGGATGAACGAACAAGCCTACGTTGTTCCTTTGCAAGATTACTATGATTCCGTACCTGTCAAGAACAACGTCAAGGGCTTCACGGAACAGACGTCCAAGGGTTACACGCTTTGGGAAAACGTTTCTCTTACAAAGTAGTTTCATAAAATGCGAAAAGGTTTGGAATTTGATTCCGAGCCTTTTTTTGTTGCATTTTTTAGACAAAATTTGAAAAAAACAAGCTTAAAGTGTTATATAATTAATTTGTGTTGTCTTTTATTTTTTGAAAATCAAATATATAACTGGAGAAAAATGGATGAAAAACAAATTATTATCCGGAGCGTTTTGGATGATGCTTGGGAGCATCCTTTCCCGCATCCTCGGAATCGTTTATTTGATACCATGGCTGATAATGATGGGAAATCCTCAGCATCAAAATGCGGCACAGGCAATCTTTAATACGGCTTACACGCCATATGCGCTGTTTCTTTCGCTTGGAACCGCCGGATTTCCGACCGCGATCGCCAGACAGGTCGCCGAGTATAACGGCCAAAACAAGTTTAAAAACAGCGTCAGAGTTTTTAAGTTTGCTTCGCTGTTCATGCTGTTTACCGGGATCATGTGCGGTGGTCTGTTGTACGTTTTTGCGCCGCTCATTGCGCAAAAGAGCGCCGTCGTGTCGACTGACGTTGCGACGGCAGCGATTCGCGTCATGGTGCCGACGCTGGTGATTTTGCCGCCGATGAGTCTGATGCGCGGCTTTTTCCAAGGAAATGCAGATATGCGTCCTTTTGGCATTTCTCAGCTTTGGGAACAGTTTGCTCGCGTCATTTTTATCCTGGTTTCAACTTTCGTCATTATGTACGTGCAAGGCGGTGACTATGTTAAGGCCGTAAACTACAGTACGTTTGCAACGTTTATCGGAGCGATTGCAAGTTATCTGTATTTGTTCTGCTACGCGTCAAAGAAGATTCCGCAATACCGGAAACTGTACCAGGAAAGCGAACCTGTCGACAATCTGCAGATCGTGACGATTTTCAAAAATATCGTCAAGGAAGCTTTGCCGTTTATTTTCGTTGGATCTGCCGTGACGATTTTTCAATTTATCGATCAGCTGACGTTTAAGGACATTATGGTTGATTTGACAGGGATGCCGACCGTCAAGGCACAGAATCTGTATACTTATTTTTCGGCCAATCCAAACAAAATTACGACGGTCGTGATTTCCTTGACGATTGCGATTTCTGAAACGTCATTGCCATTGTTGGCATCGCTTGCCAAAAAGGACGATCGACGACAAATTGGAACGACGATTGCCCAAAACATTGAACTGATGCTGCTTGCGCTGATTCCAAGCGCAGGTCTGCTCTCGATTCTTGCTTGGGAAGTAAACGGCGTCTTCTTTCCGTTTGACAAGGAAGCTGCCGGTTTGATGGGCTTTGCTTTGATCAGCTGCATGGCGCTTGCGATTTTTACTGACTTCTTTACGGTGATTCAGTCGCTTGGCAAGCACGAATATGCCGTCAAAAAACTTGCTTTGGGAATTATTTTAAAATTTGTGCTGCAAGTACCTTTGACCTATCTTTTTGGACCATACGGAACGATTCTTGCCACAACGTTTGCATTCGGCATTATTTCTTTGATGGTTTACGCTCACATCAAGCATAATTATCTGGAAGGCATTCGCTTGCGCAACATCAAGAAGATTTTGGCGATCAATGTTTTGGTCTTGGGAGTTGCATTTATTTCAAATGCAGTAATCAAAATGGCGTACGTTCCCCAGGGAAAGCTTTCAGCATTTGTTTATGCTGCACTGTTCGGCGGCGTGTTCATGCTGCTGTATCTGCTGCTGCTCAATAAGTCAGGAGTAATGAAGGCAGTCTTTGGAGTCAACGTGAAGATTCCCGTTTCCCAAAAAGAAAAGGGAAAACACTTCAAAGCTTAGAACAAGAGATTAGGAAAAATATTCCTCAAATCAAAAAACGGATGCTTTGCGATTTATTGCGAATCATCCGTTTTTTTATAGCGGTGTGCGGAAAAAAGGGGCGGGGTTACCCGTAACCGAGGACTGGCATTTACGGGCAAATTTAAAAAACGTCATTTTGCCGTAATCCAATCCTGGCGCGCTGATTGTGAATGCGATGCGCAGCACTGCATTTGGCAAAAAAGTCATCCGTAAAAAAACAGGACTCTTGAAACGTTGTTAGTTTCTAAAGTCCTGTTTTTGACTATCTGTTGAAATAAACCAGCGTGCGAGCACCGTTTTTAAGGATGAATTTCGTAATGCCGGCATTTGTCGGTTCATTGAGATTAACAAGATTTCCGATATTTAAGAACAGATCAAGAATCAGTTTGATCGTAAAGCCGTGGCTGACGACAAGGACGCTTTCATCAGGATGTTTATCCGTCAATTCATCGAAGAATTGCTGCAATCTTTCTTTGACTTCGTCATAGGTTTCTCCGCCGGTAACTTCCCATGAATTCGGAAGAAGATTTTCTGAAGCATCGAAAAATTCACTGTATCCTTCAAGGATATCTTGCCAATACATGCCGTCCCACATGCCGTAATCGAATTCTTTAAGCCGCGAATCAAACGTAATGTTTTGATTCGGAGCAATGATCCCGGCCGTTTCTCCGGCACGAAGCAGGGGACTTGAATAAACCGCAGAAAATACTGCGCCTTCTTCTTCAAGGTGCTTTTTGGTATTTTGAGCCTGAGTTCGACCGAGTTCGGTCAACGGCGTATCGATTTGCGCGCCTTGCCAGATTCCCCTGGCATTGGCCTGACTTTGACCATGGCGAACAAGATAAATCACAGTCATAAATAGTTCCTCCGTTAAATTCGTTAATTCAACTTAATCATTTTGAATATCAAAAGTCAAGCAAAAAAGAGCCCGAAAATTCGGGCTCCGCGTCAATTATTCAAGGGGTTTCCATGTCCAGTTTTCGACTTCCGGAAGATCTGCGCCCTCGTCTCTGATATATTGATTGTGTTTGGCAATGATGCTGTCCATCTCAGCCGCGATCTGACCATATTTGTCAGCATCCGGCAGATT
>OICD01001013.1_pt1 | contig 13104 bp, 6 predicted proteins | sample 1581161 | NCBI WGS metagenome assembly OICD01 (sample SAMEA3882546, study PRJEB24775) | human gut metagenome | biome: human-associated habitat; feature: intestine environment; material: feces | place: Netherlands | collected 2009/2010 | reverse complement strand
GATCCGGTCCTCGGCACAGGCAAGCATCTCTTCCAGTGTCGGGATCTGTTCTCCTCTGTATGCTGCAGAAAATGTACTTCCCACTTCCAGTGTAGAAAGCACGTCTGCCTCTGTATCCCACACACAGACATCCTCGCCCGCAGTACGCTTGAAATTGCTGTCATGCATCACGATCAGTGTCCCGTCGGATAACTGCTGTACATCGATCTCGGCGATGGGGGCTCCGTCCCGGATGGCCTGCTCCAGTGCCGCGAGCGTATTCTCCGGGGCTACCTTAGCCCCTGCCCGGTGAGCCACCACGATCATGGGAGTGTCTTTACCGGCTGCCAACACCTGCGGCAGCACACCATAGGTCAGAAAATAAACGAACAGAAGCATTACAATTGCTGTTTTCCGGATTGTTTTCATCATTTTGCCCTCCCACGATAGTTTATGATCAATTTTATTGTAACAATTGACCATAAACTCCATGCAAGGATTTTGTTAATTTTTTGTAAATATTCAGAGCCACTTAAATATAACCGGATGAACGTCGAATGCTTGCATTCGTAAGATCATCTGGCTATATTTACGTGGCGAAGTAACCACATGAGCAAAAGGGAAGCATCGAAGATGCGATTTTGCGAATGGGGTTCTGAATATTTACTTTGTAAACAACACTATCACCTCATGGGCAAACAGCGGAAATGCTGCCAATACACTTAATAGAAGCCACTCCTGTCCCGACAGATGCGAGGTACCGAAAGCCCTGATGAGAAATGGGATCTCCGTCACGGCAAACTGCAGGATGAAACCGATGATACATGCTGCCACCATCAGCAGATTATCCCGGGGGCTCATGGCAAATACGGACTTCTGTACATCACGCATGCCGATGGCATGATACAGCTGGCACATTCCCAGCACAGTAAATGCATAGGTCTGCGATTTCGCCAGTATCTGTTCCCGGGACATCAGTTCCCTGAGGCGTTCTACCCAGGTAAACGGATTGCCCACAAGCTCCCCTTCCGCCGCCAGGATCCCGCAGGGAAGCACCAGAAATGCCGCCAGTCCGATCACGGTGATCAATGCTCCATAGAACAACGTACATGCTATTCCTCCTCTGGCAAACAGGCTCTCCGATGCTTTTCTGGGCGGGCAGCGCATCAGGCTTTTACTGTCATTTTTATCCACTCCCAACGCCAGTGCCGGAAGGGAATCCGTGATCAGATTGATCCAAAGGATATGGCTGGATTTTAATGGAGATGCCAGCCCCATTGCCACCGCCACAAACATGGTCATCAGTTCTCCCAGGTTGGACGATAGCAGAAAAATCACCGATTTCCGGATATTCTCATAGACACCTCTGCCTTCCTCGATGGCTTTTTCAATGGTGGCAAAATTATCATCTGCAAGGATCATATCCGCTGCCTGTTTGGCGACATCCACTCCGGTTCCCATAGCCACACCAATGTCCGCCGCTTTTAAGGAGGGGGCATCATTGACCCCGTCACCGGTCATCGCCACGATCTCCCCATTTAGCTGTAGCCCTTTCACGATCCGCACCTTCTGTGCAGGCGTGACTCTTGCATAGACTCTTAAGTCCTTAATTCTCTTTAAAAAAGAAGTGTCATCCAGCCGTTCCAGTTCTCTGCCCGTAATACACTGGCTGCGGTGTCCCGCGATCCCCAGCTGTCTGGCAATGGCATAGGCAGTATCCACATGATCTCCCGTGATCATCACCGTGGTCACCCCCGCATGACGGAAGATCTCCACGGCTTCCCCAGCCTCCGGTCTGGCGGGATCCCGCATTCCCACGATACCAAGGAACGTCATTCCCTCTTCCCCACCTCTGCAGTCTTCACTCTGTGCCGCTGCCAGTGTCCGAAGAGAGAGGGAATTCATCCGTTCCACAGCCTCACCTATCCGCTTCCGCTGCATGGAGGTCATGGGAACGCTCCTTCCTTCCTGTAAAATATGGGTACAGTGCTGCAGGATCACATCCGGAGCCCCTTTGGTATAGGCAATCCCTCTCCCGGATCTGCCACCGGGAAGCCTATGACAGGTCGTCATCATTTTCCGCTCGGAATCAAAGGGGATCTCATCAAAGCGGGGATACTGCCGCTCCAGCCGCTCTCTCTGCAGACCGTATTTCGCCCCAAAGTCTAAAAGTGCCAGCTCCGTGGGATCTCCGATGCGCTGCTCTCCCCGCAGCGAAGCATCATTGCACAAAAGCATCCCTCTCAACAGCTCCGGCAGAATGCGGTGTTCCCCTCTGCCACCTGTCCCCGTGACATCCTCCATCACGTCGTACCACCAGCATTTCTCCACAGTGAGTCGGTTCTGGGTAAGTGTTCCTGTCTTATCCGAACAGACCACACTGACCGCTCCCAGTGTCTCCACCGAAGGAAGTCTTCGAATGATGGTGTGCACTTTGACCATTCTGGTCACTGACAGGGCCAGGCAGATCGTGACTACTGCCGGCAGCCCTTCCGGTACTGCGGCAACCGCAAGTGAGATTGCTACCAGAAGCATCTCCGGAATATTTCTATGTTGAAATACCGCCAGCAAAAACAGTCCGGCGCACAACCCCAGAGAGAGAATACTCAATAGCTTCCCCAGATCTCCCAGCCGCTTCTGTAATGGTGTCATCTCATCTTCCGTATCCGTGATCATGGAAGCGATCCTGCCGATCTCCGTATCCATGCCGGTGGCCACCACCAGCCCTTCCCCATGACCGTTCGTCACCACTGTGGACATATAGACCATATTGACCCGTTCGGTTAACGGGATCTCTTGCCTGCAGTCTGCCAGGAACAGGGCATCTTTCTCCACCGGGACAGATTCTCCGGTGAGCGCGGATTCTTCCACCTGGAGGTTCGCACTTCTGGTCAGTCTGATATCCGCAGGAACCCGTGCCCCTGCCTCCAGCTCCACCAGATCTCCTGTCACCAGTTCCGCCGCGGGGATCTCTCTTCGGATGCCGTCGCGGATCACGATCGTCCGGGGAGTAGTAAGTTTTCTTAACGCTTCCAGTGCTTTTCGAGCTTTTCCCTCCTGGAGCATTCCCACTAGCGCATTTACCAGGACCACCGTACCGATGATCAAGGCATCGCTGACTTCTCCCAGGAGAATGGATACCACCGCTGCAATCAATAATATGTAGATCAGCGGATCCTTCAACTGCTCCAGAAAAAGCTGTATCTTTGTCTTTTTCCGCGCAGCTCTCATCTCGTTCCTGCCATTTTGCCGTAAACGACGAAAGGCCTCACCTTCGGTAAGACCTTTCACTGTGTCACTATTTAGTTTACTTATGGTTTCCTGTATATTCTGCTTCTCGAACACGGCTGCTCTCCAATGCTTGTTTCTATGCATTGTATGCGGAAATGTCCGGCTTGATGATAACCGTCACCGATTATTTCTCGCTTCTTAACTGGAAAGCATCTGTCAGTTCGTTCATGTTGGTCGCCTGAGCAGACAGTTCTTCACTGGTAGCGGAAGTCTCCTCTGCGGTAGCGGAGTTGTTCTGTACCACCGTAGATATCTGCTCGATGCCCTGTTCGATCTGGGCCATGGCATCTGCCTGTGCATTGGATTCTTCCATGGCTTTCTTGGACTCGTTCGCCAGATCCTCAATACCTTCCACCACTTTCTGCAAAGCTTCCGCCGTTTTATCCGTGATCTGATTTCCTTTTTCGATCTCCTGCAGCGAGGTTTCGATCAGTTCCCTGGTATGTACCGCGGACTGTGCACTGTCATCCGCAAGCTTCCGGATCTGTTCAGCCACCACGGCGAAACCTCTTCCGGCTTCCCCCGCTCTGGCAGCTTCAATTGCTGCATTCAGGGACAACAGGTTCGTCTGGGATGCGATATCCTCGATCTCACCGATAATATCACTGATCTGCTTGGAAGTCTCATTGATCCGCTGCATGGCATCGGTCAGTCCCTTCATCTCTTCTCCACTGGTTCTGGCCTGTTGCTGATATTCCATTGCCTTCTCATAAGATGCTCCGAGAGCCTTGGCATTTTTCTCCACGATCTCAGTGACGTTCGTAATGGTCGCCTGCAGTTCCTCCACGGAACCGGCCTGGTCTGTAGCACCCTCTGCCAGTCCCTGTGCGGCATCCGCCATCTGACCCGCGCCGGCAGACACCTGGCTTACCGCATTTTTGATCTCACCCAGTGTCTCACTGAGCTTATGATTCAGCTTACGGATAGACTCCAGTAATCCGCTGAAATCTCCTATGTAGGCTTCCCTGCAATTACTTACGATCGCAAAATTGCCCTCAGACATTTCTCCCAACAGATAGTCCGTATCACCGATTACCTGCTGCAAATTATCGGAAAGACTGGCGGTAGCCTCCGCAAGTATCTGCAGCTCATCGCCGGTCTCTACCTTCGGTGTCGGAGTATGCAGATCACCCTGTGCTAACAGCTGTATTCTGTCTGTGCACTGTGCCACCGGCTCCCCGATACGCTGTCCGATCTGTTTTGCCTTGTAAATGCTGTATGCCACTGCGATCACACCGATCGCAGCACCTATGATAATGCCTGTTACAACGGAACCCAGGAAATCCGTAACCGGTGCATCTACAGCCACCATCCAGCCGTCAGTACCATCAATCGGGGCATACGCCTGTAATGTATAAGCACCTTTTCTGAAATAGGTTCCGTATCCTGTCTCACCCTTAAGCATCTGCTGCTCTATTTTAGCAATTCCCTTCAGTGAGCTGTCTGTCTGTGACAATTCAATATTATTTTTCTGCTCCTGGGCAATGGCGGAATCACTATGTGCGATCGTAATACCCGTAGACCCCAACAGGTAGCATCCGGAATGCTCACTGATAGAAATGGCTGCGCAAATATCATTTAAGAACTCCGGATCCGGTACTACAAATACCACGCCGATGATCTCACCGTCTTTATCTCCGCCTTCATAGACGGGTGCAGATATGATCACGCTGAGTTTTCCGTCTGTCTTGGCAATTACGGGATCCGATACCACCACTTCTCCCTGCATGGACCGTTTAAAATACTCACGATCATTATAATCCGTTCCGTCAGCGGCACAGATACCATTACTTCCGATCAGCTTCCCCCTGACCATTCCATAAGCTTCCACGCGCTGATTAATATACTCCTGCTTCTGTGCCGGTGTAAATACAGCCGCGGAAAGCTGATAGCTGCATCCCAGCTCAGATACGATCGTCTCCGATACCGTCAATTCCTGACGGATCCGATCCGCTGACAGCTTTGCGATCTCCTGCATATCAGCCTTCAGTCTGCTCAGGGTACCTGACAGATTCATGATCATAGACACAATGACCAATGATACGATCGATAGCAATACCAGCCGCCGGATTGCCTTCTGCAGCCGCTCGCGGATCGTGGTCTTACCATTGGTCTGACGCTTTTGTCCCTTCTGTGTAGTTTTTGCACTCATAATGTACCTCTTTTCTCCGGCGAGATGTCTCTCCACCTTCTCAAGCCGGCATTTTTCTGCAATGCTGCTAACACTACTGCTGTATCATCATTATAACATTTTCCGAACCTTTTTGCTACCTTATGAGTGCAAAGAAAGAGTTAATATTTCAAAAAATATCAACTCTTTCCCTGTTTTGTCTGTTTATTTATATTTTTCTGTCCCATTAGGCAGAAACTTTTTGGGATCAATAACCAAATTCTTGTGCAAAATACAGTTTTCCACCTGTCTCATAGACAGCAATGCTGCAGGTCGTAAAATCGCCTGCCAGGATATTCGCTGCATGGGTGGGAGAAGCCATCCAGGCATCTACCACGCTCTGTGCGGAATCATATCCCTTCGCCAGGTTCTCACCCCACATCAGTTCACTGTTCACGGTATACCAGTCTCTGCCGTTCGGTCTGGTATGAGAGAATTTGGAAGCAGCTTCCTGTGCTCTTACCATAGCGCAGGACTCCAGTCCGTTGCTCCAGGTAAGCTCCGCAAGTCCATTCTCTGCTCTCTTCGCATTCACCAGTGCCAGTGCATCGGTTGCCATGGTGCGAAGTTCATTGGCCCGGGCAATCTCTGCTTCGCTCATGCCGGCTCTCTGTACAGATCCTGCCAGCGCCACCGCCTCTTCATCGAACCATACGGTTCCGTCGCTGTCCGCCGGATCACGGCTGACAGAGGACAGATCTGCATTCCTGCCGCAGCCTGCCAGGCTAAGCATCATGATTACTGTCAGAATCAGACTCATCCATCTTTTTTTCATTTGTTTACCCTCTTTCATGAATTTATGGTAACTATATGTCATTACTGTTCTTATTGCTTCTTCTTAAGGATAAGCCATGCTCCCAGACCTGTCAAGGATAAGGCGAAACCAAGATTCCATGCATCGGAAGCGTCGCCGGTCTGCGGCCGTCTCGATGCTCCGAGGACTGCTCTGTCTGCCAAAGGTGTCGGATCATCCTCGATCGTCACCATTCTGTGGCGTCTCGCACCAAGTACCTGCGGTGCCTCGGGTGTTACAGGATCCGCAGGGGTACCGGGATCATCCGGGGTTGGCGTCGTATCCGGAGCGCCCGGAGTCGGAGTAGGTGTCGGGTTGTTGTCAGGAGTTGTCGACGGTGTTGCCGTAGGCGTTGCCGTTGGTGTTGCCGTAGGCGTTGCCGTTGGCGTTGCCGTAGGCGTTGCCGTTGGTGTTGCCGTTGGCGTTGCCGTAGGTGTTGCCGTTGGCGTTGCCGTTGGTGTTGCCGTTGGCGTTGCCGTTGGTGTTGCCGTTGGTGTTGCCGTAGGTGTTGCCGTTGGTGTTGCCGTTGGTGTTGCCGTTGGCGTTGCCGTTGGCGTTGCCGTTGGCGTTGCCGTTGGTGTTGCCGTAGGTGTTGCCGTTGGTGTTGCCGTTGGTGTTGCCGTTGGCGTTGCCGTAGGTGTTGCCGTTGGTGTTGCCGTTGGTGTTGCCGTCGGTGTCACGGTCGGCGTAGGCTCTTCACTGGGATGCCACTCATTTCCACTAAAGTGACACTCTGCTTGCGTTTGCAAATTTGCAGCTACAATTCTACCTGAATTATTTCCTGCTTCGAGAATCACCTTAGCACATGGTGCAAGAATCGTTCCTCTTGTAGTAGATAAAGTAATAGTTCCATCATATGTTCCAAAATTATACACTAACAAATTTGCATTATCTGCTTCCGGGTAATTATCAATGCCAGATGTGCTCTGTCCTACCAACTTAAAATTATTACCATCAGGTGTTATATTAAATACAACCGTTTTACCGTTTTCCACAGCTACTTTAGGTTCAAAATCCGAAATTCCATTTACGCGAAAAATATTCTGTCCATCATTCAAGGAAATCTCATTAGAACTCAATTCCGTTCCCATTGCATGCAAGTTTTCAGCATTTGTACGAATAGCTGTAAATGCTCCTGCCAGATCGAACTGACCTCTTTCAATTTTTCCAATCTGCTCAGTGGTTCCTACATAAACTCCATTTACAAACCATTGATTACCTCTTTGCTCAAAAGAAGCTGATTTTAGAATCAGATTAGAACATCTAATATTGGAGCCTGAACCTGTATATTCACCATCTACATAAATAGTACCTTTTCCTGTATAGCCAATGTTATTATAATATTTCAAACTGCCTGTGCAGATATTAGCTTCACTGTCACCGCTCTGCTCCGTAATTCCCTCTACAAAAATTCCATAGCCATTGGCAGCTCCTAAAACTCCAGCAATATCCACAGTCACCGCATTTACTGTCTCATTTGCTTCCGCACATAAATTCATTGTCAGCGGCATGATAAGACCTGCACCTGCTGCCTCTTCCGGTGTAACCATCGTCGTTGCTTCCGGTGTTACCTCCGGATCAGCTACTACATTTTCTTTCACAACAGCGTCACCACCGGATACAGACTCTTCCCCTACTACTGTAGCCGCTTCCTCTGCCTGTACCGTAAGTGTTCCGTTCCCTGCGACAGTTCCCACTACCAGCGCTGCCACCAGAACCTTTACGATTTTTTCTTTTACATACTTACTAAGTCTGCTCATCTGATTTCTCCCTTATATGAAACCCCATGTGTTACTCCCAACGCACTTAAACGTTTTCGTTCTTCTTTACATCTATTAAGACTATGGATCTCATAAAAAAGGTTCAGATTTTTTATTAAATTTGTGATTTATTGCTTATTTTTGTTCTCTGGTTGTCCATTTGTGGTACCAATGTCCTAATAAGCGGCCGTTTCTGTCAGTACTCCATGGAGCAGTGCTCTTCGCTTCGTGCCTGCGGAACCATAGCAGGTAGACAGCGACACAATGTTCCCCCTGTCGCTTAAGTCCGCATCCGAGGCATACAGGGAATGTTCCGTCGCCCACTGCACGTAATCATCGTAGGAAGCATCCGAGGTAAAGGTTGCGAAGCGGTCGCTGGTGCTTCTGGTCTCGTAATAAGCAAAGATTTCATAAATATAGACCTTATCTTCCGTATAGATATAAAAATACGGATCCTCCTTACAGCTTACCGTCCCCTTCAACAGATTTTTAAAACTACCGAACATGCTCTCATCCCGCATATTATGTCCGAAGACGAAGGTGTTCCGGTCCGACCAGTCCGCCGAAGCCTCACAATCCATGAAAATACATCCGGCATTTACACTTTCTCCCTCAAAAGAATGCTTCAGATAATAATTGTTGTCCTCGCCCTGTACCACCGGATAGCTGATATCCAGCGCCGGAAAATAAAGCCATCCCCGGAAATCCGGATTGGTCTTCTTGAGATTTGCAAAATCAATCTGCAGATCGGGGTAGTTTTTCACCTGTACTTCTTCCGTCTCTTCCACCCTGGACTCTTCCACCACTGCCTCCTGTCTTATGGTATCATATTCGTTTTTCGCCTTTTGCTCCGACAGATAGGAATACAGACTCATCCCTCCGGTGATCAGAACTGCCGCCGCCAGTATTGCTGTGATGATATTTTCCACTTTCTTATTCTTCATGTTTGTCCCCTTTTTGCATCTGTCTGAATTTACTAATGATTATAACTTATTTTTAAGTATTCGTCTTTACGAAAGACTCATTTTTTGATATTTTTAAGTTGTGATCATAAAAATATTGGGGGGAATTATATCTTATGATACATTTTTTTGCTATCCTTTCACTGCTTCTGTGCGGTGTCTGCTATACCGGTTTCCAAAAAGAGGAAGACAAATGTAAATTCCAAAACATTACCCGGTTCGTCTGGATCATTTTCGGGGCTGCCCTGCTGCTTCGTCTGATCCTTGCTTATACCACCCACGGTTTCGGCAATGATATTGCCTGTTTTGCTGCGTGGGCTGACCGGATCTTCTCCGTAGGTCCCGGGGCATTCTATTCCGCGGAGACTTTTACCGATTATCCGCCCGGATTCATGTATGTCCTGTATCTCATCGGGGCACTGCGTTCCCTGCTTGGGATCCCTTATTATTCCAGCCTGCATATCATGCTGTTAAAGCTGCCTGCTATTCTGTGCGACATGGCCTGCGGCTGTCTGCTCTTCAGAGAGGCGTCAAAAAGACTGCATTTTTCCGAAATGCAATCTGTATGTGTAGCTTGTGCTTATCTGTTCCAGCCGGCAATCATCCTGAATTCTTCCTGCTGGGGGCAGGTGGATTCCGTTCACACCCTTGTGGTGATCCTGATGTGCCTGTTTCTTATGGACGGCAAAATGCTTCCGGCTTATGCGATCTACGGCATTGGAATTCTGTTAAAGCCACAGACACTGATCTTCACTCCCGTCCTTCTGGTCGGCATTTTGGATCATGTATTTTTGCAGGATTTTTCCTGGAGGAAATTTTCTTATAATCTGTGCGGCGGTCTGGCTGTGATCTGCGGCATGCTTCTGTTGTGCGTTCCCTTCGGTCTGGATGCCGCCACCTCGCAGTATACTTCCACGCTGGGTTCCTATGAATATGCGGCGGTTAATGCCTATAATTTCTGGGGGCTGTTAGGCATGAACTGGGTGGACCAGAACACGATCTTTCTGTTCCTTCCCTGCCGAACCTGGGGATCCATTGCCATTGTGCTGATCGTTCTTTTTACTTTTCTGATTGCCTTGCGTTGCCGAAAAGAACCTTCACGCTATTTTTGCCTCGGTGCTTTTATCATTCTGACTATGTTCCTGTTTTCTGTCAGAATGCACGAACGCTATATGTATCCGGGACTTGCACTGCTGCTGTTCTGCTGTCTGTATAAACCCGCCGGCTCCCTGTGGAAATGTTATACCGGTTTCGCCGCGCTGCATTTCTACAACACTGCCAACGTGCTGTACCATTACGATCCGCAGAACTATGACCGCAAGGCTCCCATAATTCTGCTGGTATCCGCAGGCATGTTATATTGTCTGTATGATTTCTACAAAATCATCTGGAAATATTATATTCATGGGGAAGCGGTGACTGTTGCCGCCACAACTGCGGGTGACCTCGGCTCCCACTTCCGGGAACATTTTCTCTCCCCCTTAGCGCCCACACCTTCTAAGGAGCAGGTGCGCTTCACGAGAGCAGACCTGTGTCTGTTGCTGACAATCTGTGCTCTCTACAGCTTTTTTGCACTCTATGACCTGGGCGACCGCAAGGCTCCCGAGACAACCTACGATATGACACAGAATCAGGTCATTGAACTGGAATTTCCGGAAAATACAGCTCCCGTTACCCTGGCAAGTTACATCGCGCCCTGGCATCAGCGGCATTTTACGGCTGAAGTCCGTAGCTCAGAGGCGGAGGACTGGACGTATCTGGGCGAGATCATTCTGAATAATGTCTTCACCTGGCAGGATGTGTCTCTGGAAGATCTGACCCGGCAGGCAGGCGTAACAGACGCCCGCTGCCTGCGTCTCACACTGACCGATACGGATGCGTCTCTGATCGAACTGGTCTTCACGGATGCGGACGGTGAAATCCTGCGCCCCGTGAATGCCTCTGCTTACGAGACTTTGTTCGATGAGAGCGATTGCTACCCGGAACGCTATTCCTTCCGTAACAGCATGTATTTCGATGAGATCTATCATGCCCGTACGGCTTATGAATTCCTCCACGGACTGCCCACTTATGAAAATACGCATCCGCCTCTGGGCAAAATTCTGATCTCTGTGGGTATCGCTATTTTCGGGATGAATCCCTTCGGCTGGCGGATCATGGGTACTTTATTTGGCATCGCCATGCTGCCCTTCCTCTATCTGCTGGGGAAGAAGATGACAGGCAATACCCCCGCAGCGGCTCTCGCCTGCTTCCTGTTTGCCTTTGATTTTATGCATTTTACTCAGACGAGGATTGCAACGATCGATGTCTATATCACGTTCTTCGTGATTGCCATGTACTATTTTATGTACAGTTATTGCTCCATGAGTTTTTATGACACGCCACCACATAAGACCTTCCTTCCATTAGGATTGTGCGGTGTCTGCATGGGGCTTGGCATTGCCTGCAAATGGACCGGTGTCTATGCCGGATGTGGTCTGGCACTGCTGTTTTTCGCGCATTTGCTGCGTCGCTACCGAGAATACCTTTATGCCAAAGCACATCCCGGCAAAAGCACAAACGGTATCGATCATAAATATATAGTGAAGAATTTCCCTGACTATACGATCAAGACCATCGATTTCTGTCTGACCTTTTTCGTATTGATCCCGGTAGTGATCTATCTGCTGTCCTACCTGCCGTTTGTGAATACTGCTCATCCCGGCCTGCTTGACCGTATGCTGGCGAACCAGACTTCCATGTTCAATTACCACAGTGGCCTGGAGGCGACACATCCCTACTCTTCCTCCTGGTATGAGTGGCCGACCATGGTACGTCCGATCTGGTATTATTCGGGATATGTGACCGATGCAATCAAAGAGGGGATCAGCGCTTTCGGCAATCCTGTTGTATGGTGGATCGGTATTCCGGCATTTATTTACATCCTGTACCTGTTAATTCGCAATAATGCGTTTCTCTGTTCTCTGACAGGACACACAAAAACAGAGAGCTCCACAGATACTGCAATTACCCTGTCCCACAGAGAATATGCAACAGCTGCTTTTCTGGCAGTCGGCTACCTGGCGCAGTACCTGCCCTGGTTCTTTGTCACCAGGATCACTTTCATCTACCACTATTTCCCCAGTGTTCCTTTTGTGGTACTGATGATCGTGTACAGCCTGATGCAGTGGAAGAAACATGTATCCGACCGCGCCTTTGTTATCGGCTGCTGCGCTTATGCCACGGTGGCGTTTGCCCTGTTCCTGCTGTTCTATCCGGTATTGTCCGGACAGCCGGTGGATGTGGATTTTGTAATAAAATACTTACGTTGGAGACCGACCTGGGTATTGATCTCGGGTTAAATGAAAGGCAAGAGACTATTATGACCATTCTTCTGAATACCATCTTCATTTTATTTATAGGAATATGGTTTGTTCGCTTTTTTGTTGAAATGGATGTTCCGGAAAAATACAGAGTTTCTCGATTTTTTCAAAATACAACAGACTATAAAGGAGAAGGTCTGACGAAAAAAGACGTTCTCCGGATTCTGTTTTTGGCTTTTCTGATCCGTGTACTGATATATTTTGCAAGTGTGCTTATCTATTTGGTGCAATCAGATTTTTTATCACATGCAGCTGCATTTTCCTGGAATGATTTTTTCAATCTGTGGAATAAATCTGATGCCCAGCATTATCTTGATCTCGCGGAAAAAGGATATGTCAATTGCACAGAAGTAACGGAATGGTCTGGCAGAGAAGAGCATCTATTTCTCGTCTTCTTCCCGTTATATCCCTGGTTCATCCGCTTCTTTCACTTTTTTGTGAACAGTTATGCTGTGGCTGCATTTGCTGTTTCCATCATTTCTTTTTGTGTGGGCTGTGTCTTTTTCTATGGTGCTGTAAAGGAGGAATACGGAGCTTCCATTGCCGAGAAATCATTGACTTTGTTATTGTTATACCCGTTTTCTTTTTTCTTCGGAGGAATCATGACAGAGAGCTTGTTTTTCTGTCTGATTTCTGCGGGTTTTTTCTATATCCGCAGGCATAAATGGCTGATTGTGGGGCTGATTGGGCTTTTAGCATCCCTCTGTCGTATTCAGGGTGTTATCCTTTTTGGCGTCGGTATAATTGAATTTCTAATATCTTCTCAACCAATTCGGATGATTGAGGA
>OICD01001007.1_pt1 | contig 13155 bp, 11 predicted proteins | sample 1581161 | NCBI WGS metagenome assembly OICD01 (sample SAMEA3882546, study PRJEB24775) | human gut metagenome | biome: human-associated habitat; feature: intestine environment; material: feces | place: Netherlands | collected 2009/2010 | reverse complement strand
CACCCGGAGACGCGACATCAAGGCGTGATGTTCCGTTCGCCGTGGGCGTTCGTGGTTTCTTTACTAACTCTCAATTTATACTACAATTTCCCCAGTTTGATTTTGACATACGTATAGTGACTATGATACACTGAATAAGAAAAAAGTGGGACAGTCTGCTTTGATGAAATAAGAAACTTAGGACAAGAAAAGGTTAAGGGAGCGAAATACCTTGGATAAGAGTGAATATAAATTAAGAGCGGAAGAAATCAAAGACCTGATCAGCCGGGGAGAATATGTACAGGCGGCTGAAATTGCCGACACGATTGACTGGCGTCGTGTAAAAAGTGTCATGATGTTGTGTACGATCAGCGACCTCTATAAGATCAATCGCAGATATGAGGATGCCAGAGATATGTTGCTTTTAGCATACGAGCGACGTCCCGGCGGAAGGACCATCTGCTATTCTCTGTGCGAGCTTTCCATTAAAATGGAAGAATATGTGCAGGCAATAGAATATTATAAGGAATTTGTACAGGTGGCGCCCAAGGATCCGGGAAGGTACATTTTGCAGTATAAATTATATGAGGCGCAGGATGTGAGCCTGGAAGAACGAATTGCTGTTCTGGAGGAACTCAAGAAGAGAGACTATAGGGAAAAATGGGCATATGAACTGGCCTATTTGTATCATAGAGTCGGACTGGCAGCCAGATGCGTAGAGGAATGTGATGAACTGATCCTCTGGTTTGGCGAGGGAAAATACGTTATTAAGGCAATGGAACTGAAAATGCTCCATCAGCCGTTGACACCGGAGCAGCAGGAAAAATACGATCATCGGTTCGACGCGCCCGGAAGCCATATCCCGTCGCAGAACTCTGTGCAGGATAACGAGTATAGCGGGAATGAAAGTTATGAGCAAAGTTACGCCAAGGACGGAAGCTACGATCAAGAGCAGGGTTATGCACAGGACGGCAGCTATGATCAGGATCAGAGTTATGCACAGGATAGCAGCTATGATCAGAACCAGAGCTACGTACAGGATTCCGGTTATGATCAGGTGAACGGAGATACACAGATATATGATCCGGTGCAACCCGCACAGCAGGAGACACCGACACAGCCGGTACAGGATGATTACGATATTCATGTGAAGACCATGGATGTGGGGCAGTATAATACCATCAATCTGCAGGCAGAACTTGCAGCGGGACTTCGTGAAGTCCTCGGTGAGGAGCCAAAAGGAGATACCGCAAAAGCGACATCGGACTCCATTACCCGTTCTATCGTAGCACCTATGATGGATTCCGATACAGAATCTCTGGATTATCCGGAGATTGCAGAGGTCAGTGAGGATGATCTGGAGCCGGAGACCGAGCAGATCGAAGGTTCCGAGGTATTCTTTGGTGAGACCGGAGAGATCGGTGACCTGTCTCAGGTTCCGGAGGTAGAGACCGAGGAAATCCTGCCGGAGGAACCCGCATCTCTTAAGAAACAGGATGTTGTGCCGGAATTATCGAAAGCAGAAGTGGAGCCGGAAGCGACTACACCGGTGGAACCTCCCAAGGAGCTGGCGAATGTACTGGCACAGGAATCCGACGGACAGATCAGCCTGGTAATGCCCGAGGCGGAAAGCATTGAGAAGCAGATTACCGGTCAGATCAATATTGAAGACATTCTGGCAGAGTGGGAGCGTAAAAAGAAAGAAAACCTCGAAAAGAGAGAAGAAGAAGTCCGCCAGCATGTACTACAGCAGACCGGTGCCATGTTCACGGAATTTGAACAGGCGGTAAGAGATGGCCTGTTAGAAAAACTGGAAAAAGAAAAAGCGGTGGATGCTGATACGGTTACGGATACAGATGAAGTTGAAGAGCTGGAAGAGATTGCAGATGTAAATGATGAAACAGAAAAAGCTCCTGCGGAAGTTTCTGAAGAAGAGCCAGAACCAGAACCTGCTGATACGGATATCGTTGACACTGAAGAGGTAGAAGAACTTGAAGAGGAACCTGCCGTAGCGGAATATGAAGAAGAATCCGCAACAGAGGAACCGGACGCTGTTGTCGATATGGAAGTGACGCAGGAGCCGGCTGCAGAAATCCCAGAAGTGCCGGAGGAAACCACAGCAGAGATCGAAGAAGTGCCGGAAGAAACCACAGCAGAGACCGAGGAAGCATCGGAGGAATCCGTAGCAGAGGCTGAAGAGGAGCCGGAAGAAGCGGTAGAAGAAGTCCCTGAGGACGAGCAGCCGCAGACCCCGGAGCCTCCCGTAGTGGAGAGAGACAAAGCAAAAGTCCGTGCGCTTACCAGAGAAGAGCGCGAGCTGTATGCGCCCTTTATTCAGAGTAAGTCCGCAAGAGAACAGTTAGTCAAAGCCATTGATAATATCAGCCTGGCTGCCTATACCGGCAATGTGATCATCACCGGTGAAGAAGGCATGGATACCTTATCCCTTGCAAAAAATATGATCCGGGAGATTCAGGCTACCGACAGCAATTTCTCCGGAAAAGTTGCCAAAATCTCCGGCCATGCGCTGAACAAAAAAGATGCAGCCGAGACCCTGAACAGACTGCAGAACGGTGCACTTATCATCTGTAAGGCATCGGAAATGAATAATAAAACTGTGGACACGATGTACAAAGCGCTGCAGCAGGAGAATCAGGGCATTGTCATTATATTGGAAGATACCAGGAAAGAGATAGATCGTTTTCTGGAAAAGTATGAGAAATTGCAGGAAAGCTTCACTTCCCGCATGGATGTCGAAGCACTCAGCAATGATACACTGGTAGCGTTCGGAAGGCAGTATGCACGGGAGAGGGAATATTCCATCGATGAACTGGGTGTTCTGGCACTGCATACCAGAATCGAGGATATGCAGACGATAGATCATGTAGTTACCGTGGTGGATGTAAAAGAAATCGTGGATGAGGCAATTGCGCATGCGAATAAAAAGACATTAAAGCATTTCTTTGATGTTCTGTTTGCCAAGAGATATGATGATGAGGATATGATCATCCTCACGGAGAAAGATTTTGTATAACTATTCAGAGCCATGTAAACATTGACGAATGGGCGTCGAATGCTTGCATTCGTAAGAACATTTATCAATGTTTATAGGGCGAAGTAACCACATGAGCAAAAGGAAAGCATTGAAAATGCGATTTTGCGAATGGGGTTCTGAATAGTTAAAAATATATAGCGGGAGGCGCAGCTATGACGAAGGAGAAGGTATTTATTTCCGAAGCAGATCAGTACCTTTTTGCCCAGGGAACGCACTATGATATTTATAAAAAACTGGGCGCGCATCTGTCGACGGAAGATGGTGTGCAGGGAGTCTATTTCGGGGTATGGGCACCAAATGCAGCACAGGTGAATGTCATCGGCACATTCAATGAATGGAACGAGGAGTCTCATCCCATGCAGAAGCTGGGAGAAGGTGGTATCTGGGGGTTGTTCGTTCCCGGCGTGGAAGAAGGAACAATGTATAAGTTCCTGATCTATGCGAGAGATGGCAGAAGACTGTATAAAGCCGACCCTTTTGCAAATTATGCGGAATACAGACCCGGAACAGCGTCCATCGTTACGGATATCACGGGATTCGACTGGAAGGATTCCAAGTGGATGGAAGCCCGGGATAAAAAAGATATGAACAAGGAGCCCATGGCGATCTATGAGTGTCATATCGGTTCTTTCATGAAGCATCCGAATAACGGTACTGCGGAAGGATTTTATAATTATCGTGAGTTCGCCGACCGGATCGTGGAATATCTGAAAGAGATGAAATACACCCATGTAGAGCTTATGGGAATCGCAGAGCATCCATATGATGGCTCCTGGGGGTATCAGGTGACCGGATACTATGCGCCTACATCCCGTTACGGAACGCCTAAGGATTTTATGTATCTGGTCAATGAACTGCATAAGGCAGGCGTTGGAGTTATTTTGGACTGGGTACCGGCACATTTTGCAACCGATGCACACGGACTGGCAGAATTTGACGGACAGTGCATATTTGAACATCCCGATCCTCGTTTGGGAGAACATCCTGAATGGGGAACGAAGATATTTAATTATGGCAAAAATGAAGTGAAGAACTTCCTGGTAGCCAATGCTCTGTTCTGGCTGAGAGAGTTCCATGTAGACGGTATCCGTGTAGATGCAGTAGCATCCATGCTGTATCTGGATTACGGTAAAAAGGAAGGACAATGGCTGCCGAATAAATTTGGCGGCAATAAGAACCTGGAAGCCATTGAGTTTTTCCATCATCTGAATTCAGTGATCCGCGGAACTTATCCGGGATTTTTGACGATTGCCGAGGAATCTACCGCATGGCCCAATGTCACCAGTGGTATCGGGGAGGAAGGCTTAGGATTTTCCTTCAAGTGGAATATGGGCTGGATGCATGATTTCTGCGAGTATATGAAGCTGGATCCTCTGTACCGGAAAGGCGATCATTACGCCATGACCTTTGCCATGAGCTATAACGACAGTGAGAATTATATTCTGCCATTGTCTCATGATGAAGTGGTACATCTGAAGTGCTCCATGGTGAATAAAATGCCCGGATATCCGGCAGATAAATATGCCAACCTTCGTGTGGGGTATAGCTACATGTTCGGGCATTCCGGCAAGAAATTATTGTTTATGGGACAGGATTTCGGACAGGAACGAGAGTGGAGTGAAGAGCGTGAGCTTGACTGGTATCTGTTAGGAGAGAAGCTGAATCAGGGCGTACATACTTATGTAAAGGAGCTGTTAAAGCTGTATCGTAAATACCCTGCTCTATACGAGATTGACAATAACTGGGACGGCTTTGAATGGATGAACGCGGATGATGCGGAGCACAGTACATACTGCTTCGTGAGAAAATGTTCCAGTGGCAAGAATAATCTGCTGTTTGTACTCAACATGACCCCGATGAAATGGGAGAACTATATCGTTCCCGTGCCTAAGAAGAAAAAGTACAAGCTTTTGCTCAACAGTGATGAGGAGCGTTTTGGCGGCTGGGGCAACGAGATTCCCGCAGAGATTATGGCGGAGAAAAAGCCTTATCATTATAAGGATTACTCCATCAGCTTTGATCTGCCGCCCTACGGTGCAGCAGTATTTCTGTTCTAGGTCAGGTTAAGAAATTACATAAAACAACCGAAATAGAAGATGAGTGTGACCAAAAGTGCACTCATCTTTTTTCATAACTATTCAGAGACATGTAAATATCAATAAGACCTCTTTAAATGCTTGCATTCGTAAGAGGATTTAAAGGACGACAGGCATGAAGATAACATTTCAGAATCAGACGATCAATGAAACAGACAATAGAACAGAAAGTAACCGGATAGAGAAAAACAGCTGGGGCAAAGACAAGACATGGCGCAGTAAGAAAAGCGTAAATGTGAATTTTGGGGCAGTATACGAGAGTGGACAGCTTGCAGTGCCTATGTCTTCTTTAGAAAAGGAAGAGAACAACAAAGGAAAATCTCTGATTGAACTGCAGCAGGATGCCGGGAATGCTAATGTGGCGTTGCAGCAGGACTATATGACATTGCTGTCGCATACCATGTCACAAGAGGATTATACGAAGGCCTGTGAGGATGGATTTGATCCTAGAGAATTGGATCAGGATACAGCGGTTACCATCGTGGATAAGATCAAGGCGGAACTGGTGCGTTCCGGACAGCAGATCGCAGGATATACGGATGATATCGACATGGATACCCTGGCGGCAGCGGTAGGGAGTGATACTTTAGCCCGAAGCATCGAAGAGCAGTTTCGGTCTGCGGATCTTCCTTTAACGCAGGAAAATATAAATGAACTGAAAAGCGCCTGGGATATGGCAGCTTCCTTGAAGGAACCGGAAGTAGGTGCGGTCAGCTACCTGGTGGATAATGGACTGGAACCGGAGATCTGGAACCTCTATGTGGCAGAGAACAGTGGTGCCAAAGTGCAGAATAATAACGTTCCGCAGGAACTGCAGGAGCAGATGGACAAGGTAATTGTGGATGCGGGATTGACGGTAAATGATGAGAACAGACAGAAGGCACAGTGGCTGGTAAGTGCTGACCTTCCGCTGACTGCGGATACGCTGCAGCAGCTTACGGGACTGGACAGCATTTCCTATCCCGTTACAGAGGATGCTTTTGCGCAGGCGGCAGCAGCGGCAATTGCAGAGGGAAAATCCCCGATGTATGCGAACCTGGGCAGACAGGATACGATTTATGAAAAAGCAGATAAAATGTTGCAGGACTGGTTCTCAGATGCAAAGTGGGATGCCACGGCAGAGAATCTGGCAGCAAGAAAACAGCTGGAAGAGATTCGCCTTCGCATGACGGCAGAAGTGAACGTAAAGCTTTTACAGAGTGATTTTTCTATTGATACAGCCCCCATGGAGCAGTTGATCGAAGCGCTGCGAAAGGCGGAGGCAGAGGTTGCCGGAAAATATTTTCCCAGTGAGTCTCAGGCAGTGATGAAATATGAGACTTATACCCAGGCAGTGCAGGTAGCTTCTGAATTGCCGGGATTGCCTGCTGGAGTACTGGGACCCTATAGCCTGGAACAGAATGCTGCCACAGAGACGGTTTCTGACTTCCATAAGGAAGGCGCTGCAATGCAGAAAGCCTATGAGGAAGCGGGCGAACGTTATGAGACTCTGATGACGGCACCGAGAAGCGATCTGGGAGACAGCATCCGGAAAGCATTTTCTAATGTAGATGACATTCTGACAGATATGTCATTAGAAAAAACATCGGAAAATCAGCGGGCTGTCCGGATTCTGGCATATAACAGTATGGAAATTACACCGGAAAATATCGAGAAGGTCAAGGAAGCTGACAGACAGGTCAGTGCAGTAGTGGACAGACTGACACCGAAAAATGTGTTACAGATGATCCGGGATGGTGTAAATCCTCTGGAGAAGACCTTTGACGAACTGGAATCCTATTTTTCACAGAACCCCGAAAGCTATGAGGAAGAAGTGGAGGACTACAGCCGTTTCCTATATCAGTTGGAACGGAAAAAGGATGTTACAGAAGAGGAACGAAAAGCGTATATTGGAATTTATCGAATGGTGCATCAGGTCGAGAGAGAGGATGGCGCAGCGGTAGGCGCGGTAGTAAATACCGGTGCAGATTTACAATTTTCCACTCTGCTGACGGCAGCCAGGAGCAGAAGGGCTTCTCATATGGACTGGAAAGTGTCGGAGGATACCGGGTTGACACAGGAGATTCATTTGTCCGAGAATAATATATCTGAACAGATTCGGATGGGTATGGCAAAAGAGGTTCTGACAGAGGTGTCAGATGATGGCGAAAGCAGAGCAGCGTATGACCGGGAAGGACTGCAGCAGATGCGTGAGGCGGGAAATACGGCACCGGAAGCCGCAGAACTACTGCAAAGGGGAGAAGTTCCCATCAGCGCATCGAATCTTTTGACGGCCCAGGCACTTATGGATGATCCGGCGGAGATGTTTGGCAATCTGCGCAGATACAGAGAAAAGTATCGGCAGGAAAAAGAAATGCTGCAGACAGCAGGCAGCGAAGTGCCTGCCGGGACAGAAACTTCCGAACTGTGGGAACAGCTGGATCAGCAGAATTTTGCAGAGGATTATCGGTCCATGCTTCAGAATACGGCAGAAGATGTGGAGACTATGAGTCTGGAACAGGCGGATGAACATCTGGATGTAAAACAGCTGCAGCTGGTACACAAGCAGCTGCGCCTTGCGGAGAGCCTTCAGGCGAAGCAGGAATATTTTCTCCCGATGTACCTGGGCGAGCAGCTGGCGGGAGTCCATCTTATCTTACAGCAGAGAGCCGGAACTGCCGGTGCTGTGGAGATCCGGGTGAATACCGGAGATATGGAGCTGGAGGCACATTTACAGGTAAAGGGAGACACCATCGATGGCTATCTCGTAGGAAATACACCGGAAGAGGTTACGAAATTAGAGAAGACCTCCGATATATTCCTTGAACGGATTCAGACAGATACTTCTGCAGACTGGAAAGCGGAAAAGCTTCCCATCGTCAGCTCCCGGGATATGACAAGGATGGCAGCCGGAGAGACAAAAAATGCAGATACCATAGAGAGTCGGATCGATACGGAACAGCTGTACCGTCTGGCAAAAGGATTCCTGCAGGCTGTCGCAGACAGCAGCGGAAAGTAAGGAGTAACACATGAGAATCAATTACAATGTATCGGCAATGTTATCCAACAATGCTTTATCTACAAACGATGACCTGCTGTCCAAATCATTAGAGAGACTTTCTTCCGGACTGAAGATCAATCACGCCAAGGACAACCCTGCCGGATTGGCAATGTCCAAGCGTATGAATGCTCAGATCGAGGGACTGTCCGTGGCCAATCAGAATGCCAGTGACGGCGTATCTATTATAGAGATTGCGGACGGAGCCATGACAGAGATCAGTGAGATGCTGCAGCGTATCAATGAGCTTTCCGTCAAGGCTGCCAACGGCACTATGACAGAGGATGACCGCGCAACCATACAGGATGAAGTAGCGCAGCTGAAGGAAGAGATCACCCGTATCTCGGATACCACGGAATTCAACGGTCAGAAGCTGCTGAACGGAGAATTTGATCTCAAGGGATACACCGATAAGCAGGAGATTAAAGTAAATTATTGCTCTCCGGATGTACCGGTAAAAGAATATACCATACAGTCTATGAAATTTAAGAAAGATGCAGAGGGAAATTTTGAAGTAGACGGAGATATTAAATTCGGAGACGGGTTTAAAGAGGTAGAACCCTTAAAGACGGATATGAAGGATAATCTTCTGACGATCACCGGCACGAACGGCTTTGAAATGCGTCTGGATGTATCGGAAGCAAAAGAGGGAGATTCCTATGATGGCATGAAGATCGATGCTACCGGTATCGGAGCAATGCGTCTGCAGATCGGAGCCAACGAAGGACAGGTACTGGAGGTTAATATTCCCGCGGTTACTCTGCAGAACATGGGAATTGAAGATATTGATGTGAATACACAGGATGGGGCAAAGGATGCCATCTCAAGAGTTGATGGTGCCATCAAATATGTATCCTCCGTCCGCGGCAGACTGGGAGCATTTCAGAACCGTCTGGAGTCTTCCATTAACAGCCTGGATGTTACCAGTGAGAACATGACTGCGGCATATTCCCGTATTATGGATGTGGATATGGCGGAGGAAATGACCTCTTACACTACCTATCAGATTCTGGCACAGGCCGGGACCTCCATGCTGGCCCAGGCAAACGAGAGACCGTCCCAGGTGTTACAGCTGTTGCAGTAATGGATTCCGATGAAGTGAGGATTCAAAATGACAAAAGAATGTAAACAACAATTTACCTTGCGGATCACACAGGCCAATGCCACACAGCTGGTGGTCATTCTCTACGAAATGACATTACAGTATCTTGCAGATGCTGAGCAGGCAGCAGAAGATGCGCAGTTTCTGGAAGCGGTTCGCAGGACCAGGGGCTGTATCAATGAGCTTTTAAATTCTCTTCACAGACAGTACAGTCCGGCGACAGAGCTTTCCAGGCTGTATCTGTATTGTATCCGCAGACTGGCGGCGTGCGAAGCAAAAGCCGACAGAACGGCGCTGCAGGATATCCGGAAGGTAATAGCACCGCTCTGTGATGCTTACAGACAGATTCAGGATCAGAATTCGTCCGGTCCTGTGATGAATAATTCGCAGACCGTGTATGCGGGACTGACTTACGGAAGAAATCAGTTAACCGAAAACATGGCTGACCAGGGCTCGAATCGGGGAATGCTGGTATAAAGTTTTTTCCTGCCGCACAGGCTGGGAAGCGGCGAGTTCGGTGAGGTGCTGATACCGTTTCTGCAAAGCATTAATTTCATAGATATAACTGTCGATCAGATCACTTTCGATTGCATTATCGAAACCCGCATAGGCGATATCCAGAGCCTGGCGGGTTTTTCTTATGGATTCTTTTAAATCCAACGGTGCGAGATCTTCTTCGATCATTTCGGAATTTGTATTTACCTGACTAAAAAAGATTTTCATGTAAAAATCCATCCTTTCTGCTAACAGTATAGGAAGCAGAAAGGGAAAATATACCTGCCTAACATAAAACTGGAAGACATTTTTGCGAAAAATGGGAATAGATTATAACAAACAGCGGAAAGATCGGGAGGACAACAATGGAGCATCCGGAGAATCTATTGTGGATTATTGGGGCAGCAGTCCTGCTCTTTGCCATAAGTTTTTTGGGAAAAAAGGCGGAGTGGTTTTTAAACCTTGTATTGCGGAGTGTTTTTGGAGTGATCTTTATGTATTTTCTAAATTGGGGGATAGAGATCCTGGGATTTACGGTAGCAGTGGGAATCAATGCAGCTACGGCTCTGACAGTGGGTATTTTGGGCTTTCCGGGAATCCTGGTATTATACGGCCTGGCAGTTTATCATATGCTTTGACAGATGAAAATGCCGTAAAATCAAGGAGTTGCGGGATTTTGGAAGGACGTATGAGAAAGGTGACTGTTAAAATGTGCCAAAGATTATTTTTTTACGGAAAAACACTTGTCAGACGGAAAAACAACGGCTATAATCCATCTTACAACCAATCGCGATGGTTGTATCAAATATCTTATAAGATCTGAAAGAATTCTTTTATGGGATAGAGTCATCCCACATTACCACTTGTAAATCGAAGGAAAGGAGAGTGAGAATGCAACGAACACAGTAATAAAGTGTGTATTATGTTTTCTATTAAGTATTGCCTGCGGATATGATTACAGAAGCCGCAGAATCCCCAACGGCCTGATCCTGAGCTGCCTGATCGCCGGAGCGGCATTCCGATGGTGGGAACAGGGGATTTATGGGATTATGGAATATTTTTGCAATGTTTTACTGACGACAGTGGCATTCTATCTGTTTTTTTATATTGGTGCCATGGGAGCCGGTGACGTGAAGCTCCTTGGTGTCTGCGCAGGATATTTTTCCGGTGGAAAAGTTCTCTGTTTTCTATTTTTCGCGCTGCTATTCGCAGCAGTTTTTGCACTTTGCAAAATGTACCTGGCACGTAATCTGTGGGACAGATTGTGTTATCTGGGTGAATATGTGTGGGATGTTGTCCGCTGTGGACGCTGGAAAGCGTATTTTGCAGAGGAGAGAGCACATCCGGGAAGCGGAATCTGTATGGCCGGTCCCGTGTTTTGCAGTGTGCTGTTATACATAGGAGGAGTTTATTGATGGAACAGAAGGAAGCGGTTATGGTTCTGTTCGACCGTGAAGAAGAGTATGCGAGACTTCTTTCGGAGTTTTTGAGAAGGCAGAAGGAACTGCCATGGGAGATCCATACATACACAAAGATGGAGGAACTGCTGGAACGAGAGAAAAATGGGGAGGTGACAATGCTGGTAGTGGCGGAATCTTCCTGCATGGATACGCTGAGTACATTGGAGCCGGCATGCCAGGCGATTCTTAATGAAAGCGGGACACTTCGCTTTCACCAGTTTCCGAATATCAATAAGTACCAGGATTGCTGGAATTGTATGTGGAGACGGTGGGAACACAATTGCCGTTTTTGTGTGCAGAGTATAAGACAAAATTTATAGGTATCTATTCCCCGGTACATCGATGTCTGCAAAGTTCTTTTGCACTGACGCTGGGCCAATTGTTGTCAGAAAAACATCCCACTTTGTATCTCAATTTTGAACACTATATTGGGATCGCAGAACTCCTTCCGGAGAGACAGAGCAGAGACCTGGCAGATCTGCTGTATTTTCTGACAGGAGATGCGGGAAAATTTTCTTTACGGATGCAGACGGTCATCCAGCACAAAGGCGGTCTGGATTACATTCCCCCGATGCGCAACGGTCAGAACCTGTTGGAAATCCCGCCGGAAGAGTGGAGAAACCTCTTCCAACGGATCGAAGAACTCGGAAAATATGAATATGTCATACTGGATCTGAGCGAAAGTATACAGGGATTGTTTGAGGTACTGCAGATATGTACCAGAGTATTTACGCTGACCAAAGAAGATAAAATGTCACGAATGAAACTGGATCAATATGAGCAATTGCTTGCTTTGTGCGAAAAAGACACGGTAAAAGGCAAAACCCGTAAACTTGCTTTACCCTTTTTTCAAAAGCTTCCCACAGAAATGGAGCAATTTACCAGAGGAGAATTGGCGGAGTATGTGAGGAAAGAAATAGCAATGCTGGAAAATTAGAACAGGGAGAGAAAAAATGGATTACTTGGAACAGAGAAGAAAGCTTCGACAAATGGTGCAGGAGAGACTGGATTACGGAAGAGACTATACGGATGAAGAGGTAGAGGATACGATTGATGAAGTTCTCATGGAACAGGAAAATCTGGAATTGTGTTCTGTGGAATTGCGGAGACGATTGCGTAAGGAATTGTTTGATTCCCTGAGACGGCTGGATATTCTGCAGATTTTTGTGGATGACAGCTCTGTTACGGAGATTATGATCAATGGACTGGATCATATTTTTGTAGAGAGGGACGGACAGCTGCAGGAACTGGATCGGGCTTTCGATTCCATGGAAAAGCTCCAGGATGTGATTCAACAGATCGTGGCCGGATGTAACAGAGTGGTAAATGAGGCATCACCAATTGTTGATGCGCGATTAAGCAATGGAGCCCGTGTGAACATTGTGATGAGTCCCATTGCATTGAATGGACCCATCATTACCATAAGACGTTTTCCGGATAAACCGATCACCATGCAAAAACTGATCGCGATGGAAACTATATCTCCGGAAGCTGCGGATTTTTTGAAAACACTGGTAAAGGCTGGATATAACATTTTCGTCAGTGGAGGAACCGGTAGCGGGAAGACGACCTTTTTGAATGTATTATCCGGATTCATTCCGTCGGAACAGCGGATCATCACCATCGAAGACAGCGCGGAACTGCAACTTCAGGGAATTCCCAATCTGGTGCGCCTGGAGACACGTAATGGCAATGCGGAAGGATGCAGAGAGATCGGAATCCGGGAACTTATCCGCTCATCTCTGCGGATGCGGCCCGACAGGATCATTGTAGGCGAAGTGAGAGGCGCGGAAGCTATTGATATGCTGCAATGTATTATATGTACTATATAATAATTATATATATAACGTATATAAGGATGGAAAATATAGATTAGAGGGAGAGACATAGGAACGATATGAACATTAAGTATAGGTTATTGTGTAAAAGGT
>OICD01000984.1_pt1 | contig 13464 bp, 8 predicted proteins | sample 1581161 | NCBI WGS metagenome assembly OICD01 (sample SAMEA3882546, study PRJEB24775) | human gut metagenome | biome: human-associated habitat; feature: intestine environment; material: feces | place: Netherlands | collected 2009/2010 | reverse complement strand
GGCGGGCGGCCCGGCCGGCTTCTCCTCCCCTTTCGCCTCCGCGGCGGGGACCGCGAGACGGACGGTCTCGTCGGTGACAGGCTCCGCAGGCGCGGGCACGTCACGCTTCGTCCAGCCGCCGAACTCGTTCATGATCTCCTCGAGCGAGTAGGCAGGCTCCTCCTGCGGCGCGTCGGCTGCAGCCGGGGTCTCAGGCGTCTTGTTCAGTTGTTCCTCGTCCTCCGGACGCCTGGTCTGTTTCATAGGCTGCTCCAAAATGAAATGTGGATAACATCATCTAAAGGCTCCCCTTGCAGGGGCCGATTCCCCCTATCAGGGGGGAAATGTCCCGAAGGGACAAAGGCGGTAGGAACGCTGTCTGCGAAGCAGACTGAGAGGTTGTCGTAAATCCGGCTCAACCTCTCCGTCTCGGCTGCGCCGAGCCACCTCCCCTGGAAGGGGAGGCTTTGGGACTGTGCACATCCAAGGCTTCCCCTATGAGGGGAAGGCATTGCGTGCGCACAACTCAAGACTCCTCCGTTACCCTCTCTGCCTCACTGCCTCGTAGAGGAGGATGGCGGCGGCGTTGGAGGCGTTGAGGGATGAGATGCGGCCGTGCATGGGAATACTGACTTTGAAGTCGCACGCTTCTGAGACGAGGCGGCTCATGCCCTCGCCCTCGTTGCCGATGACGATGGCGGCCGGGCCCTTGAGATCGGCCGTGTAAAGGCCGGTATCGCCGTCGGCCGCGGTGCCGAAGACCCAGACGCCCGCCTTCTGCAGGTCGCGGATGGTGCTGACCAGGTTGGACACGCGGGCGACCGGCAGGTATTCCAGCGCGCCTGCCGAGGCCTTGCCGACGACAGCCGTCAGGCCGACGCTGCGGCGCTTCGGGATGACGACGCCGTGCGCGCCCGCGCACTCCGCCGTGCGGATGATCGCGCCGAGGTTATGCGGGTCCGACAGATCGTCGCACAGGACGATGAGGGGCGCTTCTCCCCTGCTTTTCGCGTTTTCGAGGATCTCGTCGACCGTGGCGTAGGCGTGGGCCGCGACCATGGCGACGACGCCCTGATGCGCGCCGGTGGCAGAGAGCTGATCGAGCTTGCGCCGGTCGGTCTCGACGACGGCGGCGCCGGCCTCCTTCGCCATGGCGGCGAGGCGGGCAAGGGCGCGGTCGGTCTCGCCGGCGGCGATATAGAGCTTGTCGATCGGGCGGCCGGCAGCGAGCGCTTCCTGCACGGCGTTGCGGCCCTCGAGCATATTTTCTGCCGCCTCCGAGGGCTCCTGCGCGCGGCGCAGGGGCGGGCGGCGGTCATTGCGGTTCCATTTTTTCTGTTCCATGATCTCTCCAGCTTCCGAGTGATTTCGTCAGAATTTCTTTTCATAGTATTTCATGGTATAGTATAACAGCTTCTTCGGCAAAGCTCAATCCCAATCTCACAATTCACAGAAAATTTACCGCCCTGCCGCGGGTTCTTTCTTGTAAAAGCCGGGCGGGTGTGATAAGATTTGAAAAAGGAAAAACAATACTAAATTTTCCCATGTTTTTCGCAGAAAGAAGGTGCGTTTTTGAATAACGACCCCAAGGGCAAAAAGCCGCAGGACAATAAGCCGCAGAACAATGACGACGGCCGTCAGGGCCGCCGGATCGTCTTTTTGATGGTCGCAGCGCTCATTGCCACGCTGCTCATCAATTCCGTCTATACCTCCATCGCCAACGCCTATCTGTCGGAGATCCCGTACAACGAATTCCAGGAGTATCTCGACAAGGACGAGATCGCGGAGCTGGAGTTCCAGTCGGACCGGATCGTCATCCTGACGCGGGAGGAGGCCAAAAAGCCCGCTGCGCAGCAGCGGATGTACTACACCGGCATCATCCCCAACTACGATAATTCCGAGCTCAAGGCGCAGCTGGACAAGCAGGGCGTCATCTACAACACCGAGATCGTCGAGCAGGCCAGCCCCATCGTGACCTTTGTCGTCACATGGCTGCTGCCGGTCATCATCATGTACGCGCTGTTCAGCCTGCTGATGCGCAGCATGTCCAAGCGCATGGGCGGCGGCATCGGCGGCGTCGGCGAGAGCAAGGCCAAGGTCTATATGGAAAAGTCCACCGGCGTCACGTTTGCCGATGTCGCCGGTCAGGATGAGGCCAAGGAATCGCTTGTCGAGATCATCGACTTCCTGCATAACCCGCAGAAATACGCCGCCATCGGCGCAAAGCTGCCGAAGGGTGCGCTGCTCGTCGGCCCTCCGGGCACCGGCAAGACGCTGCTGGCCAAGGCCGTCGCGGGCGAGGCCAGCGTGCCGTTCTTTTCCATCTCCGGCTCCGAGTTCGTCGAGATGTTCGTCGGCGTCGGCGCGAGCCGCGTGCGCGATCTGTTCCAGCAGGCGGCGAAGGTCGCCCCGGCCATCATCTTCATCGACGAGATCGACGCCATCGGCCGCACGAGAGACTCCAAGTTCGGCGGCAACGACGAGCGCGAGCAGACGCTCAACCAGCTGCTCGCCGAGATCGACGGCTTCGACTCGAGCAAGGGCGTCGTCATTCTGGCCGCCACGAACCGGCCGGAGATCCTCGACAAGGCGCTTCTGCGCGCGGGCCGCTTTGACCGCCGCATCATCGTCGACCGGCCGAACCTCGCCGGGCGCTATCAGACGCTCCGCGTGCACACGAAGAACATCAAGCTCGCCGAGGACGTCGACCTGCACAAGATCGCACAGGCGACCGCGGGCGCGGTCGGCGCGGATCTGGCGAACCTCGTGAACGAGGCGGCGCTGCGCGCCGTGCGTCTGGGCCGCAAGGCCGTCAACCAGCAGGATCTGCTGACGTCGTTCGAGCTCGTCATCGCGGGCACGGAGAAGAAGGGCACGGTGCTGACCGACACGGAAAAGCGCATCGTCTCCTATCACGAGGTCGGCCACGCGCTGGTCGCGGCGCTGCAGAAGCATTCGCAGCCGGTCTCCAAGATCACGATCGTGCCGCATACCTCCGGCGCGCTGGGCTACACCATGCAGATGCCGGAGGAGGAGAAGTTCCTGTCGAGCAAGGAAGAGCTCATCGTCGAGCTGCAGACCATGCTGGGCGGCCGCGCCGCCGAGCAGATCGTCTTCGGCATCGCCACGACGGGCGCGTCCAACGACATTGAGCGCGCCACGGAGCTGGCCCGCAAGATGGTCACGCAGTACGGCATGAGCGACAAGCTCGGGCTCATGGCCCTGTCCACGGTCTCGAACCCGTACCTCGACGGCAGCACGATGATGAATTGCGCCGACTCCACCTCCTCCGCCGCGGATGAGGAGATCCACAAGCTGCTCATGGACTGCTACGAAGACGCCAAGCGGCTTCTCACCGAGCACCGGGCGCTGCTCGACGAGATCGCCATGTATCTGCTCACCAAGGAGACCATCACCGGCGACGAGTTCATGACCTACGTGAACGCGGAAAACAAAAAGCTGACCGACGGCAGCGAACCCGCGCAGGACGAGCAGGACGCGGAAGCCCCCGCCTCCCCGGACGCCCCGCAGGAAGACGCGCCGTCCGCCTCCGACTGACCTTTTCCACGCCCCTGCCTGCAGGGGCGTGGCGTTTATCCAAGCCTTCCCCTATGAGAGGGGAGGTGGCTCGGCGTAAGCCGTGACGGAGAGGTTGCAGCAAATTTGCGACAACCTCTCAGTCTGCTTCGCAGACAGCTCCCCTGGTAGGGGAGCCTTATGAAGATTTTTTATCACCCGGAGGGTCGTTTATGATCTTTTCTTCCGTTCTGGATACGCAGACCATCGACGAGCAGCAGGTGCAGTCGTTTTTTTCGCGGCTGACGCTGGAGAAGCTGCTGTATGCGGCGGTGCTGCTCGTTTTGTGCGCGGTGCTGATCCGGCTGATCTTACGGGCGGCGGACAAGCTGTTTTCGCGCTCGAAGCTCGACCATACGATCTTCGGCTTCCTGCGCACGTCGGCAAAGGCGATCTTGATCTTCATCACGATCATGCTCGTGGCGGGGACGCTCGGCGTCGATACCACGTCTTTGCTCGCCATCCTGAGCGTCGCCGGTCTGGCCGTCTCGCTCTCGCTGCAGACGGCGCTCTCCAACGTAGCGGGCGCGATGATGATCCTCACGGCCAAGCCCTTCCGTGCCGGGGATTACGTGCAGATCGGAGACAAGGCCGGGACGGTGCTCACCATCGGCGCGGTCTATACGAGCCTGCGGACGTATGACGGTCAGCGCATCTACCTGCCCAACAGCCAGGTCACCGCGGCCGCCATCGTCAACCAGACCGCCGAGCCTGCGCGCCGGATCGACCTGAACGTCTCGGCCTCGTATGACGACGCGGCGGACACCGTCCGCGCCGTGCTCACGCAGGCCGCGGCCGCGCATGAGAAGGTCCTCAAAGACCGGCCCATCGAAGCCCACGTCACCGGCTACGGCGACAGCGCGGTCAATTACGTCCTGCGCTTCTGGGCCCGCACGGAGGATTACTGGACCTGCTACAATGACGTCCTCGACGGCCTGCAGGCAGCCTTTTCCTCTGCCGGCGTCACCATGACGTATCCGCATATCAATGTTCATATGGAATCATAAAAAAAGGAATATCCGAATATCGTATATCATTTTGTGCATAAAGTCAGAATTGTCTGTTTTTTGTCGACAGTTCTGACTTTTTGTTTTTGGTTTTTGTTTCGATTTTGTCGGATTTCCGCGTTTGCCGATAACCCCCCGCCGGGGTTCGGATCGGTTGACTTTCCCGCGGGGGCTTGATAGAATAGACCCAAGCTGTATGAGGCGTATTGCGTCGCTTTTGGTTTCGAGGCGAAAATACGCCCGCTCGGTTTGTCCGGACGGACACGCCACCCCCCTTCGGCCTGGGCAGCTGCTGCGCGGGCCGGTCCAGAACAAAATTTAGGAGGATACATCATCGATGGATTGGGATCGCTTAATCACAGTTGAACAGATGGAAGCAGCGACCAACGAATTGCTCGAAACCGGCAAAAAAGTTGGCGCGGATTCCTGGCAGCAGCGCGTCAAGAATCAGACGCCGCACTGCGGCTTCGGCGAAGCCGGCACCTGCTGCCGCATTTGCTCCATGGGCCCCTGCCGCATCACGCCGAAGGCCCCGCGCGGCATCTGCGGCTGCGACGTGCACGGCATTGTCGGCCGTAACTACCTGCGCTTCACCGCAGGCGGCGCAGCCACGCACTCCGACCATGGCCGTCAGATCTGCCACACGCTCTATCAGGCGAAAGAGGGCGGCTCCTACCAGGTCAAGGATCCGGAAAAGCTGAAGAAGATCGCCGCCGAGTGGGGCATCGAGACCGAGGGCAAGGATATCTACGATCTGGCCCACGAGGTCGCCGAGACGGGTCTTCTCGAGTACGGCAAGCCGTTCGGCGTGCAGCGCTACCTCAAGCGCGCACCGGAGCACACCCAGAAGCTGTGGCATGACGCCGGCATCGAGCCGCGCGCGATCGACCGTGAGGTCTCGCAGTCGCTGCACATGACGCATATGGGCTGTTCCTCGCTGCCGGAGGCTCTCATTAAGCAGTCCCTGCGCGCCGGTCTGTCCGACGGCTGGGGCGGCTCCATGATGGGCACCGAGTTCTCCGACATTCTGTTCGGCACCCCGCGCCCCGTCGACACCACCGCCAACATCGGCGTCATGGAAAAGGACATGGTCAACATCATCGTCCACGGCCACGATCCTTCCCTGTCCGAAATGATCGTCATGTACTCGCAGGATCCCGAGATGGTTGCGCTTGCCAAGTCCGTCGGCGCCAAGGGCATCAACATCGCCGGCGTCTGCTGCACGGGCAACGAAGTCGCCATGCGTCAGGGCATCCCGATGGCCGGTAACTTCCTGCAGCAGGAGAATGTAGTTCTGACCGGAGCCTGTGAGGCAATCGTCGTTGACGTTCAGTGTATTTTCCCGGCACTTGGACCTCTGAGTAAATGTTTCCACACCAAGTTCATCACCACCTCCCCCATCGCCCGCATGCCGGACTCCGATTTCATCGAGTTCCATGAGGATACCGCGGCGGATAACGCCAAGGCGATCATCAAGATGGCGGTCGAAAACTTCAAAAACCGCAAGCCCGAGCTCGTCAACATTCCGAACCTCAAGACCAAGGCCCGTGTCGGCTACTCGGTCGAAGCCATCAAGAAAGAGCTCGACGGCGTCTGCAACACCCATGTCGACGCGTTCGGCACGCTGAAGCCTCTGGCGGATGTCGTCAAGGCGGGCGTCCTGCGCGGCGCAGTGGCGATGGTCGGCTGCAACAACCCCAAGGTCCGTCCCGACACCGCCCATATCGAGCTCATGAAGAAGCTCCTCAAGAACGATATCATCGTCATCGTCTCCGGCTGCTCGGCACAGGCTGCCGCCAAGGCAGGTCTCATGGATCTCGACGCCGCCGGATACTGCGGCGAGGGTCTGCGCCGCGTGTGCAAGCTGGTCGGCATCCCGCCCATCCTGCATATGGGCTCCTGCGTGGATATCTCCCGTATGATGATCCTGGCTTCCGATCTTGCAAAGGATTGGGGCATCAACATTTCCCAGATTCCGCTCTGCGGCTGCGCGCCGGAATGGATGTCTGAAAAGGCAGTTTCCATCGGCAACTACGTCGTAGCCACCGGCATCGACACCTACCTCGGCGTTGACCCGTATTCCAAGGGCTCCAGCGAGATCACCGAGCTGCTGCAGGGCGAGACCCGCGGCTGCAAGGAGTGGGTCGAGGCGCACTTCGTCGTCGATACCAACATCGAGAGCCTCGGCGACAAGATGATCGCCGCCATCGAAGCCAAGCGCGCAGCTCTCGGCATCTAAGCGAAGCTCCCGGAGGGTCTTTACCGATATGAAAGTAGCTATCACCGGCAAGGGCGGCGTCGGCAAGACGACGCTGGCCTCCACGCTCGCGCGGCTGTACGCCGACGAAGGGCGCACGGTCCTCGCCGCCGACGTCGATCCGGACGCAAACCTGGGTCTGGCGCTGGGGCTGAGCGAGGAAGAAGTCAACTCCATCGTTCCCGTGTCCAAAATGAAGCAGCTGGCCAAGGAGCGCACCGGCGCCAACGACCAGAACAGCTTCTATAAGCTCAACCCCGACGTCTCCGACCTGCCCGACAAGCTCGCCAAGGACATCCACGGCGTGAAGCTTCTCGTCATGGGCACCGTCGACACCGGCGGCACCGGCTGCGTCTGCCCGGAGCACGTGATGCTCAAGGCGATCATGACGAACCTGGTCTTCCGCAGGGACGACGTCGTCATCATGGACATGGAGGCCGGGCTCGAGCATCTCGGCCGCGGCACGGCCAGCATGATGGACCAGTTCATCGTGGTCATCGAGCCGGGCGCGCGGAGCGTACAGACCTATGTGCGCATCAAGGAGCTCGCCCGCGACATCGGCATCACGAAGGTGCGCGTCGTCGCCAACAAGATCCGCGACGAGTCCGACCGCGAATTTATCCGCAGCCGCATCCCGGCCGAGGATCTGCTCGGTTTCATCAGCTACAGTCCCACCGTCATCGACGCGGACCGCAAAGGCCTCTCCCCCTACGACTGCAGCCCCGACGCGCTCGACGAGATCCGCGCCATCAAGGCTGCCATCGACGCCAAAGAATGAATCTGAAAGGAATGAAACCACAATGAAGACATTGTTTGAACGCGTCTTCAACGGCTCTGACGAGATGTTCGCCAAGGCCGAGGAAGAAGTTAACAAGATCGTGGCTGAAGTCGGCCGCGACGCTCCCCTGACGCTTCCCTCCACCGCTTATTTCTGCGCCTGTATCTATGCCTACATCGGCAAGAAGGTCACCACGACCGGCGAGCTGCAGGACGCGCTGGCCGACGTGAAGGCCATGATGCTCCGCGAGCCGCGCACGCACTCCATCTTCCAGTCCGGCGTCGGCACCGCCATCGCCGCCGAGATGATCGAGGCCTGCAAGTACGTCAAGACCCAGACCCCGTATGAGGGCACCAACTACCACGGCCACTTCACCGACGCGGAAGTGCGTGAGCTGGGCGTTCCCCTTGTCACCGGCGATATCCCCGGCTTCGTCGTCATGATCGGGCCGGCTCCATCCACCGAGGAAGCGGTTGAGACCATCAAGGGCTATCAGTCCCGCGGTATCTTCGTGTTCCTGATCGGCGGCATCATCGAGCAGGCTGTCGAGGCCGGTCTTTCCATGAGCTTCCCCGTCCGTGTCGTTCCGGTCGGCGAGGAGATCTGGTCCGTCGGTCACGTCATCTCCCTGGTCGTGCGCGCGGCCATGATCTTCGGCGCCATCCAGCCGGGCGACGTCGAGGGCTTCCACAAGTACACCTTCGACCGCATCAACGCGTTTGTCAACGCCTATAAGCCCGTTCCCGACATCACCGTCGCCTGCGGCGCGGGCGCCATCAAGCTCGGCTTCCCGGTCATCACCAACGACCACGACGATATGTGGGCCGTGCCGAAGTCCCTCATCATCTACGATGACACCAAGGACTGGATCGACACCTCCATCGAGGCCCGCGGCATCAAGCTGAAGATCACGAAGATCGACATCCCCGTCTCCTTCTCCTCCGCATTCGAAGGCGAGATCATCCGCAAGGGCGACATGCAGGTCGAGATCGACGGCTCCCGCAAGGACTGCTTCGAGCTCGTCACCACCAAGGACGCCTCCGAGGTCGAGGATCACAAGATCGAGGTCGTCGGCCCCGAGATCGACGAGATCCCGGTCGGCTCCAAGATCTCCATGAGCTACACCGTCGAGGTCGCAGGCAAGGCCATGCAGCCCGACTTTGAGCCGGTCTTCGAGCGTAAGATCCACTCCTTCCTCAACTGCGTGGAAGGCCTCATGCACACCGGCCAGCGCGATATGATCCGCGTGCGTATCAGCAAGGCGGACTTCGAAGCCGGCTTCAAGTTCAAGCACATCGGCGAGGTGCTCTATGCCAAGATCAAGTCCGAGTTCGATACGGTCGTTGACAAGTGCCAGGTCCGCATCGTCGTCGGCGACGAGCCGAACGCCGAGCTGCGCAAGCACGCCAACGAGGTCTTCGACAAGCGCGACGAGCGTCTGAAGTCCATGACCGACGAATCCGTGCCCGTGTTCTATTCCTGCATCATGTGCCAGGCGTTCTCCCCGAGCCACGTGTGCATCGTCACCCCGGAACGTCTGGGTCTGTGCGGCGCCGTGTCCTGGCTGGACGCGAAGGCCACCAACGAGCTCGACCCGCAGGGCCCCTGCCAGGTCGTCACCAAGGAGCGCTGCATCGACGAGCGCACCGGCCGCTACGAAGACGTCGACGAGGCTGTCGCGCAGTACTCGCACGGCGCGCTGGAGCACGTCACGCTGTACTCCCTGCTCGAGGATCCCATGACCTCCTGCGGCTGCTTCGAGTGCATCTGCGGCATCGAGCCGTGCTCGATGGGCGTCGTCATCACCTGCCGTGAATACGCCGGCATCACCCCGCTCGGCATGACCTTCTCCGAGATGGCCTCCATGACCGGCGGCGGCGTGCAGACCCCGGGCTTCATGGGCCACGGCAAGCACTACATCGCCTCCCACAAGTTCCTCAAGGCCGAGGGCGGCGTCGGCCGTCTGGTCTGGCTGCCGAAGGAGCTCAAGGATCAGATCCGCGACAAGCTCAACGAGACTGCCAAGGATATGTACGACATCGACAACTTTGCCGATATGGTCGCTGACGAGACCAACTGCCCGAACGGCGATCCGGAAGAGCTGCTGGCCTTCCTGTCTGAGGTCGGTCACCCCGTCCTCAGCATGGACCCGCTGGACATCTAAGCATTCCAAAAGAACCGGAGCATCCGCTCCGGTTCTTTTCATAAGACATAGAAAGGAAAGCTCCCATGATCAATTTCAACGGAGACTCCATATGGAACCTCAAGCCGATCGACGTGTCGTCCGTCAAGACGCAGGTCTTCGGCCTGCTGATCGAGGGCGAGGAGATCGTCGCCGCGTTCCGCACCATCCGCGATCAGCTCGTCTTCACGAACAAGCGCATCATCTCCATCGACGTGCAGGGGCTGACGGGGCTCAAGAAGTCCTTTGCCATCATGCCCTATTCCAAGGTCCAGTTCTTTACCATCCAGACGCCCGGCTTTGCCGAGCTGGTGTCGGATTCCGAGCTGTATCTGATGTTCTCCAACGGCTTCACCGCGAAATTCGAGTTCCGCGGCAGCGTCGACATCGGCGCCCTTGGCCGCACCATCTCCACCTACGTCCTGTAAGCCCTGTAAAGCAAGTCCCCGGTTGGCGCTGCCAGCCGGGGATTATCTTTTTGCGTAAAAAAATTAGAAAAGCGGCTGATCAACGATCAACCGCTTTTCTGGTACGCCGGAAGGGACTCGAACCCCCGACCTACTGGTTCGTAGCCAGTCACTCTATCCAACTGAGCTACCGGCGCATACCACGCTTTCTCAGCGCCCCATTATATTAGCACAGTCGGTCAGAAAATGCAAGCCCTTTTTTATGTTTTTCCGCGAGAAATCCTGTTACAGTTCCTGCACGTCGAGATCGCCGCAGGCCTCGAGCTGCGTGCGCGGGCCGAGGACGCAGACGACGCCTTCGTCCAGCGCCCGGCCGATCTGCGCGCCGCAGGCGGCAAGCTGCTCCGGCAAGGTATCGAGCATCTCGTGGCGCAGGCGGCAGCGGTCGGCCTGCGTCATGCCCTTGAGCAGCCAGGTATCGGCCACAGCGCCCTGCAGGCGCGGCGAGAGCAGCGGCTCAGCGTCGCTGATGGCGCCGATGATATTGGCCTCCTGCGGCTCCGAGGCGGCCGCCGCGAGATACGCGGCCGTGCGTCCGATCGCGCCGCGGGAGCGGGCGCAGTCCGGGTCGCGGTAGGTATAGGCCGTGGCAAGGCCCGTGTCGCGCAGCAGCAGGCCCGTGCCGTAGGCGCCGCCCTGCACGCGGATCTCGTTCCAGTAATGGCCGAGCGAGGCGGCGCGGCAGGCGATGCGCAGCGCGCCGGAATAGGCGTGCACGTCGCCGCAGACCGCAGTGAACGAGACCTCCGACGGGATCACGATGCCCTCCCGGCGGATCGGCAGCAGCGGGGCCGGATGCGCCGGGCCTGGCGCCTGCCCGGCGGGCAGGGCCTCACGCAGGACGCGCAGGACGGTCTGCCGCTCGCCCTCGGTGCCGCCGGTCACGCTCAGGCGCAGCCGGGCGGTCACGAACAGCTTTTCGCTCAGCCGCTGCAGCGCCGCGATGCATGCATCCGCGCGCGCGTCAAACTCGCGCTCGAGCGCGCACAGCCAGCGGTAGAAATCGACGCCGCCGCTGCGCTCGGTACAGGCCCCGGCCGCGTTCAGCGCGGCGGAGGCGCGGAGCATGGCGAAGCTGGAGCCGGAGCTCACGATCTGCTGCTGCAGGCCGTCGCGCAGCTGCCGGAGGATCTCCAGCAGCTTGCCGCGGTTTGTAAAGTCGGTCTTCGTCAGGATCGCGGCTGCAAGGCTGAGCGCCTCCGGCAGCTTGGAGCCGAGCGCGCTGCACGAGGCCGTGGCGTAGAGCCGGTAGGCCTGCGGGTCACGAAGCTGTGTAATGGGCGACGCGCCGACGGAAAAGCTGCCCAGGCGCAGCCGCAGCTGCTTCTGCAGCTCCTGCGCGTCCATCTCCCCTGCCGGCAGCTGCGAAAGGACAGACCGCAGCAGCGTCAGGTACGGCAGCTCCTCCGGCGTCAGATCGTCCGCGGCAAAATAGGCCGTGGTGTAGACGATGCCGTCTGTCTGCAGGTCATGGATGATCATCTGTCCGTCTTCCCGGAGCTCGGTCGGCACGGGAGCCGGATCCCGCGGCAGATCGGACAGCTGCACATGCGGGATCGTAGCCAGAGCCTCCGGGCTGTCCGGCTCCTGCTGGAGCGCGGCGAGGCGGCTCTGCTGCGCGCGGATCTCATCCTGCTGCTGCGCGGAGAGCGTCTGCAGCACAGCGGCAAGGGCTTCCTTTTCCCTGGCCTGCCGCGCTTCGCCGCAGGTCGCGGACGGCTGCATGAGGATGCTGGCGGTGTGATCGCAGCCCAGCAGCAGCCGGCGCAGAAGCGCCTCATAATAGCCCGTGCCGATCGCCTGCCGCAGCTGCTCGAAGACCGGGCCGAAGCCCAGGAGGGCTGCCGGGTCGCCGCCATAGAGCCAGCTGGACAGAATCTCCAGCGAGAACACCAGCCCGCGCGGCATCGTGCCGTAGTCGCGCTCGCGCAGACGGAACTCAAAGCTCGCGAGCGACGCTTTGATCTGCTCGCGGTCGAGCCCCTGCTCGCAAAGGTCCGTCAGGGTCCGGCGGATGGTCTGCTCGATGGCGGGCAGATCGTCGCGGCGGAAGTTCTGCACCTGCAGCAGGAGCATCGGCTGCAGGCATTCGTCGTCGCAGCTGAGCGTCACATCCTCGGCCAGGCCCGTTTCCAGCACGGCGCGGCACAGCGGCGCGTGGTTGCTGCCGCACAGCACGTCGCAGAGGACCTGCGCGGCGAAGAGCGTCTGCGCGTCCTGGCTCGTGCCGATGACATAGCCCTGCCCGAGCTTCCAGCGGGTCTCGGCCGGTTCTCCGGCCGGGAGGGGGTATTCGATCGTCTTGCGCGGCGGGCAGACGGGCGTCTGCGGGCGGATGTCGGTATCGGGGAAGATGGCTGTAAAGCGGGAAAGATAGCTGTCCAGCAGCGCCAGGCAGCGGCTCAGATCGATGCTGCCGTCGAGCAGGAGATAGGCGTTGGACGGATGATAAAACCGTTTGTGCGCGGCGGTAAAGGCTTCGTAGGTGAGGGTCGGGATGGCCTCCGGGTCGCCGCCGGAGACGAAGCGGTACGGCGTATCCGGGAACAGCGCGCGCGTCAGCGCGTTGGCAAGCAATGTGTCGGGGTCGGCGAACGAGCCCTTCATCTCGTTCAGCACCACGCCGGAGCGCGTCAGAACGCCGTCCTGCAGCTCATAGTGCCAGCCCTCCTGCTGGAAGATCTCCGGCTTTTCGTGGATGCAGGGAAAGAAGACCGCGTCGAGATAGACGTGCATGAGGTTGAGGAAGTCCTGATCGTTGCGGCTCGAGACCGGGTAACAGGTCTTGTCCGGGTAGGTCAGCGCGTTGAGGAAGGTATTGAGCGAGCCCTTCATCAGCTCGACGAACGGCTCTTTGACCGGGAACTGCTCCGAGCCGCAGAGGACGGAATGCTCCAGAATGTGGAACACGCCGGAATCGTCGTACGGCAGCGTGCGGAAGGCGGCGCAGAAGCTCTTGTTCTCGTCCGCGCGCTCGAGCCAGCACAATCGCGCGCCGGACTTCGCGTGGGTATATTCATGCAGCACCGCCCCCAGCTCCGGGATGCGGCGCTCGCGTGTCTGTTCAAATCCGTATGTCTGCAGCATAATGGGTCTCCTTTTCCCCTGTGATAGTGTCATAGTACCACACTTCGACCATTTCCGCAACGGCAGTTGTTGGGGGCAAAGGCTCCCCTTCCAGGGGCCGATTCCCCCTATCAGGGGGAAATGTCCCGAAG
>OICD01000954.1_pt1 | contig 13775 bp, 16 predicted proteins | sample 1581161 | NCBI WGS metagenome assembly OICD01 (sample SAMEA3882546, study PRJEB24775) | human gut metagenome | biome: human-associated habitat; feature: intestine environment; material: feces | place: Netherlands | collected 2009/2010 | reverse complement strand
ACTCAGAATTGGGCGGCAACCTCTCAGTCAGCCTTCGGCTGACAGCTCCCCTGGGAGGGGAGCCGGGGTCTCCGGGGGCTTAGAGGTCGTCGGCGTCCTGGACGGGGGTCTCGTGTTCGTCGGCGGGCAGACCGGTCCAGCTGCCCTGGGGGTCTGTGAAGCTGGGCGGCGTGTCCATGATTCTCTGCACCGCGTCCGCGCGGTCTTTTTTCCGTTTTTTCATGCTGCACCTCCTGTTTTCTTTCAGGATGCGCAGCTTTTGCAGCTTTTATTCGAAATGATGCCCGTTGTGGTCGCAGCTCGGCGCGATATCGTCCGCCTCTTTGGAAAAATCGAGCGTTGGCGGCGCATAATGCCGGAGATCTGCGAGGAAGGCCGCGTAATCCGGGCGATTTGTCGGGATGAGCACCTTCTGCGGCTGCTCCAGCAGCCGGTCGGCCGCGGTGAAGCAGAGCGCGTCGACCAGCTCCCGGTCTGCGCGCACATGGTGCAGCAGGCAGACCTCGCGGAGCTGTGCAATCTCAAAATAAATGACCGTGCGCGAGCAGAAGATCTCGATGGCTGCGCCCGCGCCGTCTTCGGGCGGGAGGATGCGGAGGGTATCCTCCGGGATCAGAACATAGCGATTCATAAGCTGCCCCTCACTTCAGATAAATTCTTGCGCCGCCCGCGTAGGGCTGCACCGTGCCCACGCGCTGCGCGCTGGGGACCGCATCCTTGAGCGCGGCGAACAGCGCGTCCGCGTCGGCCGGGTCACAGGCAATGAGCAGACCGCCCGCGGTCTGCGGGTCGTAGAGCATATCCTGCACGGCCAGCTCCACGCTGCCGGCATCGACCATGGGCTCGGCAAAGGTGCGGTTGCGGTACATGCCGGCGGGCAGGATACCCATGCGGGCAAAGTCCAGCGCCTCGGGGATGAGGTCGATGGCCGCCGTGTCGATTCTTAGCTGCACGTCGCTGCCGGCCGCCATCTCGGACGCGTGGCCGAGGAAGGAGAAGCCCGTCACGTCCGTGCAGGCGTGGACGCGGAAGGGCACCATGGCGTCGCGTGCGGATTTGTTGAGCGTCGTCATGAGCCGCTGGGCAAGCTGTTTGCCGTCCTCGGACAGAAGCTCCGCCTTCTGCGCCGTGGTGAGGATGCCGATGCCGAGGGGCTTGGTGAGGAACAGCACGTCGCCGGGCTTCGCGCCGGAGTTCGTGAGGATCCTGTCGGGATGGATGAAGCCGGTCACGGCCAGGCCGTATTTCGGCTCGTCGTCATAGATCGAGTGGCCGCCGGTGATGAGCGCCCCGGCCTCATAGACCTTGTCGTAGCCGCCGCGCAGGATCTCATGGACGGTCTGCTTCGGCATGGACTCCGGCACGGCCATGATATTGAGGCAGAGCTTTGGCTCGCCGCCCATGGCGTAGATGTCGGAAAGGGCGTTCGTCGCAGCGATCTGGCCGAAGACGTAGGGATCATCGGCGATGGGCGGGAAGAAATCGACGGTCTGCACGAGTGCAAGCTCGTCCGAGACCTTGTAAACGGACGCGTCGTCGCTCTTGTCGAAGCCGACGAGCAGATTGGGGTCGCTGTGCACGCGGATATCGCCCAGCAGCTGCGCAAGGATCCCCGCGCCGACCTTCGCGCCGCAGCCGGCGCACTTGGCAAGCTTTGTCAGCTTGATCTCATCTTTCATTCTATATTATACCTCCCATGCATTTTGACCCGTGACATTCGAAAGAACGCCCGTATATTCGAGGATCGCCTGCAGCACGCCGCCGCCGATGGCGATGGCCTTGTCCGAGGCGGTATAGCAGTAGGAAAGCTCGCCGCGCGGGTCGACATCGCCGGATTTCATGCCCTTATAGACCGGCGTCCCGTCGGCCAGCATCCCGCGGATGACGCCCGCGATCGTGCAGGCCATCGGCTTGCCGTTCACCTCGCCGACCACATCGCCCGCCTGCACGCGTGCGCCGATATCGGCGAGCTGATGGAAGATCCCGTTGTCCGGCGCGCGCAGCACGCGCTCGCCGGTGAAGCCGCCGATGAGGCCGGGGATATTCGTGTTCGGGATAGGCTTGCCCGTGCGGATGACGCGGCCGAGGGTATGGCCGCGCATGGTCTCGATGACCGCGTGGCAGTCCTTCCCCGCGCAGAAGCCGGGGCCGACGCCGATGACGAGCGGCGCGTCGGTGATCGCGGTGCCGAGATTCTTTTTTGCGAGGATCGCGTCGACCACCACGTCCGGCCGCAGCCACGCGCGGCAGGCAGCCCTGGGGTCGGCGAGCACGGGGATCTGCCCGGCTGAGAGGATGCGGCGGACGTCATCTTCCGTCTCCGCCCGCTCCGCCGTCACGTCCTCGACCTGATAGCTTCCATATAAGATCGCCTGCGAAAAGCAGACCGTGCGGCGGATGGCCGTCGGCTGCGGCAGGTCGGTCATGGCCACGCGCAGGTGCGACCGGAACAGCCGCAGGGCGATGCCCGTGGCAAGATCGCCCGCGCCCCGGATCAGGACAAGCATTCGATCCACTCCTTCTGTAATGCCGCCGCGCAGACCGGGCAGCAAAGTCCCGCCGCCAGCCGTCGGGCCAGCTCTCTGCCCTGCGGCAGATCAGCCTGATTGACGAGCACACGGGTATGCAGGTGCTCACGCTCCAAAAACCGCGCCCAGAGCGCCGGCGTCACGACCGTATCCTCCGGCACGCCGAGCGCCTGCGCGGCAAGCGGCGCGCGGTGGACTGTCTCACACATCGGCCGTCCGAAGCCGGACGCGCCGACGACCAGAATGGTCTGGTTCGCCTCCGGCGGGATGACAGGCTCGTGGGCCGCATGTGCCTTCAACGGCAGCCGCTTGGCCCCGTCGGCCTCGACGATCACGTAGTCCGCCAGCCGGGCCAGCGTCCCGACCGGCAGCTCCGGCGGGCCGAATTTCCCGTTTTCCGACCACGCGCCCACGCAGATGCAGGGGCTTTTCTCCAGCGCCGCGGCGATCTCCGCCTGCGCCGGCGAGACGAGGCAGGGCATGGTCTTTTCGGGGTAGATATGCGTCGTGGTGCAGACGATGACGCGGGCCTTCCCAGAAAGCTCATGCGCAAGCCGCTCCATGAGCGTGGTCTTTCCGCCGCCGCCGATGATGGCCGTCACACCGGGCCTTATCTGCAGCGCTTCCGACAAGTTCACGGCGCATACCTCCCTTCTGTTTCCTTTCTTAAAGATAACACCTGCGCGGCTCTTCGTCAAGAATATCGGAAGAATGTTGACAATCCCGAACCGAACATGGTAAAATTCAGACATGGAAAATAACTTTCGGCCTGTCCTGACGATTCGGATCTTCGGCGAGGACAAATGCTTCGGCCCCGGCGTAGCCGTGCTGCTGCGCAGAGTCCGCGAGCTGCACTCGCTGCGCGCGGCGGCCATGTCGATCGGCATGGCCTATTCGAAAGCCTGGACCATCCTCAAAAACGCCCAGCTGTCGCTGGGCTTCAAGCTGCTCGATTCCACAACCGGCGGAAAACACGGAGGAGGTGCGACTTTGACGCCGGAGGGCGAAAAACTGCTTGATGCTTACGACAGCTACTGCACCCGGCTCCGCGCCTATGCGCAGGAGCTGTTCGACGAGACCTTTGATGAAATTCTTCCGTAAAGTGTCCTTCTCTGCGCGCCTCCGGCAAAAAACTTTCGTTTTTTCCGCCGGGGGTGTTGTCTTGCGCAGAGCTGCGTTGTATAATGGAGACTAGATAATTGCGGGATTTCCGCAAAATGGAGGTAACACACCATGTTTACAAAACTGATCAGCGCCCTCAAGGCGACCCGCCGCACCATCGTCTTCACCGAAGGCCCCGACGCCCGCATCCTCGAAGCGGCCGACCGCCTGATCAAGGACGATCTGATGAACGTCATCCTCATCGGCAATGTCGACGAGGTCAAGGCTGCCGCAGCCAAGGGCGGCTTCGACATCGCCAAGGCCGAGATCATCGACCCGGCCACCTACGCCGGTATGAATGAGATGGTCGCAAAGATGGTCGAGCTGCGCAAGGGCAAGATGTCTGAGGAAGACTGCCGCGCCGCGCTGGCCAAGGGCAACTATTTCGGCACCATGCTCGTCAAGATGGGCAAGGCCGACGCGCTGCTCGGCGGCGCGACCTACTCCACCGCCGACACCGTCCGTCCGGCTCTGCAGCTGGTCAAGACGAAGAAGGGCGCGCACCTTGTCTCCTCCTCTTTCATCCTCTTCCGCAAGGACAAGGACGGCAACGATGAGAAATACTGCATGGGCGACTGCGCCATCAACATCGACTATCAGGACACCGTTGACAAGGCGACCGGCGCCGTGACCTTCACCGCAGCCCAGAAGCTGGCGGAAGTGGCCGTCGAGTCCGCCCGCACGGCAGAGTTCTTCGGCATCGACCCGAAGGTCGCGCTGCTGTCCTTCTCCACCAAGGGCTCCGGCAAGGGCGGCACCGTCCAGCTCAGCCACGACGCCACCATCGAAGCGCAGAAGCTCGCGCCCGAGATGGCCATCGACGGCGAAATGCAGTTTGACGCGGCGGTCTCCCCGGTCGTCGGCCAGCTGAAGTTCCCGGGCAGCAAGGTCGCGGGCTACGCCAACACCTTCATCTTCCCGTGCATCGAAGCCGGCAACATCGGCTACAAGATCGCCCAGCGGCTCGGCGGCTTTGAGGCCTACGGCCCCATCCTGCAGGGTCTGAACGCGCCCATCAACGACCTCTCCCGCGGCTGCAACGCCGACGAGGTCTACAAGATGGCCATCATCACGGCTGGCATGGCCTGATCGGGCAAGTCCTGTACATACCGCTGGCTCCCCTCCCAAGGGAGCTGGCAGCCGCAGGCTGACTGAGAGGTTGTATCAGATTTGTACAAAAACCAAAACGCAAACCGGGTTTGTGTTTTGAGAGGAGGGACCGGGCTCGTTCCGTCGAGGCTGGTTCCGGCGAAAAGGTCTCTCACGCGACCAATCGAAAAACTTCGTGGGGATACCGCCTTGGGGCGGCATCCCCATATTTTTGCCTTGGAGTATTTTTTCTATGAAACTGACTGATTATCTGGGCGATAAGCCCTTCTGGCGCGTGACCGCGCGGCTGGCGCTGCCGGTGGCGCTGCAGAACGTGCTGACGAGCTCGTTCCAGCTGGTCGATACGATGATGGTCTCGCGGCTCGGCGACGTGACGCTCTCGGCTGTCGGCATGGCCGCGCAGTGGGGCTGGTTGTGCAACCTGCTGAACTTCGGCCTGTGCTCTGGCATGAGCGTATTCATCTCGCAGTACTGGGGCGTCAAGGATCACAAGGGGATCCGGCGCGTCATGGGGCTGGGGCTGGTGTTCTCGCTGTTCGTGTCGCTGCTGTTTCTGGCCGTCGCGCTGGCGGCCCCGGCATGGGTCGTGGGACTTTTTAATCAGGACCCGGGCGTGTTGGACGCGGGCTGCCGGTATCTGCGGATCGTCTGCTTCTCGTATCCGGCCGTCGCGCTGACGTATCTGCTGTCCAACGTCCTGCGCGGGACCGAGCGCGTCCGGCTGCCGCTCTATGTCTCCATCGTCACGACCATTGCCAACGCGTTTGCCGACTACGGCCTGATCTTCGGCGCGTTCGGCCTGCCGGAGCTCGGCGTGCAGGGCGCGGCGATCGCGACGTGCATCTCGTCGTGGCTGGGGCCGATGCTGATCCTGCTGTTTTCCGTGTTTGAGAAAAACATACTCATCGGACCCGTGCGGGAGCTGTTCGCGTTCAGCTGGAAGCAGCTGGGCGAGTTCTGCACGCGGGCGCTGCCCGTCATGTCGAACGAGGGACTGTGGGCCCTCGGCATGCTGACGCTCAACCGCATCTACGCCAACATGGGCTATGAATATTACGCGGGCATGACCATCTTCAAGACGTTTTCGGAACTGGCCTTCGCCTTCTTCGTCGGCCTTGGCGGCGCGTGCGTCATCATGGTCGGCAAATCCATCGGCCAGGGCAAGATCCGGCGCGGCGTCGCCGACGCGCGGCGGTTTTCCGTGCTGGTGCCGCTGATGGGCCTCATCGTGGGTCTGGCCATGATCGCGGCGCGGCACCCGCTCGTGTCGCTGTTCGCTGCGGGCGACAATCTTTCGGCCACGACGATCTCGACTGCCTACGCCGTGACGATCTTCTGCTCGCTGGAATACTGCTTCCGCAACATCTCCTACGTGCAGGTCGTGGGCGTGTTCCGCTCCGGCGGCGATACGCTGACGGGCATGCTGTTCGACCTCGGAAGTCTCTGGTGCGTGTCGATCCCGCTGACGCTGCTGGCTGCGCGCGTGCTGCAGCTGCCGTTTATCGGCGTCGTGATCTTCGCGTATCTGGGTGAGGACATCCCGAAGAGCATCCTCTGCCTGTTCCACTTCAAGCGCATGCGCTGGATCCGCCCCGTCACCGAGGAGGGCCGGGCCGGTCTGCGTGACTATCAGGGCAAATGAGCCCATTTCCCGGCATTCTGCCGCCGCTCCTTCCCTTTGGAAGGCGCGGCGGCTTTTTATTTTCTTTTTACATTCCCCGAAAGATTTGACCAAAGTTTTACCGAAATCTGCTTTCACATTTTAGGTCATAGCAGTATCTTGATGCACGTAGACAAGATGTCGAATCAATTGAAAGGAGATCATCAAAATGAAGAAGATGACCAAAGTTCTCACCACTGTATTTGTAATTGCCCTTGCCGCGCTGACGCTCGCCGGCTGCGCCAAGAAGGATACCTCCCCCGTCACGACCGACGGCTCGACCTCCATGGAGAAGGTCATCGGCACGCTCGGCGAAGCTTTCACCGAAAAGGAAGGCATCAACGTCACCTATAATCCCACCGGCTCCGGCTCCGGCATCCAGGCCGTCTCCGAAGGCCGCTGCGACATCGGCCTGTCCAGCCGCGCGCTGAAGGACGATGAGAAGGCCACCCTGACCGAGACCGTCGTTGCCCTTGACGGCATCGCCATGATCGTGAACCCCGAAAACCCCGTCTCCGATCTGACCGTCGAGCAGATCGCCGACATCTACACCGGCAAGATCACCAACTGGTCCGAGGTCGGCGGCAGTGACGCCGAGATCGTCCTCATCGGCCGCGAAGCCGGTTCCGGCACGCGCGACGGCTTCGAATCCATCACCGGTACCAAGGATGCCTGCCAGTACCGTCAGGAGCTGACCTCCACCGGCGACGTCATCACGACCGTCTCCCAGAACCCGGATGCCATCGGCTATGCTTCCCTCGCAGCCCTCAAGGATACCGTCAAGGCTCTGACGGTCGGCGGCGTGGCTCCCACGGAAGAGACCGTCAAGGACGGCAGCTATGTCATCCAGCGTCCGTTCGTCCTCGTGACCAAGACCGGCGAAACGCTCTCCGACAACGCCCAGAAGTTCTTCGACTTTGCTCTGAGCGCGGAAGCTGCCCAGTACATCACGACCGCCGGCGCAGTTCCGGTGAACGGCTGATATGAAGAAGAAACAGACAATGGAAGACGTCGTACACGGCGTCTTCCTCTTCTTAGGACTCATCACGGTCGGCTGCGTGCTGCTGATCACTGTGTATCTGATCGTTTCCGGCCTGCCCGCCATCTTGAAGATCGGGCTCGGCAAGTTCCTGTTCGGCAGCGAATGGGCCTCGACGGCGGCGGAGGCGAAATTCGGCATTCTCCCCTTCATCCTCACGAGCGTCTACGGCACCTGCGGCGCGATCCTGATCGGCGTGCCGGTCGGGTTTCTGACGGCCGTGTTCCTTTCGAAAATGGCGCCCAAAAAGCTCCGCACCGTCATGGAATCCGCGGTCAGCCTGCTCGCGGGCATCCCGTCGGTCGTCTATGGCCTTGTCGGCATGCTGGTGCTGGTGCCGGGGATCCGGAAGCTGTTTCACGTGCCGGACGGCGCGAGCCTGCTCGCGGCCATCATCGTTCTTGCCATCATGATCCTGCCATCCATCGTCAAGGTCTCCGTCAACGCGCTCGACGCCGTGCCGAAGGAGTATGAAGACGCATCTCTGGCCCTCGGCGCGACGCCGGTCGAGACCTGGTTCCGCGTGTCGGCCCCGGCGGCCAAGAGCGGCATCGCGGCCGCCGTCGTGCTCGGCGTCGGCCGGGCCATCGGCGAGGCCATGGCCGTCATGATGGTCTCCGGCAACGCGCCGAACATGCCGTCGCTGTTTGAGAGCGTGCGCTTTCTCACCACGGCCGTGGCGAGCGAGATGTCCTACGCCTCCGGCCTGCAGCGGCAGGCGCTGTTTTCCATCGCGCTGGTCCTCTATGTGTTCATCATGCTCATCAACGCCGCGCTCAACTTCTTCCTGAAGCGCAGAAAGGAGTGACCGTATGCTGACGAATCGACTCTCCGCCTCCCGGCGGATCTATATCACCATCATGCGCGTGCTGCTGGTGCTGGCCGCCGTATTGACGGCCGCGCTGGTCGTGTTCATGATCGTGTACGTGCTCAGAAAAGGCCTGCCGTATGTCACCTGGCACCTGCTCTCGACGAAGCCGAGCTACGTCTCCGGCACGATCGGCATTCTGCCGGATATCTGCAACACGGTGCAGATCCTGCTCGCTTCGCTGCTCATCGTCCTGCCGCTCGGCGTGGGCGCGGCCGTGTATCTCACGGAGTACGCGCAGAACAAAAAGCTCGTCGCGGCCATCGAATACGCCGCCGAGACGCTCTCGGGCATCCCGTCCATCATCTACGGTCTGGTGGGCATGCTGTTTTTCTGTGAATTTCTAGGGATGCAGACCTCCCTGCTCGCGGGCGCGCTGACGCTCGTGATCATGAACCTGCCGACCGTCCTGCGCACGACGCAGGAAAGCCTGCGGACCGTCCCGCAGAGCTACCGCGAGGGCGCGTTCGGCCTCGGCGCGGGCAAATGGCGCGTGGTGCGCACGGTCGTGCTGCCGGGCTGCATCGACGGGATCGTGACCGGCTGCATTCTTTCGGCCGGGCGCATCCTCGGCGAGTCCGCCGCGCTTCTGTTCACCGCGGGCTTCGCGCACACGCTCAATAAATTTATCGTAGGCCTTGCCAGCCCCGGCGCGACGCTGACCGTCGCCCTGTACGCCTATGCCAAGGAGGAGGGCGAATTTGACGTAGCCTTCGCCATCGCGGCCATCCTCATGATCCTCACCCTGCTCATCAACCTCGCGGCCGGGATCGTCGGCAGACAGATCCAGAAACGGAGCCAGGCATGAAGGCAGTCAATCCCCGCGGCCTGAAGCGGGCCGCGCTCATCAACGACCTGTCCTGCTTCGGCAAGTGCTCTCTGAGCGTCTCGATGCCGATCCTGTCCAGCTACGGGATCGAGACCGTCCCGCTGCCGACGGCCCTTCTCTCGACGCACACGGGCGGCTTCACCGGCTACGTCGTGCAGGACACGACCGAAGCCATGCGCGCGTTTGCCGCGCACTGGAAGCAGGTCGGCGTGCAGTTTGACTGCATCGCCACCGGCTACTGCTGCTCGCCGGAGCAGATCCGGCTCGCGGCGGAGTTCATCCGCAGCTTCGCAGACGAGCGGACGCTCGTCGTGGTCGACCCGGTGCTGGGCGACCACGGAAGGCTCTATCGCGGCTTTACCGACGCGCATGTCGACGCCATGCGGGAGCTGTGCAGTCTGGCGGACGTGATCACGCCCAACCGGACGGAGGCGGCGCTGCTCTCGGGCCTCGCCTGTTCCAGCGCGGACGAGACGCTTCTCTACGCGCAGCAGGTCAAAAACACCATTCTCACCAGCGTCCGCACCGAGACCGGCATCGGTTATCTCGCGCGGCTGGACGGCGGCATCCGCCTGGTGCTGCGGCCCTTTGTCGAGCTGACGCTGCACGGCGCGGGCGACGTGTTTACAAGCGCCCTGTGCGGCGAGCTGCTGTGCGGAAAAGCGCCGATGGACGCGCTGGACAGCGCCGTGGACTTCTGCGACCGCTGCATCCACGAAACGGTCAAGCGCCAGCCGTGGCACTGGTACGGCCTGGCCTTCGAGCCGGTATTGAAAGGAAATCACGTATGAACGATATCATCACGGCGAAAGACCTGCGGCTCTGGTACGACCAGACGCAGGCACTCAAGGGCGTGTCCATGGACATCCCGGAAAAAAGCATCACGGCCCTCATCGGCCCCTCCGGCTGCGGCAAATCGACGTTCCTCAAGACGCTCGACCGCATGAACGATCTCGTGCCGGGCGTGCGCATCGAGGGCGAGGTCCAATACAATGGGCAGAATATCTTCGCCCCGCAGGTCGACGTCAACGAGCTGCGGCGGCAGATCGGCATGGTTTTCCAGAAGCCGAATCCCTTCCCCATGAGCATCTATGACAACATCGCCTACGGCCCCCGGACGCACGGCGTGCGCAGGAAGGACGAGCTCGACGATCTCGTCGAGCAGTCGCTGCGCGGCGCGGCGATCTGGGACGAGGTCAAGGACCGGCTGAAAAAGAGCGCCCTCGGCCTCTCCGGCGGCCAGCAGCAGCGGCTGTGCATCGCGCGGGCGCTGGCTGTGCAGCCGCAGGTCCTTTTGATGGACGAGCCGACGAGCGCGCTCGACCCCATCTCGACCTCCAAGGTCGAGGAGCTCGCCACGAACCTCAAGGAGCAGTACACCATCATCATCGTCACTCACAACATGCAGCAGGCGCTGCGCATTTCGGATAAAACGGCGTTTTTCCTGCTCGGCGAGCTCATCGAATACGATGACACGCAGAAGCTGTTCTACCAGCCGAAGGAGAAGCGCACCGAGGATTACATTACCGGGAGGTTTGGCTAATGAGAAGTAAATTTGACCAGCAGCTCGCCGCCCTCAACCAGGAGCTGACCGAGATGGGCGCGACCTGCGCGCAGGCCATCGGCCTGGCCGCACAGGCCCTGGAGCAGCAGGACGTGGCGCTCGCGGCCCCCGTGGGGCAGCTCGAGGAGCAGACGAACGAGCAGGAGCGCACGATCGAGGCCCTGTGCCTGAAGCTGCTTCTGCAGCAGCAGCCCGTCGCCCGCGATCTGCGGCAGATCTCCGCCGCGCTCAAGATGATCACCGACATGGAGCGCATCGGCGATCAGGCCGCGGACATCGCGGAGATCATCCCCTTCTTCCTCAGCCACAACACCTTTGACTGCACACTCGTCTGCCGCATGGCGCAGCAGGCCAGCTCCATGGTCACGCAGAGCGTCGACGCGTTCGTGCGCCGCGACGTGTATCTGGCCCGCTCCGTCGCCGGGCAGGACGATCTGGTCGACGAGGACTTCACCGCCGTCAAGCAGGCGCTCATCGCCGCCATCGCCCGCGAGCCCGGGCAGGGCGAGGTCGCGCTGGATCTTCTGATGATCGCCAAGTATTTTGAGCGCATCGGCGATCACGCCGTGAACCTCTCCGAGTGGGTCGAATTCTCCGTCACCGGCGTTCACAAGCACGACGGCGTGGAGTACGAATAAGGCCCAGTTTCGCGCAAAAAAGCCGCCCGGATGGGCGGCTTTTCGTCGTTATTCGGCAGAAGGCTTTCTGCATTCGTCGGTGATCTCCCGTTTGAGCTCGCGCAGGGCGGGCGATTCGGGGTCGCGGGGATAGGCAAAGCCGGTCAGGTCAAAGGAGCGGAGCGTGCTGTCCGGGTGCATGACGAGGATCCGCTGGCCCAGCAGCAGCGCCTCTTCGAGCTGGTGCGTGACCAGTACGATGGTGCGCGGGAGCTTCTGCTGGATGGCCAGCAGCTGCGTCTGCAGCTCGCCGCGGGTCAGAAAATCGAGCGAGGCGAACGGCTCGTCCATCAAAAGCAGCTGCGCCTGGCTGGCAAGGATGCGCGCAAGGCCGAGCCGCTGCTTCATGCCGGTCGAAAGCTCCATGGGCGTGAGGTCGGCATAGTCCTCCAGCCCGACCAGACGGACGAAGTCCGCGGCCTTTTCATACCGCTCCTCCGGCGTCTTGCCGACGCCGCAGGCCATGGCGACGTTGCGCTGCACGTTCGTCCAGGTGATGACATAGGGGTCGGGGCTCAGCATGGCGCTGTGCCAGCCCTGCGGGATGCTGATCTCGCCGGCGTCCGGCTGTTCCTTCCCGGCCAGCAGCTTCAGGAGGGTGCTCTTGCCGCAGCCGCTGCGGCCGACGATGACCGTGAGCTGCCCGGCGGCGAACGTCACCGAGAGGTCCTTCAGCACCTGCCGCGTGCGGCTTTGCCGCTGCTCGCCGGTGATGACGATCTCCGTACTGTAGGATGTATAAGCCTTGTCCACATGCCGCAGGGTCACCGCGTCCATAAATATGCCTCCGTTCGGTCCGATTTCCTGCTATTTTACCAGATTTGGCGGCTGAACTCAAGCTTCTTTTTCCGTTTCCGCCTCTTGCATTCCCCGCGGCGGGAGCGTATGATAGTCGCGCAAAAAATGATCGTCAAGAGGGTATCTTTTTATGAGCAAAGGCAAACATGATCAGGTCGACATGCTGCACGGGCCGCTTCTCGGGAAACTGATCCTGTTCGCGCTGCCGCTGGCGCTCAGCAGCATCCTGCAGCAGCTGTTCAACGCCGTCGACATCGCCGTCCTCGGCCAGTTCGCCACCAGCCAGGACCAGGCCGCCGTGGGCTGCACGTCGGCCGTCATCAACATGTTCCTCAATCTGTTCCTCGGCATCTCCGTGGGCGCGAACGTCGTCATCGCGACGTACATCGGCCAGCGGGATAAGGAGAAGGTCCAGGCCTCCGTGCATACCGCGATGCTGATCGCGCTCATCAGCGGCTTTGTGATGATGCTTGTGGGGTTTGTGACCGCGCGGCCGATCCTGGAGCTCATCCAGACGCCTGAGAGCGTGCTGGGCAAGGCGGTCTTGTACCTGCTCATCTATTTTGCCGGAATGCCGTTCATCATGGTGTATAACTTCGGCGCGGCAATTTTGCGCAGCGTCGGCGATACGAAGCGGCCGCTCATCTGCCTGACGGTGTCCGGCGTTCTGAACGCGGGACTCAATATTTTCCTCGTCGCCGTGTGCGGCATGGACGTCGACGGCGTCGCGATCGCGACGGTCTTGTCCAACGTCGTCAGCTGCGTGGTGGTCGTGTGGATGCTCTGCCGGGAGAAGAGCGAGATCCGCCTGTCGCTGCGCGCGCTGCGGATGAACCGGGCGCTGCTCGGCCGGATGCTCGCCATCGGCCTGCCGGCCGGTCTGCAGAGCACGGTCTTCACCTTCTCCAACGTGTGCATCCAGTCGACGCTCAACTCGTTCGGCACGGCAGCCGTGGCCGGTTCGTCCGCGGCGCTCAACTATGAGTTCTTCTCCTATTTCCCCGTCGTCGCCTTCGGACAGGCGGCCGTGACCTTCTCCAGCCAGAACTTCGGCGCCGGGCAGTATGACCGCTGCCGGAAGATCTTCCGGCAGACGATGCTGCTGTCGCTGGTGTGCGCGGAGGTGGTGGGGCTGGGCTTCGTGTTCGGCAAGGAGCTGTTCGTCCGCTTCTTTACCGCCGAGGCCGACGTCGCCGAATTCGCCTACATCCGCATGTGCACGCTCCTGCCGTTTTACTTCCTTGTGCCGCTGTATGAGGTCGGCGGGGCCGCGCTGCGCGGCATCGGGCATTCGCTGGCCCCGGCCGTGCTGACGGTGCTGGGCACATGCGTGCTGCGGCTCATCTGGGTCTTCACGGTCTGCCGCATCTGGCCGGATTACCGCGTGCTGATGCTCGTCTACCCCATCACGTGGGCGCTGACCGGCGCGGCCATCATGGTCTGCTACTTCCTTGTCGACCGCAAGCTCGCCAAAAAATTCCTCACTGCCCAGACACACTGAATCTTGTCCGGCGCGGGCACGTTTGGTATAATGACAGGGC
>OICD01000945.1_pt1 | contig 13828 bp, 11 predicted proteins | sample 1581161 | NCBI WGS metagenome assembly OICD01 (sample SAMEA3882546, study PRJEB24775) | human gut metagenome | biome: human-associated habitat; feature: intestine environment; material: feces | place: Netherlands | collected 2009/2010 | reverse complement strand
GAATTGGCTTTATTATAACACATTTTGTCGCTATGCAAAAGCCGCAGCAGAGAAAATATCACAGCAGCTGCAATCGTTCCGTTCATAGAGGGACAGCCCACGGAAAACAAAGAGTTAAGGTTTGCAAAAGAAAAACTCCGCATCTTTTTTTGATGCGGAGTTTTTTGCCCCCTTGCGGGGATAAGCTGCAATTCAGCAACAACATTATCGACAGCAAAATTATGAGGTTATCGTCCCCTTGCGGGGATAAGCTGCAATCTCGCAAGTATATCGTATACGTTGACAGAAACGAGTTATCGTCCCCTTGCGGGGATAAGCTGTAATTGAATTGTACGCCCCACACCATTAACTTCGTCAAGTTATCGTCCCCTTGCGGGGATAAGCTGTAATCGGTGCAAGTTGTGCGGCGAGCCGATTGATGTGAAGTTATCGTCCCCTTGCGGGGATAAGCTGCAATAGCAGAACTGCCCCAAAAAGAAACTCTTTTCCTGCGTTTTTTAAGGCGTGTTCTGCAATCACAAGATAAATATAGCACATTGACTGCAAAAATAAAAGATATTTCCGAATAAAAGTTGGAAATTGGTGGTGCGAACCCTGTGCCAGATTGGGGAAAACTAGGCGGTAGAAAAGGAGGTTCGCCCCCCGAACTGTTGACTTCAGGGCATCGGGCCATAGCGCCGGAACCCGGCAAACACAAAAATGCTGCGCTTCAGGGTGCTGCCGTCCGGGTAGGTGGTCTCCTGACTCTTGCGGCGGGAGCAGGCGGCCAGCGTGGGGATGCCCGCGGCTTCCAGACGCTGGACTACCCGGTACACAAAGGTGCACTCGCCCTGACAGAGCACGGCGTCCGGGTTAAGGTGCAGGATGTGGTCGGCGTATACCGTGGCAAGGGAGTCCAGTGCGGCCTCGTCGGCGGCGGGGTCGATGGCAGGGAAGGCAAGATCGACCACCGTGCCGTAGCGCTGTGCCGCAGCCGTTTGCTCGGCGCTCCACAGGGCGTAGGGGTGGTTGGAAAAGTTGATGAACATAGCGTGTACCTCCCGGTTCTTTAAAAAAGGCTCCCGTCCGCACAAAACGGACGGGAGCGCTGGCGCGGGGCTCACCGCTTGTCGATGCGGTGGCCAACGTTGTTGCCGGCCAGAGCGCCGGTAACGCCGCCAACGATGGCGCAGGGGATGGTGCCGGCAATGGCACCGACAGGGCCGCCCACGGCGATGCCGATGGAGGCACCCTTCACGGCGCCTGCGACGGCACCGGCTGCGGCACAGCCCAGAGTAGAGATCAGCTCAAACATGTTTTTCACCTCCTTTCACCTACCAGAAGCCCATGGCAAGGGTGCAGTTAAGGCGTAAAAAAATAAATCCGCATAAATTTTTTAAACCATTGTAGCAGCGGCCTTTTTATGGTATGATGCAGATAATGGATCTTATAAAAAGGAGTGTTGCCCTGTGCTAAAGACTTATATCACCACCGTACCTTTGCAGGGAAAGCTGGACCCCATGCTGTACCAGCGGGAGCGGGCAGGTGCGCCCACGGACACCTGCTTTCCCATCGTGCAGGTGATGCGGGATACCCTTGAACCCGGGGACACGGTGCAGCTGCTGGCCATCCGGCAGGAAAATGCCGATACCGCCCGCAACTATCAGCGACTGTTGGAAGAACTGGCGCAGCTGGGCATTGCAGAAGATCAGGTGCGTCAGCTCCACCTGCCCGAGGATCAGCGCCCGGAAACGCTGATCGGCCTGTGCCGGGATCTGGTGGATGCCCTGCCGCAGGTCACCCGGGTGTATGCCTGCATCACCTACGGCTCCAAGAGCATCCCGGTGGTCACGCTGACGGCATTGACCTGCGCCGAAGCTACCCATACGGAGCTGGAAGTAGGTGGTGTGTATTATGGCGAGGTCAAGCGGGAAAACGGGCAGGTGCTCAGCGCGCGGCTTTACGATATGGCAGCGCTGTATCAGCTTGCCGGGCTGGTAGGTACCATGCGCGACAGCAAGACCGCCGAACAAGTGTTCCATCAGCTGATCTGGATGAACGAACACCGGGAGGACTGAGCAGCGATGAATGACGTGAAAACATGGGCGGACATTGATGCTTCGCCACTGCTGCAGCTGCCTCCGGAACAGCGCAAAAAGCTGCACGATGCCAATGATGAACGGTTCCGCACGTTCTGGGCGGAATGCTTTCTGACCGCACAGGCTCCCGGAAGGGGAGAGGAAGCATGGAACAGCGTGGATTTCTGCAAGGCGTTTCTGGATGCGTTTGATTTTTGGGAAGCAAAGCCGGGGCAGACCTTCAGTATGTATCTGCGCACCGCTGTCCGTCATGCACAGGCACACGACCAGCAGCAGGAAGAAATGGCAGTGACGGGCTTCGGACGCGAGACGAACCGCAAGATCAAAAAAGCGCTGGAGTACATGGAAAAGAACGGAATTACAGAGAGTGTGCTCTGCCGTGACCCGGAAAAAGAACAGGTGATCGCCGATATTGTTGGGGTGGGTGTAAAGACCCTGCGGGAAGCACTGCGCAATAAGCAGTCGGTGCTCAGTCTGGACGACACTGGAGGAGAGGATTCGGCGCTGGGTGACCGGGTGGTTTCCCAAGAAAAAAGCGTGGAAGAAAAGGTGGAGCAGAGCAGTGAAATGCTGGCATGGCTGCACCGCGGCATAGGGCTGATGAACCTGCAGCAGAAGGAAAAATACGGCAAGACAGCTGGCCCGTTGTGGAGCAGCGTGCTGATGGGCTTTCTGCGCAACAATGACGCGCTGCCTCCGGCAGAGGATGCGCCCGCGCGGCTGGCAAACTGCGATGATCTGCGTCCGCTGGAACAGGACAACTGTCTGTGGGATATCCTGCTGATGCACCGGTATGTGGAGTTTACCGTTCAGCCGCCCTATGCACCCAAAGCGCTGGAATGCGCCGCGCTCCACGCCCTGCTGGACTCGGAGCGCAACCCGGCGCAGGATAAGACCGTGGCAGAATTTCTTGGTGTGAGCCGGGCGGCGGTGTCGCAGCGGCGCAAAACATGGCAGCAAAAACTGGTGCAGATGAAAACGGAACAGGAGGATGGATAAGATGGGACGCGATGTTTTACTTTTATATATGAGCCCGAAAAACCAGAACTACAAGACCCAGACCAACGAGGGCGCGGTGCGGTACCTGATAAAGGAAAAGGAGACCCCGGACTGCATTCTGGCACTGTGCAGCGAGACGGTGCGCAAAAAAGCTGTGGTGGAAATGCCGGACGGCAGCACCTGCACCACGCTGGAATATTTCCGCGATGCGTTGCGCAGGGTGGGCATCCCGGAAGAACGGCTGGTGGTGATCGAAGTGCCGGACAGCATGGATGACGAGAAAAAGCAGTTTCAGGCCATCTCGCAGCTGCTGGAAAAGATCAACGAAGGGGACACCCTTTCCATCGACCTTTCCGGCGGTATGCGGGACACTGCCATGCTGCTGGTGACCGCTGCCCGCTGTATGCGGGACCTGCGCGGTGTGCAGACCCGCCGGGTGATCTATGCAGAGCTGCGCGGGGAAGAGCCTGTCGCGCATGACCGCACCCAGCTGTATGATCTGTTCGACTTTGTTACCGCCATGGACGAGTTCTTCTCCACCGGCACCGCGCAAAAACTGAAGCGCTATCTGTGGAGCGAGGGCGAAAAAGACCCGGTGCTGCACACGCTGCTGACCCGCATCAACCAGTTCTCGGAAGATCTGGCACTGTGCCGGGTGCGGAAGCTGAGCGACGATTTGAACCAGATCGATCAGGCACTGAAAGAAACGCCCGAGAAGAGCCAGAACCTGACCGACCTGTTCTTCCGGCTGCTGAAAGACCGTTTCAGTACCGAGTTTGCAGAGCTGCTTTCCTCCGGCGAAAAGGCGCTGCCTGCACTGGTGAGCTGGTGCGCCGGCCACGGGATGTACCAGCAGGCGCTGACCCTACTGTGCGAGCAGATGCCGGAATATGTCTGCCAGCATATTTTTGTGCAGCCCACCCCCAAAGGCTGGGAGTATCTGGCAGCGCAGATGCAGAACAAGGGCAAGCCGTGGGTGTACCCGCTGTTCCACTTCCATTTCTCCCGCCTGACTTTGATGCAGAAGGAATATCCCTATACAACAGACCTGCGCCTGACCCTAAGCCGGGACGATGCAGAAGGAAATATGCTGTTCGGCGTAGCAAATGATGCAGAAATGCACGACTATCTGGATATGGTGCTTGCCTCTGGGCAGCTGGTCATCGACCCTGCCATCCGCCCGCAGCTGGAGCAGGCTGCCCTGCTCTATCAGCGCGTGATGCAGTACCGCAACCAGATCAATCACGCCAGCGCCAGCGACCTAGGCTTACAGAGCGAGCGCGTTCTGCCGCTGGATACAGAGCACATTAAAGAGACCCTGCAAAAGATCGCCGCCTACCTGCATGAGATCCGCCCCTTGAAGCGGAACGCCCCGCAAGGCGTCAAGGCGCTGCCTGTCACAAAGACGATTCCGGCAGGCGCAGTTCCCAACCTGTAAAATAGAATATAAGAAAAAGCAAAGCACCTCCGCTGCTGGCAAATGCCAGTGGCAGAGGTGCTTTTTTGTCCCCTTGCGGGGATAAATTGCAATTTGCATGGTTCTGAAATGGAGATTTCACTCCCGCGGTTTCCGTCCCCTTGCGGGGATAAATTGCAATGAAAGAGATTAAGACTGTCGCAGCTGTTCTGGAAGTTTCCGTCCCCTTGCGGGGATAAATTGCAATAGGCATACGACGAGATTTACATTTCGGTCTACGAGTTTCCGTCCCCTTGCGGGGTGTAGTTTTACTATACCACACATTGAGTCAAAAGAAAAGAACTATACACCGGAGAAGCGCGGATGGAGCAGAAAAGATAAGGCATAAAGATCACCTCGATTCGGCAGAAGGGGCGTCAAAGCCCTGAATGGGCAGGCCGAGAAAGTATTCCTTGATGCGGTCCCAAAGCTGCTCGCTGGAAAAGCCGCTGGTAAACAGCCAGCTCATCAGCCGCACAGCATCGGTGTGGCGCTGGGCAATGCGCTCCGGCAGGTGGTTGCGGTAGAACCCGCGGTCAGCCAGCTCCAGGGTCTGGGTCTGGTTGACGTAGAGGTACAGGCGGCTGTTGGAGCCTCCCAGAAGGGCAAAGTGGAGCAGGTCCAGCTCTTCCAGAACGCCCAGAGCCGGGGTCAGACGCTCGCTGCCCTGCACAGAATCGTTCACCGGCAGATAGCGGCAGGTCTCGCCGCTGTGCAGAACAGCAAAGCTCTGCTCCAGCCAGTGGAAAAACTCGCTGATGAACGGGTCCACGACGCTGTACTCTGCGCCTTCCTGCGTGGTGCCGCGGCGCAGCACACGGGTGCGCTGCAGGCGGGACGAATGCTGCTGCCAAGACTGCACAGCCGCCAGCACTACGCGCACTGCACTGGTGGCACGGGTGCTGCTCAGGCCTGTGGCCTGCGCCAGCCGGGCGGCGGCATCCCGATCGTAGAGATACTGGCCACTGCGGGCAGCCTCGAAGAAGATCTCCTTCAGGGCGCGCAGCAGAACGGAAAAACGGGCATCCGCATTGGCATGCCACTCCAGCGTCAGCTGCATGGCGGGGGTCAGGTGCAGCTGGGCATTCAGCGGCAGCTTGTCGCTGTGGGTGTACAGCAGGTACTTGAACTGCGGAAAGGAAAAATCGTTCTGCCAGCGGCTGCTCCACAGGCGGGCAAGATCTACGTCGTAGACTCCGGCGGCCTCATCCTGCAGGGCGGCAGCACCGGTACAGATGCGGTTGACTGCGGCGGCATCGGCGCTGTTGAGCAGGAAATACCCGTGGGTGAACAGAGGAGAGGGCCGCATGATGAAGGGTGCATAGCCGCGTGCTTCGCTGTCCTTCTGGATCAGCAACATGGCGGTCTTGACCTTGGCCAGCGGGTCCTGCTGGTGCTCACCGTTAGGGCTGGCAAAGATGTAGGCGAAGCTCTCGGCATCCACCAGAAGCTCGTTGCGGTGCTTGGTGGTAGCGGCCGGCTGGCTGGCGCGGTGCTGGCGGTATATTCCATGGTAAAACCCCGCTTTCACTTCCAACTGTAAGTGTTTTCGCTTAGTAGAAGCCCATGGATGCAGTAGAGTTAAGTCTTTTGAGAAAAAATTATGGTTATCTTTTTGGAAACGTCAGTCAAATAAAAAATCAATGAGTTCTCTTATAAAGGTATAGAATTAAGAAACAAGGACAGAAAACCTTGCCAAAGAAACAAACTATACAGAGCTTTTGCGTATGATACAATAAAATTATAAATCTTAATGGGGAATATCGTTTTAGGAGGCCATCATGGAGCCAATGAAAGCAACCAGTGTCAACAGCCGTGCGGAGGAGCTGTTTGTACAGCTCTTCTGTGAGGCTTTTGGGCCTGAGAAAACCGAAAATTTGCAGGTCCAGTACCCCTGCGTGGACATCTATGGACGGCATCGCTATATCGACTTTGCGCTGGAATCTCCCGAATCCAAAATTGCAATCGAGATTGACGGCGAGACCTACCACAACCCCAGCAAGGTGTCCGAAAACAAATACGCTGATGACCTCCTGAAACAGAACAGCCTGATCTATGACAACTGGAAAGTATACCGTTGGATCTACAGCCAGTTGGAAAAGCAACCGGAAAAGGTCAAAGACGAGCTGATTACGTTTCTGGGCACCAGCCCCATGTTCAAGGCGTTTGAAGCGGACCTGCCGGTTCAGATGGGGCAGACCATCGAGCTTCGGGATTACCAGCAGGAGGCTACCGAGAACCTCAAGAAGATGCGTGAGGACGGCAAAACCATTGCGCTGCTGTACCATGCAACCGGCGTAGGTAAAACTATCACAGCAGCAACGGATGCCAAGGCAGTGGGCGGACGCACGCTGTTTCTGGTCAACGCCCTGAAGCTGGCATCTCAGGCAAAAGAGACTTTCGCCAAGGTCTGGCCGGAAGCGACTTTGGGAGAGTACACCGGAAGTCAGAAGGATATGACCCAGACGGTCATTTTTGCCACGGTGCAGAGCATCTCTAAGGATCTGGAAAAGTTCTCGCCTATGGATTTTGACTACCTGATTGTAGACGAATGCCACCATGCGGCAGCCAACACCTACCAGAAGATTTTCACCTACTTCCACCCGAAGTTCATTCTGGGTCTGACCGCCACTCCGGAACGCAGCGATGGCGAAGATATGCTGGAGCTGTTCCAGAACGTTGCCCACAAAATGGATCTCAAAACTGCTGTAGAGCGTGGCGTACTGGTGCCGATTCGCTGCATCCGGGTCAAGACTAACATCGACCTGACCGATGTGCGGATCAACGGCATCAAATACAATTCGCAGGATCTGGAAAGCAAGCTGTTCATCCCGGAACGCAATCAGTTGATCGTTGACACCTATCTAAAGTACGTCAACGGCAAAAAGACAGTAATTTTCTGTGCCAGCGTAGACCATGCAGCCGAAATTGCAAAATATCAGCCCATGGCCTATGTGTTGGCACCGGAGAACAAGCGCAAGCTGGATCAGGATATGCTGTTCCAGGGCGAAAAGCCAGAGGCGTGGCTGGATGTGCCGATCGGTGTGTCGGACTATGAGATCATCGACCTTTTCAACTGGCAGAACAGCGTCAAGGATATGATCTCGCAGATCGAGTTCGTTCGGATGGTGGATGTACAGTCCGAGACAGTGGAGCGTTACATCAAGGACGGAAAAGTCAAACCTGACCTTTCGATTCCCTTTGGCGATAAGCGGATGTTCCACTATTTCCGGGAGGAAAGCATCCGCAATATTGCGAAACAGTATGGCTGGGATCTCATTACGCCGCAGAATATGGCGGACAAGTTCATGAAATTCATCGAAACGATGGACATGAGCTATTCCTACAAGCCGGTGCTGCTCAAAGCAATCTATGAGTACATGGACAGCAGCGGCAGAGTTGCCCTGCCGGATGTGGTGGACTACTTCATTGACTTCTATGAGGACCGCAAGGCACATGGGATGATCGCAGAGAAATCCACCAGCATTTACCAGAAGGGCGGTTATACCTGGAAGGATGTGGAGAAGAACATCCTCTCCAACCCCTTCAAGCGCTTTGAGGATATGCGATTCTTGATGCGCTGCAAGGACGTGGAGACCATCGAGGTGAACCCGATCATCTTCCGCAAGCTCACACGGGAAGATTGGCTGCATATTGTGAATGTCTGCGACAAGAGCCTTGAAAAATATTATTTGCGACTCAAAAAATGATATGAACGCCGATGATTGACTGCGGGTGACGTGCATGATGAAAATAGTGAGAAATATGATCCGGTGTAAAAAGTGCAGGGATGTTATTGAAAGTTGCACTGTACATGATTTCAAATTTTGTTCTTGCGAATCGTGTGCAGTCGATGGCGGGCATGAGTATCTCCGTAGGTGTGGAAACCCGGAAGACTGGGAAGAATTGTCTGAAACGAAGAGTGCAGATGATTGAAAATTAAGCTGAACACGATCTTTGGAGCAGAAGTTCAGCGGCGCGCAAAAGCTCTTGACCTTTAATAAAGAGGCCAAGAGCTTTTTTACATCTTGTTTTGGAACATAAAAGAAGGTACAATAGTAGAAAAGAGAACGTGCATCAGTCAAATAAGGTGGTGGAGGCGATGGGCAAGGCAACAGTCTACTTCATTATGCACACGGAAAGATGTGTGGCACAGGTGAGTACGGCTGGTGAGTGTAAAATTTATATTGAAGATTTCATGCCCTATGGTCTAGTGCTGAAAGAATCGAATGACTTTGATACTCGAATCAATAATGTGATTAGCTTCCATTCATGGTGTGCATCTCGGCTGATACCACGTGACCGCACTTATGCAAAGGAAATCCTGAACAGCATTGGCGCATCCCAGAGTGTTACGGATCGGGAGCGTGCACAGATTGCGCTTTCGTACCATTGCCTGTCTCTGCTGGATGTGTTCTGGGTAAAAGAAGAAAATGAGACTGTCCGATTTGAGGATATCAATCTCTACACACTCTCTTTAAGCAATGCTCTTGTGGATATTGCACTGCGTGGGCATCAGATGGCTGTGACAAATGCCCATCTTTTGGCAAATGATTTGTCCACTGGCGGATGCTATCCTAAAGCGTGGGTGCGCAAGGATGATGGCTTCTATCTTTATAAAGATGGTGGACAAGATGCAGTTGAGCGTGAGGTGCTGGCAAGTAAGATCTGTCGATGCTTTGACTGTCATCAGGTTCTGTATGAGCAGGGAATGTTTGAGAATGAGCCGGTTTCCATCAGCAAAATTATGACCTCGCAGCGATATAGCCTTGTGACGTATGCAGCCTATGATGTCTACTGCACAAACCATGATTGGAATACACTGGATAAAATTCTGGAACTGGATGCCCACGGATACTATATGATGAACATTCTGGATTATCTGGTGGGCAACACCGACCGCCATTGGGAAAACTGGGGTCTGCTGGTGGACAATGGGACGAATCAACCTATCCGTCTGCATGATCTGATGGACTTTAATCGAGCGTTCCAGCAGTATGACACGCTGGATGGTGCAAACTGCCTGACTGTTGGAAAGCGGCATTTGAGCCAGAGAGAAGCGGCTATGGAGGCAGTACAAGCGATTGGCCTAAACCAGATTTGCGATGTAGAGAGTTCTGTATTTGTTGGATATGAGCAATATGGCGAAATGTTCAGCAGCAGATTGGAAGAAAGAACCTCTGAATTTGTGCGAGATTGCGGTGAATGAAAACTACCGTTTGTAGCAGATCTGTAGCAAATCGAGCCTATTTAACGAATCATCGTTCTAAAAATCAAAAAGTCGTCATGCATCACACGCAGGGGGTCTGGGGTTCGAGTCCCTAATTCTCCACTCAAAAATCCGTTGTCATCTGACAACGGATTTTTTTGTTTATCTGCATCTTGCCTCCCGGCAGAAAAGACGGTACAATAAAATAAAGCACAGCAGGGGGCGGGCGAGATGGAGAAACTGGAAGCGAAGCTGAAAGTAGTGGACTGGGCCGTGCGGGATGTACTGGTGGGTACTATGCGCAGCCCGCAGCAACTGGATATTTGCCGGAAGCACTGCTTTTATTACATCCCGGCAGAGCGCCTGCAAGACAGTGATTTTCCTATCCGCTATGTGGCCCTTTATCAGTCACAGTATGTGTTCGGCGCACAGGCGGGCGTCCGGTACTACGGCGAAGTCATGAAATGTAGCGCCGTCCGCCGGAGCGCTATCACAGAGGTCAGCCCCCGGAGAGGGACGGAAGGAAACTTTTATTACCGCTTCGACATCCGGGAATGGAAGCAGCTGAATCGGCCCATTGAGGCAAAAGAAACGGGCTTTGTAAGGGATTTTACCAACCTGTTCCTGCTGGAGCACAGTATCCAGACGCCGGAACTCTGGCTCCGCACGGAAGAGGAATACCGCCTTTGTTCGGCCCTGAAGCGGGCCGTCTGGGGCGACACCATCAACGAACCGGACAACGGCCTTGCATTTGAATTCCGGGGCTTCACCGTGAGCTTTGCGGAGGGGAAAATTTTCGTTTCAGACGAAGACCGCGCTTTTGCGCGGTATGAGATCTCGCATTTTTTGCAGGATCCCGGCGCTGTGGTCCGGGGCATCCGAAGAGAATGCCTCCATAGGGATTCTATGAGGGAACTCTCGAAGATTTGAATCGTTCTTTTTATTTACTTCTGCACTCCTGCGGCGCACTGCTCGATGAACTGCTTGGCGACGCGGGGGCTGCGGCCTCCGGCACGGATGGCGAAAGCTTCGGCTTTGGTCAGCAGCTCGTCGTGGGGCATCTCGATGCCGTGCTGTTTGGCCAGCTCGGTGAGGATGACCTCGAAGCGGGCTTTCTCAGGCCGCTGGAAGGTGACGGTGAGGCCGAACCGGGCCGAAAGGCTCATCAGCTCCTGACGGGTGTCGGCCTCGTGGATGTCATCGCCGGTGCGGTCGGAGAGAGTCTCCTTGATGAGGTGGCGGCGGTTGGAGGTAGCGTAAACGGCGATGTTCCGGGCTCTGCCGCCCACGCTGCCCTCGAGGATGGCTTTCAGGGCCGCAAAGTTGTCGTCGTTGGCCGTGAAGCTCAAATCGTCGATGAAGAGGATGAACTTCAGTGGGTTCGCCGCCAGCTTGTCCATCAAATCGGGGATCTGATAGAGCTGGTTCTTCTTGACTTCCACGAGGCGCAGGCCGTCGGCGGCGAACTCGTTGGCGATGGCCTTGACGGTGCTGGACTTGCCCGTACCGGCGTCGCCGTAGAGCAGAACATTGTTGGCGGGCATCCCGGCCAGCAGGGCGCGGGTGTTGGCGATGACCTTCTCCCGCTCCTGCTCGTAGCCCGGCAGCTCGTCGAGGCGCTGGGGGTCGGGGTAGCGCACCGGCACCAGCTTGCCGTTCTCGACCGTGAAGACGTGGTGCTTGGCGAACATTCCGTAGCCCTTTTTGCCCACCTCGCTCATCCGCTGGGCGTAGGCGGCGTGGAGGTCGATGGCCTTCGTCTCCCACCGGGGCAGGAAAGGCAGCTTGTCGGCGGCACCGGCGGCGTCCAGAAGCTCGTCCAGCGTCAGGCTGCACAGCTGCCGCAGGAAGTCCAGCTCATTGTCCAGTGCAGTCTGCAAGACGGGCGGCACTTCGCTGACAGCCGCCTGCCGGACACAGACCGTCTCGGCTTCGAGAACGGCAGCGGAAAGGTATTCGCCAAAGTTGGTGGTGTGCTCGAAGAGGGCTGCTTCGAAGGAAGCGGCAGCGTCGCACACGGCTCCCGTGTTCTGGGGGGAAGCGGCCATCCGGTCGGTGAGGTCAACAAATTTTGCAATGACGTCATCGTCCAGCAGGGCGCGGAAGATGACCAGCCCGTGGAGCCGTGCGTTCCATTCTGTAAGTTTCATAATATTCCTTTCTATTATATAATTGGCTCTCCCTTTGGGAGAGCTGGCGCGGGAGCGCCTGAGAGGGCAAGCACTGTGCGATAAAGCCCACCGCACAGCGATAGGCAGGCTCTTTGTCAGAGTGATACGCTCGCTGAGCTTGTGTGGCTTTGCCAGCGGCCTTGCCCTCTCCGTCATCGCAAGCGATGACACTTCTCCCAAAGGGAGAGGCTATGCTTTAAGTAAAGTCGGTTACTCAGAATTATACAGCGATGTAAGGCCCTGCGCAAGATGGTGTTTAATTATCTTCATGTTTGCCATGATTCACGTTACAAATCGTCGATTGACAACGGCCCGATTTATAGTATAATTGACCCAACAAATGCACAGATGGGAAAAAGTAACGCAGGATACCCGCTTTTCAGAGAGCTGCCGGACGATGCAAGGCAGCAGGCGGCCCGGCGCGGAATCCTCCCGGAGCAGCCTGCTGAAGGACGATATATGGGACGTCTGCTAAGCAGAGCCGGTGGCGGCCGTTAGAGCGCAGGGCTTTGTTGGAAGCCCGTGAGAGGGCGCGGAAAGCGTCAACGAGAGTGGTACCGCAGAGAGTTTTGGATTGATTCCAGGTCTTTGTCTCTTGGATAAGGGGACAGAGACCTTTTGTTTATCAGGCGCTGCTCCCTGAGAGTGTTGGGAAAAAAGTGTATAAAGTGGAAAATGGAAACGGAAACAGGAGAAACTCACCATGCAGTTGAACGGTTCTCAAATCTTTGTGGAGGTGCTCTGTGAGCAGGGAGTGGACACTCTCTTCGGCTACCCCGGCGGCGCAGTGCTGAACCTCTACGACGAGCTGTACAAAAACGCCGACCGCATCACCCATGTGCTGACCGCCCACGAGCAGGGCGCATCCCACGCGGCGGACGGCTACGCCCGTGCAACGGGCCGCACCGGCGTGGTGCTGGCCACCAGCGGCCCGGGCGCAACGAACCTCGTCACCGGCATCGCCACCGCCTATATGGACTCTGTGCCGATGGTGGCCTTCACCGGCAACGTGGCCACGGAGGGCCTGGGCAAGGACGGCTTCCAGGAAGCCTACATCGAGGGCATCACGATGCCCATCACCAAGCACAACTTCACGGTGCGCCGGGTCGAAGACCTGGCCGACACCATGCGTGCGGCTTTCCGCATCGCCCAGAGCGGCCGCAAAGGCCCGGTGCTGGTGGACATCCCGAAGGATGTCACCGCTGCGGTGTGTGAGTTCACCCCGAAAAAGCCGGAGCCCATCCGCACCGTGACCACCTTCAACGAAGAGCAGGTCAAGTGGGCGGCAGAGATCATCAACGGCGCACAGCGCCCGCTGGTCTACTTCGGCGGCGGCGTCCGCTCGGCGGCCAGCTGCCAGCCCCTGCGTGACCTTCTGAAAAAGGCTGAGATCCCGGCCACCTATACCCTGATGGCCGCAGGCGTCGTGCCTTACGGCGACCCGATGAACATCGGCATGGTGGGTATGCACGGCTGCTACACCTCGAACCGGGCGGTGGCCGACTGCGATGTCCTTATCGCGGTGGGTGCCCGCTTCTCCGACCGCGTGGCCCTGAACCCCAAGACTTTCGCCAAGAATGCGACCATCATCCAGATCGACATCGACGCCAGCGAACTGGGCAAGAACGTGGATGTTGACCTTGCCATCGTGGGTGACGCCGCCTATGTGTTGAACGCCATGCTCCCGATGATCGAGGACAAGAAGCATCCCGACTGGATAAAGATGATCCACGAGTGGCAGGCACAGGATTACCACCCGGTGTCCGACGCCTCCCGCCTGATGCCCCATCAGGTCATCGGCGAGGTCTGCAACCAGTGCGGCCCCGAGGCGGTCTACGTCACCGATGTGGGCCAGCACCAGATGTGGGCGGCACAGTACATCCGCCACACCAAGAGCCGCGGCTTTATCACCAGC
>OICD01000942.1_pt1 | contig 13865 bp, 5 predicted proteins | sample 1581161 | NCBI WGS metagenome assembly OICD01 (sample SAMEA3882546, study PRJEB24775) | human gut metagenome | biome: human-associated habitat; feature: intestine environment; material: feces | place: Netherlands | collected 2009/2010 | reverse complement strand
TAATTTAATAACAAAGCAGTAGTAATTTTTTCCTTTTGTAAAGAATGTTTTTTCTCAGGGGTGTATTACTTACATTTTTCTGTTATTGGTATTTTTTATCATATAGAGTTTACCATAATCAATCTATTGCGTCAAGTGAAATTTGAAGATATTGTAAATTAAATCACTGCAAGAAGCATAACGCCATAAACATCAACTCGCAGTAACACCTCAAGCAAATTATCTGTAAACTGCTTCTATTAATTATATTTAAAAGCAAAGCAGCCATCCGCCTTACAACGGATAACTGCTTCGCTTTTCTTATGATTTTTACTTTTTCTGCAGCGCTGCCTTGATAGCACCGCAGCCTATTTATAAAAGAAGGGGAAATATCTTATCTAAGCGATTAGAACTCGAAGCGCAGGCCTGCACTTGCCTTCCACTTACGCTCGAAGTCGCCGCCGAAGTCCTTGGCAAAGTCTGCATAGATATGGCAGTTGTCGCTCAAATCATAGCTGCCGCCAATGCTCATCTCCATCCAGGTATCCTTACCGTCAAAGCTGGTGTGCTTGGTGCCGCCGTCCTTAGCAAAGTAGCTTGCTGTGATGTCGCCGTTGAATTCATGTGCACCATACAGGCCAACGTATACGCGGCCTTTTTCGCTCTTAGCGCCTGCTTCAACGCCGAAACGTGCTACCAGGCTGCTGTATGCGTCCTGGTCAATTCTCATGCTGTCGTTCGGAGTATGGGCAGTGTAATCCTTGCTGCCTACCTGAGACCAGGTCAGCTGTGCCTTCGGGGTGAAGTAGCTTGCCTCAGTGCCGAAGGTCTTGCCGTATTCCATGGTCAGGCCATATGCGTTGGCTTTATAATCGCCATGCAGCTTCAGAGTGCGGATTTCGTTGTAAACGTCGTATTCGTTTTCAACACGGCCTGCTTTAGCTGCTACACGCAGATAGGACTGGTCATCAAAGCTCTTCACGCCGTATACGCCCAAGCTGTAGAGCTGGTTATCGCCCTTGCCGCCCAGCAGATAGTTGGAATCGCCGTTGCGATAGTCAAAGGCTACGCCTGCATGCCAGCCGTTTGCCAGAGCCTTGTCATAACCAACCTGTACTCCGCGGTAGGTGTTGTCATCTTTAACACCCTTAACATCGGAGCTTGTCTTGCCGCCCAGTGCCTTAGCGAAGATGCCGTCTGCACCTGCCAGGTCCGCACCGGTGTAGGTGTCCTGCATGTTGTCACGCCAGCTGTGCATGGAGGTGGTTGCAGCGCTTCTTACGCCCTTCATTACCAGGGTTTCATAATCACCGTTGTAAATTTCGCCCCATTTTATGCTGCTGGGATCAAATTTGCCTATACCGGTTGTTTCATCCCACTTCATAACACCTGTCTTGCCGGCAGAAGTCAAACCTTCGGCAATTCTTACCTTACCCTTCAGGTTAGCGCCATTTGCTGCATGATCGGTATACTGAATCTTTTCTGCCAGTACAGTCAGGGCTGCTTCAACTTCAGCCTGACTGTTAATATTGATATTATTGCTGTCGGTGAACAGGATTACGCCGGAGCCTTCTTTAGCATTACTGATAACAGTATTGCCGGATTTGAAGTCTTGTGCTTCGCTGCCTTTATTATCGTGATTATAGATGATGGTTTCCCAACCGCTATAATCAGCAATTTGGAGAGCCTTGCTTCTCTTAGTCATGTTCAGGTAACCGGTTTCAGCCTCGGTCTTGCCGCCGCTGATAGTTAGGCCTGCGGCAGCTGCGCCCTTAGACATTCTCAGCAGGGACATGCCTGCAGCTTCCTCGCCGTCGGTCAGGTTCCAGGTTGCACCGTTTGCCAGGCTCAGTGCAATGCTGCTGTTGCCATCAACATTGTAGCCGCCGTTCAGTACGGAGTTCTTTTCGATCAGGCTGATTACTACACTGCCGCCGTTCGCTGCATTGATATCGCCGGTAATAGTGCTGCTTGCGTTGCCGCTGTCTACGGTAATGTTGCCGCCGTTGGCATTGATGCTGCCGTTGATGGTCAGTGCGCTGTTGTTGCCGTTAACATTTACGTTAGCGTTTTCACCTGCGTTGATTGCCGCATCGGTGCCGCTGATAACAGTGCTGCCGTTCAGGGTTACGTTGCCGTTTTCAGCGTTGATACCGGTTTCACCCTTCAGCTCGAGCTTAGCCTTGGTGGTGTCGATTACGATGTCTTTAGCAGTTGCATTTACTGCCGCGCCTTCTTTAACCTCGATAACGGTCGGATCCTGAGTGAATACATAGGAGCCGTCTTCCTTCAGAATGCCGTCTTTTTTGTATTCATAGTCAGCCTTGGCATCACCGGTAATAGCGTTGTTGAGCTTGCTGCTTTCAGGAGTCTGGGTTTCCGGATAGGTGATGCCCGGAGTAATAGTTCCATCCTTCAGGCTGCCCTTGCCGTCCTCGCTGCTGAAGGAGATATCGCCGGTCTGCATAGCCTTGCTGCTTGCTGTCAGACCGTCGGCAATCTTCACATAGCCTGTCAGGTTCTTTTCACCTGTTACATAGTTGCTGTAGGTCAGCTTGCCTGCCAATGCGTTCAGTACGTTAGCTATGCTGTATTCGTTATCCATTGCAATGCCGCTGTTATCGGTAATCAAGGATACTACAGAGCCTTCTGCCGCATTTTTGATAATGGTGTCACCAGCTTTATAATCGGCTGCTGCTTCGCCGTTACCGGTGTGTGCGTAGAAGATATTGGTATTGCCGCTGTATTTATCAATAGTCAGATTCTTGCTGTCCTTTTGGAAGATATTGCCTGCATGTGCTACATCAGCACCACCGGTAAAGTTGGTTACATGGCTGCCGTTAAATCCTTTTGGAACCTCCTTGCCATTCTTCTCGTTAGTCCAGGTTGCACCATCTGCCAGCCACAGGTTAAAGGTGCCATAGCTGGTGGAATCATCACCGGAAGTAACTTCGTAGAGGCTGCGGCCGTTCCAGCTGCTGTCTTTGCCCTGCAATGCCAGATTAACGGTAGAAGAGGTAGAAGTTGTTTCATCCTCCCAATAATCATAGGTTTCTGCAGACTTGGTGAAGACATCGCCATCAATCTTGACAATGCCTGCACCTGCCTTGCCATTCTTAACATTGACGTTGATAATGCCGTTATCGTCAGAATTCAGCGCAATGTAATTAGCTGCCTTGCTATCCTTTTGAATATCCAGATTGCCGTTCATGGTAACAGTTCCGCCGCTGCCACTGTAAATACCATTGCTTTCTGTCTGCGCAGATGTAGAAATAGTGGTGTCTGCGTCAATGGTAATCTTACCGCAGGTTGCATAAACACCCTGGGCCCTGAAGCCGGTGGTATCAGTGCTGAGCTTCAGACTCTTAGCCTTAATAGTAATGTCTTTGGACTTTCCATAGCTGAGGCCGGTAGCTACCGCACGTGCAACATTGCTGCCCTTAAGAACATGGTAGGCTACGTCCAAACTGTGTCCGTCGGCATTAATCGTAATCGGTCCGCCGCTGGATTCAATAGCACTCAGGTTGGAGCTGTAATCACCCTTGGTTACATTAATAACTGTATCCTTAGTGAAGTTGTAAATTCCTTTTTCGGTTTCAATTCCCAGACTTACATACTTTTTATCAAGATTGCCGGTGATTGGATCAGTAATAACAGAATCGTCTGCTACAGTATATTCATAGAAGCCCTGACCAGGTGTCTTCGTGCCGGTTGCATCGGTGGAGAAGCTGACATCGCCGGTCTTCAAAGCTGCGGAAGAAGCGGTCAAGCCGGAAGCAATCTTGACAGTACCTGCCAGCTTGCCATCATTAGCGGTGTAGAAGAGCTTCTGTGCCAGCTTGTTAAGAACTTCATTAACTGTATTCTGGTCTTCAGCCTTATCATAGGCGTTAAAGCCTTTGGTAATACCCTTATTATCAGTGATAAGCGTAATATTGGAGCCGTTATCAGCCTTACCGATGGTAAAGCTTCCACCGAGAATATTCGTCGGATTATCAGCATCATGGTTATAAATAACATTGGTATTGCCGCTGTAATCAGCTACACTGATGTTGCCTGCATTGTTTGCCACAATAATGCTGCCATTATTACCGGAGAAGGAAGCAAGCTTGCTTGCACCATTTACATTCCAGATAGAGTTATCCAGCTTCAGGTGCATAGCATTGCCGTTGCTGTAGCCGGTCCAGGTTGCATTATCCAGATTAGCATTTACAGTGTTGCCGGAAAGATTATTGCCGGTCCAGGATGCACCGTTTCCCATATAAAGGTTAACGATACCTGCACTGCTGCCGTTAGTATTGCTTACATCACCCTTCCAGAAGGATTCCTTAGTATTCAGACCAATGCTTACATCTGCACTTGCACCGGCACTATCCATGCCGCCGCCGAGATTTACATTGCCTTCCATCTGTACATTATTGTTGCCCGCACCAATGATAGAGCCTTCGGCATCCTTCTTAACATTCACATTAACCTGTCCACGGTTTTTGGAAGCGAATTCGCCATAGGCACTGATAGCATATTCAGCCCCATTAATAGCCTTGATGACGCCACCGCCAATCTCAACCTTGGAAGCAACTGCACTGATTGCTTCGTTAGCACCGGAAGCATTGCTCTTATCAACAAGACCGTCAACAGTGATAGCAGACATAACGCCGCTTACACCGTTCATGCTCTTGATAACTGCAGCATTTGCAGGAGCAGCGCTGTTAGCACGCAAGGTAAGTACATTATCAGCACCGGCATTGTGAATATTAATCGTACCTCCGGCATTAACGAACAGCGCACCTGTCTGCCCGTTCGTAGTGCTTGTAGCATTAATAGCCATTGCACCGGCATTATTGATATTTACTGCACCCTTACCGACAGCTGCGATACCGGTTGTATGCGTATCGGTTGTTGTATCTACAGTCAGCTTGTTGCCGTTCATATCAATGGTAACATTATGGTTTTCGTCAGAGCCGGAAATAGCTGCACTAATCTGCGGAAGCCATGCACCACCGGCAATCAAATGCTTTTCAGGTGTGATGTTCGTGCTGTCTGCAGTAAATACATAGGTACCATCGTCCTTCAATACGCCTTTTTCTATGTAAACCGTATCAGCAGCTGCGTCGCCGGTAATTGCCGTAGTAAATTCTTTGGCTATCTGGCTGCCTGGCTTGCTAGTCTTATAATCATAGTAGCCCTGGCCAGGTGTAAAAGTACCTGTTTCTTCGGTAGAGAAGGAAATATCGCCGGTCTTCAGTGCTGCGGAAGAAGCTGTCAGACCATCGGCAATCTTCACTACGCCGGCCAGATGACCATCAGTATAATTCTTGTAGAACAGCTTGCCTGCCAGGTTGTTCAGTACGTTGGCTACTTTATCCTTAGCATCGCCGGAATCGCCATCTGCAAAGCCGGAGGTAATGCCCTTATTATCTGTGATAAAGGTGATAGCAGAACCTTCTGCTGCATTGGTAATATTGAAGCTGCCACCAATAATCTTGCTCGGATCAGCAGCATCATGATTATAGAATACAGTGGTATGACCGCTATAATTTACAACAGAAATAGGATTGTTATCCTTTTGGTAAATCAGGCCTGCGTTATCTGCATCCTTGCCGCCATGCAAAGTCGCCAGCGTGCTGCCTGTCCATACAGGATTTTTGGACGCTATGGTAGTAGTTGTCACATGCGATTGCTGTTCGTTGGTCCAAGCTGCACCGTTTTGCAGATACAGGTTGAACTGGCCGATATCATGCGTAGTATTGCCGCCGCTGCCATAGTCGGAATTATACAGGTCATAAGCTGCAACGCCCTTCCAGAAGGAATCCTTATCGGTCAAAGCAACGTTGATTATACCTGCGTCATTCCAGTTAATCAGCTCGCCGCCGGTATATTCCACAACCTTCTTGCCATATTGGCCGGTTGCATACATATCACCGGTAATCTTAGTGGTTGTATCGCCTGCAGCGCCGTCCTTCATGTTGATGTCCAGCGTGCCTTTATCTACGCGGACTGCATAGAAATTATGCGATTTATCACTGTCTTCGGCTGCAGTAATAGTGCCGCCGCCGACAGACACCTTGGTATCCTTACCGGTCAGTCTGATGCCGCTGCCGCGTACACCGGAAATATCTACCGGACCACTGACAGTTACAGTGGAAGTGTCACCTGTTACCTGAATACCGGAAGCATTCATGCCTGCGCCACGTTCTCTAATGCCCTTGACATTGCTGATTGTCAGCGGGCCATCAATATTAATCTCGCTCTTCTGCCCCTGGATATTAATACCGGTTGCGGAATCACCCTTCGTAACAATATCGGTAATTTCTACCGGACCGGAAATATTCAGATGTGCATTACCGTCAGCGTAAACGCCATGAGAGCCTCTGGTATCCGTATTATTAGCTGTAATAGAAAGCTTTTGCTCTGCGGACGGATTAATAACCTTGATATAAGTGTTAGCGCCTGTGTAAATAGCCGCTGCCTGTCCGCCGGTTTGAGCAACATTCAAAGCCAGACCTTTACCGGACATATTTACAGTCATCGGTTTGGACGGAGATGTTTCCTCACCTGCATAAATTGCACTGGCAAATTTATTATTACCGGCATTCGATTCAGTTACATTAATATGAGCAACACCCTTATCGTCTACCTCGCGGTTCAGACTGATATTTTCCGACTTAGTGATAGCACCAGTCTTGTAATCAGGCTTATCTTCTTCCGGAGTATAGTCATAGAAGCCCTGTCCTGCTTTTTTCGTTCCATTGCTTCCGTCAGAGAAAGTGATATCGCCGGAGGCTTTTACAATAGCACTTACACTAGACGCTGTCAGTCCATCGGCAATCTTCACTACGCCGGCCAGATTTGCATCCTTGTAGCCGGTGTAAAACAGCTTATTAGCCAGCTTATTCAGCACTTCCTTAACATTATTCTTTTCTGTTGCAGTATCACTAGCTTCAAAGCCGGCATTAATTCCCTGACTATCGGTTACCAACGTAATTTTAGAACCTTCAGCTGCTGTCTTGACAGTGAAGTCACCCCCGGTGATGTTCTGCGGATTATCGGCATCATGGCCGTAAACAACAGTTGTGTCACCGCTATAATCATATACGGTAATACCCTTGTCGGAATTCTGGTAGATTATACCGGAACCATCCAGCTTAGAAACATTGCTGCCGGCAAAAGTTGTCTTCAGCGTATCTACCGAACGACCGGTTTCATGATTCCATACAGAACCTTCGGCCATTGTCAGATTAAACTGTCCGGCCGGGGCATTATATGTACTGCCTGGAATATTGCTTACTGCGCCTGTCCATTGAGAACCCTTGGTCATGTTGACATTGATAACAGAAGCTTTATTGTCAGTTACCTTCATGTCACCGATAACGTCCAGAATTCCTGCAGTAATGCCTTCACCTGTATTCAGGTTAATGGTACCCTTGTTGGCCTGCAAAGCATAATATTGGCTATAATCCGTACCGTTAGACATATCGGCAGCTTTAATAGTTGCACCGGCAGTAGATATAGTTGAAGTATTCAATGCACGGATTGCACTGCCCAATACGTTTTCAATATTAAGATTGCCTTTAACAGTTATATTAATAGGCGCATCTGCACTTGAAGAACTGTCTGCATAAATACCGGCAGTGTTCGGTCCAACCTTGTTGCCAGTCTGAACATTCTTGATGGTCAGGTCTTTTTCGAATACAACATTGCCTTTGGTACTTACATATACACCGTAAGCACGCTGAGTAGAACCGGATTTTACTCCGTCTATCTCAACATCGGTATTTGCAGTAAGGTTGCCGCCCTCGCCTACGCGAATGCCATAGACATACTTAGCCTTAGTATCAGCATTGCCATCAGCACCAAGACCGGCGGAAACCTTCAGCACGCCATTGCCCTTGGAATCCTTAATCTCCATGCTCTTGTTTTCATCAACATAAACCGTAGACACATAATTAGCAGTTTGATTGTTGGCATTGAGCTTCAAGGTGTGACCCTGTAAATCAATAACAAGCGGACTTACTGCGTCGCCTGCTGCATACATAGCACTGGGAGCATTACCGGACACCCCATCCTGAGCTTCGGTAACATTAACGGAAACAATGCCGTTGACATCGCTTTCACGTGTTTCGCCAATATTTTCGGATTTTACAATCGGGCCGGTTGCATAGGTCTTATCGTCTTTCTCAGGAGTATAGTCATAGAAGCCCTGCCCACCCTCGGCAAAGGTAATGTTGCCTGTCTTCATAGTTACAGAGGAAGCTGTCAGGCCTTCGGCAATGGATACGCTGCCTGTAAGGTTGCTGTCGCCTGCCATATACCACAGCTTGTGTGCCAAGGAGTTCAATACTTCGCTGACATTATTTTTCTCTGCAGCTGTATCACCTTCGGCAAAGCCCTTGCTGATGCCGTTGTTGCCGGTGTAAAGCATCATCTCGGTACCGGTCTTGGCATTAAAAACCTTGATATCACCACCGATAATGGTGCCCGGCGTAGCATCATCATGCTCATACCATACCTTGGTAACACCCTCGGCATTGGCAATATGGATAGGATCGCTGTCATTTATCTTAATAATACCGGCAGATTTTTTATCCTTACCGCCTACAAGGCTGCTCAGATGAGAAATGCCATCATATTTTTCATAGTACGGCCTGCTGTAATCAGGAAGATTGCTTGCATCAAGGCCATCCTTACGGGAAGCATTTTCATAAATCCATTGCGCGCCGTTCTGCAGCCACAGATTTACTTCACCGGCCTTTTCAGTACCGGCATTGTCAATTACACCCTTCCAGGAGGAATCCTGCGTGGTCAGGCCGATGTTAAGGCGACCGTTTTGATAAACCATAGCATTTCCGGCCTCATCAGAGGACTTCATTGCCAACACGTTGCCGACCATTTCTACCTTGCCGTTTTGTGCTTCCTGATTCTTTACATTGACGTTAATCGTGCCTCCGTAGCTTGCCAGAGCATAGTACGGCTCGATAAATTTGCCGAAGCCTTCAACAAAGTTTTCTTCTCTGTACGGTGTGTCGACACGGATAGAATTACCCAGCAAAGAAATAGTTCCCAAATCATAAGCCGGTACATCACCGTCAGCCTGATAAGCATCGGTTCTTACAGCTGTACCGCGTACAGTAAGATTCACATTACCGTTGACAGTGACATCACCGCGGCTATGGTCAACGGAAATACCTGCAGGCTGCCAACGGGCGCCTGTATAGTTGGCATCGCCACCCATGCTGGTTGCACCGCCGGGGCCTACATTGCCATGAACATTCTTGGTAATGATACCCCAAGGATTTTCTGCATCATCCTTACGCATCTTTACGTTGCCGTTGATAATCAGGTTACCCTTATTGGCTGCCGCAATACCGACAGAAGAATATGCCGAGGTGGCAGTGATATCCAGATTACTGTTGACAATAACAGTACCCTCGTTAGCCGTAAAACCATTTACACCGGCCCAGGCATTACTCTTATCGTTTGTCTGATAAATATGGAGCGTGCCATAGTTGCCGTCTACGCCTACATTATTATAAACGCTGTCTTTGCGGGCAGTAATACCATCCTTATTGGTAATAGTAAAGGTATGGTCCTTTCCTTGGAAATCATAAATAAGTTTACCGTCATTTTCTGTTACGGTATTACCATCGGGACTCAGTATCTCGCTGTCCTTTTTAAGCGTGCCTATGAGAGGCTTGCTATAATCAGCGGCATAAACCGGTGCTATGAGAAAGCTCGATGCACTGGCTGCCAGAAGAATACCTGAGACAAGTGACTTCCACTTTTTTTGACTTAGCTTCATAATATATTCCCCCTTATCAAAAAGCAAGGAACGAACAGAAACACCCACTGTTTCTGCTGACTCCTTTGTACAGAGAAAAGCTCCGTACAAATATATATGAAAACCCCGCAAACTGCTACTCATCAATACAGTTTGTGACTTCATAACAAAAATATGCAGACGCTACCATCACGGCAATGATTTTGCGGCAGCACTGCCTGAAGAGCTTTTTGCTTATTCTTAACAGTTATAAAATAAAAAACACAGCTTAATTTTACTTAAGCTGTGCTATATCCGTTTCTGTTCAGCACAAGATCAAGCAAAAAGGACTCTTAATTTATTATTATAGTCAAACCAATACCAATAATTAATAAAGTCCGTTCTCGTAGACCTTTACTAAATACCAATCTGTCAGTACCCTGGCTTAAAGTCATCGTCTCTGCATTCCTTTGTAAGAGGTTAGTTTTTTCCTAATAAGGCATCGACTCTTTTTTACAGTTGCGGAACAGCGTTGAAATCTCATCAAACTTCCCTGCAAAGCATTCATCCGCGTGGGACAAAGCCTCAAGACTAGGATTATATTCTATTGTAATCAAGATAGTCAGAAGTAAAAAATCACTTCATTTATCAAAAAAATGTATACTTTATTAAAGATACTTCATTTGCACTATATCTTGTTTTAGTACTAATTTCAGTTTAGCACTGATATAAAATTTCGTCAAGAACCATTATCAGAAAACTTATTTTTTTGCAAAACTATATATTTACTTTACTATTTTCCATAATGTACGTCAACCAACCAAAAACGCCGACGTCCGCAACCTTACGAGTTACAGCGTCGGCATTTTCATTTACGCCTTACAGCGATTTTATTTTGCTTTCTTCAGGAATTTTTCATACATTGCATGGTCTTCAGCCATCATCTTATCAGCATCGGCACCGATAATGCAGGTCGGGTCGATACCCTGTTTCATGAAATAATCCTTGAATTCCTTGGATTCGCAAACCTTTTTAGCAGCAGCGCGCAGAGCTTCCAGCTTTTCTTTCGGAGTATCCTTAGGAGCAACCAGAGCTGCCCAAGCGCGAACGGTCATGTTGTGGCCCAGCTCTTTGAAGGTCGGAACATCCGGATAGATTACGCTGCGGGTGTCAGCCATAACAGCCAGAATCTTCAGGTTCCCTGCGTCTACCTGGCTCTTGAATACAGACGGGTCAGCCAAAGTTGCATCGATATGCTTGCCTGCCAGAGCAGCGGCAATATCAGCGGATCCTTTCGGATACGGTACATGCTTGAATTGTACGCCGAATTCTTCTTCAAAGGAAAGTGCGGCAATATGCCAGATAGCGCCGATACCGGAGTTACCCATCTTCACCTTGCCGGGGTTTGCCTTAGCAAAGGCTACGAATTCATCTACATTATTATAAGGAGCATCCTTCGGCACAATCAAAGCTGCCGGAGCTGCAATCGGAGCGCAGATAGCTGCGTAATCCTTATAGGTGTTTTTGCATTTGCCCTGATGCGGGAACATAGCCAGCTCAACAGTAACCATGCCCAGAGTATGGCCGTCGGGTTTAGCATTAGCCAGCTCTACCATGCCGGTTACACCGCCGCCATCGGGTTTGTTTACGGGAACAAATTTGCTGCCCTTCAGCTCTTTTTCCATGAACTGAATCAGGCCTCTGGCAGAGATATCGGTACCGCCGCCCGGAGCCTTAGGAATAATTACGGAAATATCTCCGTCTGCAGGATAAGCTGCTTTTTTGCTATCACCACCGCAGCCGGTAAGCATAACAGCCATGGTCAGCATAGCCATCAGCACAACTAAAATTTTCTTCATTGTCTTACATCTCCTTATATTATAAATTTAAAGGGTAACAAGTTCATCCGCGCTCAATTTTACACAAGCAATATTACAACGCTTATAGGTATAGGTAAGTACAAGGTCCTCACCGTCGGCAATAATCGCCGGATAGGAAAATTCCGCAGGCTCTGTTTCCAGGTCAAGCAGCTTTTGCCAGCTCGCACCCTCATCTGTGGATTTGAACAGACTTAAGGGAGAACGCTGACCCCAGTTGGCAGCCACCGGATTGCACACCAGATAGAGTACACCGCCGGCAGTCCGCACCAAGTCAAGACCGCTGTTATTGTTTGGCAGACTCAAAGCGTAGGCACTGCACCAGGTTTCGCCTTCATCCGCAGAATCGCTGCGATAGACAAAGCCCTCGCTGCTGCGCAGCAGCATATGTACGCTGCCGTCCGCACTCTGCCACAGGCTCGGCTGAATTACGCCGCGTCCGTAAAAGGACTGCTGGCTGACGGCAATATTACTGTCGGCAGTCTTTTCGCCTGCCTGATACTGCAGGCCATCAATCTGTACAGCAGAAGATTTATGCCAGCTTGCGCCATCATCATCACTGATATCTGCAAAAGCCTTCCAGATACCGTGTTCGGTAGAAGCACCGGCAAGAATACGTCCGCTCGCCAAGCGCAACGGCTTATTGCGTACAGGTCCGCGTCCTCCGCTCACATCACCGGGCACCAGCTCCTGCGATCCGCTCCAGGTTACGCCGTTATCCGTCGACTGCAGCAGCCATGTCTGCCAATCGGCAATCTGCTGGCCCTGCTTGTAAAACAGCAGCAATCTTCCGTCCGCGCCCGCAAAAAGCACCGGATTCCAGTTCGCCGCCTCCCCGTTCACCAGCAGCTTTGGCTCACTCCAGCCTGCGTCCGTGCGTCTGCTTAGGTAGATACCCACATCGCTTTCGCCCTCATGCGTACCGCCGAACCAGCCGCACAGCAGGCTGCCGTCAGGAAGCGCCAGTACTGTCGAAGCATGGCAAAAGGCCGTCGGTAAACAGCGCATAATCAATTCCTTTTGCATTATATCAATCACATCCAAAAAAGTCGCATAATTCTATAACATAAATATTGTAACACATATACAAAAAAGCGTAAACTATTTTCTTCACATTTCTGACAAATTTTGTCTGTCGTTACGTTGCCTACTAAGCTATTAGCAGCGCTTTACAGGCCGCAAGCAAAAAAACTGCGCAGGCTTTTTGCTTGCGCAGCTGCTTATTTATTCGACATACAGCTTTTCTACATTAGATATACAGCAGCAATATTGTCATGATGTACAAGCCAAATTAGAGCATTCCCTTAAGCTCCCCCGATTAAAATGTAAGCCTCATCTGATGCCAGACAGCATTGCCATGAGTAGATTTATCGGACACGCCCTTATCGGCAAAGCCGAATTTGGCATAATAATGAACGAGCCTATCCTTGCAGGTCAGCACCAGGCCCTTTCTCCCCTGCTGTTTGGCATCCTCAATCGCACGGCAAATCAGCTCGCCGGCATAGCCATGCTTACGATAAGCAGGAATGGTATTTACACCGAAAATCATCTGCCACGCGCCGGTTTCATCGTGCAGCGTTGCCTTCTCGTACATTTCATCCGTCAAATCAGGCTCATCCGTCACAAAGCCGTCCACGAAGGCAATCAGCTTTTCAGCCTCATACATAAGCCAGAAATGATTGCCGTAATATTTTACCCTGTCAATAAATTCCTTTTCCGTTGCTGCCTCAGCCGGCGGAAAACATTCTGCCTCCACTGCGGCAATCGCGGTAATATCTTCCGTAGTTGCATATTTTATAACCATAAGCTTTTTCTCCTCAATAAATTATTTATTCAAAGCACATGCATCACAATATTTTGTTACGCTTTGAATTTATCCTCATAGCACTAGCAAAAATTGCAAATCATAATAAGTATATCACGAATCGTTATCCGGTTAAATAGAAAAAAGCAGAAGATATTCTTAGCATTTGCCTTTTTGGCAAAAACCTGAAGCGCTTTTATCTATAAAAATGTTTGTTTTATGAACTATTGTTTTTATTCTTTTCCTATGTTATAATAACCTTAGTTGCATGAGTAGCCGCAATTTTGTGGAGCTCTTGCCTGGTCGTGCGGACCAGTGGCGCCTGTCGAGCTTTCGGCAGGTGCCTTTTTTTACATCTGCTGTCTTATATATTTTTACCTTATTTTATGCTATAATCAAAGGAGGAAACATATGCAAAACCTGGCAACGAAATTTGATAATCTGACAA